>Ga0326728_10023381_pt1 | contig 11329 bp, 11 predicted proteins | sample MB3enrmetagenome_FD_207602 | JGI IMG/M metagenome (GOLD analysis project Ga0326728, IMG submission 207602) | Lab enriched peat soil microbial communities from McLean, Ithaca, NY, United States - MB31MN | ecosystem: Environmental > Terrestrial > Soil > Wetlands > Peat | place: USA: New York... | reverse complement strand
ACCGTGCTACACCGTCGCAATTCCGGGGGGCCCCAGCCACGCGCGCGTTGACGGACGCCGAAGCCCGCGTCATCGCGGTCCTCCTGGCCGCGCGACCCGACCGCGAACGGGAACGCCTCCGCCAGGTCCCCGTGCCCCGGTCGACCTACCATGCGGTCCGACGACGGGCGTACGAGGAGGGTTGGCTGAAGGACCGATACGTCCCGCATCCGGTACCGCTCGGCCGTCCCTGGGTAACTTTCCTGGTCGCCCGTCCGTTCGCCGACCGCGTCGAGGAATTCGGTCGGACGGTCGCCGAGGACCCCGGGAACGTGGTCCTCTGGTCCGGAGCCCAGACGGCGATCGCCGTGACGTTCCACACGCAGCCACGCGAGGCAAAGCGGCTGCTCGACCGTCTTGAGTCGAAGCGTCTCACCTCGACGCCCTGGTCAGTGACCGTCCGCGCGGACGCCCCGACGGTGCCCGTGTATTTCGATTTCGAGGGGCTCTGGTGCCATCTCGCGGGCCTCGAGGGGACGCTCGCGTACCCCCACGGGCTCGGCGGTCCGCTCACCGGGCCGGGCGGGGAAGCGGAGGGAACCCCGCTTAGTCCCCACCAGCGCTGGGCCGTGGGGGAGTTGCTACGGCGCCCGTTCGTGGCGGCCGACCAGGGGCGAGGCGGGCACCTGGTGGGTCCGTTCGGGTTGCCGTTCTCGCAACGGAAGATGCTCGCCAAGGGGTGGGTCACCCATCGCACGCTCCTCGAACCCGGACGCGTGCCCGAGCACCGCGGCAAGAGCGCGGACCAGGTCGTTTTCCTGTCAGGATCTCCCAAGGCCAACGCCCGCCCAGAAGCGCTGTTCGCTACCCTGACCCGAGAGTGCCGGGTCTTCCCGTTCCTGTTCGTCGTGGGCTCGGACCGCTGGCTGCTGAGCGCCATGGGCGGGTCGACGCCCCCACCGGTCGACCCCCAGAACCCCCGACGACCCGTCTTGCCGACGCTGCGCGAGTACCTCGAGGGCATCGAGATCCTGCAGGAGTCGGCGGCTGGCTTCGCGCCCCAGGTGGACCATCGGTACGACCGTCTGATCGCCCCGGAGCCGCCCGTCGCGGCGTCGAAGCCATGATATCCTCTCATCGGGAAACCCGGCATCGAGGGCGCGTAGCCTAGTCTGGATAGGGCACCGGGTTCCTAACCCGGCGGTCGAGGGTTCAAATCCCTCCGCGCCCGCTCCGTCAGGGGCCGGCCCCTCTGACGCCCGCCAGCAGCGCTCCGACCGAGACCGGGGCGGGGGCCCGCCCAAGCCCTAGGTCGGTGAACGGCCCCTCAAGGCCCACCCTTTCCTCCCTCTTCTTTCAACGCCGGCATCCTTCGAGGTCTGCGATGCGCCGATGCGGGCCGAAAGGTCCGGAGCTGGCGAAGTCGCTTCGGCAATGGAGAGGGGGAACGCCGCTACTTGGGCTGGAATCGGAGAGAGATGGAGTTGACGCAGTGGCGTGTGTTCCGCGGCGTGAAGCGCTCTCCCTCGAAGACGTGGCCGAGGTGAGCCCCGCAGCGCGCACATTGGATCTCCACACGCTCCCCGTCCGCATCGGGGAGCCGCCGAACGGCTCCCGGGACCTCCTGGTCGAACGACGGCCATCCGCAGTGCGCATCGAACTTGTCGTCGGACCGGTACAGCGGCGCGCCGCACCGCTTGCACTCGTACGTCCCGGGCGCGGAATGACGCTCGTACTCTCCCGAGAACGGCCGCTCGGTCCCCTTGTGAACGATCACGCGCTCTTCGGCCCGCGTGAGCGGGCGGAGGACGGGAGATTGGGCGTCGGACACGGAGCCTCCAATCGCGGGCCCTACTAGAAGCTGATGCACCCCGGGACGGGGTCGAGGCCCGAGCCGGGCCAGAACCTCGCGGGGCACCGGATCGAACTGCGACGAAGGGGTCCGACCCCGAAATCTCTCGGCAGGTCACGCGGGGTTGCCGAAAGGCCCATATATCGACATCGATTCATTTATCTATCTAACTGGGGGACCCATGCCACCTCGATTGGTCGGATTGTACGCCCTGACCTGCATGGAGAAGGACGGCGCGGTCTACGGCTACTCCCTGGCCGGTCGCATCGCGGAACGGACGGGAGGCGTCTGGCGGCCCGGCCCCGGAGCCGTCTATCCGGCGCTCCAGCGGCTCACCGAGCGCGGTTTCGCGCAGGTCCATGGTGCCGGACGGCGCCGAGAGTACTGTATCACCCCCCTCGGTCGCCAGTTCCTCCGAAAGGTCCGCAGGGAGCGGTTGGGCACCGGCGGTTCGGGGCCGGACCTGAGCCTCCTCTGGGTCGATATCCTGGGGGTTGCGGACGACGCCACGTACCTTCTGCAACGACTTCGCCGAAGTCTGGACAGCATTGAGACCCATCTGGACCGGGACCCCGCGGCCCAGGCCCGGGGCCAGCCGCTTCGCGAGAACGTGCTGTCCGAGTTGCGAGCGGCCGAACGGCGACTGGGAGGCAGACGCTCCCGTGCGCCGACGACCCGGGCCCGCAAGAGGGTCGACGCATGAACGCCCCTGCGATCGTCGTTAGCGATCTCTCGAAGCGCTACGGCAACGCCCATGGCGTGCTGGCCCTCGACCACGTCACCCTCTCCATCCAGGGCGGTACCGTCTTCGGCCTGATGGGCCCGAACGGGGCGGGCAAGACGACCCTCATCAAGGTGCTCACCGGGATCAGCGACATCACCTCGGGCGCGGCCTCGGTCGCCGGTTTTGACGTCAAGAAGGAGTCGATGCAGGTCCGCGCCCGCATCGGGTGGGTGGCGGCCGAGGTGATCCTGGAGGACGACTTCACCACCTGGGAGAACCTCTGGCTCCAGGCGCGGCTGCAGGACCTCAAGGACTGGGAGGAGCGGGCGGAGCAGCTGCTGCGATACTTCGGCCTCCTCGACCGGAAGGACGACAAGGTCAGCCATTACTCGACGGGAATGCGGAAGAAGCTCGAGATCGCCCTCGCGCTCCTTCACCAGCCCACGGTCATCTTCATGGACGAGCCGACGATCGGGCTCGATGTCGCGACGCGCCGGATGCTCTGGGACATCGTGACCGGCATCCACAAAGAGTTCGGGGTCACGATCCTCCTGACGACCCACTACATCGAGGAAGCGGACGCCCTCTGCGACCGGATCGCCATCATCGACCAGGGCCGCATCGTCGCTGAGGGGACCCCGTCCGAGCTCAAGGCACGGGTGACGTCCGACGTGGTCGAGCTCGAGACCTCGGAAGCCGTAGACGCCGCCCTCCTATCGAAGATCCCGGGGGTCCAGGACGTCCGAGCCCAGGGGAACGACTGGATCATCCAGGTCGCCGCCTCGGAGGAGTTCCTGCCCCGCCTGTTCGCGACGGTCCGGACGGACGACATCCGGCGGATCAGCGTGGAAAAGCCCAGCCTCGAGACCGTCTTTCTCCAGCTGACCGGGCATCGCATCGGCCAGGAAGAGCCGATGCACGACATCCGGAAGTTCTACGCCCAGATGCGGAGGGCGCGGTCGTGAGGAGCCAGCTCTGGGGCCTCTACGTCCGTGAGGTCCTCCGGGTGTTCCGGAACCCGTTCGTGGTCCTGGTCACCCTCGTCCAGCCGTTCATGTGGCTCGCGTTCTTCGGGTCGAGCTTCAACAACCTGGCCGAGGCCTCGGGGAAGTTCGGGTCCGGGACCTACTTCGCGTTCCTCCTCCCGGGGACGCTCTCGACCTCGATGCTCTCGGTCGGAATGTTCGGCTCGATGAGCGCCATCCAGGACAAGCGGTTCGGGTTCATGAAGCGGATCTTGATCACTCCCACCTCAAAACAGACGATCTTTCTGTCGAAGGCGCTCGGCGCCGCGACGCGGGGCCTCATCCAGGTCCCCGTGATGATCGTCGCCGCCATGGTCTTCGGGGTCGCCTTCCCGCTCTCGCCCCTCGAGTGGGCGGGCTGGGTCCTCGCGCTGTTCCTGCTCGCGTTCGGGTTCTCATGCTTCTTCCTCGCCATCACCGCCCCCGCGACGGATTGGCAGACGCCCGGGGTCGTCGCGAACTTCATCACGATGCCGCTCATGTTCGCGAGCGCCGCGCTGTTCCCCAGCAGCTCGTTCCCGTCGTGGATGCAGGCGATCTCGAACGTGAACCCGATCACCTTCTCCGCGACGCTCGGCCGGAGCTTCCTCCTCGGGACGTCGGTCAACTGGTGGAACCTCGGCTACCTCGCGGTCTTTGCGGCCCTCGGGATGCTGATCGGTTACCTGGTCTCGGCACGCTGGCTCCGGGTCGAGTGAGCCCCGGCGGAATGCCGGGGCTTCCGGGTCGCTTCCAACGGGGGGCCTGGGCCGAGCTGAGCGGGAAATGCGGGCGGACGGAGGCCCCTTCCGGCCCTAGCCGGTCATCATTCCATCGCGCCGCACCAGCCCATCCACTTCGCCCTCGCTTCCACGGGCGCGGCCTTTCGGGCACCCGCCGGGGGGGAAGACGTGGTCGAACGCCAGAGGGAGTACGTTCGCGCCCCCCATTCACGGGCGCGGGCGAGCTCGCTAGGGTCCGGGCGACCGGTTTGGGAATCGTGATGGATGACGAACCGTTCCGGGGAGACGACGAATCGGAGCCCGGAGCATTCCTCCGGGAACGAGCTGACGCTCGTCACCGACGCCGCGGCGGGCTCGCCCAGATGGGTCTCGAACAGGGCGACCGCGCGCGGTATCGGGGGTCGACGCGCGAGCGCGCCGAGTATCTCCGAGGCCCGCCGACGGGACTCTTCTAGGTCTCCCCGCCAGCCGACGAACAGGATCGGAGCGTCCGGCGGGGCCGCGAACCCCTGCGTCGGGTCGGCGATGATCAGGGGGCCGGGCATCCCTCCATCCTGACTGCGCACGCCTCCCAACACCGCGAGGGCCACCGACTCGAGCGGCGGCGAGCGCGACGGGATAACGACAACCGGCGAAGCGTCCATTTGTCCTATGTTGCGCATGGCTTTGCAAATCGTAGGCCATATAATGGCATTAACAAATTAGTTGCGCGCAATTCTTGCTGAGCTCTCCCGAAACCGCTCGGCGAGGAAAGCTCACGCCGAGGCGGGTGTAGAATGGGACGGCCTCCCACGGACGCCGGGCTTTTCCGATGGTCCGACTGTGGGTCGCCGTGGACCTGGCCCTGTTCGTGGTTCTCCTCGTGCTCCTCGGCGTGGCGGCCGGCCTCGTCGGTTCCTTGACGGGTCTCGGCGGCGCCGTGGTCGTGATCCCGCTCCTCGTGATCCTGTTCGGGGTCCCGGTCCCGATCGCGATCGGGACCGGCTTCGTCACGATCCTTGCGACCTCCTCGACCACGGGGGCGGCGTACGTTCGGGACCGGCTCAGCGACCTTCGGATCGGCATGTTCCTCGAGATCGCCACGGTCCCGGGGGCGCTCATCGGCGCAACCGCGACCGTCTTCCTGACGCACGCGAACCTCGAGTCGGCCCTCTTCATCGCTCTTGGAGTCGTCCTGCTCGCCATCATCCCGGGCAGCCTCGCCCGACGTCACATCGAGCTTCCCGAGGCAATCCCCCCGGACGCCCGGGCCCGACGCCTCGGACTGACCGGCGAGTACCACGACAACGTCCTCGACCGTGACGTCCCCTACCAAGCGACCCGGACCGCCCCGGCGCTCGGCGTGATGTTCGGCGCCGGTGCCGTCTCGGGGATGTTCGGGATCGGGGGGGGCGTGTTCAAGGTCCTCGCGCTCGAGCGGTTCCTCAACCTCCCCATGAAGGTCGCCACGGCGACGAGCAACTTCATGATCGGCGTCACGGCGGCGGCGGGTGCTGGCGTCATGCTCTCGGCGGGCTACGTCAACCCGGTCGTCGCGGCCCCCGTGGCGCTCGGGACCGCGTTCGGGGCGTATCTCGGGAGCCGGGTCTTGCCGGGCCTTCAGAACCGGACGGTCCGTCTGTTGTTCCTTCCCGTCATCGCGGCGCTCGCGATCGAGGTCATCCTGAGGGGGTTCGGACTCCCATGACGCGCCCCGACCCGCCCGAGACCCCGGCACCGCCTCCCGTGAAACCGCTCCCGGACGAGGCCTACGTTCGGATGACCCTGGTCCTGCGGCTTGGCTTGGGCCTTTCGCTCGCGATCCTCCTCGCGAGCCTCGTGGCCTACATCGTCTCCCACCCGGGGGCGACGTCGGCCAGCGTGCTATCCGGAAACCCGATCCTCGGCTACCTGAGCCTCCCCGGGATAGGGTCGGGTCTCGCCTCGGGGTCGGCCGAGGCGTTCCTCACGCTGGGATTGGTCGTGCTCGTCGCCACCCCGATCGTGCGGGTCCTCTCGGGGTTCTACTACTTCCACCGGGCGGGAGAGCGGGAGATGACGGCCATCACCCTCGGGGTCTTCGCCCTGCTCCTGGTCGGGCTGCTGGTCATCGGCCCGCTGGTCCGGTGAACCAGGGTTCGGTCCCCCGGGCCGTCGTCAACCGGTGCCGCCGAGCTCTTCGAGCGCCTGGCGGACGGCGGCCAACCCCGCGTCGGCCAAGGCCCGGGCCCGGGCGGGGTCCTTGGACTCGGCGAAGACCCGGAACAGTGGCTCGGTCCCGGAGGGTCGGAGCAGGACCCATCCGCCCGGACGGTACGCCTTCACGCCGTCGAGCGTGACGACCCGCTCGCTGTCCTGGGAGAAGCGTTCGATGAGCCGCCCGACGACCTCCTCTCGGAGCGCCACCGGACATCCGACCTTCTCCTTGACCATCGTGTAGTGAGGGATCTCCTTCAGCAGCGACGCAAGGTCGGTCTCCCGACGGGCGAGTAGGTCCAGGACCGCGGCCAGGGTCATCGCGCCGTCCCGCGCGAAGTGGAGCTTGGGGAAGATGAGGCCCCCGTTGTCCTCGCCTCCAAAGACGGCTCCCCGAGCTTGCATCTCATGGGTGACCGTGGGGGAGCCGATGCGGGTGTAGACGACCGTCCCCCCGAACGGCCGGATCGCATCCTCCACCGACTGGGGCGCGGAGACGGGGATGACGACGATGCTCCCCGGCGCCCGCTCGACGGCATCGCGTGCCAAGAGCGTGAGCGTCTCCTCTCCCGGGACGTACCGCCCCGAGGCGTCCACGAAGACCGCCCGGTCTGCGTCCCCGTCATGGGCGACCCCGAGCTCCGCGCCGGCCGCGGGGACGGCCTGTTTGAGGTCGCCGAGGTTCGCCTCGGTCGGCTCGGACAGGTGACCGGGGAACGTTCCGTCCACGTGCGCGTTCAGCGTCACGACGCGGCAGGCCAGCCCCCGAAGGAGCGCCGGGCTCGTCGGCACGGAGGCGCCGTTGCCGCAGTCGAGGACGACCGAGAACCGGCGGTGGATAATGCGAGGAACATCGACCTGTCCCCGGATCCCTTCGAGGTATCGGCGAGCGCCTCCCGAGTCGTGCACGACCTCGCCCACCCGGGCGTAGTCGACCAAGGCCGCCGCCCCGCGGTCCACGCCGGCTTCGATGCGCTCCTCGAACTCCCGCGGGACCTCGAGTCCGTCCTTCGCGATGCACTTCAGCCCGTTGAACTCGGGGGGGTTGTGGGAGGCGGTGACCACGACCCCAAGGTCCGCGCCCAAGCGAGGCACGCTGTACTGGATCGCCGGCGTGGGAAGGATCCCGAGTTGAATCACCTTGTGCCCGGCGAGCGCGAGGGACGAGCTGACGACCTGGGCGAACGCGGGGCTGGAGGTTCGTCCGTCCCATCCCACAACTACATTCGAACCCGCCGGAAGAAGGGCCCCGATCGAATCGGAGACTCGGGTCACGAACGCGGGGGTGAGCTTCTCGCCGACCACCTCGCGGATGCCGTTGGTGCCGAACAGGCGCATCGGTCGACCTCGGGCGGCGCACTCCCGCCTCGGTATATGAGTGGCAAGGGTTATTCCGGGACGGTGCTCGGGGAGCCCGTGTCCTCGCCCCGGTGGCTGGCGGACGAGATGGTGGGGCGGCTGGCCCGGTACCTGCGCTTCGTCGGCTGCGACACCGCTTACGCTCAGGGGCTCTCGGACGACGAGATTCTGGACCGGGCCCGCGCCGAGGACCGGGTGATCCTCACGCGGGACCGGCGTCTTGCCGCCCGGGCCGAGCGGGCCCTGCTCCTCGGGAGCCCCGACCTCGCCGAACAGTGGCGGGCCGTCCATGCCGCGTTCCCCGACCTCCCCACGGAGGTGCGGTTCGAGCGCTGCACCGAGTGCAACGGGCGCCTCGAGCCGACCGTGGCCCCGCCGCCCCAGGACCGGACCGAAGGGGTCCCGTGGGACCGGGTCGACCGGGGGCTGCCGCTCTTCCGGTGCGCCTCGTGCGGCCACCTCTACTGGGAGGGTTCCCACACGGCCGAGATACGGACGCGTCTCGCGAGCTGGACGGAGGGCCCCTCCCCGTGATCTCGGGATACGTGGAGGTCTCCCAGGAGAGCGTCGCGCTAGCGGAGGCGGAAGCGGTCTCCGCGGCGGAGGCCCTGGGAGGCGGCGGGGTCTCATCGGTCCCCCCGCTTCCAGGACTGGTCGCGGTGGAGGTCCCGGACGCGGGTGCGTGGGCCGCGCTCGCCGACCGCCTCGCGCTGGCCCGTCGGTGCCTCGTCACGGTCGCGAGCTCCCTCGACCCACTCTCGGCCGCCCGCGCGGAGGGGACCCGAGGCGGTTCGGCGGCGTTCCGCCGCCTCCGCCGGCCGTCGAGCGGGGGCGCGGACGAGGGAGTGCTCGGGTGCGGACGGGCGTTCAAGTCGGGAGGGGGCACGATCGACCTCGGCCAGCCGTCCCGCCGGTTCTGGCTCGCACGCGGGGCCGATGGGCAGGACCACCTCCTCGAGGAGGTGGCCTCGGTCGACCGTAGCAGACCCACCCAGCGGAGCATGCCGCTCCTTCCCTTCCGGCGGCCGGTGAGCCTTCCCCCGAAGCTCGCCCGCGCCGCGGTGAACCTGGCACGTGTGCGACCGTCCGACCGCGTCCTCGACCCGTTCCTGGGCACGGGGGCGCTCTTGGCCGAGGCCGGGCTGTTAGGGGGGCGACTGTACGGGGTCGACCGGGACTCGGCGATGGTCCGGGGCGCGCTCCAGAACCTGGCCTACCTCGGGGTCGCGGCGGAAGAGCTCGTGGTCGGGGACGCTCGGGAGGTCGAGTTCACCGACCGGGAGGGGAGCTTCTCCGCGATCGTGACCGACCCACCGTACGGTCGTTCCTCGAGCACGTGGGGAGCGGCGGCCTCGGAGCTGATCGACCGGGTCGTCGAGCGCTGGTCGGAACGGCTCACCTCGGACGCACGCGTCCTCCTTATCGTGCCCTCCGGCGCGCCATCGCTCGGGATCCCGGGAGCGCCCCGATTCCGGGTCCCGGTGAGGGTCCACCGCAGCCTCACGCGGGAGTTCTGCCTCTACGAGCGCTCGGCGCTCAGTCGAAGCTGACGCTGAGGTTCGTGGACGCCGAGCCACCGCCCGAGGGGGCGCAGAGCATGTTGGTCGTGAACGCGAGCCCGGCGCCCACGGCGTTCGCCGAGGTGTCGGTGTCGCTCAGACGCACGCCGAGGGAGAGCGTGTGGCTCCCCGTGGCGTTCACCGTGACGTAGTCGGACTCCGGAAAGCTCACGAGCCCTCCTTGCAGCACGACGACCCGGCCGTCCGGAAGGTAGAACGTCCAGGTGGCGTTCGCCTCCCAGTTCGCGAGCGCGTCTCCCGTAAGGTTGGTCGACGTGTTCAAAGGCCCTGGTCCTAGCGCCGACACGTTCGAGACGGTCGCGACGAACAGGAACCCGTGTGGGATCGGGTCCTGGTTGTTGACCGTCAAGGTGAGGTTCGCGCCGACCCCGCCGTCGTGCCCGGGGAGGAGCGGGGTCGCGCCCGAGGCCTCGAGGGAGACGGCCCCGCTAGGCGTGGAGATCGGGATGACGACGAACCCCGTGATGAGGATCGCCGCTACGAGGCCCCCCACGATGTACCGCTTCGTCCCGATCGGAGTGATGTCGTTGAGCGGCGGGGGGTGACGGAGCCCAAGGAACAGGACGAGGATCGCGAAGAAGATCCAACCGACGTAGAACAGCCCGAGCAAGAACAGGAGGACGACCGCCGCGTAGCTGACGAATCGGGCACGGTCGCCGAAGAGCGCGCGGAAGACGTGACCCCCGTCGAGCTGGCCGGCGGGCAGGAGGTTGATCGCCGTGACGAGGATCCCGACCCACCCGGCGAGCGCGAGCGGGTGCAGGTTGACGAGGGTCGCGGGGAGGAAGAGCGAGAAGACCCACCAGAACAGCGGGGTCCCGATGAGCAGGCTTCCGTAGCTGGTCCCGAGAACGGTCACGCCACAGTACGTCGCCGGGACGACCGGCGCATGGATCGACAGGTACAGGCCGGTCAGGGCGATCGGGATCGAGGCCGCGAAGCCGGCGAGGGGGCCCGCGGCCCCGACATCGAACAGGGCCTTCTTGTCCGGGAACGGCTCGCGGATGCTGATGAACGCCCCCAGGGTCCCGAGGATGAAGGGAGGGGGGACCGGCATGAAGTACGGCAGCGAGGCGTCGAGGTGCCGGTGTCGGGCCACCACGTAGTGGGCGAGCTCGTGCAGGCCCAGGATCGCCATCACCGGCGCGCCGAAGTACAGCTCGCCGTAGAGGAAGTCCCCGATCGTGAGCGCGGGCTCGCCTCGGAAGGTGAGCCAGATGAGCGCGCCCGCGAAGGAGGTCGTGCCGATCGTGCCGGCCAGCAGGAGGAGGTTGATCCAGATCCGTGACCGCCCCGTGCGCGGGCGGCGGATGACCTCGATGAACTCCTCACCGGAATCGCGACGGAGGATCGGGATGTACCCCTGCGTCCACAGCGCCTGTCGCAGCCGGTCGAAGCGGTCCTCGAGGGTGGCGGGGTCGATGTGGACGGCGAGGATGAGCGACTGGGGTCCGACCCGGGTCTCGTAGACCGGAAAGTAGGTCGCGACGCTCGAGCGGATCCGCTCGAGCTCCGTGCCACCGGACGATGACGGGATCGGCCCCGACGACGCGGCCACGGCTCACGCTCCGGACGTCGACTCGCCGGCGGACTTGCGAAGGCGTTTCGCCCGCTCCTTGGAAGAGTATCCGGTCGCGGCTTCGAGGAACTCGTTGTACTTGCGTATCGTCTCGCGGGCAACATCCTCGGGGACTTTGGGGTTCATCGTGAGCTCGACCGAGAGCTCGCGACCCGCGGGGCGGGCCGAGATACGAGAGATCGCTCCGAAGGAGGAAACAACGGCGTCCCCCTCGACCGCGGCGGTGCCGAAGTGGGTCTTCAGGACCGTCTCGAGCGCCGGTAAGGCGAGACCGGCCCGGTGGTTCGCGCGGACGGGATAGTTCTGCACGGTGGCCGGTGCGAGACAGCCACGC
>Ga0326728_10023379_pt1 | contig 11330 bp, 14 predicted proteins | sample MB3enrmetagenome_FD_207602 | JGI IMG/M metagenome (GOLD analysis project Ga0326728, IMG submission 207602) | Lab enriched peat soil microbial communities from McLean, Ithaca, NY, United States - MB31MN | ecosystem: Environmental > Terrestrial > Soil > Wetlands > Peat | place: USA: New York... | reverse complement strand
CAATCCAAGGACGACGAGGAATATCGCGAGCTCGACGATGAATGTGGCATTTGGAACGAGGAAGCTGGCACTCGATCCCGACGAGCTCGCAGTCAACACGGTCGCGCCTCTACTTCTTGTAGAGAACGAACACGAAGAAGAACATGAAGACGAGGTTGATGAAGTACATCGCCTCGCACAAGGCGACCGTGATGAACATGATCGTGAACAGCCTGCTCTGCGCCTCGGGCTGGCGTGCGACGCCGGCGATCGTCTGGCTGCCCGCGAGCCCGTCGCCGATGGCCGCGCCGACGGCGCCACCACCGACCATGAGCCCGCCACCGATGAGCGCGCCAGCGAGCTGGATCGCCTGCTGGGTCGTGTCTGCCATGTGCTTCTCCTGTCGTGGGTCCTGGTTGGTCCTGGTTGGTCCTTGGAAAGGGGGGTCTGTGTCCCTGCCTACTCGCCCCCCGCGATCGCCGCTTCGAAGTAGACGATGGTGAGGAGAGCGAAGATGAACGCCTGCATCGGGCCGATCAGCACGCCGGAGAACAGCTTCCAGACGACGTCGACGAGCGGGATGGGTGCGATCAGTTTGGCCGGGAGCAGGTCGACGGCGAGGAGGAGGAGCACCCCTCCGGCGAAGATGTTGCCGAAGAGTCGGAAGGCGAGGGTGAACGGCTTGATCACCTCCTCGATGACGTTGAGCGGCAGCATCAACTTGAACGGCTTCAGATAGTGGCCGAGGTAGCGCCGCAAGCCCTGTTTGCGGATCCAGGTCGCGTGCACGAGAACGATGACGAACAGCGCGAGCGCGGCGGTGAAATTGAGGTCCGCCGCGGGAGGCGGCAGGTACTGCGGTGAGTGCCCGGTCGGAATCAGTTCCAGCCAGTTGGCGATGAGGATCAGCGCGAACAGCGTGAAGGCGAGGGGGACGATCGGCCGGCCCGCTTCGCCCATCGTGGACGAGACCTCGCCGTCGACGGCGTTGAGGATCGTCTCGACGGCGAGTTGCAGTCTTCCCGGCACACCCGATGTCGCCTTCGCTCGCAGGTAGAACCCGATGCCGAGCACGATCGCCCCCGCGACGAGGGTCGAGAGCACGGTGTCCACGTTGACCGTCTGGCCGAACACCTTCCAGGTGATGTGGGTGCCGATGTCGATCGTCACCGCGAGCACTCCGGTGTTCATGACGCGATCCCCTTGACCTGTTGCAGAAGGGACCGGAGCAGGCTCGCGAGCCAGACGAAGTAGTAGACGGCGATCCCACAGGCTGCGCCGAGCCCGAGCTGGACCGACGCGAAGGCGAGCCCGACGATGACCACCGTCGTCGCCGCGAGCCGAACCAGGGTGTTCGAAGCGAGCACGCGCGTGCGGTGCGATCCGGCCCCGGCGCTCAGCCTGGCCGCCGATCGCGAGATGAGGCGGATGTTGGCGAGCCCGAAGGCGAGACCGATGCAGCCCCCGAGACCGGCGAGAACGTAACCGAGCGCAGCCGAGACGCCGAGGGCGACGGCACCCAAGACGATGCCCGCCCAGACCGTCCGCCGCACGACGCGCGCGACCTCCGGCAGCGGCAATTGCTCGAACAGTGCTGCTATCCCGTTCATGCTCTTCTCGGTGGCGTTTCGTGCGCCGCCTGCCGGCCGCGCCACGGGAACGTTACAAGTAACTCCTGATCTTGACGTAGGCCGTCACCACCGCGGCGAACACTCCCACGACAAGTCCCGCGAACGTCACGGCGGTCCCGGCCCCGGTGGCTTCCCCGATCCAGTAGCCGCCGCCGAGACCGATGGCGACACAGGCCGCGGCAGCCGCACCCAAGCTCGCGAACTCGACATACGTCGGGCCCGTCCGCCCCGTCACGCTCGGTCTATCCTCTCATCTCGTCACCCGGACCGGCAATATGCGCAGGTGGCGTGACAATTCCTGGATCGTCGCGGGACGGGGCCTGCGGCACCCTCCCCCGGCGCGCCCGGCGCACGACACGCCGGCGCCGGCGCGTCTTGGGCGAGGCGAGATCCGGCTCGCCCGCCACGGCGACACCGGCGGCCGCCGACATCACGACGGAGATCGGCGGCGCCCCGGGCACCTCGCTCGGAACCTCGGCGGTCTCCTGTCCCGCGCCGGCAGCCTCCGGCAACGGCTCGGGGGCGCGCGATCCCGGTAGGAAGACGGTGTAGAGCAGCGCCACCAGGAACACCCCGACGAACGGGACGAAGGCGTTGAACCGCAGCCCGAAGCTCAGCAACAAAACGAAGACCGACATCACGGCGGTCCAGGCCCACAAGATGAGCACGGCCCTCCGGTGGCCGTGGCCGAGCCGGACGAGGCGGTGATGGAGGTGGCCGAGGTCGCGCTCGGCGAACGAGGTCCCGCGCACGGTTCGTCGCACGATCGCGAACACCATGTCGAGTATCGGCACGCCGAGGATGAAAACCGGGATGAAAAGCGGCGCGAAGCGGAAGAACGTGAGACCGGTGACGTCGGTCGCGGCCGTCCCGTTGGCGGTCGTCCGGCCGCCGATCACCATCGTCGCGGCCGCCATCAGCAACCCGAGCAGGAGCGCTCCTCCGTCGCCCATGAACACGCGCGCCGGGTGGAAGTTGTGGGGCAGGAACCCGATGCAAACGCCGCAGGTGATGGCCGCGACAAGCGGCCCGAGGTTGTCCGCCGTCAGGTTGCCGAGCACCTCGAGGCGCAACCCGTAGATGCACAGCGTGCCGGACGCGATGGCGATGATCCCCGCCGCGAGGCCGTCGAGGCCGTCGATCAGGTTGACGGCGTTCGCCATGACGACGACCCAGATCGCGGTCACGAGCGGCAGGATCGAAGGGGAAAGCACGAAGATCGTGGAGACGAACGGGATCTTGAAGTAGTACATCGTGACCCCGAGGAACACGAGAACCATCGACGCGAGGACCTGGCCCGCGACCTTCGCCGGTGGCGAGATGTTGCGGATGTCGTCGACGAAGCCGACGAGGTAGATGACGAGTGCCGCCAATCCGACCCCGATCGGTTCGGAGGAGCCCTTGAAGACGGGCCCGAACGCGCCGAGCTGGGAGGCCAGCACGGTGGCGACGGCGAAACCGAGGAACATCGCCGCGCCGCCGATCGTCGGGACCGGCGCAGCGTGGGGGCGCAGCTTGTCGGGACGGTCGACCGCGCCGAAACGGACGGCGAGGCGGCGGACCGGGAAGGCGAACAGGTACGTCGCGACCGCCGCCACGGCGAACACGAGGGCGTACTCGCCGTACCGGCCCACCTAGGGGGACCCGCCTCCCTCGTGTGCCGCCTCCGGGACGGGCCCGAGCGAGCCGTACGGGTCGAACCTGGCGCACATCTCGGCCACTTCGGCGCGCACTCCCGCGAGCACGTCCTCGTCGTCGCGTTGGCGCAGCACGGTCGCGAGCAGTTCGCCGACCCTCGTCATCTCCGCCTCGCCCATCCCCGCCGTCGTCTCCGCGGCACTGCCGAGACGCAGCCCGCTCGTCACGAACGGCGAGCGCGGGTCGTTCGGGATCTGATTGCGGTTGCAGGTGATGCCGGTCCGGTCGAGGACCTCCTGGGCCGCCTTGCCGGTGAGCTCGGGGTCGAAAGAGCGCAGGTCGACGATGACCTGGTGGTTCTCGGTCCCGCCGGCGACGAGGCGGAAACCCTCGTTGGCGAGCGATGCCGCGAGCGCCGCCGCGTTGCGCAGCACCTGCGCCGCGTACTCCCGGAACGACGGCCGTGCCGCCTCGGCGAAGGCGACCGCCTTCGCCGCGATGACGTGCTCGAGCGGCCCGCCCTGCAGGCCAGGGAAGACCGCCGCGTCGATCGCGCGGGCACGGTCCGTGCTGGTGAGGATGGCCCCGCCGCGGGGTCCGCGCAGGGTCTTGTGCGTCGTGAACGTGACGACGTCGGCGACCCCGACGGGGCTCGGGTGCAGGCCCGCGGCGATGAGCCCGGCCGGGTGCGCGGCGTCGAACATGAACATCGCGCCCACCTCGTCGGCGATCGCCCGAAACGGCGCCGGATCGATGAGGCGCGTGTACGCCGTCGTTCCCGCCACGATCAGCTTCGGCCGCTCGCGCCGCGCGAGCTCGGCGAGCTGGTCGAGGTCGATCCGCTCGCCCGACCCGTCGGGCTGCGCCGGGGTGACGCCGTAGGCGACGAAGCGGTACATCTTCCCCGTCACGCTGGCCGGCGAACCGTGGGTCAGGTGCCCTCCCTGGTCGAGGCGCATCGCGAGGATCGTCGCGCCCGGCTCGACGAGCGCGAGGTACACGGCGAGGTTTGCCGACGCGCCGGCGTGCGGTTGCACGTTGGCGTGCTCGGCCCCGAACAGGTCCTTCGCGCGCTCACGGGCGAGGTCCTCGACCTCGTCGGCAAAGACGTTGCCGCCGTAGTACCGGCGGCCCGGGTAACCCTCCGAGTACTTGTTCGTCAGCACGGACGCCGTCGCCGCGAGGACAGCGGGCGACGTGAAGTTCTCCGACGCGATCAGCTGGACCGTCGTCCGCTGACGGCGCAGCTCGGCCGCGAGGATGCGCGCGACCTCGGGGTCGCCACCCAGCAGTTCGCGGGAGAGATCGGTCACCGGCTCTCCTCGAGCCGCGCGATCTTGCCGACCCGCCGGATGTGGCGGCCGCCCTCGAACGAGGTCGCCAGAAAGGCGTCGAGGGCGTCGAGGGCCACCAACCGACCGATCAGCCGGCCCCCGAAACAGATGACGTTCGCGTCGTTGTGCGCCCGCGCGAAACGCGCCGAGGTGACGTCGTGCACGACGGCGGCGCGCACGCCCGGGATCTTGTTCGCCGCGATCGCGATGCCGATGCCGGTGCCGCAGGCGCACACGCCCAAGTCGGCCTCGCCGGCCATGACGGCGCGCCCGACGGCCGCCCCGTAGTCCGGGTAGTCGACCGGTTCGTCGGAGTTCGTTCCAAGATCCGCCACCTCGTGCCCGAGCGCCGTCAGGTGCTCACCGAGGAGGTCCTTCAAGTACCGGCCGGCATGATCCGAGCCGAGGGCGAAGCGCACGACCGTGCAGTCTACGCGGCCCGTCGTCTCCGGCTCCCCGCACCTGTCCGCCGGACTCGCACGTCACACCCGGTGCCGCAGCCGCCTCGCGACGGGGCACGGGGCCACCCGCGACCCGTCGCCGCCGGGGGATTCCGGTGGCTTCCACTCGTGGTCATGTGGCTTCATGCTGTCCCGCTAACAGCGCGGCCACCTCGGCGAACCGGACCGTCCCCTCCCGCAGACAGCGCGGCACCTCCTCGACGATCGAGACCACCGTCGAGGGCGCGAGGTCACGCCTGCCGCCGTCGTAGACGACGCCGACCTCGTCACCCAGGATTGCGGCGAACTCCCCGGCGGTCGTGGCCGGGGGGGCCCCGTGGCGGTTGGCGCTCGTCACCGCCAGCGGGCCGACCCAGCGGCACAAGGCGCGCACGACGTCATCGTCCGGACAACGCACGCCGACCGTGGCGGGGTCGCCCCCGAGCACGGCGTCCGGTCCTCCCCGTCGGCGGATGGCGATCGTCAGCGCACCAGGCCAGAAGCGGTCGGCGAGGGCGGTGAGCCTGGCGTCCGCGCCTCCGGCGAGGTCCTCGGCCTGGAGGAGATCGGCGACGAGGACGGGGATGGCCAGACCCCGCGGCCTGCCCTTCAGGGCGAAGAGCCGGTCGACCGCCACCGCCTGGGCGAGCGATGCCGCGAGGCCGTAAACGGTGTCAGTCGGGATGCCGACGACCTCGCCGCGCTCGAGCGCGCGGGCGACGTCTCCGACGGAGGTCCCGGCGGGATTCACTCTCACCAGCGCGCCACGAGCACGCGGTCACGTCCGGCCAGATCGCGGTGGACCTCGGCGCTTTGCGCTCCGCAACCGGAGGCGAACGCCACCACCGCGGACGCCTGGTGCGGCGCGATCTCGACGACCGCGGCGCCCCCCTCCGACAGCCACGTCGGCGCGCCCCGCAGGATCGCCTCGATCGATTCACACCCGGACTCGCCGGCGACGAGCGCCTCGCGGGGATCGAAATCACGCACGACCGGGTCGAGATCGTGCCACTCGGCTGCTGAGACATAGGGAGGGTTCGCCACGATGAGGTCGACCTTCCCGGCGGTTCCTGGGTCGAGCGCCCCGTACCAGTCGCCGGGACGGAACTCGATCCGGCCAGCCGCGCCGGGATCGAGGCGCGCCCGGTTCAGCTCGGCGAGGCAGAGCGCGTCCGGCGAGAGATCGGTCGCGATGACCCTAAGCGCCTCTCGTTCCGTGACGAGCGAGCAGCAGATCGCACCCGATCCCGTGCCGAGTTCGACTGCGAGCAGCGGGGCGCCGCCTGGCCGGCGCGCGGCGATCTCCGCGAGGGCGACCTCGACGGTGAACTCGGTCTCGGGCCGCGGCACGAGCGCGCGGCGGTCGACGAGAAGGTCGAGGCTGCGGAATCCCCAGTGCCCGACAACGTGCTGCAACGGCTCGCCGCCGAGGCGTCGGCCGACCAGGGTGAGAAAACGCGCCCGGGCTGGTGCGCTCGGCGCGGTATCCAGGGCGAGCACGAACTCGGCGGCTGGCAGTCCCGCGGCCTCCCCGGCGAGGACGAACGCCTCGTCGCCGCGCCCGAGCGTCGTTCGCGCGCCCGTCACGAGGTCACGCCACGTCGGGGCCTCAGCCGCTGGCGCCGAGCTGCTGCGATCGTTCATCGGCGAGGAGGGCGTCTTCGATCTCGTCGAGATCACCCTGCAAGATGCGGTCGAGCCTGTGGAGCGTGAGGCCGACGCGGTGATCGGTGACCCGGTTCTCCTTGAAGTTGTAGGTGCGGATCTTGTCGGCACGCCCTCCCGCGCCCACCTGCTCGCGCCGTTCCCGGGAGTTCTCGGCTTCGATCCGGTCCCGCTCGAGCTTCGCGAGCCGCGCCCGCAGGACCTGCATCGCCTTGGCGCGGTTCTGGATTTGACTCTTCTCGTCCTGCATCGCGACGACAAGGCCGGTCGGCACGTGCGTGATCCTCACCGCCGAGTCCGTCGTGTTGACCGACTGCCCACCGGGACCCGTCGAGCGGTAGACGTCGATCCGCAGATCCCCCGGGTCGATCTCCACCTCGACCTCGTCCGCCTCGGGCAGGACCACCACGGCTGCCGACGAGGTGTGAACCCGGCCCTGGGACTCGGTCACCGGCACGCGCTGGACACGATGGGTCCCGCCCTCGTGCTTGAGCCGCTGCCAGGCGTCGGCACCCTTCACGAGGAACGTCACCTCGTCGATGCCCCCGAGATCGGAGGCCTGGATGCTCAGCACCTCGACGCGCCACTTTCGGTGGTCGGCGTAGCGCAGGTACATGTGGTAAAGGTCCCCGGCGAACAGGTTCGCCTCGTCGCCGCCCTCGGCCCCACGGATCGTGACGATGACGTTGCGGCCGTCGTTCTCATCGCGGGGGACGAGCAGGCGTCCGAGTTCGGCTTCGAGCTCGGCTTCGTGCGCCTCCGCCTCGGCGAGCTGCGACTTGGCGAGCTCACGCTCGTCGGGCGGCGCGTCGCCGACCATCTCGCGCGCCGCGACGACGTCGTCAGCGGCGCCGCGCAGGGCGCGGACCGTCCGCACGACGGGTTCGAGCGCCTTGAGACGGCGCGAGTACGCGACGGACCTTCCGCGGTCAGCGGCGACTTCCGGCTTGGAAAGCTCTGCGAGGACGTCCTCGTACTCGCGCTCGAGTTCCGCGAACCGCTCAACCTCTTTCACACCCCAAGGCTACCTGCCGGTCGACGACCTCCCCGGGCCGGTCGGAAGGGAACAACTGGCGATTCGCGGCACGCGCTTCAGAGGGGGACAGCGTCTGATCGAGTCGCCGTCCAGCTCCCAGCGGATCCCAACCGGTGACTGCGCGCGGGCGGCCGACCGGTCAGGAATCCGAAATGGGCGGAGCGCCGTTGTCCGGTCGCGGCCGGTCTCAGCCCGCCGACGGGGATCCGGCGGCGGTCCGGGGATGCGTCAGGTGCGCTTCTTCGTCCTCGGGCCGTAGCGGCGCTCGAAGCGCTCGACCCGACCACCGGTGTCGACGAGCTTCTGCTTGCCGGTGTAGAAGGGGTGGCACTCGTTGCAGAGCTCGACGTGGAGCTCTGCCTTCGTCGAACGCGTCGTGAAGGTGTTCCCGCAGGAGCACCGCACCGTCGTCGTGACGTAGCTCGGGTGGATGTCGGTCTTCATGGTCCCCTCATGGTAGCGGCGGTGTCGCCCGCCGCCGCCGGGTCGGCTACGCCGTCGCTTGCGGCGCCTTGGCGATCTCGGCGAGGAACTCGTCGTTCGACGCCGTCGTGCGGATCTTGTCCATCAGCAGCTCGAGGCCGCCCGCCGAATTGCCGTCGCTGGAAAGGGCGTTCAGCACCCGGCGGAGCTTCCAGACCTGCTGAAGCTGACCGCGCTCGAAGAGCAGCTCCTCGTGGCGGGTCGAGCTCGCGTTGACGTCGATCGCCGGGTAAAGACGCCGTTCGGCGAGACGTCGGTCGAGCCGCAGCTCCATGTTGCCGGTCCCCTTGAACTCCTCGAAGATCACCTCGTCCATCTTCGAGCCGGTCTCGACGAGGGCCGTCGCCAGGATGGTGAGTGAGCCGCCCTCCTCGACGTTGCGGGCCGCGCCGAAGAACCGCTTCGGCGGGTAGAGAGCGCCGGAATCGACCCCACCGGACATGATCCGTCCCGTCGCGGGCTGCGCGAGGTTGTAGGCGCGGGCGAGGCGGGTGATCCCGTCGAGCAGGATCACGACGTCGCGGCCGAGCTCGACGAGGCGCTTGGCCCGTTCGATCGTCAGCTCGGCGACGGCCGTGTGCTCGTCGGCCGGCCGGTCGAAGGTCGAGGCGATCACCTCACCTTTCACCGTCCGGCGCATGTCGGTGACCTCTTCGGGGCGCTCGGCGACCAGCAGCACGATGAGGTGCACGTCAGGGTCGTTCGCCTCGATCGAGTGGGCGATCTGCTTCATCACGTACGTCTTGCCCGCCTTCGGCGGCGAGACGATCATCCCCCGTTGGCCCCGTCCGATCGGTGACACGAGGTCGACGATCCGGGCGGTCAAGTTCTTCGGGTCGTCGGCCAGCTCGAGGCGGAGCTGACTGTCAGGAAACAGCGGCGTGAGGTCCTCGAAACGGGGTCGCAGCCGGGCCTCGTCGGGGGTGAGCCCCGAGACCGTGTCGACGCGGATGAGCGCCGGGTACTTCTCGCTCGGCCCGGCCGGGCGGCAAGCGCCCTCGATCGCGTCACCACGGCGCAGGGCCAGGCGACGTGCCTGGCTCACCGAAACGTAGACGTCGCGCGTGCTCGGCAGGTACCCGCCGGTGCGCAGGAAGCCGTAGCCCTCGTCGCGCAGGTCGAGCAGGCCCTTCACGGGGACGAGCTCGCCGGACCAGGGGACCTCCTGGCCCGATTGCACATCGCCGCGTTCGCGGCCCCGGCGCCGCCGGCTACGCCGGTTCGCCGTGTCGACATGACTGTCGCCGGACTGACGGACCTCGCGATTGGCCGCGGGGCGGGGCGGGCGGCGGTCGTTCGTGCGAGGACGCTGACCGTCGGCGTCGTCGTCGCCTGCCGCGGAGTTGACGGTCGCGTCGCCGTCGTCGAAGCGTGGCACCTGGCGCGGTGGCGTCGACACCCCCGCCGTCTCCGGCGACACGTCACTGTCCGGGACGACGTCCGCGGTGTCCACGACCACGGCGGGATCGGCTCCGGCCGGCTCGTCCGTCGGATCGTGCTCGACGACCTTGTCGAGAGGAGACGCGGCCTCGCGGGCCGCCGCGCCGTCGCGCCGCGCCGCCGGGGCCGCCTCGCCAGCATGCGCGCCGTTGCCACCCGACTCGATCTCGCCGGCGCCGTCGACACCCGTCGCCTCGAGGATGAGGTCGATGATGTCGGCCTTCCTCGAGCGCGGCGCCGGTGTCAGCGACATCGCGGACGCGATCGCGTGGAGTTCATCGCGTTCCTTGCGTTCAAGGATCGAGCGCTCGAGCTGCTCTTCGGCCATCGGCTCTGCTCCTGGTTTCTCGTGAGTTTCAGATCGCATCGGAAACCCGCACCGCCCTCCGGTCGATCCGCCAAGGTGCACGAGGGTCGACTTGTCGCGATCGGCGAACCCCGTTGCGCTGCGAATCGAGCGCCGAACCGTCAACGAGAAGGGGGAAACGCGGACACAGCCCCCAGAATGTTCGACAGGCGATTCGTACGGGAACTAAGGGATGCGATCTCGACTGATACGGGATCTCCTGTCACCAGCTGGAGGGAATCGGCTCACGCGCGAAACCATCTCGGACGAACCGGTGACAGCGACAGTGTAACGGTTCCCCCCGAGAGCGGCAACGCGAGGCTATGGGGCGCCGTCCGTGGGGTGTCGTCGTCGGTCTCCCCCTGCTCTGTGCTGATCGCCCAGGCGCCGAAACTCATGACGCGCGCGTCCCACTGCGCCTTGCCCAGCCGGCGCTTCTGCATCAACCGGACGTCAGGCGCGCGGCGAAGGGGTACAAGATGTCGACATGGAATCCGAAGAGGTCCAAGTCGTGAACGGATCGGAAGTCGTGACCGAGCTCACCGACCAGCTCGAGCGCTTCTGCCGCGGACGGGGTGACGGCCTGGTGAACGTCTTCGTCCCACACGCCACGGCAGGCGTCGCGCTGATGGAGACAGGCTCGGGGAGCGAGGCCGATCTCGTCCAGGCGATCGAGAACCTCCTGCCGACCACGAGGCCCTACCGGCACCGGCACGGCTCGGAGGGGCACGGGCGCGACCACGTCGTTCCCTGTTTCGTCAGCCCCTCCCTGACGATCCCGGTGGCCGACGGGCGTCCTTTGCTCGGGATCTGGCAACGCCTCGTCCTGGTCGACACGAATCGGGACAATCCCCGCCGCAAGGTGCGCTTCAGCTTCCTCGCCGGCTGAATCGGGCGCGGCTTCCGCGGCGCGTGAATATCCGGCTGTGATCGCGGCGGGCAGCCCGAGCTTCGCCGCTCGCTGCGCCGGCCGGCCGCTACAGCTTGAGCGCGGCGAGGACCGCTTGGAGCGTCGCGTCGACGACCTCCGGGGCGCGGGCCGCGCCGATGGCGGTGTCGGGATCCTTCAGCCCGCTCCCGGTGAGGACGCAGACGACCTTCCCGCCCGCCGGGACGTCGGCTTTCAGAAGCCCCGCCACCGCGGCCGCCGAGGCGGGCTCGCAGAAGACCGACTCCTCCTCGGCGAGGAAGTGGTAGGCGTCGAGAATCTGTTCGTCGGTCACCGCCGAGATCGCGCCACCGGACTCACCGGCGGCCTCGGTCGCGCCGGACCACGACGCCGGGTTGCCGATGCGGATCGCCGTGGCGATCGTCTCGGGCTTGTCTATCGGGTGACCG
>Ga0326728_10023377_pt1 | contig 11331 bp, 7 predicted proteins | sample MB3enrmetagenome_FD_207602 | JGI IMG/M metagenome (GOLD analysis project Ga0326728, IMG submission 207602) | Lab enriched peat soil microbial communities from McLean, Ithaca, NY, United States - MB31MN | ecosystem: Environmental > Terrestrial > Soil > Wetlands > Peat | place: USA: New York... | reverse complement strand
ACGACCTGATTCGCCACAGCGTCGCGATCGGCCTGCGCACCAACGTCACGCCCAGCGCCACCCCGCTGCTCACCGCCCAGGCCATCGAGGGTTTTAAGGAAGCCGGCATCACCCGCATGGCCCTCAGCGTGGATGGCCACGACGCGGCTTCGCACGACGATTTCCGCGGCATCCCGGGCACGTTCGAGCGCGCCATGTTCGCCCTGCGCCACGCGCGCGATATCGGCCTCGACACCCAGTTCCAGACCACCGTGACGCGGCGCAATATGGCCCATCTCGCGGAAATCGCCGAAATCGTCAAGGAAGTCCGCTCGAAGATGTGGAGCCTGTTCTTCCTCATCGTGACCGGCCGCGCCGCCGAACGCGACGACCTGCTGGCGCCCGAGTACGAACGGGTCTTCGAGTTCATGTACGAGCTCTCGAAAACCGCGCCCTTCGGCATCAAAACCACCGAGGCCATGCACTACCGCCGCTATGTGGCGCAGCGCGTGAAGGCCGAGGGCGGCGTCACCCACAACGAAAGCGCCAAAGGCGTGGCATGGCGCACCGCCGGCGTGAGCGATGGCAAGGGCTTCGTATTCGTCTCCCACACCGGCGAGATCTTCCCCAGCGGTTTCCTGCCCGTCAGCGGCGGCAACGTGCTGCGCGATTCGCTCACCGCCGTCTACCGCGATTCCCCCTTGTTCCACAGCCTGCGCGACACCAGCCTGCGCGAAGGCAAGTGCGGCCTCTGCGAGTACACCAAGATCTGCGGCGGATCGCGCTCGCGTGCCTACGCCTTCACCGGCGACTACCTGGCCGAGGACCCGCGCTGCGTCTACCAGCCGCACCTGGCCGACGCCCTGGCGGGCTGAGAGCCATTTCCGATAGCGCTACCTGATAAGATCGAACGGATGGAAGACGGACTCTTTTCCCTGGCCGGCCAGGTGGCCGTTGTGGTGGGCGGCGGCGGCGTCCTCGCCGGAGCGATGGCCGCGGGCCTGGCGCAGGCCGGAGCCGATATAGCCATCCTCGATCTGAATCTCGCCGCTGCCGAGGCGCGCGCGCAAGCCATCGCATCCACGGGGCGCAGAGCCATTGGGCTGCGCTGCGACGGCACCCGCAAGGCGGCCCTCGAGAGCGCACTGGAAACGGTGCTGGCGCGCTTTTCCCACGTGGACGTTCTGATCAACGCGGCCGGCCTGAATTCCGGGACGCCTTTCTTCGAGATCTCCGAAGAGGAGTGGCATCGTCTTCTCGATTGCGATCTGAAGAGCGTCTTTCTGGCGTGCCAGGTGTTCGGCAAGGCTATGGTGGATGCGGGCCGGGGCGGTTCCATCATCAATATATCCTCGGTATCCTCCGGACCGCCGCTTTCCAAGGTATTCACCTATGCCATTGCCAAGGCGGGAGTGAACCAGATCACCCAGTTCCTGGCCCGCGAGCTGGCGCCCCACCATGTTCGCGTGAACGCCATCGTGCCCGGTTTTTTCCCGGCCGAGCAGAATCGCAAGCTGCTCACCCCGGAGCGCACCGCCAGTATCATGACCCATACGCCCATGGGGCGATTCGGCGAGAGCTGCGAGCTGGTGGGCGCGGCGGTTTACCTGGCCGCTCCGCGGGCTTCTTCATTCGTGACCGGCGCGATCCTGCGGGTCGATGGTGGATTTCTCGCCATGACTATCTGATCCCGTGCCCCGACCACGTACTCCTGTGGCCTTACCCCTGCCACAAACGTACCGAACCCGCCCAGTTTTTCTACGTAATTATCGTGGCGAGGGCCCTGAACACGGCTTCACTGCTAAGCAATTATCCCGCCATTGAGCTCCCACTGATTAAAACGGCTCCATAATGAGACATTTTTGTGTGAAACTATTGACGTTACGGTGCTTGGCGTGCTTAAATCAAGCAGCTTGACTGAGATCGAAAGGGCGCCGGCAGGCTGGCCGTTTCATGTTGAAGGGATGGAATTTCTCTTGACAGCGGACCGCCAATCAGTTATGAATAGTTTTACCGCGTCTGGTTTCCGTGCGCAATTTTGCGATAGTGTCTCGCGAGCACAGAAGAAGATAACTACAAAAAACATGTGCCGCGAACGATAGCTTCAGTAAGGTCCGGTGGCCGGCTTGGCGGTTCATCGGAAGTTGACTCTCCGCCCGACACGGAGAAGTTCCCTAAGGTTGACTGAACGGTTTGAGACCTAAATTTTGAGGCTCAGGTTGAGAGAGAACTTCGACCGATTCAATTTCGCAATTCACAAGGAGAAGGAAATGGCAGATTTTCGCAAATGGATTATTGTGCTGTTTGCTCTAACCCTGTTCGCGGGGTTGGGCATGGCGCAAAACCCAGTGTCCAACACCGCCTTGAACTGTAGCTTCAGCCAGACCGGCGCCGTTACGCCGCAGATCCGGCAGGAAAGCTACACGGATGCCGTCGGTGACATCGTCATCGGCTGCACGGGCGGTCCAACGATTCCCGCGGGCAATCAGATCCCGCAGGCCAACATCGTGGTAACGCTGAATACGGCGGTCACGAGCCGCGTCCTCAGCACCCAGACTGGCTTCAACCTTTCCGAAGCCCTGCTGCTCATCGATGAGCCGCAATCGACTCTTCCGACGATCGTGCCTGGATGGGGATCAGCCGCGCTTCAGACTCTTTGCCCGACGCCGCTCACCGGTTGCACCGAGTATGCCGCATCTCAGTATGGTTCCATACCCGGCATAACTGGACCTGGCCCGGGTGGGACGTCCCCGGTTGCCGTGGCGGTCAACAGCATCGGCGCCTCGACTGCCGGTTACAACGTGTTCCAGGGCGTCGTGAGCGGCTCTTCGGTAACGTTCTTCGGCGTTCCGATTCTGCCGCCCGCCACCACTGGCATTCAGCGGACCTTCCGCATCACCAATATCCGCATCAATGCTCCGGGCGTTTCGGCCGGCACGTTTGGTGTGAACCCGGTTTACGCCAACATTTCGACCAACGGCAACACTTCTCTGCCGCTGTCCAACCCGCAGTTGACGGTCGGCTTCGTGCTGTCGAGCCTGGCTTCCAGCGTTAGCGGCGTCGCCACCAACTTCCTGCAGTGCAATAGCGTAACGTTGGCGTCGGTGGGCACGGTCAACTTCACCGAGAAGTTCGCCACGGCGTTCAAGACCCGCGTGGTTCCGCTGACCAATACGCAATACGCCGCGCAAGGGACGAATATTCCTACTGGCGGCCTGGGTAACGGGCAGAACATTCCCGGTGGCTTGTCCAGCGCCGGCAGCAACGTCAGCCTGCTTCTCAACTCCGAGTCCGATTTCATCTTCCCGATCGGCACGGCTACCGCCGGTCTGGCCGACTACGGCACCCGGTTGAAGGCTGTGTTCACCAATATCCCGAACGGCGTTACGCTGTACGTGACTGTCAACAACGTCCCGAACACCATCAACACCACCGTGGGCAGCACCGCTACAGCTGGCAACCAGAGCGTCACCGCATGGGCTCAATACATTCCGCTAGAGGCTGGTCCGGAAGCCCAAGCCATTACCTCGCCCGCCACCGGCACATGGGTTGCGCTCACTCCGAGTTCGACCAGCACCGCGACGGCGACTTGGGAAGTCCTCAACGCCAATCCGAACGCGATCGACGAGTTCAGCTTCGGGGTCGCGGTCTCCTATACTGCGAATACCGCGAAGAACCTGCCGACTCCTCAGGCTCCCGCCTATGTATCCGGCTGGTACGCTCCGACTTCGGCCAGCGGCGCCTTCACCGACGCTGCAGGCTCGGGCGCCACGACGGGACCGATCCCGCGCTTCGTCCCATCCGCCTCTACCCCCACCGCGGTCCTCTACATCAACATCTGCCAGACCGTCCTGTTGTGGCCCTATGTCACGACCGGCCAGACCGGCAATGGATTTGATACGGGCATCGCGATCTCCAACACGACCACCGATCCGTTCGGCACGATCGCACAGAACGGAACTTGCGTACTCAACTGGTACGGCTTGAACACTCCCTATGCAGGTGGTGCTACAAGCGCGACCGCTACTCCCACATCGACCACTCCAACCGTCATGGCAGGGACAACCTGGGCCAGCATCGCTTCGGCGCTCCAGGCTGTGCCGTCCGGGAACTCCTGGACAGGCTATGTGATTGGCGTCTGCAACTTCCAGGGCGCGCATGGATATGCCGCGATCACCGATGTCGGTGTTCACAGCATTATCTCCAGCTACCTGGCGTTGGTCATGGAAGCGGGCAGCCAGTATGTGGACTCCACCGCGACTTGGCGTACGTTCTCTTTCCGCGGCACCACACCGGCTCCGATAGCCGCTGGCGAGAACTTCAGTCAGTAGCTCGGGTCTTAGAATCGCTTCGAGAGGGGAGCTTCGGCTCCCCTCTTTTTTTTGCGCACAACCTTGCGAGAGATGATAAACTACAAGTCTCTCCGCGTCCTTCCAATCCAAATGTGTTCCTAGGAACTGAGGAGGTTTTCCTTGTCAAGATTCAGGCTTCTTACCGTAGCTGGCCTGCTCGCCGTCGCGTTCTCGATTACCGGATTCGCCCAGACGGTAGCCAATCTTTCGGTTGTGTCGGGCGACGGCCAGGTGATCTGCTCCGGATGCGTGGGATCCACCTTCGGAAATTTCGAACCGCTGACGGTGAAAGCCACCGACGCCAACGGCAATCCGGTCGCCGGAGCGACGATCACCTGGACCGTGGTCTCCGGCACTGTGTATATCGCTTCCACCACAACTACGGCCGCCGATGGCACTTCCAGCAACCAGCCTGAGCCCAGCGGGACCGGCGGCAGCGGGCTGTCTTACCTTCAGAGTTCGATCATCGCCTCGGCGGGAACGCCGTCGGTCACTTTTACCGTGACCCAGGCCATCCCCTCGACGACGTTCCCGGTGGGTGTTCCCTCGATTTCCGTAACCTCGCCCACCTACGGAGGCCAGCCGCTCTATCTTGCGGGTTCGATCACCGGCCAGTCCGGGACGAGTGGCACGACTCCCATTATCCTCACCGTCACGAGTTCGAGCTTCACGGGAAGCGCGGGCGTACCCGGTGTGTCGATGCGCCTGATAAACGCGAGCCCGAATCCCACCTCCACCATCGCCTGCGCGGGTCAGGCCGGCGCGGACCCCGGGTCGGTCCTTACAGACTATACCGGCACGGCGACATGCACGCCCGTTTTTGGAGGCGCGGCCGGGACCGGATACTACTACGTCCTGGTGGGCGGCGTGAACCAGATCCAGTCGAATACCACCCCCGGACCGGCCGGACATGAAGGCGGCTTTGACGAATTCGGCGCTTTCGGCAATCCGCTGCAGTTCACTGTGACCGCGGCGGCGACTCCGGGTATGATCCAGATCGTCAGCGGCAACAGCCAGAGCGCCACTCCGGGCCAGGCCCTGGCAGCGGCCCTGGTTGCCAAAGTGGCGGATGCCTCTGGCAATCCCCTCTCGGGACAGGCCGTCACCTTCACGGTGTCGCCCTCCACAGCCGGGACGGTGTCGCCCTCCACGGCCACTTCCGGCAGCAACGGCTTGGTCTCCACCATCCTGACGCTCTCCAGTTCCGCCGTGGGAAGCGTTCAAGTCACGGTGGCGCTCACCGCGAACACCGCGATTTCGACGGCCTTCAGCGAAACCGCCAATGTTCAGATCAGCGGACTCCAGAAGAACTCCGGCGATCAGCAGAGCGCCATCACCGGCGCGGCCTTCGCCCAGCCCCTGGTTGTGACGGTGAGCGGCAGCAACGGCCAGCCATTGGCGAACTACCCCGTGCAATTCGCGGTGACGGCGGGCTCTGCCACGCTCTCGGCTGCCAGCGTAACTACCAACAGCAGCGGCCAGGCGCAAGTCAACGTGACGGCGGGAGCTACCGCCGGCAGCGTGACCGTCACGGCCACCGCCGGAAGTTACACCCAGACCTTCACGCTCACCGTAACACCGCCTGGTCCGGTGGTCACCGCCTCCAGCTTCTATAATGCCGCTGGCTTCCAGCAAGGGTCGCTTTCACCGTGCGGCCTGGCGGCCATCATTGCGCCCGGCATCGCCCCAGGCATCCAGGGAATCACGGGCAGCCAGATCGTTGGAGCGCTGCCCACGCAAATCGCGCTGGGGACGGCGGGAACGGTGGTCAGCGCATCCTTCGCTGGAACCCTGGCTCCCATTTATAGCGCCTCGAACGTAAACGGCCAGCAGCAGTTGACCGTCCAGGTTCCCTGCCAGGTCACGCCGGGCTCAAGCGTTCCCGTGACCGTCAATGTGGGCGGCGCCAGCGTAACCGTGAATGTGACGGTGCAGCCGGCCAGCCCGGGCATCTTTACAGCGCCCATGCCGGCCGATAGCGTCGTGCGTGCGGTCGCGGTCCGGCCGGATGGCAGCTACGTCACCACGCTCAACCCGGCGCGCATAGGCGAAATCATTCGAATCTATGCCACCGGCTTGGGGACCACCAGTCCGGCTCTGGTGACCGGGGGCGTCCCACCGCTGGGCGCGGAAGCTCTGGCCCAGGGGCACGTAATCGTCGGTTACGGCAATTCTTCAGGTGGCGGCGGCGGGGTGACCGCCATTTCGGCTATCGCGCTGGAGGGCACCACCGGCGTCTTCGAGGTTCAGTTCCAGGTGCCCGCCGATGCGGCTACCGGGAGCAACGTAGCCCTCTCGATGGGCGTGATACCCGTCGGCAGCGGCACCCTGTACTTCAGCAACACGACCAAAATACCCTTGCAGTAGATCCCTCTAAGGGGCTGGGGAAATTCCTCAGCCCCTTTCCTCAGATTCGCCTTATATTCGCCTTACATCAATATGTAGTGGCGTACCCCAATAACTGCCGAACGTGTTGTGGTTCGATACCTCAAGTTAACCCCGTACGAATCAATAGCTTCCCCAAAAAAACTCTTGATTACCCTACGAACGTTATGCCACTATTAGTTGTGTGTGGATAAGATTTGGATCTTTTCCGGTCTCGATAGGGTACTAAAGTGGGAAGCGCTCAAGAGCATTTGACGGTCGAACCTCCCCGGGGCATGTTCAACGGCCGCCTTGACGACAAGGGCCGCATGAAACTCGCAGCCGCGCTCGTGCAGTACTTTGGCTCCCTTCCCGAAAAAAAGCTCTTCGTGACCAGCCTGGACCGACACACAGCGCAAATATACCCCATTTCGGTCTGGCGGTCCAATGAACAGCTCTTCGAGGAGCATCGCGAGGATTCCCAGATTGTCCGGAAAATCTCTTTCAATGCGGCGGACCTGGGATCCGAGACCGAAGTGGATTCCCAGGGGCGCCTGCTGTTTTCCCCCGACCTGCGGCGCGTGCTGGGCCTCGAGAACCAGACCCTGCACCTCTACAAGCGCCGGAAACATATCGAGGTCCTGAGCGAGAAGCAATATGAGGACCTCAAGAGCGAGGCCGCCGATACCACGCCCGATGAAGTGGCCAAGCTGGAAACTGCGGGGATGAACTGACGATGTATGCACGTTCCAGTCATGACCGCGGAAGTTCTGGAGCTGCTGGCGCCTCGCCCCGATGGAATCTATATCGATGCCACTGCGGGATTGGGCGGTCATTCCGCGGAAATCGCCCGCCGGCTCACCACCGGCCGGCTGCTGGCCAACGACCGGGACGCCCAATCGCTGGAGATGGCGCGACGCAACCTGGCCGAGTGGATGCCGCGCATACGCTTCCACCATGGAGCCTTCAGCCAACTGGCCGGAGCGGCGCGGAGTTTAGGGTTTGGGAAAGTGGATGGTCTGCTGGCGGATCTGGGTGTGAGCCGGTACCAGCTCACGGCGCCGGAGAGAGGGTTTTCTCTGGGGATGGATGGACCGCTCGACATGCGCATGGACCAAAGCCAGGGCATGACGGCGGCCGAACTCGTCAACCATACCGCCGAAAAGGCTCTCGCCGACTTGATATTTCAGTACGGCGAAGAAAGGAGGGCGCGGAAAGTAGCCAGAGCAATCGTTCGGGCACGGCCCATACGGAGCACACTACATCTGGCCGATGTGGTGGAGCGGGCCGTGCCCAGGACGGGCCGTTTGCATCCAGCCACCAAAACTTTTATGGCCCTGCGAATGGCGGTCAACGACGAGCCGGGCGAATTGGACGCGTTGCTGGAGACCGGTCCCGAGCTGCTCGAAAGCGGCGGGCGCATGGTCGTCATCAGCTTCATGTCCATCGACGACCGGAAGGTTAAGGAGAAGTTCAGGGCGCTGGGCCGCGAGGGGCGTGCCAGAATTTTGACCAAGCACCCGCTCCCGCCGGGAGATGAAGAGGTTGCCCGGAACCCCGCCTCACGCAGCGCCAAGCTGCGCGGGATTGAAAAGAGCTAGAGAGACAAAGGATACACGATGGCCACCATGCCGGCATTCTTGAAGAGGACTCCTGCGCGAGGTTCGGGGCAGCAGCCTCCGGCCGATCCTCCCGATCCCCCGCGCGCGCGGCGTGATCCGTTCCAGCTGCGGCCCCTTCCACAAGAAGACGTCTACTTCTATTGCAAGAAAATCGATAACTCGCGCCTGGTGCGCGAGGCCGATCCGCGCACCCGCGGCGCCACATGGTCCGTGGCCGGGGCGTGCTTCTCCCTGCTGGCAATCCTGGCCCTGGCGCAGATTCCCAACGTGCTGACCACGCTGGCGGGCTACAAGCTCGAAACCTTGCGCACCGAGGAGCGCCGTTACCTGGACGAGCGCCGCACTCTCGAATTGCAGGAGGCCACCCTGCTCAGTCCCGAGCGCCTGGAGAAACTGGCGCAGGAGCAGAATCTCGTGACGCCCTCCTCCCGCCAGGTGATCCACCTGGATAGCCGGCCGGACGGCGCCGTGGCCATGGTCCATTAGAGAAACGGGGGGCGTGATCCGTCACGCGGAGCAGCATGGTGGAGCGCAGACTGAAATGGTTAGCCGCCATCGTCCTTCTCTGGGGCGCAGCGGCCCTCTATAAAATCGTCTCCCTCCAGTTTGTACACCACGCCGAATACGCGCGCCTGGCGCGGGCGCACCAGGAACTCGTCATCGACATTCCAGCGCCCCGCGGCACCATCTTCGACCGTTCGGGCGCGCCCCTGGCGATGAGCGTGCCCACCGAATCGGTCTATGTCAACCCGCTGCGGGTTCCGGACCTGGGCGTGGCTTCCGAGATTCTCTCGCTGGTCCTGAAACTCGATCGCACCGAGCTGTACGGCAAGATGAAGCTGGCGGCCGACACCCGCCGCGGCTTCCTGTGGGTGAAGCGCAGGATCTCGCCCGAAGAGACGCAGAGCCTCCGCAACCTGCACCTCGAATGGATCGCCATTCAAACCGAGAGCCAGCGCCACTATCCCGGCGGCACGCTGGCGGCGCACGTGCTAGGCGGCGTGGATTTCGAAGAGAGGGGCAATGCCGGAATCGAGAAGGCGCTCGACGACGTGCTGCGCGGGCAGCCCGGCCGCGCGCGCCTGCTGACCGACGTGAAGCGCCGCGGCATCGATCAGCAACTCTCCAGCGAGGCGCGCGCCGGCACGCCCGTCACGCTTACCATCGAGGAGCGTCTCCAGTTCGTGGCCGAGCGCGAGATCGCCGCCGCCGTGGCGAAAAACCAGGCCGTCAGCGGTAGCATCGTGGTGATGAATCCCTACGATGGCCAGATCTACGCCCTGGCCAGCTATCCCACCTACGACCCCAACCAGCCGCCCGAGCCCGGTGACGATCTCGCGGCCCGCCAGAATCACGCCGCCTCCGTGCCCTTCGAGCCGGGATCGGTCTTTAAGGTCATCACCCTTTCGGCGGCGCTCGAGACCACCAATCTCCGCCCCGAGAGCCCCATCGATTGTCATGGCGGCGTGCTGCGCCTGCCCGGCCGCATCATTCACGATTCGCACGCCGGGCTGGGGGTGGTCCCCATGGCCATCGTGCTCGCTAAGTCCAGCAACATTGGAGCCATCCAGGTGGGCATGCGCGTGGGGCAGAACAACATGTACGAGTACATGCGCCGCTTCGGCTTCGGGAGCCGGACGGGAATTCAGTTGCCCGCCGAATCCCCCGGCAAGCTGCGCAAGCTGGCCCATTGGGGTAAGACGTCCCTGGCCTCCGTTTCCATGGGCCAGGAGGTCAGCGTGACCACCTTGCAACTGGCGCAGGCCGGCTCCGTGATTGCCAATGGCGGCCTGCTGGTGAGGCCGAGGCTGCTCCTGAAGCGGGGCGACCAGGCCATCCCCGCCGCTCCGGCCGTGCGCGTGATCAAGCCCGAGACTGCCATCACCATGCGCCAGATGATGGAAGGCGTCGTCATGCCGGGCGGCACGGGTACCCGCGCGCGCCTGGAGGGTTATTCGGTGGGGGGGAAAACCGGCTCCGCACAGATATACGACTTCTTCGCCCGACACTATACCCACACCTACAACGGCTCTTTCGTGGGTTTGGCGCCCCTTACAAATCCGGCTATTGTAGTAGTAGTGACATTGAACGGAACCCATGGCACGGCCGGGTTCGGGGGGGCGGCTGCCGCGCCGGTGTTTCACACCGTCGCAACGGAAGCGTTGCGTATCCTCGATGTGCCGCGGGATATACCCGAGGAAGATCCGCCGGCCAGCTCGAAAGTGGCGCGAAACCCCGAAGATCTCAACGACCTGGCAATTGCCGACCTGGGATCGGATCAGCCCAATATTCTCGAAGATGACGATGACGACGAGCCTGCGGTGCCCGGCCCCAAGGTGCCCAATTTCCGCGGCATGAGCATGCGCGCGGTGCTGGCGGAAGCCGCCCGCCAGGGGCTTGTGGTGATTGCCGATGGAAGCGGCACGGCGCGGATGCAAGTCCCGCTGCCGGGCTCGGTTCTGCACGAAGGAGAACGCATTCGCGTACGGTTTGCCCGATGAAGCTAAGCGAGATTCTCTCCGCTGTCCGGCTGCTTCAGCCGCTGGCGCCGGAACTCGCCTCCGCCGATATAGAGGGCATGGCGTACGATTCGCGGCGCGTGGCTCCCGGCTATCTGTTCTTCGCCTTTCCCGGCAGCCGCGCGGATGGCCGCCAGTTCGCGCGCGATGCGTTGGCTCGCGGCGCTCGCGCGGTGGTGGCCGATTCCGCGCCGCCGGAGGATTTGGAGGGCTGTTGGATCCGGGTCGAGCACGGGCGCCAGGCCATGGCGCTGGCCGCCCGGAATTTCTACGGCAAGCCGGACGAGCGGCTGGGACTCACCGGCATCACCGGCACTAACGGAAAAACCACTACCAGCTACCTGGTCGATTCCGTATTGCGCGCGGCGGGCCATACCACGGCCGTGATTGGTACCATCGAATATCACTTGGCCGGGCGCGTCCTCAAAGCCGTCAATACCACCCCCGAATCGCTCGACTTGGTGCGCCTGCTCGCAGAACTCGAAGCCGCCGGCG
>Ga0326728_10023376_pt1 | contig 11331 bp, 7 predicted proteins | sample MB3enrmetagenome_FD_207602 | JGI IMG/M metagenome (GOLD analysis project Ga0326728, IMG submission 207602) | Lab enriched peat soil microbial communities from McLean, Ithaca, NY, United States - MB31MN | ecosystem: Environmental > Terrestrial > Soil > Wetlands > Peat | place: USA: New York... | reverse complement strand
TGGTTGCTCAAGGTGCGGCCATTCGGGCGGGCCTCAAGGAGCGCCGTCGAACTCGAAGCAGTCAGCTCTTCCGCCACGAATGGGAGTAAATCATGTTAAGTTAGCGCCTATGGGGGACTGCCCGCCCCACCTTCCCGGCCCGCACATGAATAATCGGCTACTTGCGCGACTTTTTTTGCGCTTTTGCGCGGAATCGGCGGAAACATCGAGCATTGTTCCTCTCAGCGAAGCTCCACAATGTTTGAACCGGCCTCAAAGGAGGCGATGATTTGCGGCAGACGGATGTGAAATCTTTCCAGTAGAAAGCCGGTTCGACAGTTGCCCGTTCTAACCCAGAGCAGCCTGGCTGTCGCGCGGGGGGAACTTGCAAGGAAGAAGAAATCCTCGTCTTTGCTCACCACCACCTCGTCATTCGCCAATGCGTGGCTCCAAATGGCGGCGTCCTCCGACGAGATCAATCCAAGTTCTCTGACGTGACGTGCGACATGGCCTCGGGCTTCGAGGAATCGGGCAAGAGCCGGCGGCAATTGGTGGTCAATCACGAATTTCACGCGCCGGAGAGCACCGCATGGTCCGCCTGATGGGCCGCGTATTCAATGGCCGCAAGAATGTCTTCGTTTTGGAGATCGGGATAATCGGCCAAGATTTCCTTGTGCGAGGCTCCCGCGCTTAACAGTTGCAAAACGTCGGTAACCCGCATTCTCATACCACGAATACAGGGACGACCTCCGCACTTCCCCGGCTCGATGGTAATGCGCTTGAGCAATTCAGCATTCATGTTTGGGATCCTTTTGGTGATTATTGCCTGGGCGGGGGGTGGGATTGGATGAATTGGGTGACGGCCTGGTTGACGGGGATGTGCTGCTGGTTGACGATTTGGGCGATGGCGGCGGTGGCAAAGGCGGTGGCAGTGGAGGTGCCCACTACTTCCCAGGCCTGGCCGTTGAGATAGACAAGCGAGGAGCCGGGTTCCATGGCCCGGACGAAGGAGCCGTCGTTGGCGTAGGGGGCAAGCTGGCCGTTGGCATCGGAGGCGGTGATGGCCAGGACGCCGGGATAGGAGGCGGGATAAGTTGGCGCGTCGCCGGGCGTGTTGCCGGAAGCGGCGACGAAAAGAATCCCTTTTTGTATGCCTTGGTCAATCAAGCTGTGCAAGGTGCTGCTGTCGCCGGTGCCGCCCAAACTGAGGTTGATGACGTTGGCGCCGGAGTTGATGGCGGCGACGGCGCCTTCAATCACTTCGTAGGTGGTGGTGCTGTCGCCGCTGGGATAGACATCCACGGGGAGGATTTTGCTGGGGGCGTTGGGCATGCCTTGGAGAAGGGTCTCGAACATGCTGGTTCCGTGGGTGGGTTGATCGGCTGGCTCGTTGGGCTGGCCCACCACGGTAAGGGGAGGCAGGGAGTATTGGCTGAAGCCATTTTGCATTTGCACGGCGGTGTCCACCAGGCCGATGACCACGCCATTGACCGGGCTTTTGGGGTTCAGCACGGGCGTTTGGCCGGCCGCGCCAGGAATCGAGACGGTCGCGGTGGGCAGAGGATTCATTTGCGCCGGGGCGGGGCGGTCCACCACGTAGTTGGAATCAATCGAGCCAACCGAACTGTCGCCGCCGAGTTGGCTGGCGGCGGCGGTGGCGGCGGCGGCGTCGGCGAATTGCAGACGATAGAGTTTGGCACGGTCATCGCGCCCGACAATTTTTGCGCCGAGGGCCTTGGCGATGTCATCAATGGACTTGGTGGAATTGCGCTTGAGGGAGAGGAGCAATTCATTAGGAATACGGTAGTCCCTGGGCGGTTCGGGCGGGGACGGTTCGATGGGCTGGGTGGCGGCGCCGGCGACGGTGCGATAGACCAACAAGCGGGAAACGCCGTTGCTGGTGTCCTTGGTAAAATTGAGGTTGCCGAGGAGGCGGTTCAAGGCTTCATCCGGGGAGGCGTTTTTGAACTTGGCGGTGATGGTGGCGGCGGTCCCCGGCTCCATGCTAACCCGCCAACCGGTGAGGGCGGAGATTTTGCCGAGGAGTTTGGGGAGGTCCCAGTCCTTGATGTCAGCGGCGACGGCGTTTTTGTTCGTGCCCCAAAGGAGGGAGTCGGCGGCGCGCGCCCGGGAGGCGAGCAGGACGGCGGCCAGGAAAACGGCGCTGAATAATGGACACCTCATATATGACATTGCTGTGTGCAAAGTAGCAGAGAAATGCAAAATGAGAAATGAAAAGCGGAGATTTCAGGGCAGGGCATCTCTAACCCGGATATTTCGCAGCGCGGCAAAGCCGCAACCAAAATATTCTTTCGAAAAAAGAAGAAGTGGAGAGAGAATGGTATAGTGCCTGGGTGGCACGGGCGACTCGCCCGTGCCGCCGGGCCACTGGCCCGGCGGAAGCTGGAATGCGACTCTTGGCCAAAGCGCTGCGTCGGAACTTCCGTCCGTCACTCTCGGTTCCGGTCGGCGAGTCGCCGACTGGCACAGGCGAGTCGCCTGTGCTACCCAACCAAAACGGCGCCGGGTATGAAATATCCGGGCTAAAGTCGCCGCCAAACCACCAGCGGCGCGGAATTTTTGCGGCTTTCTGCCGAAAGCCGCTACTAGGCACAGCGAAGAGGGTGGAAGCCTCCTCTCCCCGGCCCTCTCCTCCATAAGTTTGTGGAGGAGAGGGAGGCGGAAGCTCAGTTCACGAATTTTTGCGCCTGGAGCCAGACCAGGCAGTCGGCGGCCCAGGGATGGGGATGGGCGAAAGGCGGCTTGTCAGCCAAACCCAGGCCGTGACCGCCTTTTTGGTAGATGTCCAGCGCGAAGGGCACGTTGTTTTTTCGCAGGGCGGACGCGAAGAGCATGCTGTTTTCCATCGGCACGGTTTTGTCCTCGAAAGTGGTCCAGAGGAAACAAGGGGGCGTGTTGGTGGTGACTTGGAGTTCGTTGGAGAGGAGTTGGACGAGATCGGGGGAGGGATTGGGGCCGAGCAAAGCCCTTTTTGAGCCTGGGTGGGTATATTGGCCCATGGAGATGACGGGGTAACAGAGAACGCCGATGTCGGGCCGGGAGCTTTGGCGCTCGATGGGATCGTCGGCGGCGGGGTTGCCGGAGTCGAAGTGAGTCAGCAAGGTAGAGGCGAGATGGCCGCCGGCGGAGGAACCCATGATGCCGAGGCGCTTGGGATCAATTTTCCAATCGCCGGCTCGGGCGCGGACCAAGCGCACGGCGCGGGCGGCGTCCTGCAACATGGCGGGATGTTGGTAGCCGCTGGAACCGAGACGGTATTGGAGGACGAAGCCGGTGACGCCATGCTGGTTGAGCCAGAGGGCGTAGTCGTTGCCTTCGTGCGGGGCGAGATGCTCGTAGGCGCCGCCGGGGCAGATGACGAGGGCCGCGCCGGTGGCGGAGGCGGGATCGGGCAGATAAGGAGTGAGGGTGGGGATGTCGTTGCTGGAGGTTCCCAAAGCGCCGGGCGCGCCGCCGGGCCAGAGAGGGATGGGTGATTGCCTTTGCGCGGAGCAATGAAGCAAGGATGAAAAGAGCATGGCGGAGAGCAGACAAAGTTTCATACTGGATGGAAGAGGGTTCACCAGGATCCACGGTCATGTCAAGGCGGACCAGAGAGCAAACGCAGAATGCAAAATGCAGAATGCAGAATACGATTATACTCTTTTTCCCAACACAGTGCCTCCCCTGGCTTCGAATCCAAGTCTCGAGGAAATTGAAAAGTCCAAGGACTGGCCGGCTGGGCGATCATCGAACTCACCTACGATCCACTGATCGTGCTCACAAATGACAAGTTGGTGGCTCGTTATCTGGAGGAGGAGAGGAGCACGGAACCGACAACTCCGGTCCGTTCAATCCGCTTGTTCCACATCGGCTGCTCTGCCCCCCAGCACCGGAGCAAAGATTTTTGGCGGAAACCGGCGCCCTGGCGGCGCGTGTACAAATACGGACAGAAGTTCGGACTGGACATGAGGCATGCTGATGCTGTAACTTGGAGCCATAGTCACCGTCTAATCGAAGCCAAACCATAAATGAAGACTCAAATGAAGACTCAAGAGAAGACCCAAGAGGAGCCGGGGCGTTCCCCAGCCACCCAGCCGCCGGGGCCAACCACGGCTTTCACCCTCATCGAACTGCTGGTGGTGATCATTATCATCGCCATCCTGGCCGCGCTGTTGCTGCCCGCCCTGGCCAACGCCAAAGATCAAGGCCTTCGGACCCAGTGTGTCAACAATCAGCATCAGATTTCCCTGGCGGTCCACATGTACAGCACCGACAACCAATCATGGCTGCCGTTTTGCAACTGGGACGGTGGAACCGCCCCGGGACAGGGCTGGCTTTACACGGGTACGTGTCCCAAAGTGATTACTGGAACGGTTACGTCTCCACTCATGTCGCCCAACACGCCCTGGAAGGGAGGGTCGTTATGGGGCTCGATAGGGAACAATCAATCCTATCTCTGCCCCAAGGACATTAAGAGCCAATTCTATTCGCAGCGCAACAACCAGCTCAGCAGCTATGTCTGGAATGGTTCCGTGGCCGGCTTCGACAGCACCAACGGCTACGTCAGTTGCAAGACCACCCAAGCCTGGACTCCGATGTGCTATCTCTTCTGGGAGCCGGATGACCAATCCCCGAATACAGGCGCGTTTGAGTTTAATGATGGCGCCAATTTTCCAGGCCCAAACGGCAACGGGGGGAATGAGGGAATTGGGTTGCTCCACAACAAAACCGGCGGCATCATCACGCGCATTGATGGCGGCGTTGAATTCATCACGTCCACAAACTTTTTCAACATTTCCCAACTTCCTGCGGGCGACGGGCCGGGGCCGGGCGGCAAAAGCGTCCTCTGGTGGAGCCCGTTTTCGGCTACCGGGCATTGACCTGGACATTTCATAGTCTGGTAGGGCGAAGCTGCTGCTTCGCCCTGATTCAGGGCGGCGCGGCAGCGCCGCCCTGCCAATCAGTCATGGCACGAATTACGCTCACATGACGGCACGGGCTGCCTGGGGGAAATTTCTTAGAACCGGTTAAAGCTATGAGGAGGTGGCTTTGGGGAACCGGTTCTGGGAAGTCCGTCCAGTTCGACGTTTCTCCCCGGGCAGCCCTTGTTTCCCCACTCCCCTGAATTTATGGAGTGCGGCGGCTTGCCGCCGCTTTCCAGCTCGGAAATCCACTACGATGCGAAAGCGGGAGCAAGCTCCCGCACTCCATATTGCCTGTTTATCATGCGTGAAAAAAACGCACAATGCGTGAAAAGCGCGGCGCGGGGGCCGGCAAGCTGAGGCCGCTCTGGCGCAATGTGCCTCTCTTCCCGCGTATTTGACCGGACTGGTTTGGTTGCCGTGTGGTTCTTCATCATGGCACAGATTAGGCTAATGATATTGGGCAGATTGAGAGAGGTTGTTTGGATGGAAGAGCCAAAAACGCCGAGGAGACATTAGCAAGCGGGCCAGGAAAGGGGTGGGGGCCCAGTTTAGAGACCGAACAGACCGCTCTTCCGTCAGGCGGCCTCTCTTTTTTATGAAAATGAGCGCTGGCGGGCCAACAATAGTGCATGGTGAAAACCCGGATGCTTCATCTCAATTCACCAGGCCAACTTCATTATTCTTTATTGGACAAGGGCCAGGGCGCGCCTGTATATTAAAGCATTCCAGGTCGAAAACCGGCCAAACCGAAGGTGAATCGTGGCTGCAAAAGACGACTATTTAGTTGATTTATTGGTGGACATGGGGTTGGTGAACACCGAGCAACTCGGCTCGTTGCGCGAGGAAGCCGATGCCAAGTCCGAAGGCCTTCTGGACCACATGCTGGCCCAGAAAGTTATTTCACCCGCCGATGTGGCCCGGGCCAAGGCCTCCCATTTCGGCTACGAATTCGTCAATTTAAGCGCCCTGCGCCTGCCCGATGACGTCATTGCCGCCGTGCCGCGACATGTGGCCAAGCGCTATCGGGCCGTGCCGGTTTCCAAACACAACAACTCCATTGCGGTGGCCCTGGCCGATCCCTCCGATTTGGACACCATTGACAGCCTGCAACGGATGATCAACTCCGAGATCGAGTTGCGCGTCGCCACCGACGAAGACATCGAGGGCGCCCTCAACAAATACTATGGGGCCGGAGACGAGTCGGTCTCCAGCATGCTCCAGGAAATCACCGAGGGCGATGTGGATATTTCGGCCGCCGTCAAGAAAGTGGGCGACGATGGGGCCGTCGTGGAGGCCGACGCCCCCATCATCCGGCTGGTCAACACGCTCATCGTGGAAGCCTTCAGGTCCCGGGCCTCGGACATTCATTTGGAACCGCTCTCCAAGACGTTCCGGGTCCGTTACCGCATTGACGGCATGCTCCATGAGATGAAAAGTCCGCCCAAGCGGTTGCAGGCCGCCGTCATCAGCCGCATCAAAATCCAGTCCGCCATGTCCATTGCGGAACGGCGCGTCCCGCAGGACGGACGCATTCAGACCTCCGTCGGCGGCAAGATGATTGACCTGCGCGTCTCCTGCATTCCGACCAACCACGGGGAAAGCATCGTCATGCGTATTTTGGACAAGGAAGGGTTGCGCCTGGGGCTGCCGGAACTGGGGTTTTTCACCGATGACCAGCAAACGTTCGAGCGGTTGATCGGCCTGCCCGACGGCATCCTGCTGGTCACCGGCCCCACCGGCTCGGGCAAGACCACCACGCTCTATTCCTGCTTGAATTTCATCAACCGCCCGGACCGCAAGATCATCACGGTGGAGGACCCGGTTGAGTACTTGCTCTCCGGCATCAACCAGGTGCAGGTCAACGAAACCGTCGGCCTGACCTTCGCCATGGCCCTGCGCGCCATGCTGCGCCAGGCCCCCAACGTCATCATGCTGGGCGAAATTCGCGACGTGGAAACCGCCACCATTGCCATCAACGCCTCCCTCACCGGCCACCTCGTCTTCTCCACCCTCCACACCAACGACGCTCCCAGCGCCGTGACCCGATTGATTGATATCGGCGTCAAGCCCTTTCTGGTTGCTTCCTCCATCCGGGCCTTGATGGCCCAGCGGTTGGTCCGAAAAGTCTGCAAGCGTTGCGCCGCCCCCTATACTCCCACCGACACCGAGTTGCGGGCGTTGAACCTGGAGCCGGGCCAATTGGCCGGCTCCAACTGCATGCAGGGCAAGGGCTGCAGCGATTGCAACAAAACGACTTATCGCGGCCGTTTTGGCATCTTTGAGATTTTCGTCCTGGATGACGAGGCCCGCAAACTGGTCTATGAACGGGTGTCGGCCTCCGTCTTGCGCGCGCGCGCGCGCGAAATGGGCATGCGCACCTTGCGCGAAGACGGCGCGCGCAAGGTCCTGGCCGGACTGACCACGGCGGATGAGGTTGTCCGCGCGACCACGGGCGATGCCGATTAGAAAACAACAGACCCATGTAGAGAAGAACCAAAGCCGCATCCGGTATGTATACGATGGCTGATTTATTGCAGTTGTGCGTGCAGGAGGGGGCCTCCGATTTGCACATCCGCACCCACGCCGCCCCGGTCATCCGGGTTCATGGGACGCTCCACCGGGTGGACGGACCGCCGCTGCGGCCGGAAGACACCGAAGAATTGGCGCGCAGCGTCACCTCGGATGACCACATCCAGACGGTGCGCGAGAAGGGCACGACCGATTTTGGCTTTGCCTTCGGCGAAGTTGCCCGCTTTCGCGTCAGCGTTTTCAAGGCGAAGGGGGATTGGGGCATTGTCTTGCGCCAGATTCCCACTTTGCTCATGTCGTTGGAGCAAATTGGCCTGCCCGTCCATACCATCAACACCCTGCTGCGCAAGCCGCGGGGACTGATCCTGGTCACCGGCCCCACCGGTTGCGGCAAGACCACCTCCCTGGCTTCGATGATCAACATCATCAACGAGGAGCGCGACGATGTCCACATCATCACGGTGGAGGACCCCATTGAGTATTACCACAAACATAAGAAGGCCCTCGTCACCCAGCGCGAGGTTCATACGGATGTTCCCAGCTTTTACGAGGCCCTGCGCCTGGCCCTGCGGCAGGACCCCGACGTGATTCTGGTGGGCGAGTTGCGCGACTTGGAAACCATCGCAGCCGCCATCACGGCGGCGGAAACCGGCCATCTGGTCTTCGGCACTTTGCATACGACCGGCGCGGCCAAGACGATTGACCGTATTGTCAACGCCTTCCCCATGCAACAACAGGAAACCATCCGCATCCAGCTTTCCACCGTGCTCCAGGCTGTGATCTCGCAATTGCTCCTCCCGCGCTGTGACAAGCCGGGGCGCGTGGCCGCCTACGAAATCATGGTTAATACTCCCGCCATCTCGGCCCTGATCCGCGACAACAAGACATTCCGCATTCAATCCGACATTCAGACCGGCGGCAAACACGGCATGGTCACCCTGGACTCCTATCTGATGGAATTGCACATGAAGGGCCTTATCTCGCGCGACGAGGTGATCACCAAATCCCAGGACCCCACCACCGTCATCCAGAAGCTGGCCGAGTGGGAAGCCGCCCAGGCGGAAGCGGCCGCCCAGCGCTAAGGAGCGTAAGAATGAACCCCAAGTCCGAATCCATTTCCAGCCCGCTCCTGAATCTCATCCGGCAAGACCACCTGCTCGACGATCTGCAATTGGACGAAGTCAAGGAAGAGCACAACCGCACCGGCAAGCCCATCGCCGACATTTTGAATGATTTCGGCCTGATTGACTCGGAAACGCAACTCCAGATTATCGCCACCCACCTGGGCACCGAAGTCGTTCACCTCGACGGCAAGGAATTGGCGCCGGAAATCCTCTCCGCCATCCCGGCCGACACCGCCCGGAATTACAAGTGCCTGCCCATAGCCGTGTTTGATTCCAGCATCCAACTCGCGCTGGCCGATCCGCTCAACCAACCCCTGGTGGACGAATTGGGCTATTTGACCCACAAAGAGATCGTTCCCCTCGTCGCCGATCCCAAGGACATCGAAGCCGCCATCACCCGCTTCTACGGCGATGCCAAAAGCGATGTCAGCGAAGTCCTCAAGGAGTTGGGCAGCAGCGACGAAATCGCCCGCGAAGTGGCCGCCGCCGAAGCCGCCGGGGGGGCGCAAGAACTGGCCGATCTGGCCAGCGAAACGCCCATCATCAAGTTCGTCAGCCTGGTGCTTTCTCAAGCCGTGGCCGACCGCGCCAGCGACATCCATTTCGAGCCGTTTGAGGACGAATTCAAGATCCGCTACCGCGTGGATGGGGCGCTCTACGAAATGGCTCCCCCGCCCAAGAACCTCGCCCTTCCCGTCATCTCCCGCTTGAAGGTCATGGCCAACCTCGATATTTCCGAGCGCCGCATGCCCCAGGACGGCCGCATCGCCATCACCGTCAATGGCCGGAAAATTGATCTGCGCGTTTCCACCCTGCCCACCCAGTTCGGCGAATCGGTCGTCTTGCGCGTCTTGGATCGCTCCGCCGTAAATCTGGAAATAGATTCCCTCGGCCTGCCCAAGGGCGTCCATGATTATCTCCAGAAAGAGCTCCTTCGGCCCAATGGCATCATCGTCGTCACCGGACCGACCGGTTGCGGCAAAACCACCACCCTCTATTCGTGCCTCAACCGAATTAACGCCATGGACTCCAAACTGCTGACCGTAGAGGACCCCGTGGAATATGACATGGAAGGCATCATGCAAGTCCCGGTCAATGAGGCCGTGGGCATGACTTTCAGCCGCGCCTTGCGCGCCTTCCTCCGCCAGGACCCGGACATCATCATGCTGGGTGAAATGCGCGATCTGGAGACTGCCCAAATCGCCATTCAGGCCTCCCTCACCGGCCACCTGGTCCTGACCACCCTCCACACCAATGACTCCGCCGGCGCGGTGACCCGCTTGATTGACATGGGCGTGGAACCGTTTTTGATCTCTTCCACCCTGGTGGCGGTGCTGGCACAGCGCCTGGTTCGCACCATCTGCAAGAAGTGCCGCACTCCTTTCGAGCCGACCGAAAACCAGCTTTCCCTCCTCAACCTTTCGCCCCATGACGTAGGGGACAAGGTCTTTTACTACGGCCGCGGCTGCGCCGCCTGCAATGACACCGGTTACAGAGGCCGCCGCGGCATCTTTGAATTGCTCGCGGTGAACGACGCCATCCGGTTGCTCATCAACGAGCGGGCCCCCACCGTGGTCATCCGTCAGAAGGCCGTCGAACTGGGCATGGTGACCTTGCGCGATGATGGCTTGCGCGATATTTTCGACGGGGATACAACTATTGAAGAAGTCGTCAAATACACCTGATCTTATGCCAAAGTACAATTATGTGGCCATGGACGCGCGGGGCAAGGAAACCAAAGGCACCCTTGAGGTCGGCAGCCAGAATGAGGCCATCGGCCGCATCCGGGACATGGGATTCTTCCCCACCAAGGTCGTCGAAGACAAAGGCGGCGGCAAGTCGGCTGACCCGGGCTCCAAGAAGCCCGCCAAAGGCGGCAAGAAGGGCGGCGCGCTCAATTTCCAGATCAAAATTCCCGGCCTGAGCGGACGGGTCAAGTCCAAGGTGCTGACCACCTTCACGCGGCAGTTGGCCACTCTGGTGCAAGCCGGCTTGCCGCTCCTGCGCGGACTGCGCGTGCTGCAAAAACAGGAAAAAAGCGCCAACCTCAAGGAAATCCTGGGCGATCTGGGGAGCGCCATCGAAGGGGGCAGCACCTTCTCCGAGGCCCTGGCCCAGCACCCCAAGGTTTTCAACCGCCTCTTCGTCAACATGGTCAAAGCCGGTGAAATCGGCGGTGTGCTCGAAGTCGTTCTCCGCCGCCTTTCCGAATTCATGGAAAAAGCCCAGAAGATCAAAGGCAAAGTCGTCGCCGCCATGTTCTATCCCTGTGCCGTTCTGTGCGTTGCCACCGCCATCATGGGCATCCTCATGGTGATAGTCATTCCCAAATTCAAAGAGGTCTTTGCCGGCACCCTCACCAACGGAAAGGAACTGCCGGCATTCACCCAACTTGTTCTGGATGTCAGTGATACCATCCGGCACCACATTGGCTATACCGCCCTCGGCCTTCTCATTTTTATCATCATCTTTCAACTCATCATCCACACCAAGCTCGGCCGCCGCCTTTTCGACCTCCTCAAGCTGAAAATGCCGGTCGTAGGACCCGTCATCAGCAAAGTCGCCATCTCCCGCTTCACCCGCACCCTGGGAACCCTGGTGAGCAGCGGCGTGCCCATTCTTCAAGCCCTGATGATCGTCAAGGAAACTTCCGGCAATGTCGTCATCGCCAAGGCCGTCTCCGACGTCCATGAAAGCGTCAAGGAAGGCGAAACCATCACCGCCCCTCTGGAAGCTTCCCGCGTCTTCCCCCCCATGGTCATCAGCATGGT
>Ga0326728_10023373_pt1 | contig 11332 bp, 8 predicted proteins | sample MB3enrmetagenome_FD_207602 | JGI IMG/M metagenome (GOLD analysis project Ga0326728, IMG submission 207602) | Lab enriched peat soil microbial communities from McLean, Ithaca, NY, United States - MB31MN | ecosystem: Environmental > Terrestrial > Soil > Wetlands > Peat | place: USA: New York... | reverse complement strand
ATCTGCAATGTCAGCGCGGCTCGCTCCTGTTGGTAGCTCTTGACGCGCTGATCGATCGATGTGAGCTCAGCTTGCAGCGCGACATGGCGCATGTGCAGAGGTGACGGTTCGCGGCGAGCCCCAAGGGGGGTCCCAAGCGCCTCGATATCCCGGATTTCTTTCTCGGTTCGCTGGATCTCCGGGTTCTCCGCGGTGTACCGGGTCTTGAGCTGTCTCAGCTTGACTCGTAGATCGTCGAGGGTTGTTTCGTTGGCGGTTTTCTCTCGCGGCGCCGCCTCGAGTGCCCCCTGGCTCTCCAGCGCCAGGATTTCGCCGACCACGGCCAAGCGCCGCGCCTGAGCTTCTGCTATCTCGTCGGATTTACTTTGCGCCTGCTGCTGCAGGTTTTCGAGCAGCTTGAGATTGGCCGCGAGCCGATCGGGAAGTTCCTGCGCCACGCTCTCCTTATAGTTTTTCAGTCCTTCTTCTTGTTCCCTCAGCAGCGTTCGCAGCCGATCCACCTCTGTGTCCAGGAGGCTGTCCACCTGCGCCACGCGTTGGCCGTGAAGGTCCGACGTTCGTTCGACGAACAACGCCGCCAGGCGGTTTGCCACCTGCATCACCTGCTGCGGTCGATCGCCCTCGAAGCCGACATAGAACGCATCGGGGCTGTCGACCTGGATCTGGATTCGCGACTTCATCGACTCAATCGCCCGATCTCGCTCCGGCTGCCCCGTCAGATCATACAGCTTGAATTCGCGAATTACCGTCTCGAGCACGGGAGGGCTGAGAAGCGTCTCGCGGATGGCGCGCAAGTGCTCCTCAACGCTGAGGGTGGCTACTATATCGACCCTTCCGCTCAAGTACGGCTGGGGTACCGTGGTTTCGGAAGCCACCAGCGCCCGGGCGCGAAATCGTTCCGGCAGCCTCTCGGTGTAAACGGCGACGGCAGCCGTGACCAGCACCATGGGGACCAGCAGATAGAGCTTGCGGCGCTTGAGCGTCTTCAGCACCGTAAAGGCAGAATGTCGTTTCCCGGCCTTATCCGTTTCCATTGCCTATCGCTCCTCCGGGGGGCGGTCCTCGCCTGGCTGGGACTGCGACGAACCTGCGGGGAGCGGCTTATGCCGGTGCGGGTCCTCGGTCAATTCCGGCGGGCGCGACAGAGCGATCTCCAGACCGGCGAAGTATCGCCTCCGCGATAACGGGAAGGTCGAGAACTCGCTGATGTTCTGGCCATAGAACTCCGTCCGCGTGAAGACGGTTAGCCGGTCGCTCAGCTTGTAGTCCAGACGAAGCTGAAGGACTACGCTCTTGATACCCTGGTTTTCGGGCGTAACGCCGTTGAGAGCCCTCTGGACGTTACCTTCCAGACCAAAACGATTCGTCAGCTTTCCCCAAGCCCGCAAGGATGCCACCTGGTAGACGGAGCCGGGCGCCAAACCCGCGGCGAAGGGCAGAGGCCCGACTGGCGTGCCGACAGGCTCTAGACCTCCGAAGAATGCCAGGTAGCGTTGGTACCCTGCCGACACCCAAACGCCGCCTAACTTCTTATCCACCGCCGCCGCCCCGGTGAACGACGATTGAACGGCCCGTGTAACGCCCCCGGACACCCGCACCGTCAGGCCCGGATTCACCGTGTAGACGTAACCTAGATTGACATTCTGCACGCCGGTATCGATCGCCAACGGTCCTGTCTGAAGTGGGTGGACGAATAGATATGCGTAGCTCCCCGAAAGTGCGTGGTGCCTGTTGATTGTGCGGTCCACTGTCGCCGTCCCGGCGAAACCGACCCGGTTCAACCGGCCTGCCAAGTCTCCGGGCAGCGCCATGGTTGTGACGCCGTTATCAAAGCGAATGCTGAATACAGTGCGGTGGTCCAGGCGGTAGGCCAATCGAGCATAAAAGGAGTTCTCCTGATAGCGGCCTCTCGGTAGCAGAAGAAGACTGTTGATCAGCCGGCGCGTCGGGTCATCCGTGGAGAGAAAGGAGTCGGCGGCGTCCAGACTCAATCTGGAAGTGATTTGGTGGCGGAAACGCAAATTCGCCGCATGGTTCCAGGCATCCAGGTTCTCATTCTTCGAGAAAAGTTCAAACTCCGCCTGGTAATCCACCGAAAACATAGTTCGATGAGTGTTTTCAAACCACGAAACAGTCGGCGAGGTCAAAAGAGAGACACTGTCATCGAACACCTGGGAGCCAACTACAAATCTGTCGTCGTAGCCGGAACTCAGGCCCAACGGCGAGGTGAGATAAAACCCATTGGGCCGTTCTTGCGCCCGCCCCGGAACCACCAGATTCAGAGCCGGAACAATGCCCAAGAAGAATAATACCGTTCGTCTCATGCTGCTTTACACTCCCGATCCTGGAAGCCTTCCGGCTGCCAGGCGACCCAGTGCCGGCCCGAAACCGCGAATTTCCGCTTCGTCCGCCCGCATTTACTCCACATAGACCGTATCCAGCGTCTGAAGGTAGAGCGGTGCCCCGCTATCGTCGGAAACCAGTTGTTTGATGTTGATCTTGATTCGTTGCGGGCCCGTCGATGTATTCCTTAGTACAATCACCTTGTTCGGCCGGGCCAGGTCCGTGAAGCCTCCGGCCATCGCAATGGCGTCCAGCACGGTCACCCGGTTCTTGATTCGGTACACGTCCGGCCGGCGGACCTCGCCCAAGACGGAAATCTTAAGGCTGTTGACCTGCTTGACCATCACGTTGACCACCGGCTGGACGACGTATTTACTCAATCTGGCGGTGATTTCCCGCTGAAGTTCGGCCGCCGTCTTACCGCTCGCCTCGAGTTCATTTGCCAGCGGGAGCGAAATCCTGCCGTCTGGACGCACGACCACGGTGGTGGTCAACTCGGGTTCTTTCCACACGAACACGTCAATTACATCTTCGGGACCCAACCGGTATTCGGCCTCGCCAGGAAGCGTGCCCGGGGGCAGCTTAAGAACGTCCGCAGCCGTGACGAGCGCCGCAGTGATCATAAGCAGCGTTGTCAGGGATGCAACCTTTTTCCAGTTGTTTCGCCTCATGTCAACCTCGATAGTGCGCGAGCGTCGGTTCTCGTTCGTTTAAGTGAATAGCTACACAAAGGTAACAAGAGAACCGCTGGTAGTCTGGTCAAAAATGATCAGCGGGTTTGGAGCCATAAGCTCCTCGGGTGCGGCCACCCGACGCCAGGACAATGGGACGACGACCTCACTTATGGCAAATGACGCCGTCTCAGCGGCTCAAGGAGAAGGCCGCACACCGCCAACGCGCTCGGCCGCGTGTCCCGCTGTTAATGTTGAGGTGTCTGGCCCGGCCCTGTTGACTCCAGGCAGCCTTCTGCAAGGCGCTATTCTGGGTACTGGTACCCCAAGCCTCACTTCAAGAAAAACGCGGAGCCAGTGGTCACTTATGACCAGACGGGAGAAAAAGTGCCTGTTACTCTGGGTCCTGAACCGGGGGACCGATGCTCCTACACACAGTGGATCGGCTCGCTACGGCGCCGCAAGGCGCAAATACCCGGCTGTGCGTCCGAGAACCTTGGCGGACGCTTGACACCTTACTTGGACGGAACTGGTTCGCCGACTTGCAATGATCTCGCGCGACGCCCGGGTGACAGAGCAGCATTTGTGGCGCGCTCGAGCGAAGCCCGCGGCGGACTGCTACGGCATGCCGTTTAGAGTCTTGACGCTGTCAGGAGAACGGGCATTGTCCTGACACGATTTGGAAATTACCGGATACGCGTTATTCTTATGGCTACTGCTACTATCGGGAACACTTCGTGGGCCGGCGCCACAGCGTCGCCTTCGAAGACCCAACTGAAGGTGCGGCCGTACAGTGTTGCGCTTCCTCGCGGAGCTTTCCTCGCCGCGGAACTGGCTTTGCTGGCTGTCGCGTTGGTGCCAACCGCCTGGAACGGGCATAGCATTGGTGCGGTCGTCCTGATCGCCTCCTGTGCTCTTTTCTTTCATATCAATAATCTCGACAGATCCCTTGTCAGCTCCGAATCATCGCAGTTCTCGATCGACCTCTTAGAGTCCGTCACCCTGGGATTCCTGGCATCCGCGTTGCTCTTCCATATATTTCCCGGTTTGGTCCCGCAAGTCGACGTGGCGCTCGCGGCGGCAGTGCTGATCGGTCTCTTGCCTGTGAACTTGCGGCTTTTTCTCCGGCATCAGGTCACCCGCGGTAAGTGCGTGGAGGAGATCCTGATTGTCGGCACGGGAGATTTGCCGGCAAAGCTACATTGCGCGCTGGGCCGCAGCGTGGACCACTCCAGGCGCAATTCGCAGATGCCGAGTATTTCGGAGAGTCTGGCGAACCGGAGGGGGGCGGTCGATCTCACCGAGCTCAACGGGTTGGTCGTAAGGGACCAGATCTCGCGAGTGGTCATAGCCGAACTGGACTCGCAGAACCGGGAGAGATTGGCTGCCGCGCTGCTGGATTCCCGGCTTCGCGGCCTAGAAGTCAGTGACGCAGTCGATTTTTATGAGGAGTTCAGCGGGAAGATCTGGGTTGAAGGCTTGAATCCTCAGTGGTTCGTCTATACGAATGGTTTCAAGCGCTCCCAAAGCGGCGTCTGTCTCAAGCGGTGTTTCGATGTGACGTTCGCACTGCTGCTGATTCTGTTGGCCTTTCCGTTGCTCGTACTGATCGCGATTGCCATCAAGCTCGAATCGGCGGGGCCCGTGCTCTTCCGGCAGGTCCGCGTGGGGTTGCATGGAAAGCCTTTCGTCATTTACAAGTTCCGCTCCATGTGCCACGATGCGGAACTGGAGGGCGGGCCGACCTGGGCGGCAGAGTGTGACGAAAGAGTGACGAGGGTCGGCCGGCTGCTGCGCATCATGCGGCTCGATGAAATACCGCAAGCGTTAAATGTGCTGAAAGGGGATATGAGCATGGTGGGCCCCCGCCCGGAGCGGCCCTGCTTTGTCGATCGGCTGGAGCAAGAGATCCCCTTTTACAATCTCCGTCATCACCTGAAACCGGGTATTACGGGGTGGGCTCAGGTGATGTATCGATACGGAGCATCCGTCGAGGATTCCTACGAGAAACTGCAGTACGACTTCTATTACGCCAAGCATAAATCCTTCCGCTGTGACGCTGCAATCCTGCTGAAGACGCTAAGGATTGTGTTGTTCTGTAGAGGACGGTGAAAGGCTGGGTGGTGGAAAGCGTCTGATCATAGAGTGTTGCCTTGCCGCGGGGGTCCGACAGGAGCACCTGTAAAGCAGGAGGTTGTCGAGGATGGGCGAGTTGGTCCGAAGATAGCGGCGACGCGCTTGATGGTTCCTGTGGCCCTGCGCCGGTGGGACAATAACAGATGACGAGTATACGTTGCTTCGCGCGTTCGAACGAAGCCTGCTGTTCGCATCGGCCCGTGGAGCACCCCAGCGCATGGAGCAATTATGATCGGGCGATTCACCATACTTGCCGTGGTTCTCGCGATTTCGAGCCGGGCTGATACCCTGCGTCTGCGCAACGGGTCCAGCGTGAACGGAACCTTCCTGGGCGGCACGGCGGACGACATTCGCTTCTCGGTAAACGACGAGGTGCAGCACTATGCACGTGCCGATGTGGCGGAGATAGACTTCAGTTCGATCAATGCGCCCTCCGCCAGCCGCGAGGCGCCCAGGATTGACATGGGGCCTGACATCGTCGGTGCGCCATTTCTGCGCGGCTCCTCCGGATACATCCCGCTCGAAAGGGAGACCGGGATGATGTCCCGTGGCAGCGGAATGTATGGCATGGGAGCAACGATCTACCGCGTTCAAGGTCCGCACTCGCCCGTGCGGGTCAGGCAAGGAGACCGGCTCGTATTCGTCGTGCGATTGAACCCCGGCGGCGACCCGCGCCAATTCCAACTCTACCGTCTGGAATCGAGAATGGGTTACCGGCAAACGCAACCGAGCATGGGCGGAACTCCGCCGGCGCTGCCGGTGACCATCAATAAAATCGGCGACTCGGTTTACGAAATTACTCCCGCGCGCGCCCTGTATCCGGGCGAATACGCGGTTAGCCCCATGACTTCCAACGAAAGTTACTGCTTCGGTGTCGACTATTGAACTGAAAACCCGCCCGCGGTTCCTGCGCTACGACCCGCTGCCTGGAGGCGACCGGTTGGGTTCTGAGTGGAAGCAATATTGAGATGGCGGAACGCTGTCCACCTGCATGAGTTCCGAAGACGCCGGGCGGCAGATCGACCACGAACTCGAGAGCATCCAGATCGAGGGCGCTTCCTGGGGTCACGGTCGCACTGTAACGGACACTCGCTGTGTCTTCTTCCGCGCTCACGCGATACTGTCCCGCGGCGGCGCCCGGCAACGCGAAAGATCCGGTCCCCGCCAGCGGCGAACTGTTTCCTCGCGTGGGCTTGATCGTGACCAATCTGGAAACGGACAACCGTGCAGTGGTGCGGTTCTGCAACAAGCGGGGACGGCGGAACAGTGGATCAAAGAAGGCAAGCAGGCGGTGAAGGTGACGCGGCTGAGCTGCCATCGGTTCCGGTCGAATGAAGTGCGCCTCTGGCTGAGCCTGATCGCCTACAACCTGGGAAACCTCTGGCGGCGGTTGGTGCTGCCGAAGAAGATCGAGAACTGGTCGCTGACCAGTTTGCCGCAACGGCTGGTGAAGACGGGCGGGAGGCTGATCAAGCGTGCGAGGTACTACTGGCTGATGCTGGCCGAGAGCCATCTTACGCGGCGGTTGTTCGGGAGCATGGTCGGGCGGATCGATGCGCTGGCGGCGCCGACCGGGTAGCAAAAGGGGGATGACACCAGCAAAATCAGGCAGACCGGGGATGGGGGGCCGGAGAGGTGTTTTTTCGGACAAGAGTGAAGTTAGCGTCTGGCGGAGCCGGGAGACGGGGTTTTGCAGAAAAAGTACCACAACCATCCAGTTTGGAGGATCAGAAGTTGACAACCTGTGATACGATTGCCGGAGACCGGGGGCCAAAATGGAAATCTCGGCCCCTGAAAGGGGGAGGGTTCTCGAATGTCCTCGATAAAGGCGATCGTGTTGGCCGTGGTTATGGTGGCGGGAGTTCCCGGACTTGCGGCGCCGCTCCAGGTGAGCAACTCCCAGATGTCCGTCACCGTAGACTGTTCGAGCGGCCTCAACCTCACGAGCATTTTCGGCAAATGGAATAGCCATGAGTATCTGAGCGCGCCCACGCCCCTACTGAGTTACTCGGTGAACGCCGCGAGCGCGAGCGATTACTTCGACGGCGCCTTCGCCAACCTCAAATGTGTCCAGAACGGAAACACCATCGGGATAACGGCGACATCGCCGGACGGTCTCACCGCGTTTACGATCACCCTGGCTCCGGAGACTGCGACAGCGGCGCCCAGTGGTCTGGAAGCGGTAGTGGTCAGCACGCAGGTCGGGTATTCCGGCCCGAACTCTCCTACCCTGCTGCGGGCAAAGCTTCCCAATGTGCAGACTTTTCAGGTGCCGGGATCGAACGCCAACGCCATGGCTATGGTGCCGCAGGAGATGGGGTCGGTGCTGCCGCTTTCCAATCTGAATGCGGCCGCCCCGTGGGATTTGGGCGCCTCTTATTTGTTCACCGACCGGAGGATCGGACTGCCTGTTTCGTTCAACGTCCTGGAAGTGGCGGAGGTGTATGACCCGAACGGCAACGAGATCTGTCGCCACACTGGCCACTTTCATGTTGCTGCCCGCCGGAACTGGTAAGCGAAACCAGACGAAGTCCAAAAGTGATAATCTCAGTTTCAATACGCGCTCGGGACGGGTGCCATGGACCAGCAGGCGATCCAAGTCACGGAACTTCTTAAGTTATGGAGCCAGGGGGACCAAGGCGCGATAGAAAAACTGATCCCGCTGGTTTACGAGGAACTGCATCGCCTGGCCCAGCGCTACATGTCCGGCGAACGGCCGGGTCACACACTGCAAACCACGGCCCTGGTGAATGAGGCGTACGTCCGGCTGATCGATACGGCAGGCGTGAACTGGCAAGGGCGGAGGCATTTTTTCGCTGTTTGCGCACAGGTGATGCGGCGGATCCTCGTGGACTGGGCACGGGAGCGCCGGGCATTGAAACGGGGGAGCGATATGCCGGCACTACAGCTTCAGGAGGCGCTGGCGGTCGTATCGCAGCCGGGTACCGATTTAGTCGCGGTCGACGACGCCCTCAAGGCGTTGGCGAAAGTCGATCCTCGCAAAAGCCAGGTCGTGGAACTGCGTTTTTTCGGCGGGCTGAGCGCGAAAGAAACGGCCGAAGTCTTGAAGGTCTCCGAGGAAACGGTTCTCCGGGATTGGAAACTCGCAAAGAGCTGGCTGCGGCGCGAGCTGAGCACGGGGCAGGCACATGGAAGCTGAGCGTTGGCGAATCATCGAGCGTTTATACCATGACGCGTTGGAACAGGAACCTGGTTGCAGACGGGCCTTCCTGGCCCAGGCCTGCGAGGGAGACGAATCGCTTGAGCGAGAAGTGGAGTCGCTGTTGACACAATTGCAAGACGAGAGTTTCCTGGCGTCGCCGGCTCTGGAGGTGGCCGCCAAGGCGCTAGCGCACTCGTCCTCTTCGGGCGCGACATCGATTCCATCGGTCATCGGCCGTTATCGCATTGTGCGGCTTCTCGGCGAAGGTGGCATGGGGATCGTATATGAAGCCGAGCAGGAAGAGCCACACCGGGTCGTCGCGCTCAAAGTGATCAGGTCCGGGCTGGCGACCCCTGCCGGACTGCGACGGTTCCGCCAGGAATCGCAGGCTCTTGCCCGCTTGCAGCATCCGGGCATCGCCCAAGTTTATGAGTCCAACATCGCGGATGAGGGCTTGGGGCAGCAGCCGTTCTTCGCCATGGAATTCATTCGCGGGTTGCCCTTACAGCAGTATGCCGACGTCCATGGATTGGATGCCCGGCAGAAGCTGCAATTGATGGTGAAAATCTGCGAAGCCGTGCATCACGCGCATCAGCGTGGGCTGATTCATCGCGACCTGAAACCCGGCAATATTGTGGTCGATGAGACCGGTCAGCCCAAGATTCTCGACTTCGGAGTGGCGCGCATGTCTGAGGCTGATTCGCTGCCAACCATTCAGACCGAAGCGGGACAACTTGTGGGGACTCTAGCCTACATGAGTCCCGAGCAGATGTTGGGAGATCCGCTTGAAGTAGACACGAGGAGCGATGTCTACTCGCTGGGCGTGATTCTATACGAGTTCCTTTCCGGGAAACTCCCTTACGAAGTCAAACGGCACCCGTTACCGGAAGCCGTGCGGGTGATTCGGGAAGAAGATCCCGCCTCGCTCAGCTCGATTAACCGCCAGTTCCGTGGTGACGTCGAAACGATCGTAGATAAAGCCCTGGAGAAGGACAAAGCCCTGCGGTATGCGTCCGCTGCAGACCTGGCGGCAGACCTCCAGCGCTACCTGAACGACGAACCGATTGCAGCCCGTCCGCCTAGCGCCACCTACCAACTGCACAAGTTCGCGCGCCGGCATCGCGGGCTGGTGGCCGGCATCGCGGCTTTATTTCTGGTGCTTCTGGCTGGGGTCGCAGCTACGACGTCTCAAGCGGTTCGGGCAATTCGCGCGGGGCACCTGGCAATGAGGGAGCGTGACCGGGCAACTGAGGCCGAGCAGGCAGCCAGGCTGGCCGAACGCGCGGCTGCGGAAGAACGAAACCGGGCCCGTGCGGCCGAGCAGCAGGCAATTGAAGAACGGAATCGAGCGCTCAGAGAGAAACAACGGGCGGACCAGGAGTCTGCCACCGCGAGGGCGGTCGACGACTTCCTTCGCAACGATCTGTTAGCGCAGGCCAGTCTCAGCAAACAAGCTCGCCCTGGGGCCAGTCCGAATCCGGATCTGACAGTGCGCTCTGTGCTCGATCGAGCCGCCGCCAGCATTGCCGGAAGATTTGACAAGCAGCCTCTGGTAGAGGCCTCGATCCGGCAGACCATCGGTAACACTTACCTCGATCTGGGTCTTTATCCGCAGGCTCAAATACAAATGGAGCGAGCTTACGAGATCCGAAGCCGCCGGTTGGGTGAGGAGCACCCGGACACGCTGCAAACAATGAACAATCTTGCAGCGCTCTACATCGATCAAAACAAGGGTCCGCAGGCCGAGCCTCTATTAAACCGGGCTTGGCAGGTCCGGCGCCGCACATTGGGCGAAGAAAATCCGGAGACGCTGGTGACTCTGAATAATTTGGCAGCGCTCGATCGAATGGATGGCAAGTATCCTGAGGCTGAGCTTCTCTACAAGAGAGGACTCGAGATCCGGCGCCGCGTACTCGGCGAGAACCACCGGAGCACGGCGCTCACCATGCACAATCTGGCCTCACTCTACCGGCTCGAAGGCAAGTACGCGGAAGCCGAGCCTCTTCAGACCAGATCGTTGGAGATCTGGCGTGGGACGCTTGGGGAAGAAGCCCCTGAAACGGTGCAGGGAATGAACAATCTCGGAGCCTTGTACCAGGCCGAGGGCAGATATGCAGAAGCAGAAGCTCTCTTCAACAGAGTTTTGGAAGTTCGCCGCCGTACCCTCGGGGCACAGAATCCAAACACGATAGATGCGATGACTTCTCTGGGCGAGGTGCAATTGTCGCAGGAGAAATACACGCTCGCCGCACGGTCGTTCCGCGAGGCTCTTAGCAACTGGCAGAAGACCGGAGCGGATGGCTGGAAGCAATATTACGGGGAAGCTCTTTTGGGCGCGAGCCTCGCTGGCCAAAAGCAATACGCAGATGCAGAGCCTCTACTGGTTGCCGGCGCCCAGGGTCTGCTCGAACGGCAAGCCTCCATTCCCAAGGAGAGCCGGCGAGTTGCAGCTCGAGCAGCAGAGCGCATCGTTGTAGTCTACCAGGATTGGGGCAAGCCGGAAAAAGCCGCGGAATGGCGAGAGAAGTTGCAGCCTAAGTAGCTCACCGTACTTCAAATTCCGTTTCGTGAGGTTGCCCCTATCCGGCATTCCGGTGAAGGGGAAAAATTTTCGAGCGATTACGGTTTCCGCTGACATTTTCCGCTCTAGAGTATGGAGGGCGGGTGGCCGGCAGCCAGGCCGGCGCGAAAGTACAGTCGACTGCAACTCCATGCCTGCCCTACTACAACCGCTATGAAAAGGGGAGGATCTTGCATGTCCTCGATAAAGGCGATCGTGTTGGCCGTGGTTGTGGTGGCGGGAGTTCCCGGACTTGCGGCGCCGCTCCAGGTGAGCAACTCCCAGATGTCCGTCACCGTAGACTGTTCGAGCGGCCTCAACCTCACGAGCATTTTCGCCAAAGGGAATAGCCATGAGTATCTGAGCGCGCCCACGCCCCTACTGAGTTATTCGGTGAACGCCGCGAGCGCGAGCGATTACTTCGACGGCGCCTTCGCCAACCTCAAATGTGTCCAGAAC
>Ga0326728_10023371_pt1 | contig 11333 bp, 8 predicted proteins | sample MB3enrmetagenome_FD_207602 | JGI IMG/M metagenome (GOLD analysis project Ga0326728, IMG submission 207602) | Lab enriched peat soil microbial communities from McLean, Ithaca, NY, United States - MB31MN | ecosystem: Environmental > Terrestrial > Soil > Wetlands > Peat | place: USA: New York... | reverse complement strand
GCTATCACGGTCCTGATGATCTCTCCGGCTGGATTTGCCATGGGGATGCCTTTTCCTACCGGGCTGAAGCGGCTGGAGGAGTGGCACAAGCCGTCGGTTCGGTGGGCGTGGGCGCTCAATGCCGCATCCAGCGTGCTGGGTTCAGTAGGAGCCTTGCTGTGCGCCATTTACCTCGGATTAATACAGACACTGTTCATCGGCGGCCTGCTCTATGTGGCGGCGCTGGTTATTGTCTTGCGCCTGGGGAGGCGGGCACGCGTCGAACAGGGTTCTGCACCTCGTCAGGTTATCGCTACACAGGCCCTCGACTGATTGTCGCTCGGCTCCAAGGCTCGTATCCAGTCAGCGCTCCAGCGTGAGGGTGGGATTCGGGGCAGGGTTGAGAGGTCAGCTCCGGATCGGCTTCCCACCGAAGCCGGTTGGCCGACTTCTTCTTGCGCAGGAAGACGAATTGGTCGAGCTTGGTGGGATGGTTGTGATCTCCGGTAGCCCGATGGAGACCTTGGCGGATACGAACAGCCGCTGGACGAGGCGACCGTCTTGGTCGCGCGTGACACCAATGATCATAGGGATTCTTCCTTTCGAAATGATGTTCTGACCCAAAGGCACAGCGTGGTGTTTCAGGGTACATCACCAGGCCCGCGTCGCGAATCCACTACCTCGTATTCCCACCACCTTTTGTCCGCTGGCCAACGGCTAGGCCGAAAACCACCAACCCGACCGGAAACCACCACCATGTCGGCACTGGGACATCTAGGGTCCTGGTCGCTCTGTCCCTAACCCCATGAAATTACGAGCTTTCTAGTCATCTGGTTTGGCAGGCCGATTGCCGTTGTTATTGGCGTTGTAGTGCGGCAAGAACGGGGCTCGAGGGAGGCATCAAATGCGAAACGTAAAAGCCTTAACATTATTGGGAGTAGGTTTGTTGGTTACACCGTTTGCACATGCCCAAGCTGGACCGCAAGTGGAACCGGGCTACGGGAATCCAGGCTATGTGGATCCGAATCAGGGCTATGGAAATCAGGGCTATGCGAATCCGGATCAGGGTTACGCGGATCCGGGCTATGGGGGTCAGGTCTACATGGATCCCGGGCCACCTCCGGCGTGCCCGTATGGCTACTACCCCTATTACCCTTATGCATGCGCGCCCTACGGCTACTATGGACCTAGCTGGTTTTCGGGCGGAATCTTTATTGGCGTCGGGCCGTGGTGGGGCTGGGGTTGGCGCCACTTCTTTGGGGGACTTGGCTTTGGCGGGCGGGGCTACTATGGAGGCGGACGGGCCTTTTCCGGGCGCGGAGGATATCGCGGTGGGTTCGGTAACGGTTACGCCGGTAGAGGCGGACGTAGCTTCGGTGGAGGCGGACGTGCCTTCAATGGAGGCGGACGTAGCTTCGGTGGTGGCGGACGTGCCTTCAATGGAGGCGGACGTAGCTTCGGTGGAGGCGGACGTGCCTTCAATGGGGGCGGACGTAACTTCGGTGGCGGTGGACGTGCCTTCCGTGGCGGTGGACATGCCTTCGGTGGAGGCGGGCATGGCCACGGTGGAGGCGGGGGCAGAGGCGGTTCCCATGGTGGTGGGCGCAGGTAGATTCCGTCATAACTCGAAACTCTCGCGGCCGACGGCATTTGCTGTCGGCCGTTTTGTAGGAAGGTACCGACTGCGGCTTCGCGAACGAATCTAGGGCCGTATAGCCCCTTTCCTCTGGGGAGTCATATGACGTAATGCGGGATTCCGGGGCGTGAGGAGGTTCAGGTTTTCACTCAGCTTACCTTTTCCATCCTGCTGAGCTCTTCAGCCGAAACATCATCGGCCGGCTCTCGTCCGGATCTGTCGACCTAGCCAGGCTTTCGCTGTACAGCAGCAGTCGCTGCTCGGACTTGCTCGGGTGAAAGCGCACTAACACTCCTGCCCTGATTGCTCCGCTCTCATTGACCGTCGAAGCTCTCACTTCCGCTATCTGACCCGTCAGCACGTTACGATGCTCCCAAATCCACCGCCGCTGCTCGTTGGTCAACTGGAAGGAACCAATCTCGCTCTCTACACCGGTCGGTCCTTCCACAAGCATGACTCCCAGGCTGCCCGCGAACTTCCCCGAGCCTTCAATGCTGCTGGGCCGTACCCAGAAGTTCCTTCGCCCTGCCGAGAGCAATTCCGAACAGCAGCCTTCCAGCTTCCTGATCGAGTGTTTCTCCCACGCTGAGGGCGAGGTTCGCCCGACGATTCATCTTTGACCTCGATGGGGGTAGGGAGTGGAGATTATTCACCTTGACATTCTACCGGAAGCGTTGTACTTTCACCTAGTATGTCTACTAAAGAGCAACGAGAACGCATCGAACTGCTGCAAGGCACGCTGGACCTGCTGATCCTCCGCACGCTGCTGCTGGGGCCGGCGCACGGCCACGCCATTGCCAAGGCGATCGAATTCAAGTCCGACGACGTGTTGCAAGTCGAGCAGGGGTCGCTGTACCCCGCGCTGCACCGGCTCATCAAGCGGGGATGGATTTCCGTCCAGGACGGCATCTCGGAGAACAATCGCCGGGCCAAGTTTTACCGGCTGACGGCCAGGGGACGGCGTCAACTGGCGGTTGAGACCAACAAGTGGGACAAGCTGGCGGGCGCGATCGCACGAATTCTGATGCCCGCGGAAGAGGAGGGTCAATCATGAGCTGCCGCAAACGCATGATGGAGGACCTCGACCAGGATATCCGCGACTACATCGAGCGGGAGACTCAGGACAATATCGAGCGGGGCATGCCGCCGGAAGAGGCGCACTACGCGGCGCTGCGCCAGTTTGGCAACGTAACGCGGATTAAGGAAGAGACGCGGGAGGTGTGGAGTCTCGTTCGGCTTGAGCAGCTCTGGCAAGACCTCCGATATGGGCTGCGGATGCTGGCGAAGAACCCCGGCTTCACGACTGTCGCGGTGGTCACCCTGGCCCTTGGGATCGGGGTCAACGCCACGATTTTCAGTCTGGTGAACACGGTTGTGCTGCACCCTTTGCCCTACCCGCACGCCGAGCGGCTGGTAGGCATCGAGTCGCGGCGCCCTGCTTCGGTGCTTCCTTACGTGGAAGAGGGCATTCGGAAGCAAAGCCGGACGTTCGACTCGTTCGGCGGTTGCTCTTTCAATCCCTCGAACGTGATGTGGAACGGCGCGGGGAAGGCAACGCGCTTGAAAGAGGTGGATGTCTCTCCTGAGGTTTTCGCGGTGCTCGGTGTTCTTCCTCTGCTCGGGCGAACCTTCCTGCCCGATGAAACCATACCGGGCGGCGGCCAGGTTGTGGTCCTGAGCTACGGGGCCTGGCGAAAGTACTACAATTCGGACCGTGGAGTGATTGGGAATACGATAAACCTGGGTGGCAAAACCCACACAGTGGTCGGCGTCATGCCGCCCGGATTCAGTTTCCCCAGCCGGCAGGTGGACGTTTGGCTCCCGCCCAGCTCCACCGCGTCTTTGGCCAGCAAGGGGAGCGTGGGGATGGAGATCGCCGTCGGCCGGCTCAGGACGGGCGTGGGCGCACGCGAGGCGCAGGCGGAGCTGAACGTCATCGCCGAGCACCTTGGGTGGCAGTCCCTGACAGGCGAAAAACTGGATTTGCGGGTGGCGTCTCTTCAGGAGCAAACCGCCGGGCCGGCGGTGAGGAAAGCCCTGTTGATCCTGTTGGGCGCCGTCGGAATAGTGCTCTTGCTGGCTTGTTCCAACATCGCCAACCTGTTGATTGCCAGGAACGCGCGCCGGCAGCGGGAAATTGCGGTGTGCGCGGCGCTGGGCGCGTCTCGCCCTCGCCTCGTGCGTCAACTGGTGACGGAGAGTTTACTTTTGGCCTTCCTCGGCGGGTGCCTTGGCCTGATCGCGGCCCTGGGCGGCATCCACCTCGTGCGGGTACTCGCTCCTCCCCGGCTTCTCCTCCTTGAGGATGTGAGTATCAATGGTTTTGTCCTCGCATTCACCCTGGTGGTTTCGCTTCTCACCGGAATTGCCTTTGGAATTCTGCCCGCCTTCGCGGCCTCGAAACCGGACTTGATCGAGTCGCTGAAGGAAGGAAGCACGGGGTCAAGAGCGGCGTTGGGACCTGCGCTCCTCCCGAAAACGCAGGGTGCACTTACGGCCTGCCAAGTGGCCCTGGCCACCATCTTGCTCATCGGAGCGGTGCTTGTGGTGCGCAGCCTGTCGCGGCTGATGAGCGTGCGCCTGGGTTTTGATCATCAGCGCCTCCTGGTGGTTGAGTTGAACGAGCACGACACCATAGGTCTCGGGAAAGATGCATGGATGCTCTTCTACCAACGAGTTTTGGATGAAGTGAACGCTCTCCCGGGTGTTGAATCAGCGGCCCTCGCAAGCCAGACTCCCGCGTCGTTTGGAGGAGAACAAACTCTCGTCTACAAAGAAGGTGAGTCAGTGGACGGCTCACATCAATCCGCCGAGCGTGAGCTTCAACTCTTTGTGGCTGGGGATTCGCGTAGCCATATGGCTAAAATCCAAACCGTTAGTCCTCGCTACTTTGCCACTATGAAGATACGCATTTTGCAGGGCCGCGGCTTTACGGAGGATGATCGCTACGGTTCTCCCCCCGTGGCCATAGTGAACGAAACCCTGGCCCGCCGTTTTTGGCCCAATGGGGACGTGGTGGGAAGGAGACTCAACGTGGGTCCACGTCGTCCAGAATGGTGCGAGGTGGTGGGCGTGGCGCACGATGCCAATGATAACGGTTTAGGAAAAGAACCCGGGCCGGTAGTCTACCGGCCCAACCTTCAGGTGCGCTTCCTGGAATATGCGTTACTCGTCCGCACCGTCGTTCCACCACAACGCTTGGCCGGCGCCATTATGAATCGAATCTCGTCTGCCAACCCGGATCAGGGCGTTGACTCGGTGATGACAATGGATGAGGTGCTTTCGCAGTCGGTCATATGGCCGCGCTTCCATTCTGCCTTGTTCAGCTTTTTTGCCTTTCTGGCGCTGCTCATGGCGAGCGTCGGCGTGTATGGAGTTGTCTCTTACTCGGTCAGCCAGCGGACACATGAAATAGGGATTCGTATGGCGCTCGGCGCCAAGGCCGGCGACATCCTTAGGCTCGTCATCGGGCAGCAGATGCTGATGACCGTGTTGGGGGTAGTAATCGGCTTGGGCGTTGCCCTTGGCCTCACACGCCTAATTTCGAGCCTCCTCTACGGCGTGGCTCCGCACGACGTGCGCACGTTCGTCGGTGTGCCCATTGTCCTTGGGCTTGCCGCCCTGGCAGCGTCGTACATACCAGCGCGGCGGGCGCTTGGTGTAGATCCCTTGAACGCCTTGAGACAAGAGTAGCAGCGGCTCGGAGCTGCGCAGAGCATCAGAGGTCGGAGTTCTTGAAGTGCAGGTCACAGGCGCCGGTTGTCAGTTGACAGTCGTTCTCGCTTGGCGGGGCAACCCTTGTGGATGCCCTGGGCGGTCACAAGGGCCGCCCCTACATGACCACGGAACGCGGATCAGCGGAGGACGCCATGAGTCACTGGGCACGATTGTTCAGCCGCCGCAAACGCATGATGGAGAACCTCGACGAGGACATCAGCGACTTCATCGAACGCGAGACGCAGGACAACATCGAGCGTGGCATGTCGCCGGAGGACGCGCATTATGCGGCGCTGCGCAAGTTTGGCAACGTGACACGGGTCAAAGAGGACACGTGGGAAGTTTGGAGTTTCGTCTGGCTTGAGCAACTCTGGCAGGACATTGGCTACGGCCTTCGCCAACTCCGACGCAGTCCCGGCTTCACCGCGGTGGCGGTGTTGACGCTCGCGCTCGGCATCGGCGTGAACACGGCCATCTTTACTCTTATTGACGCGGTCATGCTGAAGATGCTGCCCGTGGAAAAGCCTGGCGAGCTATTTCAGGTGCAAATCGGCAATGCGGATGAGGGTGGGGGTGGAGGTGCAGTTGACAGCGCTTTCACCACTCCGATGTGGGAGCAACTGCGCGACCACCAAGACGTTTTCTCCCGCACCTTCGCTTGGTTCGGCAATAGCCTCTATCTAGCCGAAGGGGGCACGACTCGTACTGTCGATGGATTGTGGGTCAGCGGTGGCTTTTTCAGCGCCCTCGGGCTGCGCCCTGCGGCGGGACGCTTGATTGCCGATTCGGACGACTGGCGCGGCTGCCCGGCGGTCGCCGTGCTCAGCTATGGATTCTGGCAGGAGCACTACGGCGGGGCGAAGAGCGCGGTGGGCAGCACACTGTCGCTTGGCAGCCATCCCTTCGAAGTGATCGGCGTGGCGCCGCCGGGGTTTTTCGGCATGGGAGTGGGTGGGAAGTTCGACGTGGCGGCGCCCATCTGCGCGACGGCGCTCTTCGACGGAAAACAGCCACGCCTGGACAGAAACGACATGTTTTGGCTGATCGTAGAGGGACGCATCAATCCGCAGCTAAGCCGGGCGGAGCGAACCGTGCGACTCCGAATCCTTGCGCCCCGGCTCTTCGTGTCACCGAACGCGTCACCCGAGGAACGCGCAGCTTTGATGAAACTGACCCTGCGGATAGCTCCGGCGGCGACGGGCCTTTCCGGTCTACGAGGCAAATTCAGCCACGCCTTGCAGGTCCTGATGGCCGTGGTCGGAATGGTACTGCTCATCGCCTGTGCCAACCTCGCGAGCCTGACTCTGGCACGCGGAGCGGCGCGCCGCAAGGAGATCGCGGTGCGGCAGGCTTTGGGGGCCAGCCGCACGCGCCTGATCCGCCAACTCCTCACCGAATGCGTTCTGCTTTCCTCCGCCGGGGCACTGCTCGGCGTCCTTCTGGCGCGCGGGACGGCCGCCCTGCTGGTGCGCCTCATCTCGACAGCAAAGAGCACGGTCTTCCTGGACCTCTCTCCCGACACTCGGATTCTGGGATTCGTCCTTGCGACCATTGTGCTCACCTCTCTTCTCATGGGCTTGCTACCGGCGCTGCGCTCGACGCGGGCGTCGCTGAGTTCGGCTATCAAGGGTAGCCAGTCTTCTGAAACCGGGCGGGATATGGGCTTTCGAGGTCGCCGGTGGATCGTCGGGTCACAAGTGGCGCTCTCACTCGTTCTCCTGGTGGCTGCGGGCTTATTGCTGCGAACCTTCGTGAAGCTGGTAACGCTCGACATCGGGTTTGACCGCAACGACGTCCTGCTGGTGGTCCCCAACCTAAAGGCGGCAGATGTGCCGCCGGAGCTCTGTTTGACTACTTTCGCTGAGATCGAAAGCCGCCTGAAGGCTTTGCCGGGTGTGCTTTCGGTAGGTCGTTCGAGGCACCCGCCGATGTGGTGGGCTTGCGCGGAATTCGGCCACGTTGAATCCGATTGGTTCACGCTGCATACCTCCAATCTTGACGATTTTGAGGGCGTGGTCTGCGGCGATTTCATCTCGGCCGGCTTTTTGCCAACGCTGCGAATACGGTTGCTTGCCGGGCGCAATTTTTCGAGCGCCGACATCGAAACTTCCTCGAACGTGGCTATCATCAATCAGACCTTCGCGCGCCGCTTCTTTCCCCATTTGAATCCAATCGGAAGGACCTTTCGAATGTGGGGCATGCCAGGAGAAAAGACTTTCGAGGTTGTGGGATTGATCGAGGATTTCAAATTTCTGTCGTTGCGAGAGAAATATCAGGCCGTCGCGTTCCTGCCCGTTAACCAGACGCCCACGCCGCTGGTTCAAACTAGCCAGACTCTCGAGCTGCGCACGGCGATACCGCCGTCGGCATTGGTCGCACCGGTTCGGGCTGCGGTCGCCGAAGTGAACAGCGCAATTCCTCTCGAGTTCAGCACGGCGGCCGAAGAGGTCAATGATTCCTTGCTGCAGGAGCGATTGATGGCGTTGCTGTCGGGCTTGTTCGGCACGCTGGCTCTGGTGCTGGCGATGGTCGGCCTTTTTGGAACGTTCAGCTATTTGGTGACGCAGCGGCAAACGGAGTTTGGCATTCGGATGGCGCTGGGCGCGACGCCTGGCTCGATTCTGGGCCTCGTTATGCGTGATCTGGTCGCAGTCCTGGCCGGCGGCTTGGCTGCTGGAATTCTGATTTCGCTGGCCGCAACACGCGTACTTCAACAAATGCTGTTTGGCCTCGGCCCGCGCGACACGACAACCATGCTCCTGGCCGCGGGCGTTCTCACGGCCGTGGCCCTGATTGCCGGTTACTTGCCCGCGCGGCGAGCGGCCAAGGTGGACCCGATGGCGGCACTGAGGGACGAGTGAGGAGGAAGGCGATGAGTCGCAAAGTCCGATGGTTCAGCCGCCGCAAGCGCATGATGGAAGATCTCGACCAGGACATCCGCGACCACCTCGAGAGGGAAACACAGGACAACATCGAGCGCGGCATGTCGCCGGAAGAAGCGCACTACGCGGCTCTGCGCAAGTTTGGCAACGTAACGCGGATTAAGGAAGAGACGCGGGAGGTGTGGAGTTTCGTTTGGCTCGAGCAGCTATTGCAGGACGTCCACTTCGGCCTCCGCATGCTGCGCAAATCCCCCGGCTTTACCACTGTCGCCATCCTCACGCTCGCCCTCGGCATCGGCGCGACCACGGCTATTTTCAGTGTAGTGAATGGAGTTTTGCTGAAGCCTTTGCCCTACCCACACGCTGACCAACTGGTGTCCGTCTCGTGCGCAGCTCCCCGCATCAAGCTGATGGACCTTGGCATGTCGCCCTCAATGTATTTTGTGTATCGCGACGAAAGCCGTGCTTTCCACGGTATCAGCCTTTACTATTATAGCAGAGTGGCCGTGACTGGCGTGGCAGAGGCGGAGGGTTTGCTCGCTCTGCGTGCGACCAAGGAGTTGCTTCCGACACTCGGCGTGCGGCCAATCCTGGGGCGCGAATTCACACAGGCTGACGATCAGCCGAGCAGTCCCCGCACCGTGATGCTGACCTACTGGTATTGGGAGAAAAGGTTCGGTAGTAATCGCGCGGTGGTCGGGAAGACCATCGATGTTGGCGGCGAGCCGCATGAGATTATTGGCGTGCTGCCGAAGAGCTTCCAGTTTCTGGACGCGCCCTCTATAGCCTTGGTCCTTTCCATCAGATTGGACCGTGTTAAAACGGACCTGGGACATTTCGATTACCAGGGGATCGCCAGGCTATGGCCCGGCGTTACGCTGGTGGAGGCTGATGCTGACGTAACTCGAATGCTACCGATTGTGGCTCGATCTTTCCCACCCCCACCCGAGTTCAGCCTCAAAATGTATGAAAGTGCCCATCTCCTGCCGCGCCTGGAGCCCTTGAAGGATGAAGTTGTGGGCAACGCGAGCGACGTGTTGTGGGTTCTCATGGGCGGCATCGTTTTGGTGTTGCTCATCGCCTGCGCGAATGTGGCGAATCTTCTGCTGGTCAGGATGGAAGGACGGCGGCAGGAGTTGGCCACCCGGGGGGCGCTGGGCGCGAGCCCGGGCCGCCTTGCCAGCCAGTTATTGCTGGAGAGTTTCGTTCTGTCGCTAACTGGCGGAGCCCTCGGTTTGGCGTTCGCACATGCAACTCTGCACATTTTGGTCGCTGTACCGCCAGGCTCCCTGCGGCGCCTCAACGAAATCAGAACTGATGGGATCGTTCTCCTATTCGCCATAGGCATATCGCTGGCCGCAGGCCTTCTCTTCGGCTCGATGGCCATCCTGAGGTTTGCAGGCGGACGTTTGGGAAGTGGGCTAAGAGACGCCGGACGTTCCCATAGTGCGGGCCGTGAGCGCCGCCGAGCTCAGAATGGATTCGTGATTGTTCAGGTGGGACTGGCGTTAGTGTTATTGATCAACGTCGGCCTCATGGTTCGCACATTTCGTGGCTTGATCCAAGTTCGGCCCGGATTCACCGCGCCTCCGGCGACGGTTCAGGCGTTCAGTCTTTATATTAGCGGGACTGATGTTCAAGGGCCCGAACAGGTAACACGGATGCAGCAAGCGATTCTGCAAAAAATCGAGGCGATCCCGGGCGTCTCCTCTGCAAGCATCTGTCTCCCGGGGCCCCTGCTTGGTGTTGCCCGCGATCCGGTCTTCGTGCGCGATCGTACATACGCCGAAGGGGAAGAGCCCCCGTCGCACGGGGAGAAGTTCATCTCGCCTGGATTTTTTAGCACGCTTGGTGTGCCGATCGTCTCCGGCCGCAGTTTCACCTGGAGTGACATTTACAACAAGCGCCTGGTCGCTATGGTGTCCGAAAACCTGGCGCGAGAGTATTGGCGCGACCCGCAGAACGCCATCGGCAAGCAAATACGCATGGGCGCCAAGGACGAGTGGCATGAGATCGTAGGAGTGGTTGGTGACGTCCACGACAACGGATTGAACAAGCCAGCGCCTACGGAGGTCTATTGGCCTATCATGGCGGCAAGTCTTGGGGGCCAACGAGTCACCGATGTACCAGATGCTATCTTTATCATCCGCAGCGCGCGTGCTGGTTCAGAGAGTTTCGTGCGCGAAGTCCGCCGAGCCGTTCGGTCGGTGGGTCCCAATCTTCCGCTCGCGGGGATGGAAACCATGGCGGATATCTACAAGCGAACGATGGCTCGAACGTCGCTTAGCCTGGTAGTGCTCGCCGTAGCCTCCGGAATGGGGCTGTTGCTGGGCGCCATTGGTCTGTACGCCGTCATCAGCTACTCCGTTTCGCAGCGCACGCACGATATTGGTGTTCGGATGGCCCTTGGTGCGCAGAAAAGTGATGTGTTGCGTCTCGTGATGATTCAAGGAATGAGGCTATGTTTAACGGGAGTGGTGATCGGAGTTGGAGTCGCGCTGGGAGTAACACGGTTCTTGTCCAACTTGCTCTACGGCGTGAAGCCCACCGACCCGCTGACGTTCGTGGCAGTGTCGGTGCTCCTCACTGGCATTGCGTTGCTCGCATGTTGGATTCCCGCCCGCTGCGCGGCGAACTTGAACCCGACCGTCGCCCTGCGGCATGAATAACCGTTGGTTAAATGCGAGAACCCCGCCCCGGCGCGCCCTGCGAAATCAGCGACGCCGAGGTGGAACGCGTGATCGCGCCGACCTTGGAGTCGACGCCCTCGCAGGCCACGCATTGAGGCACTCGGCCGGCAACGGGTTACGAGTGACATGTAGCCTCTCCTTTGACATTTTGTATGATTGGATTGCCTTCTTGGGATTGAGGGGATAGTAGGGCCGGCCCCGCGGCCGCGGGACCAGTCTGGCCGGGGCAAGCCCCGGCCCTGCATGGGCCATTTTGCTATTGACACCGGAACCGGGCTTTGGTAGCCTATTGCGGTTGTCGTATGAGGAAGCTTGCCAGCGAGCGCGGGAAGGGGGTTGGAAATCGGCCCTGAGGTGGGGAATTGCGTCGAAGACCGAAAAAAGATACTAAAATAGAGGGAACGAACTCAGCTATCTGTGGCAAACAAA
>Ga0326728_10023370_pt1 | contig 11333 bp, 10 predicted proteins | sample MB3enrmetagenome_FD_207602 | JGI IMG/M metagenome (GOLD analysis project Ga0326728, IMG submission 207602) | Lab enriched peat soil microbial communities from McLean, Ithaca, NY, United States - MB31MN | ecosystem: Environmental > Terrestrial > Soil > Wetlands > Peat | place: USA: New York... | reverse complement strand
TGGGAGAGGTATCTTACATCGACAGCTCGGGAATCGGCGAGTTGGTGTCGGCCTTCACCACGGTGACCAACGGGGGCGGGCAGTTGAAGCTGCTCAACCTCACCAAGCGGGTGAAGGACCTGCTGCAAATCACGAAGCTCTACACGGTGTTCGACGTGCATGATAGCGAAGTGTCGGCCATCCGGGCCTTCGTGTAGTTCCAGTAGGGGCCGGGTGAGGAGGGCCGGGCATCCGGCTTCGCACGGACAAGTTGCCCGGCCCCTACCCGCCGCCGGCGGGGCGGAGAGATGTCGATGGGCGTGCTTGGTTGACACCCCTCTTTTTCACCAATTATAGTCAAATCTGATGCCCACGTCGTACACGGATTTGTATCTCCCGGTCCTGATGCAGGCCCTGGTGGCGATGGCTCTGGCGGCGGGGTTGCTGACTGCCTCGTACGCGCTGGGAAAGCGCGTACGCAACAAGATCAAGGACACGCCGTACGAATCGGGCATCACGCCGACGGGCGACGCGCGGCACCGCTTCAGCGTAAAATTCTACCTGGTGGCGATGCTGTTCATTCTATTCGATATCGAAGCAATCTTCCTGTATCCCTGGGTCGTGGTTTATCGCGAGCTGAAGATGTTCGCGTTCGTCGAGATGCTCGTGTTTGTAATTATGACTCTTTCCGGGTTTTTCTACATCTGGAAAAAGGGCGCGCTGGATTGGGCCGAGCCGGACCGCTCCCGGCGGAAGCTGTAACGATTCGAAATGCTACCCGACAATTTGCGAGAGCATCCCGTGGCCGCGGCCGTGGAGGCGTTTGACGCCGACGCGGTGACGGGCGGGAACTACGACCGGAAGGAGTTGACGCTCGAAACGCCTCCGGCCAAGATCGTGAGTGTCTGCGGATTCCTCAAGTACGATCGGAAGTTCGTTCGTCTCAGCACCGTGACGGCGGTGGACCGCTATCCGGCGGAACCGCGGTTCGAAGTGGTGTACCACCTGCACTCCGTCGAGCCTTGCCAACGGCTGCGCCTGAAGTGCCGCGTGCGGGGCGAAGACCCGGTTATCGAATCGGTCACTTCGGTGTGGCGCTCGGCGAACTGGTACGAGCGCGAGGTATTCGACCTGTTCGGGATCCAGTTCGTGAACCATCCCGATTTGCGGCGCATCCTGTTGCCCGACGATTGGCAAGGCCACCCGCTGCGCAAAGACTACCCGGTCGCCGGGACGAGGGTCTAGACCATGAGCGCGCCGGAAACGCCCCCGCCGCAATTCGGCCCCCGCCGCATGGTCCTCAACATGGGGCCGCAGCACCCCTCGACGCACGGCGTGCTGCGGCTGGTGCTGGATCTGGACGGCGAAAACATCGTCAACTGCCAGTTGGATATCGGCTACCTGCACACCGGCATCGAGAAAGAGTTCGAGGTCAAGACCTACCAGCAGGCCGTCACGCTGACGGACCGCGTGGACTACCTGGCGCCGCTCTCCATGAACCTGGGGTACTGTCTGGCGGTGGAGAAGTTGCTGGGGCTCGAGATTCCGCCGCGGGCGCAGTGGATGCGCGTGATGCTCACCGAACTCACGCGGCTGAACAGCCACTTGGTGTGGCTGGGAACGCACGCGCTGGATATCGGCGCCATGAGCGTGTTCCTCTACTGTTTCCGCGAGCGCGAAGATATTCTGCGCATCTTCGAGATGTTCTCCGGGCAGCGGATGATGACCAGCTATTTCCGTATTGGCGGGCTGGCGCTCGAGCCGCCGCGCGGCTGGCACGAGCGGGTGAAGAAATTCATCGACGTTTTCCCCAGCCGTATCGACGAGTATGAAGATCTGCTGACCTCCAACCGCATCTGGATCGGGCGGACCCGCGGAGTGGGCGTCATGACGCTCGAAGACATGCTGGATCTGGGCGTCACCGGGCCCATGCTGCGGGCCGCGGGCTTGAAAACCGACGCGCGCAAGGACGAGCCCTATTCGAGCTACGAGAAGTTCGATTTCGAAGTGCCCACCCGCACCGAGAGCGACGTCTACGCCCGCTACCTGGTGCGCATGGAAGAGATGCGGCAGAGCGTGCGCATCGTCCGCCAGGCCATGGACGGCATGCCCGCGGGGCCGTGGAAGGCCGACGACCCGCACGTGGTGCTGCCCGATCGCGAAAAGATGAAGACCCAGATGGAGGCGCTCATTTACCACTTCAAGATCGTGACCGAGGGCTTCCGCGTGCCGGAGGGAGAAGTCTACCAGGTAATTGAATCGCCGCGCGGGGAGCTGGGCTTCTACGTGGTGAGCGACGGCGGGGCCAAGCCCTACCGCGTGCACATGCGGACGCCCAGTTTTGGCAACCTCGAAGCCGTGCCTAAAATGGTGGAAGGCACTCTCATCGCGAACGTGATTGCAGCCATCGGCAGCATGGATTTTGTACTGGGTGACACAGACCGCTGATGACCTTTTCTCCACAACTCGAAGCCAGAATTGCGAAGCTCCTGCAGAGCTATCCCGAGGGGCGGCAGCGCGCGGCCATGGTTCCGATGCTGCTCTACGCGCAGGATGAGGTGGGCCACGTCTCCGAGGAGTTGATCGACGAGGTGGCCAAGCGCCTGGGCGTGACCCCGCTCCAGGTCAACGAGGTGCTTTCGTATTACTCCATGCTGCACCGCCAGCCGCTGGGGAAGTACCACGTGCAGATCTGCACCAATATCAGTTGCCTGCTCCGCGACGGCGACAAGCTGTGGGAACACGCCTGCCAGAAGCTCGGCATTGGGCACAAGGAGGTGACCGGGGACGGGCAGATTTCCATCGAAGAAGTGGAATGCATAGGGGCGTGCTCGTGGGCGCCGGCCATCCAGGTGAACTACGATTTTCACCACTTCGTGACACCCGAGAAGCTGGACCAGCTTCTGGACGACCTGAGGAAGAAGCCCTAAAGGATGCTGTACAACGAACCCAGCCCGCTCGAGACCAGGGTGCTTACGCGCCGCTTCGGTTTGCCGGACTCGGCATCCCTGGCGACGTATCTGGCCACGGACGGCTACCAGGGGTTTCTGAAGGCCGCGGGGATGAAGCCGGAGGAGATTATCGAGGAAGTCAAGATTTCGAACCTGCGCGGGCGCGGCGGGGCGGGCTTCCCGGCGGGGATGAAGTGGAGCTTTGTGCCGCGCACCTCGCCCAAGCCGAAATACATCGTGGTGAACGCCGATGAGAGCGAACCGGCCACCTGCAAAGACCGCGTGCTGATGGAAAACGATCCCCACCAGTTGATCGAAGGCGTGCTGATCGCGGGCCTGGCGGTGGGGGCGCACGCCGGGTACATTTACGTGCGCGGCGAATACCGCTACCTGATCGAGATCATGGACAAGGCCATCGCCGAGGCGTATGCCAATGGCTGGCTGGGGAAAAACATACAAGGCACGGGGTTCGATTTCGATCTCCACACGCACACCGGCGCGGGGGCCTACGAGTGCGGCGAGGAATCGGCGCTGCTGGAATCGCTCGAAGGCAAGCGCGGCATCCCGCGCATCCGGCCGCCATTTCCGGCGGTGGTGGGCGCCTTTCAGTGTCCCACCGTGCTGAACAACGTGGAGACCTTCTGCGCAGTGCCGGCGATTCTTCGCGACGGCGGCGCGGCCTTCGCGGCGTTGGGCGTGCCGCGGGCCGGCGGAACCAAGATGGTCTGCCTCACGGGCCACGTCAATAAGCCCGGCGTGTACGAGCTGCGCATGGGCTTCCCGGTGAAACGGATGATCGAGGAAGTGGGCGGCGGCATTCCGAACGGCAGGAAATTGAAAGCATTCATTCCGGGCGGATCGAGCTGCCCGGTGCTGACAGCCGAAGAGTGCGAAGGCCTGACCATGGATTACGACGCCATGGCGGCGCGGAAGACCATGCTCGGTTCGGGCGGCGTCATCATTATGGACGAAGACACGTGCATGGTGAAGGCCGCCATGCGCATCATGCGGTTTTACGCGCACGAAAGCTGCGGTTGGTGCATTCCGTGCCGCGAGGGCACCACCTGGCTGCGCAAGATTCTGGTGCGGCTGCACGAGAGCGGCGGGACGCGCGGCGACATCGACCTCGTCGGAGACATCGCCAGGAACATGCTGGGGCGCACGTTCTGCCCGCTGGGCGACGCCGCCGCCATGCCGACCATCTCGATTGTCGAGAAGTTCCGGAGTGAGTTCGAGGAACATCTGAGCGGGAAGGCATGCCCGTACGAGCACGCGGTGGCGGTTTGAATGCCTGACCTGGTAAAGCTCACGATCGACGGCCGGCAGGTCGAGGCCCCGCCGGGGACGCTGGTGATCGACGCCGCCCGGCGGGCGGGCATCGAAATCCCGTCGTTCTGCTACTACGAGGGCCTCACGCTGCAAGCCGCCTGCCGCATGTGCCTGGTGGAAGTGGAGAAGATGCCCAAGCTGATGACGGCCTGCACGCTTCCCGTTTCCGAGGGCATGGTGGTGCGGACCGAAACCGCGCAAGTGGCCGCGGCCCGCAAGTACATGCTGGAATTCCTGCTCACCAACCACCCGCTGGATTGCCCCGTGTGCGACAAGGGCGGCGAGTGCGAATTGCAGGACATGACGTTCCGCTACGGCGCGGGCGAGAGCCGTTTCACGGAAGAGAAAGTTCACACGCCGGAGAAGCAGTTTTCGCCGGTGGTGTTCTACGACGCGCCGCGCTGCATTCTGTGTTTCCGCTGCGTGCGCATCTGCAACGAAGGGATGGGGGTCAACGCTCTGGGCGTCGTCAACCGCGGGGTGCTGTCGGAGATCGCTCCCAACAAGGGCGACCACCTGGAATGCGACGAGTGCGGGGCGTGCATCGATATTTGCCCGGTGGGCGCGCTCACCAGCGGTGCCTACCGGTACAAGACGCGCCCGTGGGAGATGACCCATGTGGGAACCATCTGCGCGCACTGCTCGGATGGATGCAAGACTACGCTGGGCGTTCGCAACGACCGCATCATCCGCGGCACCAACCGCGACCGCTCCGGCATGAACGGCGAGTTCCTGTGCATCAAGGGGCGCTACGGGTTCGATTTCTACGATCATCCGGAGCGGCTCCAAGCGCCGTTGATGCGCGTCGAGGGCGAGCTGAAAGAGGTCTCCTGGGCGCAAGCGCTGAAGGCCGTCGCGGAAAAGTTCAACCAGACGATAGCGGATGGCGGCACCTTCGGCGTAATCGGCAGTAACCACACCACCAACGAAGAAAATTTCTATCTGCGGAAGTTCGCGCGCGAGGTGCTGCGCACCAACCACATCGACCATCACCGCACCGGCGACCTGCCGGCGCTGCTCCATGCGCTCGGCGGCGCCAGCGGTCAACTGGCCACCGTCGCGGACCTCTACGAGCGCAAAGCCTTTCTCATCCTCGGCGCCGACCTGGCGCTGGAGCATCCCCTGCTCTCGTATCAAATCCGCGCCAACTACCGGCACCACCGGGCGCGCGTCTACGTGGTGACGCCCAAGCCCGTGCGCGAAGACCATTACGCCGCCGCCATCGTGCGCGGCGGCGACTACGAATCGCTGCGCGAGCAGCTCAAGGGCGAGCCCGAACTGGTGATCCTGTTCGACGATTCCGTGAAGGGCGACGGCGTTCGCAAGCTGGTGGAGTTCGGCGCGTCGCTGGGCATCCTGGTGAAGTACATCTGCCTGCTGGACTACTCGAACTCGCGCGGCGCGCTGGATATGGGGTTGACGCCGGGTGAAGGCGGCATGCGCCTTCACGAGATGATGGAAGCGGAATTGAGCGTGCTCTGGGTTGTGGGAGCAAACCCCTTCCGGCCCCCGGCCCCTGGCCCCCGGCCCCCGGCCCCTGAGCGGCGCGCCGGTTTCATGGTGGTGCAGGATCTGTTCTTGACTGAGACGGCGCGCGTGGCGAATGTGGTGCTGCCGGCGGCGTGCGCTTACGAAAAGAATGGCACGGTTACCAATGTCACGGGTGAGGTGCAGCGTCTGACGCGCGCGGTGAACACCATGGGCGCCAAGCCGGACCTGGAAATCATGGGGTTCCTGGCGCGCGAGATGGGCGCGGCGGCGGCGCTCGGTCCGTGGACGCCGGAAGCCGTGTGGGAAGAGATTCGCAAGGCGGCCGACGGGCGCATCCCCGTTGAGAACCGGCCCGATCTGACGCATTCCGACCACAATGGGTTGTTCGCGTCCGGCACGCTCGGGCGCTATTCTAGGGTTCTGAATTCGGTCGTGGAAGGCCGCTTGGACCGCTAAATGGACTCGTTCATCGTCATCACGCTGATCAAGATCGCGGTCGTCTTCGCGACCCTGATGATGACGCTCCTCTACCTGCAATGGGTGGAGCGGAAGGTGATTGCCCACATCCAGGTGCGTCCCGGGCCGTATCGCGTGGGCCCGCACGGTCTTTTTCAGCCGATCGCCGATGTGATCAAGCTGATCACCAAAGAAGATCTCATCCCGCCGTACGTGAACAAGCCGCTGTACCTGGCGGCGCCGTTCATCGCCATGACCATGGCGCTGCTTCCGATTTCCGTGATTCCGTTCGGTCCCCGCATCGAGGTGGCGGGCTACTGGACCTGGATGCAGCTCACCGATTTGAACATCGGGGTGCTGTTCGTGCTGGCGGTCGCATCCATGGGCGTGTATGGAATCGCGCTGGCCGGTTGGTCGTCGAATAACAAGTACGCGCTGCTGGGCGGGCTGCGCAGCTCGGCGCAGATGATCAGCTACGAGCTGCCGCTCTCGCTGGCCATCGCCGCGCCGCTGCTGATTTCGAACACCTTGAGCTTGCGGGAACTGGTGGAGCGACAGGCAGGCAGCATCCTGGAGTGGAACATCCTGCACGGGCCGTTTCCGCAGATTTTGAGCTTCCTCATTTTTCTGATTGCCGGCTTCGCCGAAACCAACCGCGTGCCGTTCGATCTGCCGGAAGCCGAAAACGAGCTGGTGGCCGGCTTCCACGTGGAGTACAGCAGCATGAAGTTCGCGTCGTTCTTCATGGCCGAATACGCCAACATGATCACCGTAAGCTCAATGGCGACGCTGCTGTTTCTGGGCGGATGGGTGGCGCCCTGGCCGGCCCGGTACGGGTCGAGCCTCGTGCCGGCGGTGATCTTCGCGGGCGCGGGCGTGGTGGCGCTCTACCATGGCATGCACCCGGGCCACCGGCGCGACCGGCGCACGCTGCCGGTATTTGGCGCGGCCTTCCTGGCTATCGCGGCGGTTTTCCTGCTGCCGGTGGTGCAGGCATGGCTGCTGCCGCTCTTCTGGTTCTGCGCCAAGACGGGTTCGGTGCTTTTTACTTTTATGTGGGTTCGCGGCACGCTGCCGCGGTTCCGCTATGACCAACTCATGAGCTTCACGTGGAAGTTCCTTTTCCCGGTCGCGGTTGCGAACTTGCTGGTGACCGGCTTTCTGGTTGCGTGGTTGGGGTGAAATGAGCGGTGCTATTTTTCTGATCTTCGCGGTTATCGCGGTGGTGTGCGCCATCAACGTGGTGGTGCAGACGCATCCGATTTCGAGCGCCATCTCGCTGGTGGGCGTGATGGCCTCGCTGGCGGTTCTCTACCTGCTGCTGGGCGCGGAGTTCATCGCGGCCGCGCAGGTGATCGTCTACGCGGGCGCCATCATGGTGCTGTTCGTGTTCGTGATCATGTTGTTGAACGCGGGAGCGGAGTCCAAGCACGGCCGGTCGTTGGTAGCGCAGTTGCTGGGCGCGCCGCTGCTCGTCGCCCTGCTCGGGCTGCTGGCGTATTTCGTCGAGCGCTTGTACCCGCGGAGTGTCTCCGTGCGTTTTGGCGGTTTCACGCACGGCACGCCGCTGGATATCGGGCGCGCGCTGTTCACCACCTACCTGCTGCCCTTCGAGGTGACTTCCATCCTGATTCTAATCGCCATCGTGGGCGCCATTGTTCTGGCGTGGAAGGAGATGGACTGAGATGACGGAGGTCCCGATTTCCTGGTTTCTGACGCTGAGCGCGGTGCTGTTCGTGCTGGGCGTGGCGGGCTTCGTGTTCCGGCGCAGCGTGATCACCGTGTTCATGTCGATCGAGCTGATGCTGAACGCCGTGAACCTCAGCTTTGTGACGTTTTCCTACCAGCTCAAGCAGGTCAACGGGCACCTCTTCGCGTTCTTCGTGATGGTGGTGGCGGCGGCCGAGGCGGCCGTGGGGCTGGCGATCATATTGACGGTTTTCAAGAACCGGGAAACTTTGAATATAGATGATGTGGATTCGATGAAGAACTAGATGCAACTCTGGCTCATACCGATACTTCCGCTGGCGGGCTTCCTGATCAACGGCCTGCTGGGCCGGCGGTTCTCCAAGGGGACCGTCAATGCCGTCGCCATCGGCAGCGTGGCTCTTTCGTTTGCGTGGGTGCTGAAGACTATCTTCGCGCTCAGTCCGCTGGCGGGCGCTTACAGTGAGCATTATTTCACGTGGATCCGAAGCGGAGCGCTCAATATCGGGTGCGATTTCGCGGTCGACCGGCTCACCATCGTCATGCTGCTGGTGGTAACCGGGGTGGGCGCGGTGATCCATGTGTATTCCATCGGCTACATGGCGCATGAAGGGGGCTACTACCGGTTCTTTGCGTTTCTGAACCTCTTCATGTTCTTCATGCTGGTGCTGGTGCTGGCCTCGAACTACCTGGTGATGTTCGTCGGATGGGAGGGTGTGGGCCTGTGCAGCTACCTGCTGATCGGGTTCTATTTCGATAAGAAGTTCGCCACCGACGCCGGCAACAAGGCCTTCATCGTGAACCGCATTGGCGACTTCGGCTTCTCGCTGGCCATGTTTTACATGGTGAAGAATTTCGGGTCGCTCGATTTCGCCACGGTGTTTAAGCAGGCGCCGGGCGCGCCGGAGGCGACGCTCACCATCATCGGGCTGCTGCTGATGCTGGGCGCGTGCGGCAAATCCGCGCAGCTTCCGCTGTATGTCTGGCTGCCCGACGCCATGGCGGGCCCCACGCCGGTTTCCGCGCTGATCCACGCCGCCACCATGGTGACCGCGGGCGTCTACATGACGGCGCGGTCGTGGGCCATCTACACCCACGCTCCGGCGGCCATGAACGCCATCGCCATCATCGGCTTGGCCACCGCGTTTTTCGCGGCCACCATCGGCCTGGCGCAGAACGACATCAAGAAGGTCTTCGCCTACTCGACGGTTTCGCAGCTTGGATACATGTTTCTGGGGGTGGGCTGCGGGGCGTTTTCAGCGGGCATTTACCATTTGGTGACGCACGCGTTTTTCAAGGCGCTGCTGTTCCTGGGGGCGGGCAGCGTGATCCACGCGCTTTCGGGCGAGCAGGACCTGCGCAATATGGGCGGCCTGCGCAAGAAGATCCCGTGGACGTATGGGACCATGATGTGCGCGGCGGTGGCCATTGCGGGCGTGCCGCCGTTCTCCGGGTTTTTCAGCAAGGACGCGATTCTGGTGGCCGCCCATCAACACGCACCGTGGATGTACTGGCTGGGCACGCTGACCGCCGGCATAACCGCCTTCTACGTGTTCCGCGCCATTTTCCTGGCCTTCTTCGGCGAGTACCGGGGCGACAAACACGCGCACGAATCGCCGCCCGTGATGCTGATTCCGCTGGCGATTCTGGCGCTGCTGTCGCTTACCGGCGGATTTCTCTTCAAAGTTCCGCAGTTCCTCGCGCCGATTTTCCCCGCGATGGAGGCGCCCGAGAATCCCGCGCTGGTGGCCGTCTCGGTGGCGGCGGGCATGATGGGGATCGCGCTGGCGTGGCTGATGTACGTGGCCCAGCCGGCCTTGGCGGAATCGTTCGCGGCGAGTGTGAAGGGCCTCTACACGCTGGTCTACAACAAGTACTTCGTGGATGAGATCTACGCCGCGGCGGTGGTCGATCCGCTGGTGGACGGCTCGCGCGAGGTGCTTTGGAAAGATGTGGACGTGAAGCTGATCGATGGCGCGGCCAACGGAGTTGCCGCGCGCGCCCGCAACATCGGCGGCGTGCTGCGGCTGATACAATCCGGCAACATCCGCAGCTACGCCACGTGGGTGCTGTTGGGCTCGGTGGTGCTGATCGTGGCGATGGGGATCGCGGAGGGCCTCCGATGAACCTGCCGACCCTCATTCTGGCGCTGCCGCTGGCGGGATTCCTGGTCGCGCTGCTGGTGCCCCGTTCTTCGCCGCGGGGCAGCCGCGTCTGGGCCCTCGCCATTTCGCTGGCCACCTTTGCCGCATCGCTGGCCTTGCCCGTGGTTTTCGACCGCGGCGTCCCGGGCGAGCAACTCACCCTGGACGTGCCGTGGATCGCCACGCCCAACATTCACTACCACGTGGCGGTTGACGGCGTGGGCCTGTGGCTGGTGCTGCTTTCGACGTTCCTGACGCCCATCTGCGTGCTCATCTCCTGGCGCTCCATTCAGAAGCGCGTGAAGGAGTTCTACGCGTTTCTGCTGCTGCTCGAATTCGGGCTGGTGGGCGTGTTCCTGGCGCAGGACCTGTTTCTGTTCTACGTGTTCTGGGAAGTCTCGCTGGTCCCCATGTACTTCCTGATCGGCATCTGGGGCCACGAGCGCCGCATCTACGCGGCGGTCAAATTTTTCCTGTTCACCATGACCGGCTCAGTGCTGATGCTGGCGGCCATCATTTACCTCTACAATCGCGCGCAGACGTTCAGCTACCCGGCCATTGTGGACATGATCTCAAGCGGCAGGCTTGTGTTCGCTCCCGGCGAGCAACTGCTGCTCTTCCTGGCGTTCTTCGTGGCGTTCGCCATCAAGGTTCCGATTTTCCCCCTGCACACGTGGCTGCCGGACGCGCACGTGGAAGCCCCCGTGGCGGGCTCCGTGATGCTGGCTTCGGTGATGTTGAAGATGGGCACTTACGGAATCCTGCACTTCTGCCTGCCGCTGTTTCCCGCTGCCGCGCGAACCTGCGCGCCGTGGATCGTCGTGCTGGCGATCATCGGGATTATTTACGGCGCGCTGGTGGCGATGGTGCAGCCCAACATGAAGAAGCTGGTGGCGTACTCTTCGGTGAGCCACCTCGGCTTTGTCGTGCTGGGGATTTTCACGTTTACGCAGATGGGCCTGGATGGTGCGGTCTACCAGATGCTGAACCACGGCATTTCCACGGGCGCCCTGTTCGTGTTCGTGGGGCTGCTCTACGAGCGGCGCCACTCGCTCGAGATCTCCGATTACGGCGGCGTCGCCACTGCGGCGCCGTGGCTCGCGACGGCGTTCCTGGTTACCACGCTGGCGAGCATCGGCCTGCCCATGCTGAACAATTTCGTGGGCGAGTTTCTGGTGCTCCAGGGCGCCGCCATCGCCAACTTCAAGTGGGCCATCTACGCCGCCATCGGCGTCATCCTCTCGGCGTGTTACATGCTCTGGATGTACCAGCGCGT
>Ga0326728_10023369_pt1 | contig 11334 bp, 8 predicted proteins | sample MB3enrmetagenome_FD_207602 | JGI IMG/M metagenome (GOLD analysis project Ga0326728, IMG submission 207602) | Lab enriched peat soil microbial communities from McLean, Ithaca, NY, United States - MB31MN | ecosystem: Environmental > Terrestrial > Soil > Wetlands > Peat | place: USA: New York... | reverse complement strand
AGGCGCGAACCACCTGATCCGGGCTTGTCAGCATGGTGGTGAACACTTCCTTCAGGTCGGCTCCCTGCGCCTCCGCAAGCACGCGTGCCGTCGCCTCGATCGGCCTCTGATCCACGCCTTTTCCTTGCGCCGCAATGACGGCCTTCGCAGCTTCTGCTGCCTTGGGGACAGACCGCGCGACCAGCGCCTTTAGCGCGTTCTCCCGGGTCTCGGGCGGGAATCCTGCTCCTTGGTACAACATGGCAAGGGTATCTTCCCCCTGCGAGCCGCTCATCCCGCCAATTGCCATGATTGCCGCCACCCGCACCTGGCTCACCGGGTCGTAGCGCGCCTTGTAATCCAGTATGGGAAGCGCCGAGTCAGCTTGGCCCGCGGAGAGAGTGCCGGTCAGCGCCTTTGCGCACTGTTCGCGGACCTTCCAGTCGTCGTCCTTCAACCCCTGGATGAGCATGGGGAAGACGTCCCCTAGGCCGAAGTGCGCCAGCGCTGAAGCCGCATATGCCCTGACGAGCGCATCTCCTTCCGAGAACATCGCTTTGAGCACCGGCACCGCGCGGGCGTCACCGATTTTTCCCAGGGCGTCGGCCGCGTACACTCTTTGGACTTTGTCCTGATCAGGGTTTTTTGCGATGGCAATCAGGTCGTCCACGGCTTTCTGGTCCTTGAGGTCCCCCAAGGCCAGGATCACATCCGGCCTCAAAGCGTCGGGAAAGTCGGGGCTTTTCAGCTTGACTTCCAGCGCCGCCGCGCAGGCGGCCTCGCCTGACTTTCCGCACGACTGAATGGCCTCAATTGCGACGGCATTGTCCTTCGAATCCATCAATGGGATCACCAAAAGGGGAAGTCCGGCCGCGTGGATGACGGACAGGTAGCGGATCGCCGCGACGACGACGTCCCCCGTAGGATGCTCAGTGTCGCCGAGAACCTGCCGGGCAGCCCCCTCCCCGTCCTTCACGCCTTGGTCACCGAAGAGTTGGAGGATGGCCTTTTTCACCTCAGTCGATCGTGTGTCCGTAAGGACGGACGCGAGCTCCTTGGTGAACCGGTCATCCCTGGTAGAAGCAATCCTCTGGACGACCTCCAGCACTTGGCTGTCGATGCCGTACAACAGGGTTGCCCGGGTCTGCTCCAAAGCCTTCGATTGGTCGTCAGCGGAAGCGGCGAACGCTCCCGGCCAGCTTGTGCAGAGAAAAAGGACAGAGACAAACGCGGGGGCAAGAAGAATCGGCCGAGGCTTCACTCTTTTTTCCTCCTGGCAATCATATCGGCGAGGAACGGGACACGGAGGATAAGGTAGACCGCGAGGGTCAGGAGGACCGAGACAAGCGCCGCCGCCGCAATCCACGCCGCACCCCGTAGGCTGCCGCCTCTCGTCCAGAGATCGGGCTTCCAGGCCAGGAAAAGGATGATGAACACTCCCATGGGTATGGACCCCACGAGCGACTTGCCGATGGAAGTCACGATGGACCGGAGTCCCAACCCTCCCAGCCGGCGACGGGCCATGATCCCGAGCATCACGGTTCCCGCAAGGAATGCTACTGAGTTTGCATACGCAAGACCGCTCACCCGCAGCGGTGTCTCTTTCAGGATCAGGGATAGAACGATGTCAATCACCGCCACAAAAGCGGAGCTGGCGAGCGGGACCGTGAAGCTCTTCAGGGAGTAGAAAAGCCTCTGGAGGAACTGGTATACGCCCATGAAAAGAAGACCCACGGCGTATCCGGTCAGCGCTCGGGATGCCATGAGCGTCGATGCCTCAGTGAAATGCCCGCGTTGAAGAGCCGCAGCGATGATCTCCCGTCCGAAAAGGCACAAGAGGATCGAGGAAGGGATCAGAAGCACGATGAGGGACTCGATCCCGTAGGACACCGACCCTCGCAGCCCTTCCGTGTCTCGGCGAGTAGCCTGCCGGCTCATGCGTGGAAAAAGCACCGTGTTGATGGAGGCCGTGAAGATTCCGATGGGAATCTGGAGGAACATGACGGAGTTGACGATGGCGGAGACGCTCCCGTCTTCCAGGCCGCTTGCAAAAAGCTGCGCAAAGAACTGCGTGACCGTAGGAATGGAAGCCGAAGCAAGGTATGGCAGCCAGAGCCGGACAGTTCGAGTGAAATCCGGATTGGCTAGCCGGAAATCCGGTCGCACCGAATATCCGCGCTTGCGCAGGGCCGGCACTTGGACGGCAAGCTGGAGAGTTCCGCCAATAAGGACCCCGATTCCCATAGAGAGGATGCCGAGTCTGCCGTTGAGAAAAACGATGGAAAGGACGGTTGCCAGCGTGAAAAGGAGCGGGCTGAGGGCGGGGACCGCGAACACGCCGTGCGAGTTCAGGACTGCCATTACCAGAGCGCTGAGGCTAACCAGCAGGATGTAGTTGAACATCCACTGCATCCCTTGCGCCCCGACCGCTACTTTCCCCGGATCGGAGAACCGAAGCAGCGCTGTGACGAAGACCCGGGGAAACGCGATACTCAGGCCTACGAGCGGAAGAAGGACCATGATGAGGAACGCCGCAAGGTTGCTCACGAGCTTTCGCGGACGGACCCCCGAGGGATCTTCCTCAATCGTTGAGGAAAGGACGGGAATGAACGCGGAGGAGAATGCGCCCTCGGCGAAGAGCTTGCGCAGGTTGTTCGGGATGTTAAAGACAGCGTTCAGCGAGTCGGCGGCCCCGGAAGCGCCGAAATAGTAGCTGAAGAGCGCTTGGCGCACGTAGCCGAAAAGTCGGGACCCAGCCGTGCAAGCCATGACAATGAGCGCGGAAAGGGAGCTTCGGCTATTGGATTTTCGCGCTCCGGGCACGGTGGCCCCTGACGTGGCTGCTCCCGGTGCCGCTTCACCTGAGGCCGCGGCGGTATCGTTCATCATTCCTATTCCTCGACAGTGAACGTCATCCGCTCAAGCTCCCGGCCCTTCCAAAGCCGGTTCACCCTGATTTCCCAGGTGCCGGCGTCAGGAACGAGCGGGATCACGGCGGGGCCAAAGTCGCTCGGGGCTATCCGCGTCGTCAGCATCTGCATTCCGTCTTTCACGACGCAAAGATCCATAGGTCCACCGCCGGACATTTGATTGAAGACTTGGATCGTCATTTTCTCCTTAGAGGGAAACGGGCTTGCCGCGACTACCTCAGCCGCAGCGTCCGTCAGAACGACCTTGAGGACAGGCGGCCTCCAGGGAATCACGCGGCGGGCTCCGAGGAAGCGATCATGGTAATACGGGCTTGCAAGCTGGGAGACGATGACTCCCGTATGGCTCCCCTCGGAAGCGGCGTGGATGAATCTACCGCTTCCCGCATAAATGCCCACGTGGCAGGGGACAGAGGGAGACCCTTCGCTCGCCGTGTCGAAGAAGACGAGGTCTCCGATGTGCATGGGATAGGTGACGGCGGTCCCCAAACCAAACAGCCCGCCGACCCCTCGGGGCACATCCATTCCCGCCGTGTCCTGGAGAACCCGGTACACGAGGCCTGAGCAGTCAAGCCCTGTTCGGGAGATTCCGCCCGGCACATACGGCACTCCGAGGAGCTTCAGGGCAGCCTGGATTGCCTCACGCGGAATGGAGACATCGCCATTCGGACCCCCACCGGCCGGGGCGAAGGAGGAGCCCGCGGTGACTGCGACATGGGTCAGGGAGATAGGTTTCTGGGTCTGCGCTTCCAGCACCAATGCGGGAAGGGCCAGGATCACCATGAAGACGACCGCGCGTTGCATCAAAGATCTCCGGGAAAAAGGGTCTCGGCTGTTTCGCCCAAGCGCTCAAGCGACTCCGTCTTGAAGCGCGGAAAGTCGTCCCGTGAAATTGCGTTTCTTATGGACTCGACGAACCGGTGAAGCCACGTAAGGTTGTGGCAGGTTGCAAGCACAGCGGCCTGAATCTCTTTCGCCTTGAACAGGTGCCGAAGGTATGCGCGAGAATGGTTTCTGCACGTCTCGCATTCGCACGCCTCGTCGATTGGTCGAAAGTCGTTCTTGTATTTTTCGTTTCTCAGGGAAAGCGGCCCTTGCGAGCTGAAAACCTGAGCATTGCGGGCGGTCCGCGTTGGGAACACGCAATCGAACAGGTCGATGCCAGCCTCTACGGCTTCCAGGATGTATTTCGGCGTGCCGATCCCCATCAGATATTTCGGTTTGTAATCGGGGAGAAACGACGCAGAATGGTGCAGGAGATCGCTGAACATGGGAAACTCCTCCCCCACGGACAGCCCCCCGATTGCGTACCCCGGCAGGTCAAGTGCCGCGATTTCCGAGGCGCTCCGTTCGCGAAGATCCTTGTAGAAGTTCCCTTGCATGATACCAAAAAGCTGCCCCGTCATAGCCGCCGCACGGCTCTTCCATTCCGTGTTGGTTCGTTCTAACCAAGCCGTGGTCCGCTGGAGGGCGTTCACCGCGTGGTCCCGATCGATGCCGGGGGGCGTGCACTCGTCCAGCGGCATCATGACGTCGCTGCCGAGGACCAACTGGATGTCCAGCACGTCCTCGGGAGTGAGCCGATGAGACGAGCCGTCCAGGTGGGATTTGAAAAAGACCCCCTCATCCTCCACCTTCCGAAAGGACGAAAGGGAAAAGACCTGGTAGCCGCCGGAATCTGTGAGGATGTTATGGCGCCATCCCATGAAAGAATGCAGTCCGCCAGCATGGCGGATGACGTCGCGGCCCGGCCGAAGGTAGAGGTGGTACGTGTTGCCGAGTATCAGGTTGACCCCGATGGCTTCCAGGTCGCTGTTCTTGATGGCCTTGACCGTGGCGTTGGTCCCCACGGGCATGAAGCAAGGGGTCGACACCGTGCCGTGGTTGAGGGCAAGGGAGCCAGTGCGCGCGCGGCTGCCTGAGTCTTTGTGGGAGATGGAAAAGGCCATGGATTCCCTTCAGCTTTCCAGCCGTTCGAGAGCCTGGGCCGCGGCTCCTCGGATGCCCGCGTCGTTGCCGAGCTCGGCGGGCAATACCTGAACACCTTTTGCTATCTCGGGCCAGCAATAGTCGGGAAGGCGCCGCTGCACGGGTTCCAGCAGGATGTCTCCGGCCTCAGCAACGCCGCCGCCGACGAGGCACGCCTCCAGGTCAAGGACGTTGAGTATGGTTCCGAGTGCCTGGGCAATATAGCGTCCCGCCTCTTCGATGGTCTCTCGCGCCTGGGCGTCGCCGGACCGTGCGTTGTCCGCCACTGTTTTCGCTGTTACTGCCGTGGAGTTGCACCCGCGCTTTCGCATTTTTTCCACGTACGTTCGAACGATGGCCGTCCCCGAAGCATACTGCTCAAAACAGCCTCTACTCCCGCAGTTGCACAGAAGTCCGTCCGACACGACGCACACGTGGCCCAACTCGCCCGCGAAGCCGCGCGAACCCCGGTACACCTTTCCCCCTAGGACGAGCCCGCCGCCGATTGCCGTTCCCAACGTAATGAGGAGGAAGTTCGCGAACTTCCTCCCTGCCCCGAAGACCAGCTCGCCGGCCGCGGCCGCGGTGGCGTCGTTCTCCGAGAAAGCCGGGACGCCGAGGGCGCGCTCGAGAAAACTCTGGGGCGACCTGTTTTGCAGGCACGGAATATTGTCCGACCCGCCGACAACGATGCCTCCGCGCTTGTCGATGAACCCCGGCGTCCCGAGGCCTGCCACCACAAGCCTGTCGCTTGGCGGCCTCTCCGAGACGAGCGCCTTCAGTCGCAGAACGACCCGACCGAGAACCGCGTCGAAATCCGCGCGGGAGTCAATGCTGACGGTTTCTCTGGCGAGAACCGAGCCGTCGCGGGCAATCAGTCCTATCTTTGCGGAGCTTCCCCCAAAGTCCACGCCTGCCGCGTACTCCATCGATGCGTTTCCTTTCCTATGTGCGCGCGGTTCTGAATAGCATGAAACCGAGCACGAGGAAAAGGGAGAAAGGGCTCCACGCGCCGGCAAGGGGAGGAATATACCCGTTCTTGGACAGGATAGCGGCGACCATCTGCGACACGTAGTAGACTACCGATATGACGAGCGCCGCGAGGAGGCTCATGAGGAGGATGTTTTTTTTGAAAGTACTACCCAGGCTGCTTGCGATGAGAGCCACGATCAGCGGAGTGCTTGCAAAGGAAAACTTGCGATAGTAGTCGGTGAGCGCTTCGCGGAACGGGAGTCCCGCCTTGCGGATGGCCGCAACGTACCGCTGTGACTCCGCCCTGTCCATCTCCTCCACGTTTCGAGACTGTTTGCGGAACGTGTCGGGAGGCTCGCTGAGAAGTGGCGAATCCCAGAGGGGCCCTTGTTCGTTGCGGAGGATTCCGGTCCGCTGGTCCCAGGTGAAAATACTGCAGTCATGGAGCACCCAGCGCGACATTTTCCATTCCCCCCACTGGGCGTCGATGCGCTGGGAGAACGCCATGTCGGCATCACGGATCACAACGGTGAGCCCTGACAGGCGCGTTTCCGCGTCGTTGTAATAGTCGGCCTGGTAAACGACGCGCTGGTCAGGACTGGTGACAGTAACGTTGGACTGGCTGAGAGAGACCTGCTGCTTGACGGCAACCGCGTACGCGTCATTCTTCATGCGAAACGTGGGAATGACCACTGCGTCCTCGAAGAGAAATGCCACCAGACTCAGGATGACCCCGAGCGCGAGGAACGGCGCGACAAGGCGCTGGAGGCTCACGCCGGAGCTGAAGATGGCGAACAGCTCGTTGTTCGCATAGAACAGGCCGAGGGAATACGAGACGCCGAACAGGAAAGAGACGGGCAACGCATAGGACAGGCATTTCGGCACGTAAAGAAGCGCAATCCAGCCGATTTCGCCAATCCCGACGTCATGGGCGAAATACCGCCACATGCTCCCAAACACGTCGATGAGCTGGAGAAGGAGCACAAAAAAGATGACAGCTACGAGGAAGAGGGGGAGGAATTGCCGCAGGAGCATGCGGTAAAGGATCCTCATCTGGCCCTTCTCATAAGGAAAAAGACGAACGCTGCCGCAAGAACGATGGCGTCGGGGAACCACATCGAGAAGGCCGGAGAAAGGGACATACGGACCCCGAAGGTCTGGCCGGCAAACAGCATGCCCCAGTAGACGATGGACACGAAAAGACCGACCGCAAAACCGACAGTGCGGCCGCTTCGTCGGGCGCGCACTCCCACGGGAAACGCGAAATAGGCGAATACCAGACACGCAGCGGGCATAGAGAACTTCCGATAGAACTCCAGCAGGTACTGCTGCAGCGTCTGGTCGGTGACGTTCCTCGTCTTTTCTGCCACGTAGTCCCGCCACAGTCCGTCTACGTTCTGGCGCGCCGCCGCCAGCTCCGCCGGATTCGAAGCCGCCATCAACGCGGCGGATCGTGCTCCGGAGGCAAGCCCGAACTGAAGCTCTCTCACCTTTTCGTCCTTCTCACGCTGCACCTTGTCCTGGTCCGCCTGTTTAGCGCGGATCTCTCTCCAGACGTCAACCGAGCTCTGGTAGGAGGGGTTGGACCCGCCCAGTGAAACGGAGATGTCCTTCAAAAGGATGTTGTACACCATGGACTGCGACGTCGTGTAGTCATACCGGTCGCCTTCCGCCGGGTCGCTCGCTTCGCTAAAGACCGAGTCGAGGGTCAGAGAAACAATCCCCTGCTGTGTGCGGCTTTCCTCCAAGTGGGCGTCTTTGGCGATGATGATGCGTCTGTTGCCTTCGGGAGACTTGTCGATGATGAGGAGGTTTTCGATGCGCCGCCCGAGCGCCTGCCCAGTGATGATGGTGGTGTTCTCGTACTTTTTGATCGAGTGCGTTTCGAGCTCCACGGCAGGATTGGAGTAGAGGATCCTTCGGTAGATCTCGGCAAAGCGGATATTACCCAGGGGAAGGAAATAGTCGTTCATGATGAAGGAAACCAGGGAGAACGCGAGCCCGACGATCAAGAGAGGGGTCACCAGGTGGCGCGAAGGCACCCCCAAGGCGCCGAAGGCCAGAAGCTCGTTGTCGGAAGACAGTCTTCCCACGGCCATCAGCGCGCCGACGAGCGAACCGAAGGGAAACGAAAACGCGATGACGATGGGAAGCGAATAAATGACGAGGAGGACCACATCCCAGAAAGGCACCTTTTTGGAAAAGATCTCCTCCGCCATGACGAGGATCTGGTTCAGAAAGAAGATGAAGAAGAAAAAGAGGAAGGCCACGGCGAACGAGAAGAGGTATTCTCGGCTGACGTATAGATATGTTCGCAAATAGCTACGGAACATCGGCTTCCTCATCGTAGACGCTCACGCCGGCTCCCAGCGTGCCGAAGAAAACGTACGGAGCGCGCCATGCAATGGCCGACACATCGAGTGAGGCGAGGCCATCACGAATGCCGATCCGGCGCCACGAGTCCTGTTGGGCGCTCTTTTGCAAGGCGCTGACGCCTCCCCCGAAAGTGCCGAAGTACAGGGCACGGTCGGTCTCGGCAATGGCCATGACCCAATCATCGCCGAGTTGGCCACCTGACTTCTGAAAGTGCTGCAATGTCCCCGTTGCCGGCATCCAGAAGTAAAGGCCGTCGCCGTAGGTTGCAATCCACACCCGTCCTGCCGAGTCTTCGTGAATGCTCGTCACATTGGCGGCGGAAAAAGTAGGGACGATATCGGAAAGACGTTTCATAGCCCCGGTGCTGTCCATGACCACAAGGCCGTAGCTTAAGGTCCCGATATACAAAGAGGCGCCGGTCGTTGGTTCTTCGAGGCAGGTGATGAACGTGCCAGGCAATTCGCCGTCCGCCACAGGGGTCCACGCCGGCGCGGTGCTCTGCGCGTCAGGCTGCGAGGCGTTTAGCCGCAAGAGGCCGTCACCGAGGGTGCCGGCGTACAGCGCGCCGCCCACCAGCTTCAAGGCCTGGACTTGCCGGGCTGAGGGGATTTGGAAAGCTCTCTCCGCGCCCCAGTTTCCCTTGGCCTTGCCGTACCAGGCAAGGCCTTCGGTTGAGCCGATCCAGACACGGCGCGCGGCGATCTCAATCGAACGCGCGTAGGAAGGAACCGGAAAAGCCTCCGCGCGTCCGGCTGACACAGAGTAGCGCGCCACGCCGCCGTTCCACGTGGCAACCCACAGGTCGTCTTCATCCACCCGCAGTGCAGAGACGTTCGCGTCGGAAAGACCGAGTTTCTCCGAGGACAGCGTGTCCCAGGCGAGCCGCACGCGCATGGTGCGCAGCAGTGGCAACTCCTCGGAAGGGACGTTTTCCGCCTGGATGCGATGAAGGTACGTTCTTGCTGCCTGGGCGTCTCTTTGCTGATACAGGGATAGCTCCGCGGAGCGCAGGAGAGCCATGTCGAAGTCACGCTTTGCCTCCGCTGTTCCGGCGTCGAAGCTCACCACCGCGTCGGCGTAAAACTCCAGCGCCACGTCGTAAGACCGGGACAGATAGGCTCGCTGGGCAACCTGAAGGCAAGATTGGAACGTCCAAGACCCTTTCGAAGATCCAGTGACAAGCTTACGCGCAAAATAGCGGGCCAGGTATTGGTCTCCTTCGGCCAGCGCAGCCTTGACGCCGAGAGCGTAGGACTCATCCACGGCTGCCGAGTCAGGGCTGCTGTCCCTGAAGGCGCGAAGCAGGTCGAGCGCGGCCGGATTGTCCCCGCGGTCCAGTGCTTCCCGCGCGGCATCCAGCGACAGCGATTGCTGCTGCCCCCAGAGCAAACCCCCGCAGCTGAGGAGCAGTAAGGAGCAAATTGCGAGGTGTCCGTTACGTTCCCGTCGAGCCAAACCCGCCGCTCCCCCTCTGGGTGGAAGCAACTGCGTCCTGGGGCTGGAAAGAGACACGGACAACCGGGCTAAACACGATCTGTGCTATCCGGTCTCCGCTTCTCACGCGGAAATCGCTTTCCCCCATGTTGATCAGGATTATCTTGATTTCTCCACGATAATCTGAGTCCACCGTCCCCGGCGAGTTCAGCACAGTGATCCCGTTCTTCAAGGCCATCCCGGAGCGCGGCCTCACCTGGCCCTCGAGTCCACGCGGAATCTCCAGGATCAGCCCCGTGGAGACAACGGCGCGCATCCCGGGTTTCAGGATCAGGTCCTCGGCCAGCACGGCGCGCAGGTCGGCTCCTGATGCGCCTTCGGACTGGTATTCGGGCAGGAAACCGCCTGTTACCGAGCACTTTATAAGAGGAGCATCCACGTGGTTACCCCGAAAACGTAAAATCGAAGCTCTGGATGCCGTTCAGACCTTTGGTGCCGTAAGCAAGGAGGCTGAAAGCATCACGGCGCAGGTACTGCCGGACCAGCTGCAAGATATCGAGGTCCGCTACCGCCCGGAGGGCGGCCAGGGACTCGTCGAACTCCAGGATGCGTCCCATGGTGACGAATTGCCTTACGAGCCTCTTCATGCGGGATTCCATATCCTCCTGGGAGAGTATCATGCCGCCGCCGAGATGGCTCTTTGCATCATCGATCTCCTGCCTGCTGAGGGGCTCCCGCAGGAGCCTGCCAAGCTCCGCATCCAGGGCCTCGAGGAGGGCGCGGGCTTGGTGCGGGGTTGCACTTGCATAGATGGTCCACATGCCGACGTCAGAGAAGAAAGTACGAAAAGAATAGACAGTGTAGCATAGGCCGAGCTGCTCACGTAGCTTTTGAAAAAGGCGGCAGCTCATGGATTCTCCGAAAGCCGTGCTGAACACCAGGGAGGTGTAATAGTGGGAAAGCTGGTGGTCCAGGGGATAGCAGGTGCCCGCATAGATCTGGACTTGGTTGAACCGATCGGGGACCACCGCGACCTTTCGCGTCCAGGCCGGGGTGGAGCGTGGGAGCGGCAGGCTCGAGGTCACGCCGCTTGGAAAGACGGCTTCCGCAAGGGAGCGAACCTCATCGGGGGCGAAGTTGCCCGCAACAGCGAAGATCGTGTTCTGCGGCACGAGCCTCTGGCGGTAGAATAGCAGCAGATCCGCCTGGGAGATCTGCTGGACTTCCTCAACTTCGCCGGTGATCTTGCGGGAGATGGGGTGGTCTCCGCACATCTCCCGCAAGTACCTGTCGTGCCCTTTCTCTTCGGGAGAGTCATCGACGGAGCGGATCTCGTTCACGACGACCGTCTTCTCTTTTTCCATTTCCGCGCTCTCGATCAGCGACCCAGTGGTCATGTCGGAGAGGACCTCGAACGCGAGCTGCAGGTGTTCCTTGGGGATTATTGCGTACACGCAGGTGAACTCCTTCTCGGTGAAGGCGTTGATGATCCCGCCGACGCGGTCGATCTCCTGCGCTATGGCAAAAGCGCTTCTCCTGCCGGTCCCCTTGAAAAGCATGTGCTCGAGGAAATGGGAGTAACCCCGTTCCCCCGAGCTTTCGTCACGGGAACCATGGAGAAACCAGAATCCAATGCAAAGGGTGTCCGTGCGGTCAACCGGCTCCAGGAGCAGGGTCG
>Ga0326728_10023368_pt1 | contig 11334 bp, 11 predicted proteins | sample MB3enrmetagenome_FD_207602 | JGI IMG/M metagenome (GOLD analysis project Ga0326728, IMG submission 207602) | Lab enriched peat soil microbial communities from McLean, Ithaca, NY, United States - MB31MN | ecosystem: Environmental > Terrestrial > Soil > Wetlands > Peat | place: USA: New York... | reverse complement strand
AGCGAATCGCGGGCAGGATAGGACGGTTGTGCCGGGCTAAGAAATGCCTGAATCAGCGGGACTGTCAAACTACATTCATATGATCGCACAAAAGGGGCCGGCGATTCAACAATTGCTGAAGTTCACCTGCCGCTAATGTCGTAACACCACAGCGAATCGAGTTCGCGGATGTACAGCCGCCCGTTGGCAACCACCGGGTAGGTCCATGCTTTTTCCATCGCGGCCCTGGTCCGTTTCGGCCGGTCCGGCGGCATGAAGCGTCCCTTCTCGCGATAGGCCTCGGGCGTCGCCTCCGCCAGGATCGCCTCGCCGTTCTCAGCGTGGATATAAAGCCGGCCATCCGCCTCGAGAATCGCGCCGCCGCCCGTGCTGGCTTCCTGCCACATCACCTTGCCGGTCTCCCAATCGGCTGCCACCAGACCCTCGCCGGTAGTGCCATAGTGAATGGCGCCAACTACCACCGAACCGCCGTTGCTGTTGGGCAAGCCTCGCTGCAAGTAAACCTGCTCCGCTGCCACACCCCGGCCGGCGGCCGTCAGGCGGACCAATCCGCCCGGACCGCGGCCCTGCGAGGTGTAAATGTATCCGTCACTGGCCACGGGCGAAGGTATATTGGTGTTGCCTTTGCCCGTCGCGTCGTAACGCCACAAGAACTGGCCCGTGGTTGCGTCCACTCCCACCAGGCCTCTCGCCAGGAATTGCACGTACTGCTTGCGCCCGCCGGTCTCCACCGTGATGACCGATGCGTAGGCCGCATCGTCGCCGCCCGGCACCGCCGATTTCCAGATGGTCTCGCCGGTCTTCTTGTTGAGCGCCACCATGGTAGCCTGCGCACCGCCCGGAGTCACCACCAGCGCGTCCCCATCCACCAGGGGCGATTCGGAATAGGCCCACTGCCCGGGATGGCCGCCAAAATCGGCGCGCAGGCTCCTCCGCCATCGAATCTTCCCGCTGGCGGTTTCCAGGCACGCCAGGTCGCCATCGGAGCCCAGCGCATAAAGCAGGTCGCCATCGACGGTTGGTGTAGACCGGGCCGTAGGGAAGGAAGGCATCTGGTCCGGGTTTCCGACTTTCCCGAGCCTGGTGGCCCAAACCTGCTTGCCATCCTGGGTCGAGAGCGCCTGTACGAATTCGTTGTCCAGCCCCCGGTTGCTCAGAAGATAGATCCGATTCCCCACTACGGAGGGCGTCGAGTAGCCATCGCCAATGTCTTTAGCCTGCCACACCAGCCGCGGCCCTGCCTTGGGCCATTCCTTCAGCAGGCCGGTTTCCGCGGAAACCCCGTTCCGCTGCGGACCGCGCCACTGCGGCCAGTCGGCCGGATACGCCGCCAGGGAAAGCAGGACAGCGCCGCACGCACAGCCCAGCAGCCTTTGCATTCGCATGATTCACTCCCTGGGTTGATTGTCGCCTCAAAGCGTATCATTGTCCATGGCTTCTGGCAGCCACTTGACATTCGGCCGGAACCTGTCGGAGGCACTGGAAGAAGCCATCGACGCCTTAGGTTCCGATCTTTCCATTCGCCTTTCGCGCCGCGAAGAAATCCCCGCGCCATCGCCCGCCAAGCGCGGCCAGCGTCTGATCCCGACTGGCGCGGCGCCTGAACGTCGATGAACGTGTCGTGCGCCGTATGCTCGATCCCTCGCATGAAACCAAAGCCGAAAAGATCCAGGCCGCCCTGGCGGTATTGGGCAAACGCCTCACCATGCAAGTGGAGGACGCGGCCTAGGGCCCCCGCACAAATAGCTTCTCAGCCACCGACGTGGCGCAGACTCTCAGTCTGCAGCGTCCCGACTCATCGGGACGCTCTTTGGAGCACGCCCGACAGGCGTCCCGATGAGTTCGGGGGTGCCCTCAGGGCCCGGCCGGCACGAGTGCCCGCGCCACGAGGCCTAACCATTCCGCATAGCCACCTCAGTTGTCGCCGTAGGGGGCGGCCGCGCTCAACCGGCGGCAGTTCAACGGTGCCGCAGATCCTCCAATTCATCGAGCGTGCGGGGCCAGTCGGCGCCCAGCAGCCGGGAAAGGCCGCGATCGGCGAGCACCCGGCCGCCGGTCTGGCACTTCGCGCAGTAGTTCGTTTCGTTGTCCGCATAGCGGATACGGAGAATTTTCGCGCCGCACCGCGGGCACGGTTCTCCATAGCGCCCATGAACCGCCATGCCTTCGCGAAACGCCGTGACCTTCTCCGGGAACCGCGCGCGCGCCTCCGCCGACAGGCGCCCGACCCACAGTTCGAGCGTGCCGCGAGTCGCCGCGAAGAGCCGGTCCCATTCCTCGTCCGTCAACTTGCGGGTCAAAGCGAGGGGCGAGAGCCGGGCGGCGTGGAGGATCTCGTCCGAGTACGCGTTCCCGACGCCGCTGACGATGCGGGGATCTGTCAATGCCCGCTTCAGAGTCCGGTTCTCACGGATCAGCGCGGCGCGAAAGCCTGCCGGATCGGCCGTGAGAACGTCGATGCCTCCCGGGTCCATGGCGAGCAGCTCGGGCTCGCCCGCCACCACGTGGAGCGATGCCCTCCGCTTGCTGCCCGCCTCTGTGAGCGTGAGCGAACCCGCCGGGAAATCGAAAGCCGCCAGGTTCTGGCGCCCCCTGAGGGCCGCGTGGGCAGGCTTCCAATGCAGGCGGCCGGCGATCATCAGGTGCAGCACCAGCCAGAGGTCGCCATCCAGGCCGATGGCGATGCGCTTTCCCACTCGCCGCAGTTCGCGAACGGTTCTTCCCGCGGCTTCCGAGAGCGCCGGCGTCGTGGTTCGAAGAAGAAACGGGCTTACAAGCCGCACGCCTTCGAGCGGCAGCCCCATCACGCGCGGTTCCAGCGCCGTAATGTAGGCCGCGATGTCCGGCAGTTCGGGCATACTTCCCCAGCTTGCACGGCCCCGGCCGGTTTCGCAAGGCCCGTGGAAAAGCTGTACGAAGGGGAAGGGACCGAACCTTCCCCGGCTCCGAGTTCGCGTCGCGGACTCCCGCGCCCCGGCCGCGCTGACAAGGACTCCGAAACCTCGGTCGCATCTCCGGCGGGCGCGCCATTGCCCAACCGAAGCCGGCTTGCGGCCCTAATCCGCAAGTTTTGGGAGTGACCGATTAGTCGCCCGAACCCCCGAGATTTCACACCGGTCGCAACGTCATTAGCGTCTTGCTTCAGACTACGATCAATGAATCTCATTCACGCTGCCCGCTGCCAGTAGTCACGACCGCCTTATGCCTGAATAAGGGGCGAACACCATTCAATCTGCCTGCTCGTCCCAGGCCTTGTCTTGAAGGGCAGCGAGGTAGGATTGAATACTTTTGTCGGACTCGACAGCGGCGGCTGGTAGCCCGGCCAAGATTGCAAGTGCTCGGTGGCGTATGTCTTTGTCGCGTAGAAACAGTGCGACCAGAGCGGCCGCCACTCCATACGGATACTGAAAATGTGCTGGCACCGGATCATTAATCGTGAGAAAGAGATCGCGCGCTGCGTCCTGCTTTCCGGTGCGCAGGCGGGCATCGATGGTCAGCAGCTTCGCCATTAGGTCCCCGGCGTTAATCGCGTCAGCCAGAAATGCTTCCGCCTCGTCATACTTGCCTTCGTCAATCAGGTCGCCCGCATGGCGACCGCGATCTGGGTCACGATTCAGAGCATTCATTGCCAATTCAAAGTCGCTCTCCGTCTTTGTTATCCTCCAACGCAGCAAGCTCGCCTCGGCGAGTGCTCCAATTGATCCGCCCGGGATGCCCGTCTCGGCGATCACCACCTCAGCAAGGCTCAAGGCTTCTTCTTTCGCGTTCCGCCGAAACAAATGCTCTGCGAGCGCCAACCGAGCCGCCCAACTCTCCTCCTTGCAAAGAGCCGACGACGAGGCTCTGCGAAGCATCTCCTCGCGCGCACGCGCATCAAGATCGCAGAATCTGGCGGCCATCATCAGTGCGAGAGTGTCTTCAACCTTGCGGAGACCGCCAAGGCGATCGAGTTCGAGGACGCCTTCTTCCGATCTTCCCTCCCGGAAAAACCACTCGCTGGCCAGAGCGATTAGCCTTGCACTGATTTTTGGGATACCTATCGTGGACGCCAGGTGCCGCAACTGCGGGACGAACCCACTGTCTGTCCCATTGGCTTTCTGAGCCCTTCCCAGTCCCCTAAGCAAGCCTTCCAAGGCGAGCGCATCGATGTCGGCCAGTTCTTGATACAGCCCCCGTGCCGTATTAATGGTGAAGGCCGTGTGCCGTCTCACCCAGATGACATATTGAGCGACCGCAGCCCGAGCGCATTTCTCGGCGGTTGCGAAGTCTGATGCGTCCATGGCGGCGCTAGCCTTCTGGTGATTGGCCTCCTGGTCTACCGACCCCTTGCAGCATTCGGCGAAGCGCAGCGGGCCCCCGCAAAAACACACGTCGAGAGGATCTGGTTCCCAGAGCCGCCGAATAGCATGCCCGTCCTGGAGCCTGATATAGCCCTGTTTCCGCCAGACCTCGATTATTGGCTGCAGGTAGAGCATGGTCGTGTCGTCACATTCATAGGTGTCACCAATTTTGATCCCCCCGAAAGGCCCTCTCTTGAAAGGCGTGACCGAGGTCCGCCGGAAGCCCTCGCGCGTCCGCGCGCTAACGAACAGAGCCTCACGGCGGCCCATGATTGGCGGCGCGGCATTGGAAATCCCCGAAACTGGTTTGGTCGGCTCTATCCAGACCTCCCCGACTTCGATAAGCGCGTCGCAGCCCTTGCGCTCGACGAAGTCGGCGGCCAGCCGCATCAGAAGATGCTTTTCCGTGCGATCGGCGGCAAATAGAGTGGCGTTGTGCCAGTTGCCCAGACCGTCACGGATAAACATCATCCGGTGGTGGCATTTGTCCTTGCGAAGGACTCGCTTGGCGCGATATAGAACGTTTTCCGCGACTGTAGCGGGGTCCGACATCTGCCACGCCGCCAGCTTTCCATCCTTGTTGATTCCGTAGCGGTCTGCCGCCTCCATAAGGAGGCCGGGGGCCGACTCGGAGGCCATCACGGGAATCAGTTCGTCCAGTGTCGATAGCTTGAATCGCTGCGTTCGTTGCTCAACGCCCACTACCATGCACTCGAGCGTCCCTGTCCGGTGGTAGGAAGAGGGGAAATCGGGATGGTCACTTTCCTCAGGAATGCATGCAAAGCATCTGAGGAGCGTGTGCGCCTCCAGAACCATGTCCGACAGGAGACCATACACTTCTGCCAGCGTTTCGAGGATCTCCCGTCCGTCCAGTCCTTCGGCGCTCCACCGCCGTTCAACTGCTATAGCCGCATCCTCAACATCGCCGGGACGCGCACCGGACTTCTCTACGAGGCTGAGAAGGGGGAGGCCTTGAAGAATCAGCGCCGACGGTGTCTCCGCAGGCACAACCACGCTCGCCAGGGTGTGATCCTGCCAGGTGACCAATCGAACCTCCGCGGTACTCTGGCTTTCCAACTCTCCCTGATGGACCACTTTGGTCCTCGCTCCTTGGAGCCACTTGGCCGCAGCATTCTCCTTGAGAGCGGCCTGCCATTTGCCATACCAGGCGGCGAAGTCGGGAACGGCCTGTTCCTTCTGAAGAACGAAGGTGACGTTGCGGAGTGCTTCTATCGTGGAGTTGAGGTTCGCAAGAAACGGATCCGAGTCGTGATAATGCTCCAACGCCTGGTGCCAGAGCAGATGCGCTGCCGCGAGGCGGCGATGCGTCATAGGGATTGGACAATCGGTGTACTTGTCCGCTGCGCTGCAGTTGGCCGATTCCGGATTCATGGAGATCGCGTATGTACAATTCTAAAGCTTGCAAAGAGGCATAGCGCCTCCTCCGGGCTGGCGGTTAGGACTGATAAACGCCCAGCGGCACCGTAGCGCTGCATGAGACTGAGACTGTCGTACAAGCTGTCGATCTCGGAACATCTGGTGGTCTCAGAGATCTTCCGGACGAAGCCCGGTATCCTTTGCGATCTTTGCCAGCGCTGCCGGCCCGGCTTCCTCATTGTCGTGAAAGCAGAACGTGAAGTCTCGCCACCCGGGCTTTTGCAACTTCCTGTGAGAGCCGATCTGCTCCTCTAATGTCCACCCCAATCCGACCAGCGCCGCGTACACGCGCCTGGCTTTTGTGGAACTCCAGGTACTCACGCCGCAAACAGGACCCGCAGGGGTTGTGGCAGTTCCTCGCCGCTCTCCATCATGTCGGCGAGCACCTGAAGGGCAATCGCCTTCGCCTTCCGGAGAGCGGATTCCTCTGTGTCGCCGTAGGCCATCACGCCTGGTAGTTCGGGAACAGAGGCCAGGAATCTCCCAGCCTCTTCGCGCTCGATCTCAATCCGCAGAGCTTGGATCTCAACCATGGGTACCTACGGTGATCCTAACGGAAACCGAGCCGGCTTGCACCACGTCTCGGCACCAGGGAGCACCAGAGGCGAGCACTATCGAGAATCGTCCCCACCCGCGCCCCCATCCTGCCCAATTCACAGTCTGACCCATTCCGGAACCGCCTCGCTCCGCCACACTACCACACCCGCGTTTGCCACCAGGATGAGGCGAGCGTCGTCGCCCGAGTTGCCATAGAACTTGGTCGTATCCGCCAATCGCAGCGCCAGTGCGGCATTGGCAATGCTCCTGGCGTACCGGCGCCGTACGTCGGCATCCGGAATGAAATGACCTCCGCGCGCTGCCCGATTTCGTATGCGTGTGATACATTTTTCGGGGCTGCCCAGCCCAATAAACAGCAGGTGGATCTCATACCCGCGGGATTTGGCTTGGCGGATCAGGTCCACCCTGTTGCGGCTGGAAAGAGTCGTCTCCACCGCAAAACTCACTCCCCGATTGAGATACTCCGCCGTTCTCCTCAAGACTTCCCTTCCGGCGGCGATGGCCGCGGCGGATGGATGCAACGGATTTAAACCGCGGGCTATCGCATCGGGATCCAGCAGCCGGTCGCGGCCCTCGAAATCGACGGATCTCGTGAGCGTGGACTTCCCCGACCCGTTCGGCCCTGCGATTACCGTGAGCGCGGGCACGCTGCCTCAAGCGACGTGCGCCGTCAATTCGCGGATGATTTCGTAGTTCTCTCCGGAAGGCGCGCCCGGAATCCAGCGGATCTCGAACTTTCGGCCATCGGGGCACTGCATCACCTCGAGACCGTCGTCGTCGAGATAGAAGACGGGAAGCCCGGCCGCAAGCGTTTCGAGGAAGGCTTGGTGGCACGCGGCTCGTACGGCCTCGTCGAACTCCTTGCTGGCGAAATCGTAGGCGACAGGCATACTTAATTATATACGCCAGCCGCCCGATGATTCCTGGCGCATCGTGCCGGCCCCCGGAGCCAGTCTTCAGTCACAACTTATTTCACGAACAACCCCTATCTCCTCATCACCCGACCCCGCCGAGTTTCAGACTCAAGCCCCTCCTCATGGGATCCTCAAGGCGGAGGGCAATACCAACGTGCCGCGATCACAACATGCCGTGTCCCCAGAAACAGCGTCCCGCAAGGAAGAATTACGAAACGAACCCAATCCCATTTTCGGACACCCAGGAAGCGCGCGAGAGGAATTTGCAAAACGAACCCAATTCCCCCGGTTCCCGATCCCATGCCTGCCCATACTAAACTGATAGCAACCGCCATGCCCGCCCCTCGACCCCTATGAGAATCCTCGCGCTCACCGCCGGCGCCGCTCGAATGTATTGCGGCAGTTGCCTCCGCGACAATGCCCTGGCGGCGGAGCTCAAGCGGCAGGGTCATCACATCATCTTGCTCCCCCTCTACACGCCCACCCGCACAGACGAACCGAACGTCAGTGAACCCAAGGTGTTTCTGAACGGCATCAGCGTGTGCCTCTGCCAGGAGGCGGCTTTTTTCCGAAGGCCGCACCCGCTGCTGGACCGCCTATGGGATGCGCCCTGGATGCTGAAGCTGGCATCCCAAACCTCGATCCGCGTCAACCCGCATTCGCTCGGCGCCATGACGGTTTCCATGCTGCGCGGCGAGTCGGGCTATCAGCTCAAGGACATTCGCAAGTTGACAACCTTCCTCCGCACCGAGGAACCGCCCGACATAGTCACCTTGCCCAACTCTCTTCTGATTGGGCTGGCGCGGCCTATCCGCGAAGCGTTGCACCGGCCGGTCGCTTGCACCTTGCAAGGCGAAGAACTCTTCCTCAACCAGTTAAGCGAGCCGTATCGGTCGCAGGCGCTGGAACTGATCCGCGCCAAGGTTGAGGATGTCGATGGCTTTGTGGCCGTCAGTGAGTTCTGCGCCGACTACTGGCAGGGCAAACTCGGGATTCCCGACCGCAAGTTGCACGTGGTCCCGCTAGGCATCGACGCCGAGGGCTATGGTACGCCGGCGCGTCTTCCCGGCGCGCTTTTCAAGGTCGGTTTCTTTGCGCGGGTTGCGCCGGAGAAGGGACTGGAACTGCTGGCCGAGAGCTACGTCCGGCTGCGGCGAGAGAGCGATTTAAGCGGCTCGGCGCTGGAGGCGGCCGGCTATCTGGCGCCGGAGCATCGCGGCTACCTGCACGGCGTAGAGCGGCTCATCAAAAACGCCGGCCTGGCGCACGAATTCCACTATCGGGGCGAGCTCGACCGGGCAGGGAAGATCGAATTCTTACGGAGCCTCAATATCCTGAGCGTCCCCAGCACCTACGATGAGCCGAAGGGAATCTTCCTCCTGGAGGCGATGGCCAGCGGCGTGCCCGTGGTCCAGCCACGGCGCGGGGCGTTTCGCGAGATCCTGGAGAGAACCGGGGGCGGAGTCATGGTGGAACCCGGCGATGTGGTGAGCCTGGCCGACGGCATTTACGGCCTATGGAAAAACCCCGAACTGGCCGCGGAACTGGGGCGCAGGGGCGCCGAGGGCGTTCGCCGGGATTTCAGCGCCTCGCAAATGGCGGCGCGCGCGCTCGAAGCTTACCAGGCCATCGCCACCACACAGGCCCATGCTTGAAATCTCCAACGTCACCAAGCAGTATCCGACGCCGCGCGGCCCTCTGACCGTGCTCTCGGGGGTGTCGCTCGGGTTGAACCGCGGCCAAGCGGCGGCCATCATGGGGCCATCGGGCTCGGGCAAAAGCACGTTGCTCTACATCGCCGGTGCGTTGGAGCCGCCCACCACCGGCACGGTGACGCTGGGCGGCGTCAATCCTTACACCGTTCCGGAAAAGGAGCTGGCGGCATTTCGCAATCAGTCCGTTGGTTTCGTCTTCCAGGACCACTGCCTGCTGCCGCAGTGCTCGGTTCTGGAGAACGTGCTCGTTCCCACGTTGGTGGCGGAAGATCGCGCCGGCTATCCCGTGCGCGCGCGGGAACTGCTACGCCAAGTGGGGTTGAAAGACCGGCTGGATCACCGCCCCGCGGAGCTCTCCGGCGGCGAGAAGCAGCGCGTCGCGCTGGCCCGGGCACTCATCCTGCGGCCGCGCCTGCTGCTCTGCGATGAGCCCACCGGCAACCTCGATGAAGCTTCCGCGGAAATGGTGGCGGCCCTTCTGCTGGAACTGCACGCGCGGCAGGAGACCATCCTGGTCGTGGTGACCCACAACCCCACGCTGGCCGCGCGATTTCCCAAGCAGTACGAATTGCGTCATGCGAACCTACACCCTGCTGGCGCGTAATCTCACGTGGTACTGGCGGACAAACCTGGCCGTGCTGCTGGGGGTTGCCACGGCCACGGGCGTCCTCGGTGGCGCGGCCCTGGTGGGCGAATCGGTGCGCGCCTCCTTGCGCGACCTGGTCTTGGATCGGCTCGGCAACACCGATTCCATCGTGACCCGCGCCGGCTTCTTCCGCCAGGACCTGGCCGCGGCTTTCCAGCCCGCCACGCCAATCATCGCCCTGGAAGGAATTGTCGAGCACGAAACCGGAGTGGAGGTCTATGGCATGGACACGCCCCAAGTCCTCATCACCGCCGCCCTCGCGCGAGAACTCGGCGCCAAACCAGGCGACGACATCCTCCTTCGTATTCCGAAACCTTCGCCAATCCCACTCGAATCCCTGCACGGCCGCAAAGACGACGTAGGCAGAACCATCCGGCTAACCGTGGGGCAGGTCTCCGACCGGCCCCCCTTTTCTCTGCGCCCCCAACAAGGCGACGTCCGCGCCGTGTACGTTCCGCTGGCCCGCCTGCAGCGCGACCTGAACCAGCCCGGAAAAGTCAACACCATCCTGGTGAGCCACGCTCCCATCGACCTCAAGCGGCACTACACCCTCGCAGACGTTGGCCTCCGCGTGCGCACCCTCGAAAGACCCGGCTGCCTTTCGCTCGAAAGCGACAGCGCGCTGATCGGCGACGCCGTGGCCTCCGCCGCCGGATCGCTGGGCTTCCGCATCCAGCCGATTCTGACGTACCTGGTCAACGGCATCCGCGTCGGGAAGCGCGAGATTCCTTATTCATTGGTTACGGCGCTCGATTCCAGGTTGGCTCCGGCCCGCGCCGATGGCATCACGCTGAATGCGTGGGCCGCCCGCGAACTGGGCGCCAACATAGGCGACCCAGTTACCCTCGAATACTACGTCTTCCGCTCCGACGCGCGCCTGCACACGGAGACCGCGCAATTCCGCGTGGAGCGCATCGTCCCGCTGGCCGGAGACGCCGCCGACCCGGACTACGCTCCCGATTATCCCGGCATCACGGAATCCCGGAGCCTTCGGGACTGGGACCCGCCCTTCCCACTCGATATGGCCCGCATCCGCCCCGTCGACGAGCAGTACTGGAACCGATACCGCACCACTCCTAAAGCTTTCATTCGCCTGGCGCGCGGGCGCGAGTTGTGGGGGACGCGCTTCGGCAGCCTGACGTCGATCCGCGTCTTCCCGCCGTCCCCTGCCTTCGCCGAGGCGCTCCGTGCCGCGCTCGACCCCTCGCAAGCCGGTCTTACGGTCGTCCCTGTAAGAGCTCAGAGCCTGGAGGCGGCGCGTGGCGCAACCGACTTTGGCGAATACTTCGTTTACTTCAGCTTCTTCCTGATGGTTTCGGCCTTACTGCTGACGGGGTTGTTCTTCAAGCTCGGAATCGAACAGCGGACGCGCGAAATCGGCCTACTGCGCTCGCTCGGGTTTTCGGCATCGAAGATCCGGGCGTTGTTTCTGCTCGAGGGCGCGGCACTTGCGGCTGCCGGCGCAGTGGCCGGCGTCGGGGCGGCGCTCTTATACGGCGCGCTCGTGTTGCTGGGCCTGCGCACCTGGTGGTTCGATGCCGTGGGGACCCGCTTGCTTTCTCTGCACGCCTCCATTCCGCCGCTGGCCATCGGAGCCGCTGCCGGCGTGGTCACGGGCCTTGCTTCCGTGGCGTGGACTCTGCGCGGCTTCGAGCCAGTTACGCCCCGTGGTCTGCTTGCCGGTGAGCTTCAGCCAGTGTGGGGCAGGCTGGCAGCCTGCGGCC
>Ga0326728_10023367_pt1 | contig 11334 bp, 5 predicted proteins | sample MB3enrmetagenome_FD_207602 | JGI IMG/M metagenome (GOLD analysis project Ga0326728, IMG submission 207602) | Lab enriched peat soil microbial communities from McLean, Ithaca, NY, United States - MB31MN | ecosystem: Environmental > Terrestrial > Soil > Wetlands > Peat | place: USA: New York... | reverse complement strand
CCGCCACGTGCCTCGCCCGCCACGACAGGAAAAGAATCCCAGCCGCGCCCAGCAGGTGCCAGCCCCCCCCTCTGGAGTGCCGGTCCCGGCGTTCTGCTCTGTAAACCAATTAGATCGCCGAGTCCAAGGAGGAATACGCCGTGCCGTCGCCGGCTGTACTTCGATCGCTATAGACTACGACATCCGTCATCGTGCTGAGGGACGCAGGCGAGCTCAAGAACGTGCCCACGGTCGGCGAATTGGGGTTGTAAAGCTGCCGCGTGGCGCTTTGGTCGGAGAGCTGGGACCCACCTACCCCCGCACGGATGTAGGCGCCGTTCACGAATGGAAACTGATCGTTTTCGGAATCCACATCCGAGCGGGCATCTCCTATGGAACCGCTACTCTGCGGCAGGCTCGGCCACGGCCGGCCCAGGAGCTGGGACCGCCTTCTTCACCGCCGCCTTCTTGAGAGGCGCACTCTTCTTCGGCGCTCTTGCCGGCGCCGCTTTCTTGCGGGCGGGCGCGGCTTTCGCAGCTTCCGCTCTCTTTTGCGCCCAGCGTCTTCTTAGAGCTTCTTGGATGGCCTTCCGGCCAGCCGCTGAGAGCTTCCGTTTGGCCTTCGGCGCTTCCGATCTCGCTTGCGCCGGCGGCTCGGATTCTCCCCGGATCTTGGCCCACCGACGCTGTTGGGCTTCCTTCATCCGGCGTCGAGTCGCAGCGGAGAACCTCCTGCGCTGGCGCGGAGTAGCTTCCGACGTCGTAGCGGCCTCGCCGGGACTGCTCGCTAGCATGGCTCGGACTTCAGCAATCTGAGCGTCGATGCGCTTCTTCCGGGCTTCGAAACCAAGAAGGGCGGCTTCCAGGATGGAGTGGTTGAACGTGCTCATGTGGTTAAGAAACGAGTGTACACCGGCTCCGAGCTACGTGGGTGGCCGATCCGGACGCAGTCGGCGGAACAGCCAGAGACACCAGCCCCTGGGCGCCAGCGCTATTTCGTGTTATCGGTAGCGGTCCCGCCGACTTAGCCTGGCGAGCTTCGGTACCACCATGAAAGCCGTCCACTGACCGAGGCGCCGTTGCCGCCATCCTCCACTTCTACGTTGCGCACCCTTCCGGCGTCCAACCACGCCCGGCGCATTTTGCCGGTGCTACCATGGTTTCGATCATCCTGGATTGAGACCAAGGAGTCTGCAATGCCCTCCTGCCTGAGGCGCGCTCTTCCCTTGTTGGGATTCTGGGCCGTGCTATTCTCCCAAACGCCGTCTCCAACCACTTCTCGGACGGGAACCGTTGAAGGCGAAGTGACCGATAGCGTCACTCGTAGATCGATCGGCGGCGCGCGCGTCAAGCTGGAAGCTCGTGAGCGCGCCCTCTTCACCAAGTGCGACGAAAATGGCCGCTTCCAATTCCAGAGCGTTCCGGTGGGCGAATACCTGGCCCGGGCCGACCAGCTCGGCTACATGCAGGTTGGGGAGCCCATCGCCGTCCGGCTCTCGTCCGATAAGACCCGTGTTCGGGTGAACGTCTTGTTGGAGCCCTATGGAGTTGTTTCCGGCAGAATTACGGATTCGGCTGGCGTGCCGATGGAGTGCGTCGGCGTCGAGCTGCTGAAACTCCGCCCGATCGATTCGAAACAGGCGGGTCCCCCCGACTTTGCGGCGCGCAGGGGCACTCTGGGGGATCGCGAGACGGTTGCCGTCGCTACCACCAACACTAACGATCTCGGCGAGTACCGGTTCGGGCACCTGCCCGCCGGGACCTACGCCGTGCGCTTCGCGTCGGCGCAGCATCCCAGTTATCCCGATCCGACCGAGCGCGCGACTTACTACCCACACACCCTCCGCGCCGCATCGGCCCGCCCTGTCGCCGTAGCCGCCGGGCAGGAGGTTACCGGTATCGACATTCAAGCGATCCGGCAAGCCACGGTGCGGATTTCCGGACACTTGGTCCCAACCGTGTACAGTCCCAAGGGCCACTCCTTCGCGGTGCATGCGGATGTGGCGATTTGGCTTGCGGACGCCCCAGAGCGATCCGCGGACGACTTGAACTGGCAGGGCGGGTTCTCGAATAGCGATTTCGATATGGGGTACTTCCTGCCCGGAGAATACGTCATCGAAGCCGTCGCCTCCGATCAACCCGATTTCATACACTGGCGCAAGCTGATGGCGGGGCGCCGCACGTTCGAGGCGTCGGACAAGGACCTCGACGACGTGGAGATCCCCATGCAGGCGCTCGTCGACTTACAGGGCGCCGTGGTGTTCGAGAAGAACTGCCCGGCAGTGCCTATTTCGATTGTGCCCGAGGTCCAGCCCGGAGGCCTCCGCCGGTTTGCGAAATTCGACCCGCAGGTCGCCGGCGCAGCCAGCGGGGCGTTCACCCTGCCCGGCCTGGTTCCAGGCAAGTACACGCTGACCATTCGTCCGCAGCCCCCGGGTGCAACCGCGGGTAACCGCTACTCCGTCGCGTCGGCGAAGCTTGGCGACCGCGACGTATTGCAGGATGGATTCGAGATCGACGGCCAGCCGGCAGGCGCACTGCGCGTCGTTATGGCGTGCGACCAACCGCATGGAACCCGGGAGGCGGTGCGATGAGAGCGTTTGTTGTGGTGTTGCTGGCCACGCCGCTGGTATTGGGGCAGGTTTCCAACCAGGAGCCGCGCAATCTGTCGATCGAAGCCGCCGTCGCCGACGCGGTGTCCAACGCGCCGATCGCGGGAGTGCGCATCGAACTCGAGGGGAACGGACTCGGCCCTGCCCTCACCGATAGCGATGCCACCGGGCACTTCCGATTCGGCGGGCTGGGGCCCGGGGCGTACAACCTGATCGCCACCGCGGCCGGGTATCTGCGGGAATTCAGGGGGGTCGCCGTAAAGCCGGGTGAGAATTCCACCGGCGTCCTGATCTTGCTCACCAAGCCAGCGGTGATTGAAGGCACTGTCACCGACGCGATTTCAGGCGCGCCGGTCGCCGGGGCGCGCGTCGTGCCCCAGGGCCGGCCCGACGGCATTTTCGCCTGTAGCGATGCCGCTGGGCACTTCCGGCTCGACGGCATGCGGCCCGACTACTACCATCTGATGGCCAGTGCGGCCGGTTATCAGCGGGCATCCCAGGCGGTTGTCTTGTCCATCGGCCAGACTTCCGCCGCCATCCGGATCTCGCTAAGACCGCATGCGGCGATTGCAGGCACGGTCACCGACGAACTCTCCGGTGCGCCAGTGGCCGGGGCGCGCATCGTGCACGATTGGGACCGGCCCGGCGCCGCGCTCACCTTTAGCGATGCTGCCGGGCACTTCCAGTTCGAAGAACTGGAGGCGGGACCGCACTACCTGATGGCCCTTCGGGTCGGCTATCTACGGGCATACGAGACGATCGCCTTGACGCCCGGCCAGCATTTCAACGGCGTCCGGATTTCGCTCACGCCGCAAGCCGTCATCGCCGGCAGAGTGGAAGATCAGGATGGCTTCCCGGTGGAGCGCGCCAAGATCCGCGTTCTGACCCGCGACGCCGATGGCGAGTTGGTGCCGTACTACGGGGGCAGCGAGACCGACGACCATGGGAAGTTTCGCGTGGCTGACCTGGCGGCCGGCCGCTACTATCTGCACGTCGAATCCGAGCTAGCCAGGTACTGGGATGCCCGCTACACGGATGTTTACTATCCCGCGGCCGTGAGATTCGAAGACGCCCAGGCCATCGAGATCGCCGCCGGCCAGGAACGCGCCGGCGCCGCGGTTCGCCTGCAAAGGCCCGCCGGTGTGCGAGTTCATGGGCGCGTCGCCCTGCCGCCGGGCTTCTCCCTGGCGAAGAGCGGCGGTCCGGCGATGGTGGCGCTGATCGGTGTCGCCTGCGATTTCGGACCAAGAAGCATGGCTGAGCTGGCCGAAGACGGGAGTTTCACCCTGGATGGCGTGCCGCCCGGAAAGTACCGGTTGCAACCCGTGCTCCCGCCTCCCTACAGCCGCGGATCTGCCGTGGCCCTGGAGCCCAGCTTGGAAGTGGGAACCACCGACATCGCCGGTATCGTTTTGCACGTCGCACAAGCCACGCTGGTGGATCTATCCGGAAATGTGGTCTTCGGCGCCGGAAGCCAAGCCGACTCGGTGACGGTAACCCTGAGAAATCGCACCGAGCAGGTGCGCGAGTTCTTCTATTATGGCTCCTTCGTGCTGACTGGTGTGCCGTTGGGCAAATACCATGTCGAAGCGAAAAGCTCAGCGGGCCGCGCACTGGCAGTCTCGGCACGGCTGGGCGACACCGACCTTCCTAACGGCGACCTGGAACTGAAAGGCGCCCGCCCGGGACCGTTGGTCATTACCATGAGCGCGGCGATGGCGCACGTGGAGGGCGTCGTTGTGGATGCCGCCGGCCAGCCGGTCTCGGGCAGGTACGCGCTGTTCCGTGCGATCAAACCCGACTTGCAGCGGGTAGTCATGGGAATCGCGAAACCCGGCGGCCACTTTTCGGCGGTCCTTCGGCCCGGAGAGTACCGCGTCTGGACCACAACGGATGTGCCCGCCAACTTATGGGAGGGCGCCGCGGACGCACCGCCGGGCCGGGGGCGGCTCATCACCTTCGTCCAAGGCAACAACCCGCCGCTGCGCCTAGTGCTGTTGGTGGCCCAGTAGGCCGGAACGCATCAACAGACTGGGCGCGTCTAATCGCACAAAAGCAGAGCGGATTGTGCGGCAAAAGGGTTGGCCCAAGCAGATATGCGCGTTATGCGGCTTTGCTAACGGTGACGCACACGTTCCGCGGCCGGCCCGATATCCCCTGATATCGGTAGCTCCCTGTGCGGAATCGGCGCAGTACTCACTACCCGACGGGCGCTTGGAGAAGGCCCGGAAGGTCCTGCTTGACCCGCCGCGAGCAATCGCCGTAAGCGATTGGCTGGCGCGGCGAAACGCAGGACGCGTCGCGGAAGAAGGGCGGAATACTTGGTCCCAGGAGCACTCTAAAGAGGACGCCCCTTGCGATGAAGCGGTAGTTCTGGCAGCCGGCCTCTTCGTCCTGGCAGGGGATAATCCAAAGGCTTCGAGCTTCGGGATCGCTGCAAACAATCGCTACTACCGAGACGACTTCGTGCGGGAATTCGGTCTCACCGGCCAAGAACTTCCGAATTGCTTCCTGATGCGGCCCGAGGTCCAGGAGTTTCGTTCGAGTGCCATCGGGAAGGCTCCATCCATGAACTGCCCCACGCCAGACGACGCTGAGGGCGAAATATGCGAACTTGGCGGCGTCTAGCCCTATGTCATATGCGGCAAATCGCGAGCTGTCCGGGAAACGCTCTCGCGGTAAAGCGAGCTTGAGCCTCTCGGCGAGCGAGAACCGCTTTGCCTTCGGCGCGAGCCATTTAAGCACTTCGGATTCACCGTTCTGTTCGAATCTCGTCTCGCAATCGCGGCAGAGCAGATAGGCCTTGAGATGCGGCGCCCGGCCGGACACAACCACCCTTCGCGTTACCGTCGCAGACTTCTGCCGTTTCGTGGGATAGAGGGCCTTCGGTATGTAGTGGCTCTTGAGAAGGTCCTTCTCTTCCAGGCAGAGCTCACAACTCCCGCGTGTCATGCCTTAGCTCCTTGAGCATCGACCGCATTGACCAATGAAGCCGCAACGCCCCGAAACGCCGCATTAATCGGAGCTGAGCAGTGTCAAGCCCCATTGTAATCGTCGGCCCGCATTCGATGTGTGGCGATATCGGCAGCGAGCGGGGACGCCGTGCTCGCCCGAGCAGCAACATCCGCAGCTCTTGGGCGTTGTCCGGCGGAGTGGGGTCTGGCACGCGACACGCCGGACCGAAGGCGGCGTATGATCTGTCGCGAACGCTCCGCGTCTTAGGTTCCATGACGGTACAGACAGCGTTCGAATTGTGCTGGCGTCTGCCCTTCGCGGGTACCAGATTCTACAGATTCCGAGCGTGGCCCTTTTCGAGAAAACGCCCATTTTACGGGCACTTCAAGCGCCCGACTGCGAGAACGGCTGGGTCGATTCAGGCAACCAATTGATTCTGTGCGACTTGTAGCCGGACAGGAGTGGAATCCCATCATCTCCGGCTCGTCGTGGCCGATATGGAATCTGTGATGCCTGGTTGGACTAACCTGTGGGTGGCCGTGGTGCTGGCCTTTCCCGCCTGGGGGCTGAATCCCAGGCTGGCTCTCACACAGTTCGGTCACGACGTCTGGACCACGTCAAACGGGTTGCCGAACGACTCGGTCCGCGCCATCGCGCAGACCGCCGAAGGATACCTCTGGTTTGCGACTCCCAGCGGGCTAGCTCGCTTCGACGGCGTTAATTTCATGGTGTTTAACGGCTCGAATACGCCGCTCTTCAAGCGGAGCACGCTGACCGCGCTGCTGGCGGCGCCGGATGGATCGTTGTGGATCGGCACCGGGAACAACGGGCTGGTGCATTATCGGAATGGCGGCTTCGAGAAGTTTGAAGTTCCGGGCCTGCTGAGCGCGACCATCCGTGCGCTGCTGCTGGATTCGCGGGGCGTCTTTTGGATCGGCGCCGACAAGGGCCTAGCGCGGATCGATGGCGGCCGGAGCACTTCGGTCTTTTCGGGCGGCTGGGAGACCAACGTGCACGCGTTGTTAGAGTATCCGGCCGGGACAGTGTGGGTTGCCGCCAACAACGGGCTGCACCGGTTCCGGAACGGTTCCGAGCGGGTATTCGCAACCGGGGATGGGTTGCAGGACAATTCGGTCCAGGGGTTGGCGGCTGGCGCAGGCGGGGCGGTCTGGGTCGGCACGCACGATGGTGGATTGAGCGAGTATCGCCAGGGGCGTTTCCGCAACTATCGGCAGTGGGACGGTTCCAGGCGAGCCGGAATCCTGGCGCTGCTTGCGGACCGCGATGGCGCGCTTTGGATTGGCACCGAGGGAGCCGGCCTGATCCGGCTCGCGGAGGGGAAATTCAGTTCCTACCAGACCCGCGACGGGCTCTCCAACCAGATCGTGCGGTGGCTCTACGAGGACCACGAAGGCAGCTTGTGGATGGGAACCGCCGGCGGCGGCGTCAACCGTTTCCGGGAGTATCGCGTGACGATGCGCACGATGCGCGAGGGGCTCCCCAGCGATAGCGTTCGGTCCGTCCAGCAGGACCACTCCGGAGACATCTGGCTCGGCACCGCGCAGGGCGTGGCGCGTCTGCGGGCCTCCGGCGGCATGGTAACATACGGCTCGAAGGACGGGCTCTCGGGCGACCTGATATGGCCCGTCATACGCGACCGTCGGAACAACTTGTGGGCCGGTTCGGAAGAGGGTATCCTGCAGAAGTTTCGCGGTGAGCCAAGCGGCCGGGCCGAGCGCGCGTGGAGGTTCAAGCCGCCCATCCGCACGTTGTTTGAGCAGCGCGACGGCGTGGTGTGGGCCAGTTCGGGGGACAGTCTTATCCGGTTTCGGGGCGACTCGGTGGCCGTCTTCGGCACCGCGCAGGGTCTGGCCGCAGTGCCGGTAACCGCCATGGCCGAGGGCGCCGGCGGAGCGCTCTGGGTGGGCACGGCGTTGGGTGTGCAGCAGTTCGATCGCGGACGATTCGGTCCCGTGCTGGCCCGGCCGGGTGGGCGGCAGACCGTATACTCGATGCACACCGACACGGCGGGACACGTCTGGGCGCAGACCAACTCCGGTCTCAACCGCATCGCCGGGACGCATCTCACCGCCTTTACGGCGGCCGAAGGCATGCCGGATCTCGACATGGCATGGATTTTTGAAGACGACGCGGGCTGTTTCTGGCTGGCGGGCCGCGACGGGATGCTGCGCGTCCCGCGCGCGGACCTGGACGCTGTCGCCGACGGCCGCCGGCGTTCGGTCGAGCCACGCAGGTTCGGCGTTGCCGATGGCATGCGAGGCAGCAGCGAGTTTGCCCTTGGGACGTCGCCAACGGCATGGAAAACCGTGGACAACCGGCTGTGTTTCGCCACCTACGGCGGCTTGATGGAGATCGACCTGGCCCAGTTGACCGTCAATCGGCCGGCCCCGCCGGTGCTGATCGAACGCGTTACCGGCGACGGCCGGACGCTGCTGGCTGGCGGAATGTGGCTCCCCGCCGGTGGCAGTCTCGAGTTTCACTACACGGCCCTCAGTTTTCTGTTTCCCGAGTTCACCCAATTCCGCTACCGTCTGGAGGGCTTCGATGCAGGCTGGGTGGACGCCGGCAACCGGCGTGCCGCGTATTACACCAACATTCCCCCTGGCAAGTACCGGTTCGATGTGGCTGCGCGCACCATGGATAGCGCCTGGAGCGGCGACGCCGTTTCGTTCCCGCTGGAGGCCCGTCCGCTCTTCTACCGGACAGTTTGGTTTCGCGCATTCTGCCTGGGGGCTGCGTCGATGGCCGGATTCGCGTTCTACCAGATCCGCGTGCGGAAGCTGCGCCAGAGCGAACTCAGGCTCGGGGCGCGGGTCGAGCAACGCACCTCCGAATTGCGCCGGGAGATGGAGGTCCGCAAGCGCGCCGAACAGGCGGCACACGCAGCCAACCTGAGCAAGAGCGAGTTTCTGGCCAACATGAGTCACGAGATCCGCACGCCGATGAATGGCATTATCGGCATGACGGACCTGGCGCTGGGAACCGATTTGACGGCTGAGCAGCGCGACTTCATGCTGACGGCCAAGCTATCGGCCGACAACCTGCTCACGCTGCTCAACGACATCCTGGATTTCTCCAAGATCGAAGCCGGCAAGCTGGACATCTCGCCAGTGAGTTTCCGGTTGCGCGATTGCGTCGCCGATTCACTGCATACGCTGGCGGCCCGCGCCGGCGAAAAGGGACTGGAGTTGCTCTGCCGCGTGGCGCCGGAAGTGCCCGACGCACTGCTGGGCGACCCCGGCCGGCTGCGCCAGATCGTGATCAACCTGGCGGGCAACGCGATCAAGTTCACCGCCAGCGGCGAAGTGTCGGTCCAGGTCACGCTCGAATCCGCAGCCGGCGATGGGGTGATGCTGCTCGTCCGGGTGGCGGATACCGGGATCGGAATCCCTCCCCAGAAGCAGCGGGCGGTGTTCGAGGCCTTCGAGCAGGCCGATACATCGACCACGCGGAAGTATGGCGGCACGGGCCTGGGCCTGGCGATCTCCCGCCGGCTGGTGGGACTGATGGGCGGACGCATCTGGCTGGAGAGCCCCCGTGCCGACATCGCCGCGGACGCTGCCGCGCCGGGCTGTGCGTTCCACTTCACGGTGGCCATGGCCTTGGCCGCGCCGCCGCTGGGAGCCGATTCCGCGCCGCTGGATGGCGTCCCGATCCTGATCGTGGACGACAATCCGGCCAACCGGACGATTCTGGTGGAGATGCTCGGCGCGAGCGGGATGAAGGCGGAGGCGTCGGAGAACGGCGAGGCCGCCTTGGCGACGCTCGATCGGGCGCGAGCCGAGGGCTGCCCGTTCCCGGTGGCAATCCTGGATTCCCAGATGCCGGACATGGATGGGATCGCGCTGGCGCGGCGCATCCGGGCGCAAGCCGGTCTGGGGGATACGCGCCTGATCATGCTGACATCGGCGGGGCGGCGGGGCGATGCCGCGCGTTGCAAGGACATCGGGATCGAGGCGTACCTGATCAAGCCGGTCAAGCAGTCGGCTCTGCTCGATGCTATCGCGCATTCGCTCGGGCGGCCCGCCGCGGCCTGCGCGGCGCCGTTGACGGGCCATTCCCTCAACCAGGCGCGGCGCAAGTTGCGCGTTCTGCTGGCCGAGGACAACGCCGTCAACCAGAAACTGGCGATAAGGCTGCTGGAGAAGCAAGGGCACTCGGTGACGCTGGCCAAGGATGGCCGGGAGGCTGTGGAAGCGGTGGAGAAGGGCGAGTTCGACGTGGTCCTGATGGACGTGCAGATGCCCAACATGAGCGGGCTGGAAGCGGCGGCTGCCATCCGAACCCTGGAGCGGGGCACCGGCAGGCACGTGCCGATCGTGGCCATGACGGCGCACGCTATGAAGGGCGATCAGGAGCGCTGCCTGGACGCGGGAATGGACGACTACATTTCGAAGCCGATTCAACCCGGCCACATGATGGATGTCGTCGCTCAGGTCACTTCGTCCCCCGGCGAAACGACGGAGAGGACTCCTCGTCGTCGCATTTCGGTTTGATTTCTAATCGACACACTGCGACTAAATACCCGACGTGGGGAATCGGCGGCTAATGTCCGGGGCAACCGCCTCAGTGCGGCAACCCGAGGCGGCCCGATCCATGCGAGCGATATCGCGCCATATCGGAAGCCTACCGGGCATCGGGGGGGCCACTTCGACAGGGCGGGCGTGATACGGTCAAGCGACGAGGCAGTCGGGGTCGCCCACGTTAGTGCCGAATATGGAGATTGTCAAGATGTAGCGCATTCATGCGGGCCGCACCGGCCTTAGACGGGAGCATGGGCAACGAGCACACTCAGCGCCGTAGCTCCCAGCAGCGTAAGGACAAGCTTGAAGCGGTAACACCAAAACGCGGCGCGACAAGAGAATGATGTCATGTCGTAGGCCGCCGAACGCTTTTCGCTCTCAGCGGCAGCATCGAACGCCGCATCGACGGCTCTCCTGCCTAACAGATACTGACCGAGATCAAGCACGAGCGCGAGGAGACACACAAGGGAGATTCCCAGCAAAGCTGAATGGGACAGCCTAGCAGCGAGGTTGGCCAGTTTCTCATCGCCAAGGAGCATCAGCCACGACAACCCAAGAATTCCCAAGTAGATCGTGCGAACCTGCGTGCTGATCGCTGCACAGTAGGTGTCAAGTTCCTTTCCGAGTTCTTCGAGCGTTAAACAGTCCTCTCGGTGAACGCCGACACCGCCAATTCGTCGGCTTGACCGGCGCAGCGACACTACCTGGATACTCCTGCGACACCTTGGCCACGGTCCGCCTGTTTCTTCTTCTTCGGCGGTGGCTTGCGCGTGCCCTTCGTTGCCTTTTTCGTCGCCATTTTCGGCGTACTCCCTTTTTGCGGCTCTGCGCAGGAATCTGACGAGCTGCCTGTTTGACGGGTATTCCAGAGAGGTGCGTTCTCGGGTAGACTGTGCAGTCTGACGCAGCGCGAATGGACCAAGATCCTGGGCTGGCCGGGCTACAGGCTCTACCGACACGAGATCGACGAACGGGCGAAGACGCTCGAGCTTTGGGTGCGCCGGAAGAGGGGCAACCGGAAGCTGGTGTGCTCCGGTTGGGAACGGAGAGGCGTCTGTGCGGTGGCTCGGCGTGCCGAGTACGATGTGGCTTCCGTGTTGCTCGTCGAATTCATCGCCGAGCGAAGGCCTTGACCGCGTCGCTGCCGGAAACCACGGGCAGTTTCATCGGCCGGAAACCTCAACGACCTCCTCGATCATGCAGGGAGACAATGGATCGCCGCGCTTCCGGAGGCTCTTCGGGAA
>Ga0326728_10023366_pt1 | contig 11335 bp, 10 predicted proteins | sample MB3enrmetagenome_FD_207602 | JGI IMG/M metagenome (GOLD analysis project Ga0326728, IMG submission 207602) | Lab enriched peat soil microbial communities from McLean, Ithaca, NY, United States - MB31MN | ecosystem: Environmental > Terrestrial > Soil > Wetlands > Peat | place: USA: New York... | reverse complement strand
ACCCGCACTGCAAGGGGAGCCATGTTCCTCGCCAAGATCCATGTCTCGCTGAAGAAGTCGGTGCTCGACCCCCAGGGCGTGGCCGTCAAGGACGCCCTCGCCAGCCTGGGCTTCAAGGGCGTGGGCTCGGTGCGCATGGGCCGCGTCATCGAGGTGAAGCTTGAGGCCAAGGATGAGGCCAAGGCCCGCGCCGAGGTGGAGGCCATGTGCCGCAAGCTGCTGGCCAACCTGGTGATCGAGCACTACGAGTTCACCCTGGAAAAGGCCTGAGGAGGCCCGCCATGCATTTCAGCGTCATCCAATTCCCGGGCAGCAACTGCGACCATGACTGCCTGCACGCGCTGGGCCAGGTGCTCAAGCAGAAGACCAGCCTGGTCTGGCACCAGCAGCCCCAGCTCCCCCGCGGCACCGACTGCGTGGTGGTGCCGGGCGGCTTCAGCTATGGCGACTACCTGCGCTGCGGCGCCATCGCGCGCTTCGCCCCGGTGATGGATGATGTGCGGCGCCATGCCGCCCGCGGGGGCATGGTGATCGGCATCTGCAACGGCTTCCAGATCCTGGCCGAGGCCGGCCTGCTGCCCGGCGCCCTGCTGCGCAACCGCTCGCTCAAGTTCATCTGCGACTTCACCCACCTGCGGGTGGAGCACGCCCGCTCGGCCTTCACCAGCCTGGCCCGGCCGGGCCAGGTGCTGCGCATCCCCATCGCCCACGGCGAGGGCAACTACTTCTGCGACGCCGCCACCCTGGCGCGCCTGGAGGCCCGGGGCCAGGTGGCCTTCCGCTACTGCGAGCCCGACGGCCGCGTGACCCCCGATGCCAACCCCAACGGGAGCCTGGCCAACATCGCCGGCGTCACCAACGAGCAGGGCAACGTGCTGGGCATGATGCCCCATCCCGAGCGCGCCAGCGAGGCCGCCCTGGGCGGCGAGGACGGGCGCATCATCTTCGAGAGCATGCTGGCCGCGCTCAGCCGGCGTTGAGGGACCTTATGACCGCCAAACCCAGCCCGATGACAGAGACCCCCGCGCCCAGGCCCGGCGACCCGGCCATCAGCGAGCAGCTGGTGCGGGAGCACGGCGTCTCGCCCGAGGAGTACCGCAACATCGTCAAGATCCTGGGCCGCACCCCCACCTTCACCGAGCTGGGCGTCTTCTCGGTGATGTGGAGCGAGCATTGCAGCTACAAGACCAGCAAGCCCCTGCTGCGCGGCTTCCCCACCAGCGGCAAGCGGGTGCTGCAGGGCCCGGGCGAGAATGCCGGCATCGTCGACATCGGCGGCGGCTACGCCATCTGCTTCAAGGTCGAGTCGCACAACCATCCCTCGGCCATCGAGCCCTACCAGGGCGCGGCCACCGGCGTGGGCGGCATTTTGCGCGACGTCTTCACCATGGGAGCGCGGCCCATCGCCTGCGGCGACAGCCTGCGCTTTGGCGACCCCAAGGACCCGCATGTGCAGCGCCTCATCGACGGGGTGGTGGCGGGCGTGGGCGGCTACGGCAACTGCGTGGGCATCCCCAACATCGCGGGCGAGACCCTGTTCGATGACGTCTACCGCGAGAACTGCCTGGTGAACGCCCTGGCCCTGGGCGTGCTCAAGCACAGCGGCATCGCCCGCGGCACGGCCAGCGGGGTGGGCAACAGCATCATCTACATCGGCAGCACCACCGGCCGCGACGGCATCCACGGCGCCACCTTCGCCAGCACCGAGCTCTCGGAGGCCAGCGAGGAGAAGCGCAGCGCCGTGCAGGTGGCCGACCCCTTCATGGAGAAGCTGCTGCTGGAGGCCACCCTGGAGCTGATCAGCGCGGGCCATCTGGTGGGCATCCAGGACATGGGCGCGGCCGGCTTGACCTCCAGCTCGGTGGAGATGGCCTTCCGCGGCGGGGCAGGGGTGGACATCGAGGTCACCCGCGTGCCCCAGCGCGAGACGGGCATGAGCCCCTATGAGATCCTGCTCTCCGAGAGCCAGGAGCGCATGCTGCTGGTGGCCAAGAAGGGCAAGGAAAAGGCGGTGGCGGCGGTGCTCGCCAAGTGGGGCCTGCACGCTGCGGTGGTGGGCAAGGTCACGGCCAGCGGCCTGCACCGGGTCTTTGAGAACGGCAGGCTGGTCAGCAGCATCCCGCCCGCGGCCCTGGCCGACGACCATCACCCGCTCTTCCCGGTGGCCCACCTGCCCATGCGGCGGCCGGCCTACCTGGCCCAGGCCTGGGCCTTCAAGCCCAAGAGCCTCAAGCCGCCCAAGGACCTGGGCCAGGCCCTGCTCACCCTGCTGGGCTCGCCCAACCTGCGCTGCAAGGAATGGGTCTACCGCCAGTATGACACCATGGTGCGCACCAACGGGCTGGTGCTGCCCGGCTCGGACGCCGGCGTCATCCGCATCAAGGAGAACGGCAAGGCCGTGGCCCTGGCGCTGGATGGCAACGGGCGCTACTGCTACCTGGACCCCCATGAGGGCGGCAAGATCGCGGTGGCTGAGGCGGCCCGCAACGTGGCCGTGAGCGGCGGCGAGCCCATCGCCTGCACCGACTGCCTCAACTTCGGCAGCCCCAAGGACCCCGAGGTCTACTGGCAGCTGGGCCAGGCCGTGCAGGGCATGGCCGAGGCCTGCCGCGGCCTGGGCATCCCGGTCATCTCGGGCAATGTCTCCCTCTACAATGAGAGCCCCCAGCGCGCCATCGACCCCACCCCCGTCGTGGGCGTGGCCGGGCTGGTGGAGCCGGTGAAGGGCGGGCTGCGCGTCGCCACCCAATGGCTCAAGCGCCCCGGCGACAGGGTCTACCTGGCCGGCGAGAGCCATGATGAGCTGGGCGGCAGCGAGTACCTGGCGGTGCTATTCAAGAAGAAGGCCGGCAAGCCGCCGCGGCTGGACCTCAAGGCCGAGAAGGCCCTGCAGGCCTTCGCCGTGGCCGCCATCCGCGCCGGGCTCTGCGACACCGCCCACGACCTCTCAGACGGCGGCCTGGCCGTGGCACTGGCGGAGATGGCTGTCACCGGCGGCCGCTTTGGCGCCGCGCCCCTGGGCGCCGAGCTGGAGCTCACGACCCGCCTGCGGCCCGAGGCCGCGCTGTTCGGCGAGAGCCAGAGCCGCGCCCTCTTCGCCGTGCGGCCCGGCGCCGCCAAGGCCTTGGAGGCCCTGGCCCGGCGCCACAAGGTGCCGCTGAAGGCCCTGGGCGAGGCCAAGGGCGACCGCCTGCGGCTCAGCGTGAACGGCAAGCAGGCCCTGGACCTGGGCCTGGATCGGCTGGAGAAGACCTGGCGCACGCCATTGATGTGAGCCGGAATCCCAAGGAGATCAGCATGCAGACCGAGGCTGGGCATCTGGACGCTTCCGACGACGAGGACAAGCCGCACGAAGCCTGCGGCGTGTTCGGCATCTGGGGCCACAAGGAGGCCTCCAAGCTGACCTACCTTGGCCTCTACGCCCTGCAGCACCGGGGGCAGGAGAGCTGCGGCATCGCCGCGGCCAACGGCGAGACCCTGGCCTGCGTGCGCAAGATGGGCCTGGTGGCCGACAGCTTCGGCGAGCCCGAGTTCAACGCCTTGAAGGGCCACCTGGCCATCGGCCACGTGCGCTACAGCACCACGGGCAGCAGCAACATCAAGAACGCCCAGCCCATCTTCGTGGACTACGCCCGCGGCAGCCTGGCCATCGCCCACAACGGCAACCTCACCAACACCCAGCTGGTGCGCAGCGAGCTGGAGGCCTACGGCAGCATCTTCACCAGCTCGGTGGACAGCGAGGTCATCGTCCACCTGATCGCCCGCAGCCCCGAGACGCGCTTCATCGACACGGTGGTGGCCAGCCTCAAGCAGGTGCAGGGCGCCTACTCGCTGATGGTGATGAACGAGCGCCAGCTCATCGGCGTGCGCGACCCCAACGGCTTCCGCCCGCTGTGCCTGGGCCGCCTGGGCGAGGCCTACATCCTGGCCAGCGAGACCTGCGCCTTCGACATCATCGACGCCGAGTATGTGCGCGATGTCGAGCCGGGCGAGATGGTGGTCATCGACAAGTACGGCCTGCAGAGCTTCAAGCCCTTCCCGCCGGCCCGCCCCAGCATGTGCGTTTTCGAGTTCATCTACTTCGCGCGGCCTGACAGCAGCATCTACAGCACCCCGGTGCAGAAGGTGCGCCGCGCCCTGGGCCGCGAGCTGGCCCGCGAGTCGCCGGTGCAGGCCGACCTGGTGGTGCCGGTGCCCGACTCGGGCGTGGCGGCCGCCATCGGCTACAGCAAGGAGAGCGGCATCCCCTTCGAGATGGGGCTCATCCGCAACCACTATGTGGGCCGCACCTTCATCGAGCCCAGCCAGCACATCCGCGACTTTGGGGTCAAGATCAAGCTCAACGCGGTGCGCCACGTGCTGGAGGGCAAGGACGTGATCGTCATCGACGACAGCATCGTGCGCGGCACCACCATGCGCAAGATCGTCAAGATGCTGCGCCGCGCCGGGGCCAAGGGCGTGCACCTGCGCATCACCGCCCCGCCCACGGTCTTCCCCTGCTTCTATGGCATGGACTTCCCCACCCGCAACGAGCTGGTGGCGGCCACCCATACGCTGGACGAGGTGGGCAAGTACCTGCGGGTGGACTCGCTGGCCTACCTGAGCATCGAGGGCATGATGCGGGCCACTGAGGCCAAGGCCTCGGACTTCTGCAAGGCCTGCTTTGACGGGCAGTACCCGGTGGGCCTGGGCGGCCAGGCCGGCGAGCAGCTGATGCTGGACAAGCTGGCCCTCGAGTCGCGGGTCAAATGCGACTGAGGGCTCAACAGGAGGCGGTTTTGGCGAAGAGAGCGGGAAGCAGGGGCAGGGCCGTCACCTACCGCGACGCGGGGGTGGACATCGATGCCGGCAACCAGGCGGTGAGCCTGATGAAGGCCGCGGTGCGCAGCACCTTCAACAAGCAGGTGCTGGGCGACCTGGGCAGCTTCGGCGGGCTCTTCGCCTTTGACAAGGCGCGCTTCAAGGAGCCGGTGCTGGTCTCCTCCACCGACGGGGTGGGCACCAAGATCAAGGTGGCGGCGCTGGCCGGGGTCTATGGCACGGTGGGCCAGGACCTGGTGAACCATTGCGTCAACGACATCCTGGTGCAGGGCGCTGAGCCCCTGTTCTTCCTCGACTACGTGGCCATGGGCCGGCTGGACCCGGTGATGGTGGCCTCCATGGTGGGGGGCCTGGCCAAGGCCTGCCGCGAGCAGAAGACCGTGCTGATCGGCGGCGAGACCGCCGAGATGCCGGGCCTCTACGCGGACGGCGACTTTGACCTGGCCGGCACCATCGTGGGCGTGGTGGAGAAGAAGAAGGTCATCAACGGCCGCAGCATCAAGCCCGGCGACGTGGCGCTGGCCCTGCCCAGCACCGGCCTGCACACCAACGGCTTCAGCCTGGCCCGCAAGGTGCTCTTTGAGAAGAAGCGCTTCAAGCCCGGCCAGCGGATCAAGGGCCTGCCCGGCACCCTGGCAGAGGCTTTGCTGGCCGTGCACAAGTGCTATGCCCAGCCCATCCTGGGCGCCTTGCGCGCCGGGCTGGCCATCGAGGGCTTGGCCCACATCACCGGCGGCGGGCTGGAGAACATCCCCCGCGTGCTGCCCGAGGGCTGCCAGGTGCAGATCCAACGCGGCACCTGGCCGGTGCCGGCCATCTTCGACCTCATCGTCGAATCGGGCAACGTGCCCGAGGAGGACGCCTACCGCACGCTCAACATGGGCCTGGGGCTCATCATCATCGTGCGGCCGGCCGCGGCCAAGCCCCTGGTCAAGAAGCTGGCCAGCCTGGGGCAGCAGTCTTACCTGGTGGGCGAGGTGGTCAAGGGCCAGAAGAAGGCCATCCTGGTCGGCTGAAGGCCGGCGGGGCAAGGGATCGGCTCGGGGCGAACTTTGGTTCGCCCCGAGCTGTTTAGGCTGTTGTCTCGCGCAGGAGCCCTCACCCTTCGGCCTGGTTGCCCTCTCCCAGAGGGCGAGGGCCTCGCAGCAATCCGTCCCATTCATATATCTCCCCTCTCCCCCTGGGAGAGGGGTTGGGGGTGAGGGCAAAGCCCAGTCTTATGAAAACCGCACAGCAAAAAAACGCGAGGGTCCTGCAAGCCGAGGGCGCCGGGGCCTGGGCCTGGCTGCTGGGCGGCGCCAGCCTGGCCGTGGCCGTGGCGCCCAGCTTCCCGCTGCTGGACGCCAAGCTGATGGCGGCCGGGCTGGCGCTCTGCCTGGCCCTGCTGCTGGCCGGCCTCTCCGCCCTGCGCCAGGGCCGGCTGCGCCTGGCGCTGCCGGACACCGGGCTGATGCTGGGCCTGCTGGCCTTCTGGGGCAGCGGCGCGCTGGCAGCCAGGGCCTCCATGCTGCCGCAGGCTGGCGATCAGCTGCTGGCCCGCACCCTGCTCTTGGGCTTCTTTGGCATGCTGGCCTCCTCCATGGGCCTGCGCCTGGCCGAGGCCCGCCGCGTGCTCAAGCTGATCCTGCTGGCCGCGGCCCTGAACGCGGCCTACGCCCTGCTGCAGCGCCTGGGCCTGGACCCGGCGCAGAGCACCCGCCAGGCCGGCAGCGCCAGCCGCGCCATGGCCTTCTTTGGCAACGCCGACTTCCTGGCCGCCTTCCTTTGCCTGGCCTGGCCTTTGGCCCTGGCCGTGGGCTGGGGCTTGCAGCCCATGCTGGTGCTCTTGAGCCTGCTGGCGCTGGCATTGCTCGCCACGGCCAGCCGCGCCGGGCTCTTGGCCGCCCACCTGCAGGCCCTGCTGCTGCTGATCTGGGGCTGGCGCCGCCTGGCCAAGCCCTGGCGCTGGGGCCTGGCCGCGGCTTGGCTGCTGCTGCCCCTGGCCCTGGCTCTGGACCCTGCGCTGCTGCTGCGGCCCACCCTGCGCCTGGCCCTGTGGCAGGAGGCCTTGCGCCAGTCCTGGCAGCATCCCTGGCTGGGCCGCGGGCCGGGCAGCTTTGTGGCCGCCTTCAATGCCGCCTGCGCCGACCCTGCGCTCAAGCAGGCCTTGAGCCAGAGCAACCAGTTCGCTGAGCACCCGCACAACTTCCTGCTGAGCCTGTTCTATGAGGGCGGCCTGCTGTGGCTGGCGGGCTTTGCCGCGCTCTTGGCGCTGGCGGCCAAGGGCCTGCTGGCCCGCGATTCGCCCGATGCCGGCGGCCGCCTGCGCCTGGCCCTGGCCCTGGGGCTCTTCGGGCTCTTGGCGCAGAACCTCTTTGACCGCAACCTGCTGCTCACTGGCTCGGCCTTCTATTTTTGGCTGCTGCTGGGCCTGATGGCCCCGGCCCCGGGCCTGCCTGCCTGGCCCGCGGAGAAGCGGCGGCGCTGGATGCTGGGCATCCTGCTCATCATCATCGCGGCCATGCCCCTGCCCTGGCTGCTGAGGCCGGCCCGCGACCTCTTCCATCTTGGCCAGGGCGAGCGGGCCCTGGGCCAGGCGGGCGCGGCCAAGTCAGCGGAGGCCGGCTTGCGCGCGCAGGCAACAGGGGCCAAGACCGCGCCGCCGCACCTGGCCCTGGCCGATGCCTTGGCGGCCCAGCAGCGCTTTGCCGAAGCGGCCGGGGAATACGCAGAGGCCCTCAAGCTGGACCCATCTTCGCGGCCCGCGGCCCTCAACCTGGGCAATTGCCGCTTCAAGCAGGGGCAGATGGAGCAGGCCGTGGCCGCCTACCGCCAGGCCCTGGCCATAGACCCCAAGAGCGCGGATGCCCACTTCGACCTGGGCTATGCGCTCTATTACCAGCGTCGCCTGGATCAGGCCCTGGCTGAGTTCAACGCCACCCTGGCCCTGGACCCGGACTACGCGCCCGCGCGCAAGATGAAGGAGATGCTGCAGCAGTGAAGCGACTGGACCAACTCCCTGTGGCGGGCTGGCTGCGCCAGGCCCAAGCCCTGCCCCTGGCCCTGGCCAGCCTGGGCCTGGCCTTGCTGGCCCTGCCCAGCCTGGCTGACCCGCTGGCCGGCAAGCAGGCCCTGTTCGCCGCCTGCGCCGCGGCGCTGGCGGCCCTGGGCTTCGCCCGGCTGTGGTGGAAGGGCGGCCTGCGCCTGCCCATGGCCGGCCTGGGCCGGGCCCTGCTGGCGCTGTTCGTGGCCGTGACCTTCAGCTTCATGGCCTCGCCGCTGAAGGCCGCGGCGGAGGCCAGCTGGGATGGCTGGTGCCTGGCCCTGCTGCTCTTTGTGGCCGGCTTTGACCTCTTGCGCGACCAGGCCCAAGCGCGGCGCTGGGTCAAGCTCTGGCTGCTGGCCCTGGCGCTGACCTGCGCCTGGGGCTATGCCCAGATGCTGGGCCTGGACCCCAGCCCCTGGGCCGGCCTGGCTGCCGCGGCCTTCAAGGGCCGGCCTGTGGCGGGCTTTGGCAACCCCAATTTTATGGCCGGCTTTCTGGTGCTGAGCCTGCCCTTGGCCGCCGGGTGGGGCCTGGCCTCGGGCAGCGCCTGGCGGCGCTGGCTGGGCTTGGCCCTCTGCGGGGCATCGGCCCTGCTGGCCGCCGCCTCGGGCAGCAAGGCGGCCTGGCTGGCCCTGGGCTTTGAGTGGCTGGCCTTGGGCCATTGGCTGCGCCGGTTGCCTGGGCTGGGCCGCCGCCGCCTGCTCTGGTGGGCCTTGGGCGGGCTCTTGGCCCTGGGTTTGGCGCTGGGATTGTCGCCGGCGGAGAGCCGTGGCCGCATCTTGCAGAGCTTTGGCCAGGGCCAGGAGAGCGTGCGCTTCAGGCTCAGCACCTGGCAGGGCGCGCTGGCCATGGGCTGGCAGCGGCCGCTGCTGGGCCAGGGGCCCGGCACCTTCCGCGCCCTGTACCCGGAGTTCCGCCCGGCCGCAGCCATGGCAGGGCAGATGCAGCACCAGTATGAGGTGACTCACCCAGAGAATTGGCTGCTGCAGGCTTTTGCTGAGCTGGGCCTGCTGGGCCTGGCAGCCCTGCTCTTTCTGCTCTATCAGGCGCTCTGGCCCAGCCTAGCCGCCTGCCACCAGGAAAAGGCGGGGGATGGCCATGGCTTGGAGCAGAGCCTGCTCACCGGCATCGGCGGCTCTTTGGTGATGAACCTGGCCAGCTTGGACCTCTTTCTGCCCAGCACGGCCTTCTTCTTCATCATGGCCCTGGCCCACCTGGCCTCCTTGCGCCAAAATGTGCGCGGCCTGCAGGCCCGGCCCGAGCCCTATGCCGGCATCCTCATGAGCATCGCGCTCTTCATCTTCGCCATGTTCGTGGCCAGCCAGGCCGCGGGCCTGCCGCAGAGCAGCTTCTTGCTGGGCCGGGCAGAGGGCCTGGCCAATGCCGGCCAGCTGGAGCAGGCCCTGCCGCAGTTCAAGGCCGCGGCCGAGCGCGACCCGGCCGACCCTGAGCCCTGGTATTTCTTGGGCTGCGCCAATCTTGACCTGGGCCAGCCCGCGGGCTTGACCGCCGCGGCTGAGGCCTTTGAGCAAGCGGGCCAGCTCTCGCCGGACTTCGCCCTGCTCAACCAGCGCCGCGCCCAGCTGGCCCTCAAGCAGGGGCAGCCGGACCTGGCCGAGGGCTATCTGAGGCGTCAGATGAAGGTGGATCCTTATTTCTTGCCGGCAGTGCAGCAGCTCACCAGCCTTCTTGCCCAGCAGCGGCGCTACGCCGCGGCGCGGTCCGTGCTGGAGCAGGCTCAGCCCTATTTCCCAGACCGCGCGGATCTGAAGGCCAACCTTGAGCTTCTCAGGGGGCAGAAGTGAAGAAGCGCGTGGCTTTCCTGGCTTCTGGCGGGGGCAGCAACCTGCAGGCCCTGCTCGATGCCATGCAGGCGCCAGATTTCCCGGCAGAGCCGGTGCTGGTGTTCAGCGACAAATCGGGAGCCCGAGCTTTGGAGCGCGCCCGCTTGGCTGGCGTGCGCGCCGAGCACCTGGACCCCAAGGCCTATTCCACGCGCGAAGGCTTTGACATGGCCCTGGTGGCCCTGCTCGAGCCCTTTCAGCCGGACCTCATCTGCCTGGCCGGCTACATGCGCATCCTCACCCCGGCCTTCTTCAACGCCTTCATGGGCCGCATCATCAACATCCATCCCGCCCTGCTGCCGGCCTTCGGCGGGCCGGGCATGTATGGCCACCATGTGCATGAGGCGGTGCTCAAAGCCGGCGCCCGCGAGAGCGGGGCCACGGTGCATTGGGTGGTGCCCGAGGTGGACGCCGGCCCCATCATCCTGCAGGCCCGCGTGCCGGTGCTGCCTGGTGACACGCCTGAGACCCTGGCAGCCCGCGTGCTGGAGCAGGAGCACAAGCTTTATCCTGAGGCGGTCAAGGGGCTGTGCTTGAGCTAGCGGATGTATATACAAATTGTATTTACAAAGCTTCATCTCAAGCTTAGGATGAACCCATGAAGCAATTGCGCTTTGATGGATTTGACTGGGATGAGGGGAACGCCACCAAGAATCTTAAAAAGCATGGCATAGCCAAAGAAACCGTGGAGGGCCTCTTTGACAGGGAACTGAGCTTTGCCCTAGACCCGCGGCATTCCGGTTCTGAGCCGCGTTTTCTTGCGGTGGGCCGCACCGATGCAAATAGGCCTATGCTAGTGGCCTTTACGATTAGGATTAAGGCGAGTCGGCGTTTGATCCGGCCCATCAGTGCCCGTTATATGCATGCTAAGGAGATTGCCCGCTATGAAAGCTAAGCCGACTAAATTGGATGCCAAAGATCCTCTGGCAGGAGACTTGTCTGGAGTGCTGGGCAAGCTGGAATTCCAGAAGGCCAGGTTTCTAGTGGCAGCCAAGGACACCACTGTCACGCTTCGCATGCCTGCCAGCCTGATGCAATCAGCGCAGAAGCTGGCCAAGCGGCGTGGGGTGAAATACCAGCGCTTGATGCGCGATGCCATTGTGGATTATGTGGTGCACGCAAGCTGATTGATTCTTGGGGTGATTTTTGTTGAACCTGCTCTTCGACCTTGATGGCACTCTGACTGACCCTAAGGTGGGCATCACGGCCAGCATCCGCTATGCCATGCAAGAGCTGGGCAAGCCCTTGGGTCAGGCAGCGGACCTGGATTGGTGCATAGGGCCTCCTTTACAAGAGTCGTTCGCCAAACTGTTGGGCTCTCCAGATCAAGCTGAAGAGGCGCTGGCCCTGTATCGCAAGCGCTTCGGCAGCATCGGGAAATTTGAGAACAAGGTCTACCCCGGGATCGAGGTGGCGCTCAAGGGCCTTGCTCGCAGCGCGGATCTCTATGTTGCCACCTCCAAGCCCACCGTGTTCGCCGGGCAGATCATCGAGCACTTTGGCCTGACGCCCTTCTTTAAGGGCGTCCATGGCAGCGAGATGGATGGCCGCAACAGCGACAAGGCCGACCTCATCGCAAGCATCTTGTCTCAGCGCTCGATGGATCCTGCCACCGCCCTGATGATTGGTGACCGCGAGCATGACA
>Ga0326728_10023365_pt1 | contig 11335 bp, 8 predicted proteins | sample MB3enrmetagenome_FD_207602 | JGI IMG/M metagenome (GOLD analysis project Ga0326728, IMG submission 207602) | Lab enriched peat soil microbial communities from McLean, Ithaca, NY, United States - MB31MN | ecosystem: Environmental > Terrestrial > Soil > Wetlands > Peat | place: USA: New York... | reverse complement strand
GTGAAGGCCGGGAAGGTTTATGCCTCGACCCAAGTGGCGTTAGCGGATGGTAAACTCAGCATTCGGTTCGGGGAATCGGGCATAACGGCTGTCCTTGGGGTCGCAACCAGGGAGCGGTATTTCACGCTGGAGACGCTGTCCATCAGCGATGAGGCGGTTACAGAGTTGGTGTTCGTTGATGTCCCCTTGAAATGCCAGGGCACGCTGGCGGACGCCTTTCAATGCTGCGCCCTGGCGTTGAGCCTGAAGACCGGGATTGATGCCATTCCCGGGCCGAGCCAGCATCTGGCGGCGGCCTGCTATGGCCGGCCGGGCTTGATCGGTGCCAGGGCGGCGATCGTGGGCTGCCCGCGGGATGAGTTCCGCAACGTGCTGAAGGAAGTGGTCCGTGAAGCCCGAGATCTGCCGCAGACGACGCTCGGCGGCCCATGGGCGTTCGAGGCCGAGGGTAACCGCGGTTCCTACCTGATTGATTATCCCGGCTCAATCTCGGAGAAGAATGTCGACAAATGGATCGCGGTTACCAAGGGTCTGGGCGCCAGGCAAATCGACTTTCACACGGGGCACACCCTCCGCTTCGGGGATTATGCGCCCGACCCGACCATTTACCCCCATGGCTTGGAGAGCCTCAAGGCGGTCATCGACAAACTCCATGCAACCGGCATAGCTGCCGGCCTGCACACGTACGCGTTCTTCCTGGCCAAAGACAGCAAATGGGTGTCGCCGGTGCCGGACAAGCGACTGGGGAAGGATGCCACATTCACCCTGGCGGCGGCCCTGAACGAAACCAACAAAGCGGTGCCGGTGGAAGAAACCACCAAGGACGTGTCCACGCTGACGGGGTTTCAGGTGCGAAACAGCGTCACCGTCCAGATTGACGACGAGCTGATAACCTATAGCGGGGTCAACAAAGAGCCGCCGTTTGCCTTTACCGGATGCGAGCGGGGTGTCTGTGGAACCAAGGCGGCCAGGCATGCCAAAGGAGCCAGGGTCCACCACCTGAAAGAGTGTTTTGGGCTCTTCACGCCGGACGGAGATTCGAGGCTGTTCGATGAGGTCGTGGCACGGACAGCCGAGGTCTATAACTCGTGCGGGTTCGACATGATCTACTTGGACGCGCTCGACGGGGCGGATGTCCTGGGAAGCTGGCCCAACGGGCCGAGGTATTACCATACCCGGTTTGTCTATGAGCTTTGCCGGGCCTTGAAGAAGCCGGCGATCATGGAGATGAGCACCTTCGACCACGCCCTCTGGTTCGCCCGGTCCCGGGCCGGCGCCTGGGATGCCCCCTCGAAGGGGTATAAACGGCTCATTGACCGGCATTTCTTCGAGAACCAGGGCAGCCAACAGCACTTCATGCCGGCCAATCTCGGCTGGTGGTGCGTGTTTAATTGGACGCCGAAGGACAGGATACGGACGTTTCCAGACGACCTGGAGTATCTGATGTGCAAGGCGATCGCGGGAGACCACAGCCTTTCATGGCTGATGGGCTTTGAGCCCGAAACGTACGAGAAGTTCGATAACTGCCGCAGATTGGCGGCGATGGTGAAACAGTACGAGGACTTGCGGCTCTCAAATTACTTCCCAATGTCGGTCCGGGATAAGCTGGCCGCGCCGGGAAGCGATTTTACCTTGGAGAAGACGCCGGAAGGTCGCTGGCAGTTCAGGCCGGTCCAATATGACACCCACAAGGTGCTGGCCCTGGACGGGAGCAGTAATTGCTGGAAATGCAAGAACAGTTACAGCCGGCAACCTTTAAAGGTCAGGATCGAAGCGCTCCTGTCGCTGGCGCCTTATGACGGCAACGGGGAGGTCGTGGCGGCATTCCGCGCGCCCGGTGAATTCAACCTGAAGCAATCGAGCGACGGCGTTTCGGGAGCACTGGAGCCCGTGACGACACCCGTCAAGGCGGCCTCGGTGAGCGGCTGCCTTACCGCCCAGAGCGAGAAGACCAATCGGCGTTGCGCGTGGTGGATGGCGGACAAGACCTTCCCGCAGCCAGTCGACCTGCTGGAGAGAGGTTTTGGCGTCTGGGTGCATGGCGACGGGAAAGGGGAAGTGCTCAATTTCCAATGGCGAGCGCCGGAGCATCTCAGCAGCGGGCTCAGCGAGCACTACGCGATCATCGATTTTGCCGGCTGGCGCTACTTCGAGTTCGTGGAGCCGGAATCAGACCGGCTGCTGGATTACGGCTGGCCTTACTTCTACGCCAATCCCGACAACGAATTCGGAGGCGTGGAGGGTGTGCAGCGCTGGAACATATACACCGGGACTTGCTGGGTTGATTACGGCAGGCTCGATTCGCTGAAGCTCTGGTATAACGACCTGCCCAAAGGCGAGAAGGTGCAGTGCTACTTGAGCCCGATCAAGAGCTTGCCGCACGTGAAGGCCAGGCTCAAAAACCCGGCCATCGAAGTCGGCGGCCGGCTCATCACTTTCCCGGTTGAGCTCGAGAGCGGCCGTTACCTCGAATTCCACTCCGCTAGGGACTGCAAGGTCTATGACGCGAACGGGGCGCTGGTCCGCGAGGTCACACCGCTGGGCGCCGTGCCGGAGCTTGCGGCGGGGGAGAACACTGTTAAATTCAATTGCCAAGTCAACGATGGCCTCAATGCCCGGGCCAATGTTACCATCATCAGCCAGGCCGAGCAGGCCATCGGCAGGCCCTGAGGGCGGAGCAGCCGCCTCCCGCCAGGACCCGTGCTGGCCGCCGGCATTTACGATCGCGCATGAAACGACGCGAATTCCTGGCGCTGGTGGGGACGTTACCCGCCGCGATACAAACTCTGGCGGCAGCCGCGCCTGCGGGGGCGGCCGATTATCTCGAAACCATCGTGAAGGAAGGCACGGCGCCAGGCGCGGCGCTGGTGGCCTCGCGCCGCGGCTCCGTGCGAATCGCGAAAACGGTCGGCACCTGCTGCCGGCTGGACAACCGGCAAGCGCCCCTGACGCCGGACACGCCGCACCCGCTTTACTCGTTCTCCAAGCTGATCGCGGCAACGCTGGTCGCCCTGATGAAACAGGAGGGGCGGCTTGACTACAGTGATCGGGTGTCGAAGCACATCCCGGAGTTCACAGGCGGAGGCAAGGACGCGATCACCATTCGCCATTGCCTGACGCATTCGGCCGGGCTGGCCAAGGTGGAATCGAAGCCGGTGCACGAGGCGGCGGGCTGGAACCTGGCGCGGCAGGGTCTTTGCGCGGCGACACTGGAATGGGAGCCCGGCTCCAGGACCGCCTACCATGGCTGGAGCGGAGCGTTTCTCGCCGCCGAGTGCGTGCGCCGGGTCAACGGCGGCATCCCATGGGCGGAGTTGTGCCGCACCAGGCTTTTCGAACCGCTGGGCACAAAGTCGCTTTCTTACGAGCTGCCGGCGGGTCATGCGGCCGTGGCAATTGTGCCGCAGCCAAAACCGGACAAGCCGTTTCCCAAAACACTGGAGGCGGCCTTTGGTTATGCCGGGCAGCCGGGGGCGGGTTGTTTCGGCACGCTCGGCGATGCGCTCACGATCCTGCACTTCCACCTGGAGGAAGGGACGTGGAACTCGAAGCCGATGATCGCGCGCGAGATCATGCGCGAGATGCATACCGTGCAGTATGCAAAGGAAATCGCCGCGGCGAGGGCGGCCCACGAGAAGCCCAAATACGAAACGTGGGGCCTCGGCCCGCTCCTGCGCGGCGACGGCCCGCCTTGTGAAGCACTCAAATGGTTTGGGTTCTACCACCAGAAATCATCCGCCACCTTCGGCCACGCCGGAATCGACACGCTCATCGGTGTCGGGGACCTGAAGAGCCGCGTGGCGCTGGTCTTCGCCACCACCAATTCGCCCGGGCCAACCGACAAAACGGTGACGCTGCGCAATAAGGTGACCGACCTCGTTTTTGCTGAGATGACATAAGAGGCGGATTGAGCCTGCGATTCAACGCAATAAGGGCGACGCCCGGCTGGCGGTTGAGCCGCCTGGCGGCTTTGGTGCTACTGTCTGCTCAAGCAGCTTGCGCCGGTCCTGCGCACCCGAACGTGGTCTTTATGCTCGCCGACGACCTGGGCTGGAGCGACCTGGAGTGCTACGCGGCCGATCTGCACAGATTTCTTCCCCACCATTCTGGAGCTGTGCGGCCTGGGCAGTTCTCCTCAGCCGGAGCCTCTTCAGCCTCTGGATGGACTTAGCCTCGTGCTGTTGCTTAAGTAGCCGGGCACCAGTCTCCCAGGCGACGCGCTATTCTTCCACTACCCGCACTACTACCCCACAACGACCCCGGTCAGCGTGGTGCGCGCCGGGGACTGCAAGTTGCTGGAGTACTTTGAGGATAACCGCGCTGAGCTCTATTGCTTGCGGGACGACCCCGCCGAGCGGCACGACCTCGCGGCCGCACAACCCGAGCGCGCCGCCCAATTCCGGGAACGCCTGCACACCTGGTGGCGGGACGTGGGAGCTCAACTGCCGGAGACGAATCCAGCCTGCCGGCCGAGGCCCCAAAGACATGGCCGGTGAAGCCGATCGGTGTTGCCCGGGGCGAACCCAATGAGTTGTCCTGAGGGGAGGATGCTTGCGCTTCACGGCCCAGTTTGTCAGACACACCCTCACCTCCTCACTGCGACGCAGGACCTGATGTCCTGCGATCCAGCCGCTGGTCAACCAGCGCCGGGGATGCCGAGGCGAGGAGGTAACCCTCGACGCGGGCCCCCTGCCGGTAAACGGTCGGCGAGACGCCCGTGTATCGCCCAAAGACAGTGCTGAAATACTGGCCGCTGCTGAAGCCGGTGGCCAGAGCGATTTCGGTAATGGACCGGTTGGTCTGCCGGAGCTGCCTCTGGGCGTGCTCGATTCGCAGCCGCTGGAGGTAATCATTGGGCGTGCGGCCGGTCTGCGCTTTGAACAACTCGAACATGCGTGCCCGGCCGAAGCCGACGTGCCGCACCAAGTCGGACATGCGCACGGGTTCGTGAAAATGCTGGCGGAGGTAGGCGATGGCGGCGACGACGAATTCTTGGGGCTCAGCCGGCGGCACAAGGATCTGTCGCATGGTCTCGACCAGCACGGCGCAGATGGTAGCGCGCAACGCGATGCCGGCCCCGGTGTGCTCCGGCCTGCCCGGAAATGCGGCCGTTTCCTCCATCAACCGCCGCACTAGCCAGCGCAGCGCCGGGTTAAAGGGATGCACCTTCCGACTGGCGTTCTCCAGCACTGTTTTCAGGCGGCGGATGTCTGCCCGGGCAAAGGTCGTGTTCTTCCACGCGTTCGGACGCGAAACATTCAGGGCCAAGCCGCAGATGTTGGACGGGGAGCGCACATTGCGCAGACCGCGGTGGACCTGGCTGGGCGGAACGATCAGGAAATGCCCGCCATGCAGCTCGACGTCGGGGCCGCCCGCGAACTCATAGGCCGTGGCGCCGTCGAGCAGGAAGAGAATCTCGAATCCCTCGTGTTTGTGCCACGTGACACGGCTGGCAACCTGGCTCCGTACCCGGCTGACATGGATGAGCATTGGCAGGTCGATCTGGTTGCCAACGACGTAATCAGAGCTCTCGTTCATGCGGGCAGCGCTTCCAGCGCTCACAGAATATCCACTCCCTCCGAAATTGTCCAACCCGTTCCGGACAGCGAGCGCGGGCCGCATTCTCCTGAGTGCCGTCTTGCGCCCCCCGAGCCGGAGCGCGCACATTGTGGCCCGCAAAAGCAGCCCAACGGTCCGCCACCGAAGAAACGGCTCCGACCCTGAGCCGCTGCATATCGCTGCGGACCGGGCTGTCCGCGCGCCAGGGCTCGCGACCGAATTTGATTTCCAACGGCGGGCTGAGCGGGTATTAACCTGCCCCGCATTATATCGAATGAGTGAGTCAAGCAGATTGCTGCTGAGCGGTGACGAAGCAGTCGCACTGGCGGCGCGGCACGCGGGCGTGGCGCTCGGGGCCGGGTACCCGGGCACGCCGTCCACGGAGATCCTGGAGCATTTCTCGGAGCTGGGCGGGCACGCGCAATGGTCGCCGAATGAGAAGGTGGCCTTGGAAGTCACGATCGGCGCCGCCTTCGGAGGAGCCCGGGCACTGTGCACGATGAAGCATGTCGGCCTGAACGTAGCCTCCGATCCGCTCTTCACGGCGGCCTATACCGGCGTCAGCGGCGCGCTGATTGTCGTGTCCGCCGACGACCCGGGCATGGCCTCGAGCCAGAACGAGCAGGATAACCGGCGCTATGCCGTTGCGGCCGGGCTGCCGATGCTGGAGCCCTCCGATTCCCAGGAGGTGTATGATTTCATGTTCACGGCTATCGAGATTTCGGAGCGCTGGAAGATCCCGGTCCTGTTCCGGATGACGACCCGCGTCTGCCACAGCTATACCGTGGTGCAACCGCGCTTGACCCCGGGAGGGCCCAAGCCGGCAAGCTTCGAACGCGACATCCGGGGCCGGGTGATGATCCCCGCCTACGCCCGGCCCGCCCACCGGCGGTTACGGCAGAAGCTGGCGGAGATGGAGAAGTGGAACGAGACGAGTCCGCTGAACCGCATCGAGGAGGGAAACGCGTCGCTGGGTATTATTACGTCTGGCATTTCCTTCATGCATGTGCGCGAAGCGGCGCCGGAAGCCCGCGTGCTCAAGCTCGGGTTCACCCATCCGTTGCCGATGAAGAAGATTACGGAGTTTGCTGGGGGGGTGTCGCGCTGCGTCGTTGTCGAAGAAGGCGATCCGTATCTCGTCGAGGCCATACGTGCCGCCGGCATCCCCGTTGAGGGCAAGGCGGATATGTACCGGTTCGGCGAGCTGGATGTGCCCCGCGTGCGGCGCATTCTAAAGAACGACCGCAGCCCGGAGCCGGCCAGCCCCCCCGGCAAACCGCCCCAGCTTTGCGACGCCTGCCAGTATCGCATTGTGTTCGAGGCACTGCGCAAACACGACTGTATCGTGGCCGGCGACATCGGGTGCTACACGCTGGGCGTGCTGCAGCCGTTCGAGGCGATTGATTCCTGCGTTTGCATGGGCGCCAGCCTCGGCGTCGGGCTGGGGCTGCGCCACGTGCTGCCGCCCGACCAGGCGCGCCGCGTGGTGAGCGTGATCGGGGACAGCACTTTTGTGCACAGCGGCATCAGCGGCCTGGTAGAAATGGTTTATAATCCCCCACCCAACGGCCATGTGCTGATCATCCTCGACAATTCCACCACCGCCATGACGGGGCACCAGGAGCATCCGGGCACCGGGCGCACGCTCGCCCACCAACCTACGGGCAAAGTGGTCCTCGAAGACCTGGCCCGCTCGCTCGGCATCCGCCGGGTCTATGTAATCGAGCCCCGAATGGGCACGGGGGAGTTTGACCGGCTGCTGACAGAATGCCTGGAAAGCAATGAATTGGCGGTGATCATCGCCCGGCGCCCTTGCATCCTGATCGCCCAGCGACTCAAGCAGTACGAAGCTCAGCGCTGCGAGTGCACTGCCTCCCAGCCTGCCGGCGCGTCCGCACCTTAGTCACGCACCCCGCACCCCGCCCCAGCCAACACGGAACACGCAACACGCACCACGCACCACGCCCCTACTCCCCACCCCCATGTCCAAAGTCATCAATATCATCGTCGCCGGGCTCGGCGGCCAGGGAGTCCTCAAAGGCACCGACATCCTGGCGGACGTCGCCCTGCGGGCCGGCTATGACGTGAAGAAGAGCGAGATCAAGGGCATGAGCCAGCGCGGAGGCTCGGTGACCGGCGACGTCCGGTTCGGCGAGCGGGTTTTCAGCCCGATGGTGCCGGCGGGCGAAGCGGATTTCCTGTTGGTCCTGGAGCCGACGCAGGTGGAGCCCCACCGCCACCTGCTGCAGCCGGGCGGCGTGCTGATCACGCCCGACGCGGTGCCGGCCAACCAGTTGCCGAACAGGAAGACGCTGAACGTGGCGTTGCTGGGCGCCTTGAGCGCGCATCTGCCGATGTCCGAAGCGCAATGGCTGGACGCCCTGCGGGCGGGTTTTGCCGAGAAGTTCTTTGAGGGCAACCGGAAAGCCTTCCGGATCGGACGGGAACAGCAAAAGGTCAAGAGCCCCGGAGTCAAGCCTGAGGCGTGAAACCAAGTCTATGCGGATATGAGCAAAGAGAGTCAAACACCTTCGACACCCGAAGGCGAGGCGGGAGAACGTCTCGTGCGCTTCTTCAAGAACGACAGGTTCGCCGAGCGCTCCAATATCGAACTGCTCTCGGTGGCCCCGGGGTACGCCCGAGCCAAAATGATCTTGCACCCGCACCATATGAATGGCTACGGAACCACCCAGGGCGGCGCGGTCTTCACTCTGGCGGATTTCGCCTTCGCCGCTGCGTCCAATTCCCACGGCACGGTCGCCGTGGCCATCAACGTCAGCATCACGTTCATGAAGGCCACCAAAACCGGTACCCTTTGGGCCGAGGCCAGGGAACTCTCCCGCAACTTCAAGCTGGGCTCTTACACGGTGGAAGTGAAGGACGACCAGGGCGAACTCGTAGCCCTGTTCCAGGGCCTCGCCTACCGGAAGTCAGAGAAGATACCAGCGCCTTAGTCTTCCAGCCGCTTGAACAACTCCACGCTCCGCACGGGGTTGATCCCTTTCTTCTGCAGGGCGGCGATGGCGCCGTCCGGGTCGTCGAACCGGAAAGCCAGCACTCCTTTGCCTTCTTTCCGGAGCGTGAACCCGTACATGTATTCCAGGTTGACGCGCGCCTTCTCGAGGGTCACCAGGATCTTTGCCAGGCCGCCGGGCTCATCGGCCACCTCGATGGCCACCAGGTCCGAGACTTTGACAACGAAGCCGTCCTTCTCCAAAACGCGCTTGGCCCTTTCCCAATCCCGCACCACAAAGCGCAGGATGCCGAATTGCTGCGTGTCGGCGATCGACAGCGTGAGGATGTTGAGCCTGGCCCGGGCGAGCAGCTTGACGGGCCGGCTCAGCGCGCCGGGCTTGTTCTCCAGGAATAGTGAGAGCTGTTTGACTTTCATGGGTGAATTTCCTCCGGGTTACATTTTCCGCTGGTCAATGACGCGCTTGGCCTTGCCTTCGCTGCGCTGAATCGTGCGGGGCTGCACCAGCCGCACACCCGCGCGCACGCCCACCGTGGACTCAATGGACCGGCTCAGCTTGTTTTGCAACTGCTCGAGCGCGCCCACCGTGTCGCCGAATACCTCCGGCGTCACCTCGACCTGCACCTCCATGACATCCAGGTCCTTCTCGCGCGTCAGGACGATCTGGTAATGTGGCAGGGTGCCTTCCACCTTCAGCAGGGCCGTCTCGATCTGGGACGGATAGACGTTGATCCCGCGGATGATGAACATGTCATCGGCACGCCGCCCAATGCGCTTGATGCGCCGCAGCGTGCGCCCGCACTCGCACGTCTCGGACGCCAGCGCCGTGATGTCGCGCGTGCGGTAGCGGATCATCGGCATCGCCTGCTTGCCCAGCGTCGTCAGGACGAGCTCGCCCTCTTCGCCCTCCGCGCAGGGCTTGCCGGTCTTGAGATTGATGATCTCGGGATAGAAGTAATCCTCAAAGATGTGCGGCCCCGCCTGACACTGACATTCCATGGCGACGCCTGGACCCACGATCTCGGACAAACCGTAGATGTCGTAGGCCTTGATGCCGCTCTCGGCCTCGATGCGCCGGCGCATGGACTCCGTCCAAGGCTCGGCGCCGAAGATGCCCGCCCGCAGCGGCAGTTCCCTGATGTTCACGCCCACCTCCGGCGCCTGGTCGATCAGATGGAGGAAATAGCTTGGCGTGCAGCAGATGGCCGTCACCCCGAAATCCTTCATGACCATCAACTGGCGGGGCGTGTTGCCGCCGGAGATCGGGATCACCGTCGCGCCCAGCGCCTCGGCGCCGTAGTGTGCCCCCAGCCCGCCGGTGAACAGGCCGTAGCCGTAAGCGTTCTGGATGATGTCCCCTTCGTGCACGCCGCAGGCCGCGAAGCTGCGCAGCATGACATTCGTCCAGACCTGCAGGTCCTCCTGCGTATAGGCGACCACGATGGGCTTGCCGGTGGTGCCGCTGGAGGCATGCAGCCGCACGATCTCTTTCATCGGGCTCGCGAACAGGCCGAACGGATACGTGTCGCGCAGGTCGGTCTTCTCCGCGAAGGGCAGTTGGCCCAGGTCGTCGAGCGTCCGCATGTCCTGCGGCGTGAGGCCCCGCTCCCCCATGCGCTTGCGGAAAAGGGCGACATGGTCATAGGCGCGCTGGACGATGGCCTGGAGCCGTTGCAGTTGCAGGTCGCGCAACTGCGGCAGCGGCAGAAAGTCCGGCGCGCTCAGCGGGTGGAAACTGACAGGTGAACTCTTCGCATGCTTGCTCATAAAAGTTGCGCCCGTGGCAACCGCCCGCTTATACCGCGCTCCCCCGCCCGGATGCAACTGGAAACTCCGCTCCCTGCTCAGGCCGACCGACCGCAGGCTCAGCCGGCAGCGCTGCGAGGCCGGCAAAGCAGGTGTAACCCGGGCAGGACCGGCAGCGTCAACCACGGGTGAACTGCAGAGCCGGTCAGGCGCGATAACAAAGCGGCTTAAGCCGGGGACAAGGGGCCGGAGGAAGAGCGAAGACCAAGCGAAACCATAGCGAAACCATAGCGAATAATACGCTGACAACACGCGGCAGATACCGGGCTACCACGCTGGAGGCAGGCGGGCAGGCCCGAACCGGGCCGCGAACGGGTCAGCAGACTGAGGGTGCGGGCGGCGGGGGTTGCATAGTTGGGCTGCCGACACTCCCCCTATCGTCGGTGGCCTTGGCCATCATCTCCATGAACCACGCCGGCGGGCGGATCGGCTTGCTTTGCCGGTCCATGAACGCGTGCACCGTGTAGCCTCGTGCCACCGGTTTGCCGCCCTCTGCGTGGCAAATCCGGACCTCGAATCGCAGCTTCGCGCGCCCGGACGTTTCCACTGTGGACGCGATCTCCAGCAAGTCGTCGTAGCGCGCTCCGCCCTGAAACTCCACGTGCGCTTCCACCAGCGGAAGGAACACCCCTTTGGCCTCCAGGACAGCATAGGAGATCCCCAGCCGGCGGCGTATCAGTTCCGAACGGCCGCACTCGAACCACTCCAGCGCGCGGGAATTGTAGAACGTCCCCATTTGGTCTGTCTCGCTGTAACGGACGCGCAACTGCAGCACATCGGATAATCGGATCATGGCTACAGCATTGCCCAGGGGCGCGCCCACAGCAACCTAATCGCGCCTGGGGGCTCAGCACCCGGGCAGACTGCCCTCCGGATGCCGTCGCTGTCCTCCTCCCCCGAAGGCAACCCCCGCCAGGGCCCTCGACTCCATCTTGCCATCTTTTGTCGGGAGAGGGGCAATTACTGTAAAAGATAAGGTGGAAAAATTATTCACTA
>Ga0326728_10023364_pt1 | contig 11335 bp, 12 predicted proteins | sample MB3enrmetagenome_FD_207602 | JGI IMG/M metagenome (GOLD analysis project Ga0326728, IMG submission 207602) | Lab enriched peat soil microbial communities from McLean, Ithaca, NY, United States - MB31MN | ecosystem: Environmental > Terrestrial > Soil > Wetlands > Peat | place: USA: New York... | reverse complement strand
ACCGCCTTGGACTGCGGTGGCCCGGGCCACCGCCTTCTTCTGTCGGATTCCCGTCTGATTCCAAGGCGGCGTCAAGCCGCCGCACTCCAAGGCGCCGGAACCGCGGCGCTGGGTCATCGCGCTCTTTGACTGCAGGGTGTTTGGATTCAGCGTGATAGGGGACTATTTCGCAGCGGAAGAGTCATTCCCCCCGTAGTCAACCAGGTAATCACGCAAATGATCCAAGGTGAAGCTATCGCTCTCGACCCATTGCATCAAACGGCGCTCACCCGTTCGGATTGCATCCACCGCCCGCGGAAGTTCCTTTTCCACTCCGGGAGGCAATAGAAGCAGGCCATTTTCGTCCCCATGGAGAACATCGCCGGGGCGTACGACCACCCCGCAAATCTGAATGGGAACTCCGACCCGCACAATCCTGAAGCTGCCGTGGCTCGCCACCGTGCCACGGGCAAAATAATGGAAACCCAAAGCACGGACTTCAGGGATGTCCCGTACAGCGCAATCGGTCACCAAGCCTGCCGCTCCCAGCCGCTTGAACACCGTTGCCATGACCTCGCCGCAATGGGCTGCAGAGTCCCCGTATCCGCCAATTTCCTGAAAGGCTACAATCGCGGGTTTCTTTGACCCTTCAACCGCCCTGCAAAGCTCGACAAAGCAAGTGTTGTGCATGGCGTCGCTTTCCGTAATCGTCTCGACCTGGGCCGTCACCGCATAGCCGCACATGCGGCCGAACTCGGGGAAAATATCACGGACTTGCAGCGGCGTGAAGCCCTCACGGTGGCTGCGAACCCTCAGCAATTCGACGGCGTTCGCGAGCGTCGGGGTATCCACCGACTTGAGATAATCGATCCAGCTGAGTTCTTTACTTTGTTCGGACATTTCACTTCACCTCGCTTTTATTGCTGTCGGGTGCAGATCGCAATCATTACTGCTTGCCGGTGGCCACGAGCCTCTGATTCTGCCATCAAAGCGGCGTCACTCGGACGCGCCCAGAGTAAGGCGCATTTCAAAATATGTCCAGCAAAGGTGCGGCGCGGCAGTGGTGCCATCTGCACGGCACGGGCTCTCCCCGGCACAGTCATTCCCGCTAGTTTACCCTGAGCAGAGCGAGATCCTTCGCTGCGCTCAGGATGACAGGCGAAGGACGGGAATGACCAATGTTTCGAAAGGGGTTCCATTCCCAATGACACCGCTATCCGCGGTGTGGCCGAGGGCCAGCCCTGGGGACAGATTGCCTGCTAATTCAACTGGGCATTTCATGCGCCGACGCCCCTCGTTTTTTTCCGGCTTGAATGGGTCTGGTTCGTGTGCTAGCCTGACAACGGTGTCAAATTCGTTGCGGAGGTGACACTGCCGTGAGCACACTTACCGAGGCCGTCCGGGAGCAACTGATGGCCAACAACCCAGAATACCAACGTCTTCGTGAAGAACATACCCGCTATTCTTCCCAGCTTGCCAGACTTGCCTCACAAGCCTTCCTGACAAAGGAAGAGGAAATTGAAGAAGTGCGGCTGAAAAAGCTGAAACTTCGGGTGAAGGACCAGATGGAGTTGATGGTGCGGCAAGCGCAAATAGTGCACTAGCGTCGTCTTACGAAAATGAGTGGCACATAGCCTTCGGTTGTGCCACGCCGAGTCCCGATTGAGGGGGACGAGGTATCTGCTTGTGTTGCATATAGTTGGATATGGCAGATCCTTCTCCCTCTGTGACAGGTTCGGGAGGAGAAGGGTGGCGTGTTCTCGTGAGTTTGGCGGCACGTCGCCAAGTGCTCCGCCGGAAGGGGGGCGGAACGTCTGCGAGAAACTACAGAATTGAAGCGCAAAGATCCATGTTGAAGGAGGGATACCGTTACGGTTTTCCGCTGGTGCTCATCTCCGGCGGACTTCTCGGATTCTGGTTCCGGGACCGCAGCCTGTTTCTTCTGGCCTGTGCCGCCTTCTTCCTGGTTCTTGCGTGCCTGGCGCTTAACTTCTTTCGTGACCCAGAGCGTTTGATCCCCGCCAGTCCTCAAGCGGTCATCTCTCCTGCGGACGGCCGCGTTGTGCAAATCGTTGCGGAGAGCTGCCAGGGCCGTCCGGTACGCCGGGTGAGCATTTTCATGTCGGTTCTGGACGTGCATGTCAATCGAGCGCCCTTTGCGGGCGTCATCAAGGAAGTCACCTACCGGAAAGGGTCGTTTCTGGTGGCTTCCCGGGATATGGCCTCGATTGAGAACGAGCAGAACATTTTCACTATCGAGGGTGAGCAAGGCAGGATCATCGTCAAGCAAATTGCTGGAATCCTTGCGCGCCGGATAGTATTCTGGAAGCGCCTTGGCGCTTCCGTCGAACGCGGAGAGCGTGTTGGCTTCATCAAGTTTGGGTCGCGAGTTGACGTTCTCATGGAACCGGACGTGGAACTGAGAATCAAGGTCGGTGATCGCGTTCGGGCCACATTAGATCTTAAACCCCATAAGCAAGGCAGAATGGCGCGGGGCGTCTATCTTCTGCCCAGCACGTTCACGGTCGGCACATTGATCTGCGGCTATTACGCAATCCTGGCCGTGCTTCGAGGTTCTCAGGCGCTTGTGACGGGAGCGGGAGACACTCTTGGGGCGGTGGCGTTCGATAACGCCGCCATGGCCATTGGCTGGGCGATTCTGTTCGATGGACTCGATGGCCGGATTGCGCGGTTGGCCAACGCCACATCCGCTTTCGGTCGAGAATTGGACTCCCTGGCCGATATCACCGCTTTCGGCGTGGCCCCGGCTTTTCTGGCCTATGCCTGGGGGATTCGGGCCATCAGCGAGGTTTTTGGAACACCGTTGGCCCAGCACCTGCGTCAAGTGGGCTGGATTGTGACCTTTGCTTACGTGATTTGCGGGGCAGCGCGGCTGGCGCGATTCAATATCGACACCGTCAAGCCCACGGCGGACCGCCGCTACTTTGTGGGCATGCCCATTCCCGCCGCAGCGGGAGTCATTGCCGCCATCGTACACTGGGAGAAGACGCCTCTGAGCCACTGGGGTTACAGCCTGGGCTGGATGGTGGTCATTGGCATTCTGGCTTTCCTGATGGTGAGCCGGGTGCGCTATTACAGCTTTAAGAACCTGGATATGCTGAAGCGCCGTTCGCACCTTGCCATCATCCTCCTAGGGCTCATCATCCTGGCAGTAGCCTTGTACTCCGAGCCTGTCCTCCTGATCATCGCGATGACTTACGGCCTCTCGGGCATCATTCTTCGGTTCGTATCGAAGTTCCGTCCTCATCCTCCGGTTCCAGGAGAGGTTCACCCCGCATGAAAGCCCCGAAGGATGGATACCGGGTTGCCGTTGTGGGAGCATCTTCCCTGCTCGGTAAGGAACTGCTGAATGTGCTGGAAGAACACCCTTTTCCTTTCTCTCGCCTGGTCACGTTTTCAGACGAAGAGAATGAGGATCCCGAATTGCCGATCCTTGATTTGCGCGAAGGGTTGAATCCCTTAGTGCCGGAAGAGAATGTGACGTCAGGCGAGCTTGATTTTGCTTTTGTTGCGGCGCGGCTCCGCGAGATGCCTTCCTTCCTGGATCCGGCTCAAGCTTCGGGATTTGGCCAGCCAGCCTTCATCGTTGACCTCGGCGCCGCAAGGGGAGACGAAAAAGCGACGCAGAGGCCGATTTATCCGCTGCCAGAAGTTGTGAGCGTGCCATTCCTCGACCAGCACTTTCCGGTAAGAGGTCGAGAGGCATACGGCGAAGACCGGACTTATATCTCCGCCCACTCGGCGACAATTGTGATCAGTAGTTTGCTGCTGCGGCTGGCGGAGCATTTCCCCTTGAAGAGCGCCGTGGCCGACGTTTTCGTTTCGGTCTCTGAGATGGGGTCCCGTGGAATTGAGGAACTGCAGAAGCAGACCCTGAACCTGCTCAACTTTCAGAAGGTTCCCTGCAAGGTTTTCGGCTCGCAATTGGCGTTTAACCTGCTGCCGCGTTCGGGTGGGACGGCGGGAAGGGAATTCCTTGCTCTGGAGAGTCATCTGCGGGAGCAGATCAAGGGATACTTGCAGGGCAGGGTTCCTTTGCCTGCTTTGCGCCTCATTCAAGTTCCCGCGTTTTACTCGCTGGCGGTCTCGCTTTTCGTTGAGACAGTCCAGCCGGTCGCGCCGGAAAAGGCTGGGGAGGCTTTGCAAGGGGAACGAGTCCAGGTGCGGCGTTCGTCACAGGACTCGCCTAACCTGATTGAAGTTGCAGGATCAGATAAGATTCTGGTGGATCGTGTGACCGCCGATCCGAGCCACCCCACCGGTCTCTGGATCTGGGCTGTCGCGGACAATCTCCGTCTTGCGGCCACGAATGCTGTCGATGTCGCGGGGCGGCTCTGCCACCGCATTGCCTTATAGATTGCCAATGAGCGCTCGTCATGGACTATTTCGGGGTGAACGTTTCCTGCTTCCGGCCGTTTGTACCCTGATCTTCCTGTCCTCCTGTGGTTACCAGGTTGCCGGACGCGGAGACCGCTTACCCCCCGACATCAAAACCATCGCGATTCCCATCTTCACAAACCAATCCTCGACGTTTCATATTGAACAGAATCTTGCCGCTGCGATCACCCGCGAGTTCATCCAGCGAACAAAATATCGGATTACGGCGAACCCCAAGGAAGCCGACGCCGTTTTGAACGGAACCGTGAAAGATGTGCGTTCCGGCGTCATTACCTACGACCAGAGTACGGGGCGCGCCACGTCTTTGCAGATTCAGACCACGGTTGACGTGAAGCTGGAGGATGTGCACAGCAAGAAGGTGGTTTATTCAAACCCTAAATTCGTTTTCAGGCAGGAGTATCAAGTCAGCGAAGTCAATTCTGAACTTTTTATGGAGGACCAAGCTGCGCTCGACCGCCTCTCGCGCGATCTCGCACGAAACCTGGTTACGGAAATCCTGGAAAATTTCTGACCTGCCCCGGGTTTGTCCATCCTGCGGTGGGTGTTTTCTTGTGCCTGAAGGCGGGCGGATGGTAGCATTGAATAGGGGTTCAAACTTGAAGCGGAATCCCTTGAATCGCCGGTGGCTGCGGAGCGGGTTCACCACCGGGGCCGAATATGAAACTGAGAACTGGGAATCAGGAACCGAGACACGATTCCAGTTGTCTCCGGTTTCCTGTTTCCCACTTCTGACTTCCACACCATGGGACCTTCGGACTTCCTGCTGACATTCCGAAAAGGTAATCCTGGCCAGGCTTATTTCCTGCGGGGCCCCGACCGGTTTCTTCACGAAGAATGCCGCAAGGCCGTCCTGAAATCGATTCCGGAAGAAGCCCGGCAATGGTGCCTGTCTGAGGTTGAGTTCCAACCGGGACGGCTCAAGCACGATCTGGAGGCCGCCCAGCAGATGCCGATGCTGGGTGGAAGGAATTTCCTGTTTTTCTACGATCCCGAAGACTTCAAGCATGCGGCTGATGAAGACGCCGAGGCCCTGCGTGATTACCTGTCGAGCCCTTCACCCTTCTCTACCGTCGTGTTCGCCGCCACGGAGCCGGATCGCCGGAGAAAGTTCATCCAGTTGCTTGAGAAGAAGACAGAATTGGTGGAGATGCGGGCGCTCAATCGCCGTGAAGCCGCGGCGTGGGCCGGTGACTTCCTGCGTCAGGCGGGAGTGGAGATCGAGGCAAAACTGGCGGAGGAAATCGCAGGCAAATTCGAGATCAGTAACGATTCCCGGGCCGAGGCGGGGGCTTCCGGGGTCAACTTGCTTTGGATGCGGACCGAAATCGAAAAGCTCCTCACGGCAAGGCCGGGCAAAAAACGATTGGAGGCGGGTGACCTGGACCTGATCGTCGCGTTCCGCGAGGAGCGGGAAATCGGGAAGCTCCTGAGGGCTATTGCGGACCGGAAATGCGGCCAGGCGCTGGAATTCCTGCGTGAACTTTTCTCGAGCAAGGTTGCCGAGACCCTGATCCTCTGGTGCATCGGCGATCTTTTTCGGCAGGCCTTGAAGGGCGGTGCGGCGTCTTATGGCGGAGGCCGGGGAGGCTGGTCGCGTCCCGCCAATCCCTATTCGACCTGGGAGATTGCTCCGGTTATGCTCCGAAATTACCCCCGGGACGAGTTGCTGCGGGGACTCCGGGCTGTCCGCCGCACGGACTTGGGAATCAAATCGTCGTGGAAGGACTCGAAGATTCTCTTGGAGTTTCTGGTCTGGCAGATTGTGATCGGCAAGGATACTGCCGGTGTGCCTACGATCGGCGAAGAACTCCCCGCCCCGGCAGCCGAAGGGTAATCCGCAATTCCCCTTAGGCGGGGCGGGAGGGCCACAGGCGCCTGACGCTCTTTACGCGAGACCGTTGAAGGCGAGGGTCAACCGTGACTTCTGGCGGGCCGCCGTGTTGGCGTGCAGGATGCCTTTGTGCACCGAGTGATCGATGAGAGCCAGCGTAGGTCTCAGCAATGTTTCCGCAGCGGCCTTGTCCTTGGCTTTGAGCGCCGCACGGAACTTTCGGATCTGGTGCCGCAGTTCGGTTGTGTGAGCGCGGTTCCTCTCGGTACGCTTCTCATCTTGCTTGATGCGCTTAAACGCGGATTTATGACTTGCCACAGAATCTCCTTTTGTCCGAAATACTAGTTCTAAATCTAACAGATGCTCCCAAAGAGCGTCAACGGTGAATGCCAATGGATGATGTCCCCCCTATATCCGACCTGGAGACGATCCTCGATTCGGGCAAGATCGCGGCGCGGATTCGCGGCCTCGGAGAAGAGATCTCGCGTGACTACCGTGGGCGGACCCCGCACCTGATCGGGGTCCTCAAAGGCGCCTGGATTTTCATGGCTGATCTCATTCGCGCCTTTTCCATTGATACGACCGTGGATTTTCTGGGAATTGAGACCTATGGTTCCGGTACGGCGCCATCCGGCGAGGTGAAAATCACCCGGGACCTCGACATGACCATCGCGGGACGCGACGTTCTGATTGTCGAGGATATTCTTGATACCGGCCGGACGTATCAATACCTCCGAGGGGTGCTCTCCGCGCACAAACCAAAGAGCCTGAAGCTGGTCACTTTGCTCAATAAAGCCTCCCGTCGCGCTGTTCCGGTCGAGGCCGACTATGTTGGTTTTGAGGTTCCTGACGTCTTTGTGGTCGGATACGGTTTGGATTACCGCCAGAGATTTCGCCAACTCCCCGACGTGCGGCGCCTCCGCGGCGGCGACTTCGGAGAAACCCTGCCGGCCCCTCCTCGATGAGGAGGGGCGGGGCCGCCGATCGCTTGTCATCCTGAGCGCAGCGAAGGATCTCGCTCTGCTCAGGGTAACGGGAATGACAGAACCTGGGAGTTCCCGTATCGCGCAAATAACACCACCGCCAGATTCCGATGCGCCAGATTCCGATGCGCGTTGACACCTTGCTGCCCGTCCGTTATAGTTAAGTGGGACGCGATGGTAGGTCCTGGCGCAGCGCCTTTGCGCTCGCCGTAACCGGGCTCTTCCGATCACTCCTCATTAAGAGCAGATCTCGAAGGCGCATGAATCTCCCCACTTCGCTAACCTTACTCCGAATCTTCTTTGTGCCCATCCTTGTGGTGCTCTTGCTCACCACGGGGCACAACTGGGACCTTTGGGCGGTGGCGGTTTTTCTGGTTGCCGCCACAACTGATCTTCTCGATGGCTATCTGGCGCGCAAGCGCTCGGAAGTGACGACGCTCGGCATATTGCTTGACCCTATCGCGGACAAGCTGCTCACGTCCGCCGCGTTTATCTCGCTGGTTTATCTTCACCTCATCGCGGCGTGGATGGTGGTGATCATTGTAGGACGGGAATTCGCCGTATCCGGTCTGCGCGCGATAGCCTCGGGGGAAGGATTCACCATGGAGGCGTCCGAACTGGGGAAAACCAAGATGGTTTCCCAAGTTGTGGCGATCACCGTCATTGTTCTGGAAAGGCGCCATCCCTTCCTGCATCCTATTAGCACTTTCCTTTTGTGGGTGGTGGTTCTCTTCGCGCTGGCTTCTGCGGCACAGTACTTCGTTTCCTTCTGGAGAAGGTTGGATGTGCGTGTCAAACGACCCGCGCCCGGTCACCTGGCCGTTCACGAAGCAGCCGATACAGAACGGGAAGAGAATGATGTTGCAGCTCACTGACGCCGAGAAACAACAGCTTTTGGAATTGGCAAGAGCCGCGCTCAAGGATGCCGTATGCTCCGGGAGATTGCGGGAAGCGCCGGCGCCCGCCGGTGCGCTCGCTACGCCGTGCGGCGCTTTCGTGACGTTGCTTGAGGGGCATCAGTTGCGGGGATGCATCGGCCACATTGAGGCGATCAGACCGCTTTACGCGACAGTGCGGGAGTGCGCGAAAGCTGCAGCTCTTTGCGATCCACGCTTCAATCCTGTTACGCCCGAGGAACTTCCCTCACTGGAGCTTGAGATTTCCATATTGTCCCCGATGGAAGATATTGTTCCGGAGCAAGTCGAAGTGGGCCGGCACGGGTTGCTGATTTCGAGCGGGGCGCAACGCGGCCTTCTTCTGCCTCAGGTTGCCGTGGAATGGAAGTGGGACCGCGAGCAGTTTCTCGATCAAACCTGCCTGAAAGCAGGCTTGCGGCATGATGCCTGGCGGCACGGCGCAAAGATCCAGGCCTTCACGGCGGAAGTACTCCAAGAACCCTCCGCGAAGGTTCCTTATGCCCCGTCCGCAGCCTGAACCGGGAATTGCCCCTTTGGATCTTTGCCTGCCAGTCAGATACCCGCACACTTCCCGCCCAAGGGGACCGGAAAACCTCTGGCGTAAACTGAAATGAAGATTTACTCGAGCTCCACGCCGTAACCGACGTCGATGTTCCTCTTGGCGTTAATAATGATCGCGGCTGAAGACTTTTCCTGCGTTGAAAGGACGATGACCTCTCCCACGGTCTCACGGGGGGTTGGAGGGGTGCCCAGCGATACGGATGTCTTGTATCGAATGAAGTAGACCCGGTACCGCTGGCCGGGTTCCACTCCGTCTTTTTTCCCCAGGTTCAGGTAGACGATATCCCCTAACATAAGGGAAGAATAGTTGGTGCGCGCTGCTGCAATGACTCCGACTTTATTGCCGTTAGGGAGGGCGAAGCGGTCCAGCTCCTTGGGCACGTATGTGGGGATGGGACGGGGTTGATACACCATTGCAATGTCACCGCCAACAACAGGGGTGCAGGTGTAGTTTACCTCGGCGACTGCTCCCTCCGGAGTCACGTTGGTTACCGTGACTTTTCCAACATCCTCAAAAGGCTTCCCGAGTGCACGGATCGCCCAATGTTCGCCGTTGTACCGCGTGGTGCGGAAGATCTTGTTCGCGGGTCTGACAAGGGAAAACTCTTCACCGACTGAGAAACTGCTCTTGCTCCGGCTGCGCAGATAGACGGGTTCACCGGGCGTATATTGACGGATTTTCGATGCCAAATCGTTGTTGCCGCCATTGAAAACGGTGATGTCCGTGGACAACGAACTCTTCGTGATGAATCCTGTGCAATCTGCTTGGGAACGCGTGGCGGCAGGGATGGGATTTGCAACTTGCTGGCCCGTCGCAACGGCGGCCAGGAAAGCAAAAGACACGGCAGCAGCGCTGAAGGTTTTCAGACTCATAAACTTCCTCCCCCTTCATCCCGGCGCTGGCGGATTGTCCCCAACAACACCGCCGACGAGCAAAACCCCATCTACGAGGCAAGTGTAAGAATTAGGTTGTGGAAAGTCAAGCAATACTCGTTTGGCCGAGGCTGCCTGCGCCTCATCCTGGCGAGGGGCGTTCCACATGACGACGACGCTTCAAGGAAATCCTTGATTTGAGTCCCCTAATGTGGGGTGCCACAGCACCGGTTCTATCCCCGGACGAGCAAGTGCCGCAACGCACCTTCAAGGTCGGGGAAGCGAAACTGAAATCCCGCGCTCTCGATCCGGGCAGGTTCCATGCGGGTACTGGCCAGGAGCACTTCGCCGCCCATTTCCCCGAAGACGAGCCGCACCACGACGGCCGGCAACAAAAACACGGCGGGACGTCCAAGAACCCGGCCGAGCATTCTGGTGAATTCCAGGTTCGTAACCGGATTGGGTGCAACGGCGTTCACCGGACCGCTGAGCGTCTCGGTGGTTATGGCAAAAAGGATCATTCGCGTCAGGTCGTCGATTCCAATCCAACTCATGTATTGCTTCCCCGATCCGATCCTTCCCCCTGCCCCCGTTCTGAACGCCGGCAGCATTCGCGCCAGCCCGCCGCCGCGAGGGCTCAGGATGAAACCCATCCTCAGATTGACGACTCGAATCCCTCTCGCTGCCGCGGGCTTGGTTGCAGCCTCCCACTCCTGGCACACCCGGGAGAGAAAAGAAGAGCCTGCCGCGCTTTCTTCTCTGAGCACCTCATCGCCACGGTCTCCGTAGTAGCCGCCGGCTGATGCGGCAATGAGCACTCGCGGCGGAGAAGAAAGCCTTGCGAGTGTTTCGCACAACAGGCGCGTGCCCTTGACTCTGCTCTCGCGGATGGCGCTCTTTTTCGCAGCGCTCCACCTGCCCGCGATGGGTTCTCCAGCCAGGTGGACCACCGCGCCGAACCCTTCCAGCCGCTGCGCGTCGATCTCTCCGGCAGACGGATTCCAATGCACCTCGGATTCTTCTCCTTGCCGATTCGACCTCACCAGGTGACTTGTGCGATAGCCGGCCGCAGTGAGGAAAGGAACAAGCGATTGGCCAATCAACCCGCTTGCCCCGCTGACCAGGATATTCATGGGGAAGGCTCCGTAAAGGGCTTGACTCTCAAGTGGCAGCGCCCCTCGATCTGATGGGTCCCTGAGATCAGCTTAGCATTCCGGCACGTCCGGAACAAACCGGGGCGGAATGTGGTAGTGGTGTCATTTGCGCGATATGGGCGCTCCCAGGCGCAGTCATTCGCCAAGTTCACGCTGCAAGTGCAACACCTTGGTATAAGAGGGGTGTGGCGCATACATCGCGACGGTTTTTGTCGGGATGTATGCGATCCAGGGACGATATAATGCCGGGGTCTCAAAGTGAGGTAAAAAGGTCTGCGCCAGGCTTGCACTATCGGAAAAGGGGGTAGCCACGGCACGGCCTTTGTGCCGTGGGTTCTTCGCAGGCCGAACCGGGGGTAGGATTCTGACGTGTCGCATGTGCACCGCCTGTATCTGTCGAATCGGATCTTTTTTTGTTACGGTCAATCTTCGCCGAGCGTTAGCTCCCCTCTCACCGTCGGAATACGAGCGAGTGGTGGCGGCGATGGAAGAATCGTGGACGATAGGTTTCGTGGTCGGTCTGGCGACACCAGAAGGCCCACGGCACAAAGGCCGTGCCGTGGCTACCCGCTTCATATAGAGTCGCCAGGATTTCAAGCCGCAGACCTCAAAATCAAG
>Ga0326728_10023363_pt1 | contig 11335 bp, 6 predicted proteins | sample MB3enrmetagenome_FD_207602 | JGI IMG/M metagenome (GOLD analysis project Ga0326728, IMG submission 207602) | Lab enriched peat soil microbial communities from McLean, Ithaca, NY, United States - MB31MN | ecosystem: Environmental > Terrestrial > Soil > Wetlands > Peat | place: USA: New York... | reverse complement strand
CTTCGATAATGACGAAATCCGTAGGTCCTTCGGCCACAAGGCCAATGGCCAGCTCAGACATTCGGCACGGCTCCAAGATTACCCATAAGCCAGAGGCGGGAGAGCGGATGGTCTTTTTGTAAAGCGACGAGATCAGGCGTCATTTCGATGCGCTTCCCGACGGTCTGCCCTTCACTGTTTCGATCGACGGCAAAAAGGCGCACTTCGTCGTCCGCCAGATCGAGCCCATCGAGCACCGCCGGGTTGTGGGCCGTGAAGACCAGCTGTCGATCCACGTCGGTTTTCTGGAGCCAGGAACTTATTTTCCGTATGAGAGCCGCCGCGAGACGCGGATTCAGAGCCTGATCGATATTGTCGATGGAAAACACCTTGGGCGCCTGCGAAGAAAGGCAGAGGATGGCCGAAAAGAGAATATAGAGAGCCCCCTCGCTCGCGTCGTAAGCGGTGAGGGTATTGCGCCCTTCTTTCATGAAGCGATCCGTGAAACGGAGCACGTTCTTTGTCCGGGCGACGGAGGGAGAGAGCAGGGAACCGGCTGTCGTCGTCGTGTCCACGTTCTTAACCCAGTCGACGAGCTCGAGCACATCGTCGAGCAGATCCTCGTCAGGATCGAGACGAGTTTTCTTGAATTCCGAGAAGGTTTCCGCGAGGCGGCCGCCCGAGAGTCCAAGGGGGTCCCGCGCCTGCGGGTCGCCCACCATCCCCCGCAAAGTAGCCGTGGATGGTGTGTAGATCGCATAATTCTGGAGCGCGGCCATCAGGAGCGCGGCCCTGTTGCCGGGATCGAGCTCTACTAATTTGAGAGCCGAAAGTCCCTTGTCTTTCGTCAAGTTTTTCGAGCCGCGTATGCCGTCGGAAACGATCTCATCGCGTCCATCGAAGAGGTATTCCGTCTTAAAATGCCAGGCTGGATTAGGATTATCGAGGGGATTGAGGAGGCTTATGCGAAAGACCGCCCCGCCGGCATCCGTCGATTCGGCATCCGCGGCCGATAGGCTGATATGCGCAGGCGTCTGTGCGGAAGTGAAGGACGACTTGTATAGCCGAGGCAAGCCAGGCCTGACGCCTCGGCGGAGGAGAGCCTCGTCATCGACGGTGCCGTTGGCCGCGGCGCCGAGGACTCCGATTGCCTCGAGGATATTGCTCTTCCCGACGCCATTCGCCCCGATAAGACAATTTACCCGGCCAAGCCCGAGTGAGAGGTGTTGAATAGATTTGAAGCCGTCGATGGTTATTGTTCGCAACATGGAGCTTCCTCCGTCATGATAATACTAGACAACCTGAATTCGCCATCCGACTTTCTCTAGTTTTTCTTGTGTTTGGCTATCGACATCGCCCGCCCGAATAGCTAGACAAAGCAAATGCGTAGGCCTGGTCATGGCGACATAATGGATCCGTCGTCGTTTTTCCTGTCTTTTCTTTACTGGTTTTCCCTTTCCCCTGTCCATCAGACAAGGCAATAGACTTTTCAGATTCCCATCAAACCAAAAAGTCTCCAGCACCAGCGTTGCAGTGTGGGTTTCGCCTTTGATTGAATGAATAGAACCAAGGCCTATGTCTACTTGTCTTTCATCTTCAGCAAACAAATAGATATTGGTCTTCTGCAAATTCTCCGTCGTTGTGTAGACAGCACCGGAAGGCCATCTCAACAACCCCTTTTCTTCTTCATTATCACTCCATTCTACACTTGCTATGGTGGCAACAATTTGCTTCACAATGTCTAGCCATTTTTCGGTCCATTCTTCTCTCCTGAGTGTGAATTTTTTTATAATAAAGGTATATAGAAAATCAAAATAACTTGTCGTAACCTTTGGATCATCAGCTAATGATGCAACAATATATCGGTGGAGGTATTTTCTATTCGGCAGAGGTTTTTTGCCATGGAGTGATCGCGCCAAACGTAAAAAACCTTCACAAAGCTTTTCAGTCGCCATGGAAAGGGAAGCACCCTCGACTATTTTTGCCTGGGCGAAGGCGATGTATTCCACAAAAGAATGCGGTGTAGAGTCTGATTGTGTCGAAGCTGGTATATACTCATTCCAGTAATCCCCGACATTATACGGTTTTTGTTTTTTGTCCTCTTCCAGTCTCGGCTTATGAATAAAACCAACCGCTCGAAATGTTCCCTCTGCGAGTTCGACATCGGTGAAGGTAGAAAGAATAAGATGTCCGAATGCCGGCAGGATATTCATAATCGAATCGTCTGAAAAAAGGAATATCGTGTGTTCGATTTTTATACTATCTTCACGTTTCCAGCGCGAGGGGCCCTCGCCGATTAAGCCTCCGGGCACATCCCCAAGGCAGCCAGCCAATGTGGCAATATCTTGCCCAAAACGGTGACTATTGGGTACGGACACTGTATATTTCGCATCCGGGAAAACATCCAAAACTTCGACAGCATCGGAATCTAAATCGAAAATCGACTGATCAGGATCACCGAATCTCTGACGAACAATTCCACCATCACCGTGGGTAAATAGCTGACCAAGAACTCGTGACTGAGTGTTGCTATTGTCTTGCGCTTCATCGATGAGCAGGAAAGGGAAACGCCCTCGTATACTGACAGGGAATTCATTATGGATAGAGAGAAGTTCGTTTGCCCATAAGAACATCTCTTCGTAGCAATACATGCCACGATCAATTGATGCTTTACAAACACTTTGAATCTCTTTATATGTATTTGCTTTCTCGCCGCATGGTATTTTCTTGAGATCAAGGTCATAGTTTGCATTATGAATAGTCATTACCGATTCATGACAATTATTTTTTTCTAGATAGTATTGTGTATTGTGTTGGAGCATTTTCCATCTACTCTCTTGACAAATTTGAGTGTCAACCAATACAACTGGCCGATGCAAAGACCGCAGCCATGGAATCGCCAAATATCCATCTACAAAAGAATCAATAGTTCCTACAAAGTGAGGATATCGAAGTAGCGCCTGCCCTTCACTAGTTTTGCCTAGCCTTGTCTCTATCTCATGTCGGGCTACGTTCGTATGCGAGAGAACACAGATACCTTTGGTTCTAAATGGCCATCTGCGCGCTAATATTGCTAATTTCGCTACAAGAAGCGTCGTTTTCCCACTGCCGGGGCAGGCCGATACATCGATTGTCTCCATCGATTTAAGCACATTCCTTCGCTGTTCATCGAAGGTGTTTTGGGGTAAACCCAAAGCCTGTTCTGCCCACGCGATGTCATCGTCAGTGATACTTATTAGGGAAGAGGGAGGCTTGGCACTCATCGCTCAGCTTCTCCAATAGTGGGGACCACATAATCGATGGCAGCAACAATATAGCTTGGCAATACTCTTCGCAAAGTCTCAGCGGTCAAGCCTTGATGGTCAAATTTATCCCTTAGTCTCTCCGCGAGATATTGAGCCGTTATAGCCTTCGACGACCGTCCGCGCACGAATTTAGCATAAATCGAAGAGCATAGCTCTTCTTTGCCCATCTTTTTCTCTATTTCGGAGAATTCCTGCGACGCTTGCGCGATAACGTCACCTTTTCTTATTTCCTGGTCATTTATTTTTTCATCTTCTTCAGCTAAACAGGCACAGATATAAAGGTCTTCAGGAAGACCGGAATAAGCGAGGTCATATTCAAAAGTCCATTTATCAGATACAAAAGTCTTTACATGTTGACCATTTACTCGATTTTCTTTTTTCTCTCGTTCTTTTTGTAATGCGTCGGTATCTTTGAAATCAGACATCATTCGCCATTTTCTATTTTGGGGGACCACCCCATCCTCTCCTAGTTTCCCAATAATTGCGGGTGCGCAGTCGGGCATAACATCCATATCTGTGATGCAAGCAACTGGAATGTTAATTTGATCTGTGTCATCGGAACGCTGGAATATCCTAGCGTATCGCCCGAGGCCGACTCCCCCAACATTTACGATAGAGACTCCGTTCCGAGTAAAATCTTTTCCAAGAGCATTGGCCAATGTGGGGATTAAAATATTTTCGGCATCCCCTTCCACGATGAGGACACTCTTGGCAAAAAATAAATTTGCCTTCGTAACATCGAGGAAGCGCTCGAGGAAGGCGTAATCAGACTCTAATAACCGTGTTTGCCCATGTTTCAATGGAAAGGCTCGCCTATTATGTATGACAAGCATATTATCAAGCGATATAACGGATGCCAGGTTTGGGCTATGAGTGGTAATAATAATCTGGATGTTGTCTTTCTTGGCTCTATCTTGGAGATACTGCATCACCTGAAGTTGTCGCTGAGGATGCAGATGAGCCTCAGGTTCTTCAATGAGCAAGAGTTTATTCGCGTCATCGTCCTGCTTGAGCAAAATTAATTCACAGGCCATAAAGAGGAGATTGTCTGAACCAAGACCGCTCCGACCCAGTACATTCAGTGTGAGATCGAGTTTTTCAAGGAGCTGGAGGCGTTGAAAACTTTCCTGAGCGTTTTCACCGCTCACACCCATATCGCATTCGAGCTTCTCTGAAGCTAGAGCCAATTCACTAAGGTTGCTATCGATTATTTTTTTTTCGGAGACGACTTCAGTCTGTTGTTTTAGAAGGCTATTTATGAGCCTGCTTATTCCCAGGACATTGAGTTGCTTAATATCACAGCCATCTTTGTAATTTGATTCACCCTTTGTCCTTATATCCTCTGTGTTGTTTAAAATCTGGGCAAAACGTGACCCCCGCCCCGAAGAAAGGGCTTGTTCTGCATCCCTCAGAGGCCTAAGATAGGTCGCTTGTAAAAGGAATCTGGCGTTCTGGTCGAGTGCAGGTCCCAAGCCATCATCACCGGTCCTTGTTTCGACTGTATGGTATGGCCTTCCATGGAGAGATCGTAGAGATCTTTTTGCCGACAACATCAGTGTCAGGGTTATATCATTCTCGGTTTTGCCATAGGTGAGATATTCAATAAAGGCACTCTTCTCATTCGTAGATAAGTCTTCAAAACGACAAATTATCTCGATATGATCGCTCGCTTGATAAAAATCACTGTCCTCTATCCTGAACCATTCTTGGTCGGTAGTGCCGAGAGCCAAGCGTATCGCATCAATGATCGCGCTCTTACCCGCATCGTTTTCGCCGACAAGAGCAGTCAATCCGTGGTTGAATGTTATATCGAAACCTTGGTCTCCGCCTCCAAAGCACCGAAAATTCTCGATGTGCATCTTGGCTAGATACATGAGAACCTCCTCACTGAGCCTCAATACTTTCTTATTTATTTCCCATACATCTCCGGAAACACCCCAGCCATCCTCTTCAGCGCCTTGTCTATATTCTCATCCGAAAAGAGCTCCCGTTTGAGTTTCGCAGTCCAGTCCTTGCTATTCGCGATGACTCTTTTAACCTCTTCTCGGGATATCTCTTTGCCTACTTTCCGTAATCCCACAGCTGCGAAATCTACCGTCGTTAAAAGCTCGAGGCTATCGTTCGTCTCGAAATGAAAGTTCTTCATGACCCAATCGACAGCTTCGCCGATGAGGGGATCGGCCACCTGCTCTTCGACCTCGCCGACGCGCTCTCCTGCGACCATGCCTTCGAGAGGATCGGCTTTCGTATCCAGAACATAGCCCCGCGCCCTCGCCATGTCCTCAGGCCCGTCGAATTTAGCCCAGGGACTGTAGGGACCAGCCGCCTTCTTTATGTAGTGCCTAGTCACGTCGTCGGCTGCCCGGCGGTGCGCAAGGTAGGAAAACTTAGTGCGCCTGAACCGCCCAAGTGGATGCTCGGGGTCGGCAGTTTTGCTCACGATGCGAGCTATCAGAAAAGCTTCGCGCAGTTCTTCATTAGCGATACGAGTCCTTGGATGGACCAGTTTGGTCCCTTGCCGCTGAGTGCTCTCTGCCGCTTCCGCCACCGCCGCCCCCATGAGCCGCTCGGCCAGATCGTGCGCCTTGGCTTGTTGAGCTTCCAGCTTGTCCACGAGAGCCATCAGCTCGTCTACTTTAGCGACAATACGCTCTTGCTCGGCAAGAGGTGGAAGAGGAACAAGGAAATCCCGAATAAGCGAGAGATTTAGATTGCCCTGAGAGACACCTTTTCCGTAAGTATATTTACTGCTCTTTGCTCTTCCGTCAGGGGAATTTAACCAAAGTGTAATATAGTCAGAAAAAACAAACCCTCGTATGGGCCGAACCAATCCCAAACTAACGTAGATGGCAAAATCTATGTCTTGATCTATTGTCGCGGCCTCACCAATGCCGGCGCCAACACGAGTTAGGAGTATATCGCCTTTCTCTGGTTTTCGGTTTTTTATATAACCCTGATAATGCTCTTCAGAAACAAACCGATGTTTCTCTGGAATAAACATAAATGGCTTCACATTTTGAGCAGATAGGAAAACCCTCCCCTCGTTAGTGTATTGGGGTGTCTGGTGTGTTCCATCGGTAATAAGTTCACAGATATCAACTAACCGCACCCAAGTCCACGACTTTGGGATACCGCGACCGATCTCACTTGGATCAAGCCGCAGGCTCGGTTTAGATTTTTTTATTTTTTTCTCTTTGATTAACACATTCTTTCGTTCTATTATTTTCTTAAATTCTAATAAAGCAAGCCCCTCGTTTGGATCTTGCGGTACAAGGCTCCCTCTCACAGCAAGCCCTAGTATTGTCTCTCTGAAATCTGCAGGACCGACATTGAAGTATTTATAAAAGATCAGACCCAAATTTGCAGTCGTCGGCTTTTCTGCAAAACGTGCGAGTGCAGCCCGCGAAAGGTGCCGCCCCTTCTCCTTCAGTTCAGCCTCCTGGGCCTCGAGTCGATCGCAGAGGGCCATGAACTCGTCCACTTTGGCTACGATGCGCTTCTGCTCGGCGAGAGGGGGGAAAGGGACATATGTGTCAGTAATATCTCCGATCCGTAGATAGGGTATAGCTGAACCTCTTTGGTTCTTAGTAATGCGAGTCAATTGTGAGCTAACGAGCCAAAAACAAAAATCTAACTCCCAGCCAAGAGGCTCCATTATATAGGTTCTTTGATATGCATCAAATTTACCAGAATAGCTTTTTATGTTAAAATCGCCATTCCCCGCTAATATAACTGCTGATGTGTCAAATGAGTATTTATCGATAGTCAATGGCGTATTTGAGCAAGTAAAAAATGGATATTTGCCATTCTTAACCGCTGCATTAGCATCAAGCTTTCCCGTACGAATTCTGACCGTATCACCGAAACGAACCCATATCCATGAAGAGGGAATAGGAAACGGTCCTTCAGTACAATTATCGTACTTAATAATCTGAGCTTTTTTCAAAGATTTATTCATAAATAGTACTCTTGTAATTTCATCACGAACCTTATCTTCGGTGGCACATTGAGGTACTAATTCCCCTCTCATCGCTAAAGCCAGTATGAGCTCCCTCATCTTCTGCACCGCATTGGGCGCGCCCGCGAACTCGTCGAACTTCTTGAAGAAGGTGTCCAGGTTCATTTATCGCCTTCTTCTTGGTCAGTCCATTCGAGAATTTTCTGGCGGAGCAGTTCCTTGGAGGGCAGGTAGAGCTGATATTCCTTGGCGTGGATGTTGGCGTCAGGAGGGAGGGTGAGCTCGACAATGGCGTCCTTTTTCCGCTTGCAGAGCAGTATCCCGACCGTGGGATTCTCCTCCGGGAGCTTCACGTGGCGATCGAAGTAGTTCACGTACATTTGCATCTGACCGAGGTCCTGGTGCGTCAGCTTGTCGAGCTTGAGATCGATGAGGACATAGCAGCGCAGGAGGCGGTTGTAGAATACGAGGTCCACGAAAAAATGATCTTCGTCGAAGGTGAAGCGCTTCTGTCGCGCCTCGAAGAGAAAACCCTTGCCGAGCTCGAGCAAGAAGCGTTCGATCTGGTCGATAATCGCCTGCTCTAGATCGGACTCGGAATAGCTCGCCTTCTCGTCGAGTCCTAGGAACTCGAGGACATAGGGCTCCTTGAGCATGTCTTCCGGTTTGGAAACCACCAAGCCTTCCGAGGCCAGTTTGCGAACCTCATCCTTGTCGCGGCTGAGCGCGAGTCGCTCGTACAGAGAGCTGGCCACTTGGCGCTTTAGTTCCGGGATCGACCAGTTCTCGCGGCTTGCCTCTATTTCGTAGAAACTGCGCTCGTCGGGATCTTTGATGCTTAAAAGCAGGACATAGTGTGACCAACTCAAAAGGAAAGGATTCGAGGAGCCCGGCAGTTCGCTCTGTCCTTGTTTGGATTTTGCAGAAGGTTTCTGCCAAATCGCGGTAAGCCGATCGCGATAGGTCAGATAGAAAGCTCGGAGATTGCGGAGATTGCGCGAAGAAAACCCTGCGCCGAATTCCTCCGACAGTCGAGCTGACAAGGCGTTTATGAGTTCGGAGCCATACTCCGCCCGCTTTTCCCCCTTCTGCTCCTGTTCCACGATGCGGCGCCCGATCTCGAAATTCGTCGCCACCTGCAGACTGTTGACTGCTGATGCTGCGGCGTGGCGGGCCGCCTGAATAAGAACGCGAATCTCGCCGATGAGAGGCCCAAGGGTATCGCCCTGCATATTGGGCGGGGTGTCCGTCCAAGGCCCTTCTATGTTCTTTTTCATCTCTCTGCCCTTCCCTTAGCGGCAGAAGTGAGAGCTTCCTTCAGCTTGTTCTTGAGCTCTGCGCGGGTCTCGGCAATCTGGGAAAGGAGCTTCTCGTACTCAGGCAGGAGCTCGTCAACATTGCCGGGGCCCTCATCGCTCACATGGGGATTCTTGAGGTCGAGGTTGAAGTTGCCGGCCTTTATATCCTCGATGGACACGCGCCAGGCATGCTCGTTCTCGACCCGCTTCTTCCACCAGGCCTTCTCGGGGGCGAACTCCTCGATGCGGATGGGCTTGGTCTTGTTGTAGGACTTCACGCCCTCGGGGTAGGGGTGCTCGTAGTACCAGAGCTCCTTGGTGCTCTTGCCCTTGGTGAAGAAGAGGAGGTTGGTGCGTATGCCCGTGTAGGGGTTGAAGACCCCGTTGGGCAGACGGACGATGGTGTGGAGATCGCACTCGCCCAGGAGCTTTTCTTTGATCCGGGTCTTCACGCCCTCGCCGAAGAGCGTGCCGTCGGGGAGGACGAGGCCTGCGCGGCCACCGTTTTTTAAAATTCTCATGATGAGGACGAGGAAGAGATCCGCCGTCTCTCGGGTACGGAACTCCGCGGGAAAGTGGTCCTCGACCCCGTCCTCCTCCATGCCGCCGAAGGGCGGGTTCGTCACCACCACGTCCACCCGCTCCTTTGGGCCCCAATCGTGTAGGGGACGGGAGAGGGTGTTGCCGTGCTGTACCCTGTACGGAACATCTATGCCGTGCAGAAGAAGGTTCGTGACGCAGAGGACGTGGGGCAGGTGCTTCTTCTCTATGCCCCGGAAGGACTCCTGCACGGCGAGCTCGTCGGCATCGGTCTTCGCCTGCTTTCGCAGGTGGTCGATGGTCGCGGTGAGGAAGCCTCCCGTGCCGCAGGCCGGATCGAGGACGATCTCGTTCAAATGCGGGTTCACCTGATCCACGATGAACTGAGTCACGGCGCGGGGAGTGTAGAACTCGCCCGCATTGCCGGCGGACTGTAGATCTTTGAGAATCTGCTCGTAGATGTCGCCGAAGAGGTGGCGGTCGGTCGAGGCGTTGAAGTCTATGCCGTTGATCTTGTTCACGACCTGGCGCATGAGGGTGCCGTTCTTCATGTAGTTGTTGGCGTCGTCGAAGGCCGCGCGGATGAGGGCCGAAAGCTTGGTATCGGTGCCTCCGGGGAGGGCCTTGAGCTTGGGCAGGAGCGTGTCGTCCACGAAGTCGAGGAGGACCTTGCCCGTAATACCTTCCTCGTCCGAAGCCCAGGTCGACCAGCGCAGGTATTTGGGGATGGGCGACTTGTAGTCGCTGCGCAGGAGGGCGAGCTCCTTCTCCCGGTCGTCGAATATCTTGAGGAAGAACATCCAGCCGAGCTGCTCGAGGCGTTGGGCGTCTCCGTAGGTGCCCGCGTCCTTGCGCATGATGTCCTGGATGCTCTTCACGATGCCTGACACATTGGACATGGCTTAACCGACCTTGTTGTAGAGCTGCGTTTCCAGATCGCGGACGGCGGCGAGGTACTTCTCCCTGCCGCCGAAGAGACCGATTATTTCGACTGGAGTGCCGAAGGCTGTCAAGGGCTCAAGCTTGAGAATCTCCGGCGATTCGACGCTCGCAAGTCCCCCGTCGGCGTACTTGTCGAGGAGGGCGTCGAGTACAATCCGAGCCTTCTCGCCGTAGCGTCCGAAAACATTGCGCTTTTTCACATTCGCCGCGCGCTCACGGCGCGTGAGGGGCTTTTGGTCGTAGGCGATGTGACAGACGAGATCGAAGGCGTCATAGTCCGCCCCCACCTCCTGAGCGAGCTCCTCGAAAAAGAGCCCCGCCTTCGCGAGCTCCTCGACGATCGCCTCTTTCTGGGCGGCCTTGTTCCAGACTTCGAGGAACTCGCGCAAGGAAGCGTAGGAAGCGCGCACCGTCTTCCGCGAGTAGTCCCTCAAGGACTCAGTGATGAGCTTCCCGCCTGAGTCGAGGTACTGGACCCGCTCTGAGGCCACGCGTACCTCTACGTCGTCCACGTAGTATTTATGCTGCCGCGCGCCGCTTTCCTGCCCTTTATCATTGTCGGGTTCGGAACCTTCCGAGGCCGCGTCCTCCTGTCCGAAGGGGTCGGGCTTTTCACGGGCTTCCTCGGGCTTATCCTCGTCGGGCGGCACAACGGGCTCGCCCTCGTGGGGCTCGTAGATGCGCACGGGCTCCCCATCGAAATCGGGATCTGCGAAGAGGGCCGTCGCGCCCCTGAAGTCCATGATCGTAAAATAGTACTTCTCGTATTCTTCGTTGATGCGGGTGCCGCGGCCGATGATCTGCTTGAACTCCGTCATGCTCTCGATGCCGCGGTCGAGGACAATGAGGCGACAGGTCTGAGCATCCACGCCCGTGGACATGAGTCTCGAGGTAGTGGCTATGACCGGATAGGGCGACTCGGGATCGATGAAGTTGTCGAGCTGGGCCTTCCCCTCCTCGTTGTCGCCCGTAATGCGCACAACGTAGCGCTTGTCCGCGGCTGCGAGATCGGCATTGGCGTTCACCAGGCACTGCCGCATCCGCTCGGCGTGCTCGATGTTCTCGCAGAAGACGATAGTCTTCGAGAAGCGGTCCGTGTTTTTCAGGAACTCGCTGACCTTCGCTGCCACTAAGGCGGTGCGGCGCTCGAGGACAAGGCTGCGGTCGTAGTCCCTGCTGTTGTACACGCGGTCCTCTATCTCGAAGCCGAACTTGTCGAGTTTGCCCCTCTCGGGCCGCCACTCGAGGTCCCGGTCGAAGCCAATGCGCACGACCTTGTAGGGCGCGAGGAAGCCGTCCTCTATCCCCTGCTT
>Ga0326728_10023360_pt1 | contig 11336 bp, 8 predicted proteins | sample MB3enrmetagenome_FD_207602 | JGI IMG/M metagenome (GOLD analysis project Ga0326728, IMG submission 207602) | Lab enriched peat soil microbial communities from McLean, Ithaca, NY, United States - MB31MN | ecosystem: Environmental > Terrestrial > Soil > Wetlands > Peat | place: USA: New York... | reverse complement strand
TTGTCCAAGGGCACAGCTTCCGTGCCGAAGTTGACCGTGAAGAAACGGTGATGCAGGTAGTGGAAGAAGTACTCGTTCTTGAGACCCTTCTCTTCGTCGGTCACGATCTTATCAAAACCCGCGTGCCCGAGCGCGGGTGTGAGCCCGGCATGCTGTAGGTTGAAGATCACGTGGATCGGGTGGGAGGGAAGAATCCAGTGGATCATGACCACAGAGAAGTACAGCAGGTGCTCGAGCGGATGCATTGCTACTCCCGACCACGGTCCGACGTTGACGTTCTTGTGATGAACGAAGTGAATCTTGTCGTACAGCGGCTTCCAGTGGATCAGCCTGTGGACCCAGTAAAAGTGGAACTGTCGCCAGAAGAGAACAATAATCATCACGAACACGAAGTACACGGGGTGCGATCGAAAGTCGACGTAGGGTATTATCTTGTTCGCGTACGCCCACAGGGTCACCGCCTCGTAGCCCGACCAGATGGTGCACGCGCTGACAAAGTTCCAGAAGACATTGTCCCAGGTCTGGTTCGAGAACAGGAACTTCGGGTCGTGTTTTGCCAACCACTTGTTGGAATACTTGTACTTTGTGCCCTGTCCCCGGGTGGCGTACAACCTGAGGTGAAGCCCACCCGCCACGATCAGCAGCAATACGGCGTTGCGGGCATAGATCTCCGCAACCCAGCCCGGCGCCCAGCGGACCGTCTGATCGAACTTCGGCGTAAAGAACAGCCAGCTGACAATCGCCAGCGCAACGAAAAACAAGTTCATCGGCCAAAGGAACCCCTCGGGCGCGAAAAGGTACTGGGTTACGGCCTTCAGGTTCCAGGGCAATCGAAACAATGGGCTAGGGACCGGAAGGGGATCCGGAACCCATTCCCCCCGGGAGTCACGCTTGCCCCACTCTGTGTCTGCCATGGCACACCTCCGAAACGTAAGAAGAAATTACGTTTCCCAAGTGGAGCGGGCAACAGAAATTGTTTTCGCCCAGCCGTAAATCACTGTCGGTGCCTGGCGGTACTTCTCGTCGTGCCGGGAAATGTTGAGGAGTTTCCTCAAGCCGGCTACCACCAGGGGCGCGAGCGGCTTCTCGATCGACCGACTATTGGCCAGGTCGTGAATTGTGTCTCCCTTCGAGCCAACGATTTACAGGAAGCTCTTCATGTACAACATGGCTCACTCGGTGATATCGTACTTAGGCTTTCTCGTTGGTAAGAAATACCTTTGTGACGCCCTAGCGAACCCGTCTATCAGGTTCGTTTCATATTGCGCTCTGAGCGAATCGGCGCGGGCGTTATCTCGGGAACACAGCATTTCGCTGGACAAGCTACTCGCGTACGCAGATGAATTGCTTCTTAGGTTCGAGAACCCCCCGCTCGGAATAACAGTTGCTCGCACAGGCATGGATCCCGTCCGCAAGCTTTCTAGGGGAGATCGGCTCATTGGAGCGGCGATGATCTGTAGGAAATGGGGTGTAGCCCCTGTTTATATTTCACTGGGCGCCGCGGCGGCCTTCCTGTTTAATCCTCCTGACGACCCAACTGCAAAGGAAGTCGCCACGCTCGTCAGGTCAGCGGGAATCCATGAGACAATTTCATCCGTCTGCGGACTCGATGAGGCAGACCCGGTGCTGAACTTGATGGCATTTTATTACAATTTATTCATAACCGGCAAGAGTTTGGACGGTATGATAAGCCTCGCGAGAATTCCTGAAAAGCTGAGCGATCAGCTCGGAATACCATTTCACGTGAAGTTCGATTAACAAGTGCAACCCGGGGTAGGCGCCGGCAACCGAGCTGCCCTTGGGAAATCTTGCTGGCGCTGTCGATAAGCATCGGTGCCTTTCAGCTTTTCGTTGTCCTGCCCGTAATCAAAGAGTCAAAGGGCTGGTACGGTTCTACCCCGACGCTTGCCCTCACCGGTTCAAATAGAGGAAGATCGCCAGGAGTTGCTGAGCAAATCAGCAAATCAAGCCGGCATACACCGCATTATCCATGACCAGGCGAAAGAGCGTCCCAAGCTCCCGTAACCTATCCCTCGTATTGTGAGCATTATTCCCAGACAAACTCGCTGTTTAGAAGTTTGTCTGCCTGGTCAGTCCAGCCGCAGATTCGCCGATGGAAAGGCCCGCGAGCATTTTGCAAGAAAAGTTCTCCGTGCCGGTTCCCAGGGGGGACACACTAGTGGGAGGTCCGCATAGAAGGGATATCAGTCTAGGGGACGACCGGCGATGATGCCTTTGAGCTGGTCGAGGGAAGCTCGGATGAATTGCGACAGGTCGGGCTTGTCGGGGTCGCTGACCCAGCGGGCGAACGCAGTCTTGAGCGCGATGACTCCGACTTCTGCAGCGAGGCTGGCGCCAGGATCGGTCACGCCCCGTCTGCGCAACGCGTCGGCCATGGCGGAGGCGAGTGATGTGAGCTTCAGCATCTCGCGTTCTTGAAGTGCTGGATTGGCGGCAATCACGGCCTGACGCTGCCGGGCGAGTTCATGACGCTCTCGGAACACCGGGGTGGCGGCCTCCAGGGCTGCGGCGACTGCGGCGATTGGCGCGGCGACATCAGGTGCAGCTTCGATGGCGCGGACATAGATCTCGCGCAGTATGTCCTGACCACCGAACAGAACCTCGCGCTTGTCTGTGAAGTAGCGGAAGAACGTCCGCTCGGTAAGGCCGGCCCGTTCAGCTATCTCCATTACCGTCGTCTGCTCAAAACCCCGTTCTTGGTACAGGTCCAGAGCTGCCTGCTCAAGTCGGCCCCTGGCATTAGGTTCCCATCGGCTCATACTCTTAAAAAGACCTCATGACAGTTATTGACATCACTTCTACTCTACAGTATCTTGGTGATGTCAGCAACTGACATTACTACTTCGCATCCATATACAAGGGTGCAACAAGGAGACTAGTCCATGGCATCATCGAATCCAGAAAAATCAGAGCCCAGCACAGACGTCTTGTTACCTCTGAGTTTCAATGCGCTATCGATCTCGCACGAAGGAGGTCCGGTGAGTCTTCAACGGAAGACGATTCATTCGCTAGCGGCCGACGAGCTTCTTGTTCGGGTGAATTATGCCTCCATTAACAAAATGGATCCCCTCATGGCGAAGAGGAATATCTTCCAGCTTCCTACCCCCTACGTTCTGGGCTTCGACTTCAGCGGGGTGGTCGTCAAACGGGCAAGTGAGGACCCTCACGGGTTGCAGGTGGGCGATCCAGTCCTCGGAAGAACCGGGACAGGCGGCTGCTACGCCGAGTATGTGGTCGTCAAAAACCGTCCCGAAAACATTTTACCCAGAGGGCGAGTTCCTGCGACAGAAGCCAGTACCTTTGGAATTGCATTTCTGACAGCTTACGAGAACCTGATCCTGTGTGGGGACATCCAGCGCCACCACGGCAAGTGGATCTACATCGCTGGTGCGGGTGGCGGCCTCGGACACTTTGCGGTTCAGATGGCCAAGATCCATGGTCTCAAGGTTATTGGTTCCGCCGGCAAGCCGGCAACGATGGACCTTCTCCGTCGCCTCCGGGTTGATCACGTCATCGACTACTCCAAACAAGTCGTTGTCGATGAAATCTTCAAACTGACTAACGGACGGGGCGTCGACGTGGTCTACGACTCGACCAACTCGCCGTCGTCCTACCAGCAGTCCTCGGCGGTGATTACCTCGGGCGGCGAGTACATCCGGCTCGGAACCGCGATGCAGTTGAAGCAATTTGGGATGCCGGACTTGTCCTCGGTGGTCGAAGCCCGGGGCGGAAAAATGGTCATCGGCGACCTTGGCCGATACAGCTCCGATCCTGAATTCCAATCCCAACTAGCGTACGTGGCCAAGGGTTTGGAACAGGCCGTTCGATGGACCGAGCAAGGGAAGCTCAAGGCCGAGATCACCAAAATCGTTCCTTTTGATCCTGTGGCCTTGCAGCAAGCCTTTGAGGCTTTTTCCCGAGGCGAGATCAACGTGGGCAAGGTCGTTGTTCGGTGCTCTGAATGAGGAGGGAGTCGGGACTCCAAGCAAACACACGGAGAGACGTCTTCACAATGCCACTTCGCTGCGGCGCAGGCAGCCTCCCCCATCCCTGATCCCTGATGGCGCCACCAGGAGGTTAAGGGCACCTGCTGATTTGTAAAAGGCTTAGCGGCCCGTTCGTTGACGAGAATGCACGTTATCTGACACCGAACCCATCTGGAGGCCAGAGTCATGTCCCAGGTTGAAAGGCCATTACGCGACATGGACTCGGCGTTGGCCAGGTAGGGCTAAAACTGTGATTTGTCAACTTCTGAGGTTCCATAAGGGGGCGTGATACCACGTTTTTCATTCTTCGCCCACTCTGCGCCGACGAATCACTAGCGCGTCATCAGCGACAATGAAAACTACGTTTTCAAAGACCTTGACTCTCCTGAAGACATTTGTTTCTTAGCTATTGAGAGGAACTCCGAAAGGTTTGAGAAAGCTGTGGGTTGAGATTGTGGGAGTCCGTAGCCGACTCGTGTCTGATTTGGGTAGCGAGGTTTTTTGACTCGTGTCACCTTTGTCGAGTTATCGTTAACGAGACCTTTAAATCTGGAAGAACAAATTGGAAGATCCACGATCTGCCAAACACGGTGTCAGATCAGGACGGCCATTCCCACCGAACACGCGGGCGTTACCGACGTGTCCCGCGCAGCTCTCGCAAAGAACTCGCCGAACGGGCAGGCGGAATGAAAGGGCCGGCTACTTCATAGATCCGCCTAACATTTTCCGCATCAGAACGGCGATGCGGATGGCATCCGAGCTCTGGAAGCATGCGCGCAGATCGTTCCTGTCCACACGGTCCAGCATTTCGTAGCACATGCGGATGTTGGCGATACTCTGCGCCACCGCGTCTTCCGGCATTTCGCGGAAGGGAAACAGGTCCAGGCCGAACCAGCCGCCGTATCCAAGCTCGTCCAACCAAAACAACAGCTCAACCGTTTCCCAGAGGTTCACCATGCCCACCATGCCGTCATCGTCATACATCTTCGAGTTGTCGTTCCAGTGCGTGTGGAAGAGCTTCTTATAGCGCATGGCGAAGGCAAAGGTCTCCGCGAGGTTCTCGTTCATGATCAGCGCATGTCCCGTCTCGATGTTGATGCCAAGGTTCGGACGATTGATCTCGTTGAGGAGTGTCACAGTCTGGCCCACGTTGGGAAGCAGGATGTGGGCTCGCGGATCATAGGCCTTGTACTCCACGACAATGCGCTGCCGAGGGTTGTGGTCCGCCCACTCCGCGAGACCTTCCGCTAGGGCGTCCCACCGTCGCGGGAAATCCACTTGGAACGGGTAATCATACCCGTCCTGCGCGGGCCAGTAGCACATCTGGCTTACCTCCAGCTCCGCGCAGATGTCACTCACCTTCTTGGCGAAGTCGACTGCCCGACGACGCAGCGCCTTGTCAGGATTGCTGAACTGACCGAACTTGTACACCGGGTCGATCCACAGGTGCGGGGTGATCATGACGAAGCGCAGGTTGAGGTCCGCCGCCCGCTTCTTCATGTGCTTGAAGTTCGCGTCGTTGATCTCGGTAGGGTAGTGCATCTCAAGGCCGCCCACGCCGGGGATCTTCCCGGCTGCTTCCACGCGCTCCTCCACGGTCCTGTCGGGCCGGTAGCCCGCCTTCACGAAGCGGTCCCCTGTGGCTCCCATGTACCACAGGCCGACTGATATCTTCAGCTCACGCATCCCATTCCTCCTCGGCGCCGGCGCGAAAGCCTCAGGCCCAGTACATCTCGCCGGGCTTCTCGCTCATCAGCGCTTCTTTCAGAAGGGCAACGCCCTTTGCCAGGCCTTCGTCCCGGGACATCATGGCGTCTTCATGCTCGATGGAAACGACATAGTCGTAGCCGACAATGCGAAGCGCGCTCATGATGTCCTTCCACGTCTTTGCGTCATGCCCGTAGCCAATGCTGCGGAATATCCACGCACGCTCTGAAATCCTGTCATACGGCTTGCTGTCGTTGCAGCCGTTCACGGATACGTTGATCCGGTCCACCGCGCAGTCCTTGCCATGGACGTGAAAAATGCTATTCCCCAGCTTGCGGATGGCTGCAGGCAGGTCCACGCCGTTCCAGAACAAGTGGCTAGGATCCAGATTGCATCCGAGCACGGGGCCTACGGCGGCCCGCAGCTTCAGCAGGGTTTCCACGTTGTACACCAGGAAGCCGGGGTGCATCTCCACGGCGATCTTCACCCCGTTGTCCTGGGCGAACTTGCCCGCTTCCTTCCAGTACGGGATCGCCACCCGGTCCCACTGGTAGTCGAGCATGGCCAGGTTGTGCGGCGGCCAGGGGCAGGCGACCCAGCTCGGGGACTTGTCACCGGGGCAGCCTGCGGGCAGGCCCGAAAGCACATTCACGACGGGTACTTTCAGCAGTGCGGCGAGCTTCACCGTCTTGCGAAAAGTCTCATCCGATTCTTTTGCGAGCTTTACGTCCGGGGACAGCGGCTCGTACTGGCAGCTGAACGCGCTGATGATAAGCCCGCGCATGACCACGGCGGCCAGGTACGCGTCCCGCTTCGCCTGGTTCCCCAAAAGCTCGTCCACGGGGCAGTGATGGCCGCCGGGGTATCCGCCCGTTCCGATTTCCACTGCCGAGATCCCTGCGGCTCTGATCTTGTCGAGGGCCTGCTCGAACGGAAGATCCTGGAAAAGAACCGTGAAAACGCCGACGCGCATCAAGTCCTCCTTTGCGGACAGGCGGCTCTGCGCAAGCTCACCCCGCGCCGATCCTCACCCAGGCCGACCCGTGCTTTGCGGATTCTCCGGCCGTCAGGACAAACTTCATTCCGCGGAGGCCATCGTAGACGGTGGGGAACTTGTATTCTTCCGTCTTCATCGGCTTACCGTCCAGGTGACTTCGTATGGCCTCCGCCACCCCACAGTAGATGTTGGCAAACGCTTCAAGGTATCCCTCGGGGTGGCCGGTCGGAACCCTCGTGCTCCATGTGGCCAGCTCTGAGAGATACTCCTTGTGACCGCGGCTGATTGTCTGTCGGGGCTCGTTGTAGCGGTAGATATGCAAGTAGTTCGGGTTCTCCTGGGCCCAGAGAATGGCTCCTTTTTCCGCGTAGATCCTGATGGTGAGGCCGTTCTCCTCTCCCGTGGCCACCTGGCTGATCGTCATGGTGCCCCTGCCTCCGCCCGAAAGGCGGAAAAGCACGCCCGCATCCTCTTCCAAGACCCGATCGGGAAGGAATGTGGTGAAATCAGCGCACACCTCGGTAATCTTCTCCCCGGTGATGAACGACAATAGATTCTCGCAATGCGTCCCGGCGTCTCCCATCGTTCCCACCAGGCCGGCCTGCTTCGGGTCCGTGCGCCACACTGCCTGCTTGTTCCCTTCCTTTTCCACCGGAGCCATGAGGAAGTCCTGAAGGTACTCCACGATAATCCTGCGAACCCTCCCCATCTCGCCGGATCGGAAAAGTCCGCGGGCATGGCGCACCAGCGGGTGGCCGGTGTAGTTGTGGGTCAGGCAGAACACGAGCCCGGTCTTTTCAACGATCTTCACGAGCTCTTCGGCCTGCTCCAGGTTGTACGTCATGGGTTTGTCCATGACCACGTGAAAGCCGTGCTCGAGGAACGCCTTCGCGATTTCGAAATGGGACACGTTCTGCGTGACGATGGAGACGAAGTCGATCCGCTCGTCGGCAGGAAGCCGGGACTCTTTCTCCGCCATTTCCTGCCAGGTCGCGTAGGCGCGCGAAGGGCTGATGTAGAGCTGACGCGCCGTAACTTTTGTGTTCTCGGAGTCCCGGGAAAAACAGCCGGCCGTGAAATCGATTTGGCCGTCGAGGTTAGCGGCCATCCTGTGCACCCAGCCGATGAACGCTCCCTGCCCCCCGCCCACCATTCCCATCCGAAGCCTGCGTTTCCATGCTTCCATGACGCCCCCCGACCCTATTCCTTGCGCTGCACGAGAACGGATACGATGATAATAATTCCCTTCACCGTCCCTGTCACAAAAGGCGACACCCCGAGGAGAGTGAGCATGTTGTTGAGGATTCCGAGGATCAAAACGCCGAAAAAGGTGCCGATCACGCTCCCCTTTCCGCCGCTCATCCGCGTCCCGCCAATGATGACCGCGGCAATGGCGTCCAGCTCGTAGCCGGTGCCTGAGCTGGCCGCGGAAACCGAGTTCAACCGGGAGGTCTCGATGATGGCGGCGCCCGCCACCATAGCACCGCCGATCATGTAGGTGAGAACCTTGACCCTGTTGACGTTGATGGCGGACAGGTGGGTGGCCTTCTCGTTCGACCCGACGGCATAGATGTAGCGCCCCAAGGGCGTCTTCTGGGAAAACACGTACACGAGTGCCGTCATGATCACGAAATAGAACACCGGGTAGGAGATCCCGAAGAGATCCCCGTTAGAGATCACCTCGTACCTCGGAACGGTGGCGCTGATGCCGCCACCGTTCAGGAGGTACAGAGCCAGAGAGCGGCAGGTGGCCATGACTCCCAGCGTGGCGATGAACGGAGTGACACGTCCCCGCGTGATAATTGTCCCATTGATTGCGCCAATGATAAGGCCGCCGGCGAGTGTCGAGAGCAGGGACAGGATGATGCTATGAGTCTCATTCAGAACCCAGATGCCGCCTGCTCCCATCAGCACGAGCGCGGAGCCCACGGAGAGGTCGATGCCGCCGGAGATGATAATGAGGGTCATCCCGAGCGAGATGATCCCGATGATCGATACCGTGCGGAGGATGTTGATGATGTTCGTCTGGCTCATGAAGTTGTCGCCAGCGAGGATAGTGGCAATGACCACGATGGCCACGAGGGCGACGATTGCGCTGTTCTCCGCGACGAACCTCACCACCGGCCCCGCAAGCGGGTGCCTGCGGATGTTCTGATATGTCGTCTGAACGCTCATGCGTGGGACCTTTCCTGCTGGAGGGCGTCCGCCCTTCCCTTCGCGCCAGTTGCATACATCATCACGCTTTCCTCGGTGGCACTGTCCCGGTCCAGGACCCCCACGAGCTCCCCGTGGTACATCACAGCCACTCTGTCGCACACCTTCAGGACCTCGGGAATCTCCGAGGAGAGGATGATGATCGACTTGCCCTCCTGCGCCATGCTTATAACCAGGTGATAGATCTCAGCCTTGGCGCCGACGTCGATCCCCTGCGTGGGGTTGTCAAGGATCATGATCCGAGATCCTGCCTCGATCCACTTCGCGAGGACCACCTTCTGCTGGTTTCCGCCGCTCAGGGAGGTGATAGGAAGGTTGATGTCGGAGACCTTGATGTTGAGGTTCTTGACGTGCTCCTGTGTTCGCAGCGATTCCCGCCGCGAGTCGATGAAAGGCCCGCGGAGAAACGCCCGCAGCCGCGCAATGGTGGCGTTGGAGCGCACCGAAAAGTCCTTGATGAGGGCGTTCTCCTTCCTGTTCTTCGGGGCCAGGCCGATGCCGGCAGCAAGAGCCTTCTCCGGGTGGGTAAGGTTTCTCGGCACGCCTTCCACTACGACGCGGCCGCCGGTCTTTTTGCGGGAGCCGAAGATGCACTCGAAAAGCTCGGTGCGCCCGTCCCCGACGAGGCCCGTGAAGCCCAGGATCTCCCCCCGGCGCAGCTCGAAGCTCACGTCGCGGAAAAAACGGTCGCTTGAGAGGTGCTCGGCAGCGAGCACAGTGCCGCCCAGCGGACGGGGTTCGTAGAAATGCTCGACGGCCATTTCCCGACCCACCATGAGCCGGGCTAGGTCCTCTTCACTCACCGATGGGGAGACGCGGCCGCTGCCGGCCACGCTCCCGTCCCTCAGGACGGTGTAGCCGTCGCAAACCGTGAGGACTTCTTTCAGCTTGTGCGAAATAAAGATCACAGAAACACCGCGCTGCGCGAGAGAGCGCATCACGGTGAACAGGTAGCGGATCTCGTGCTCCGTCAAGGAGGTGGTAGGCTCGTCCATGATGAGGATCTTCGCGTTGGCAAGTAGCGCGCGACCGATTTCCACTACCTGCTTATAGGAGGCGTCGAGCGCCCCCACCATCTCGCGGGGATCAATAGCCACATCGAGAGTACGGAGGATCTCCGATGTCCTGGCGCACATGGCCTGCTCGTCGACGAACCCGATGGCTGTGCGAAGCTCCGCACCCAGAAAAAAGTTCTCGTAGACGCGGAGATCGTTGACGAGGTTCAGCTCTTGGTGGATGAAGCTGATGCCCAGCCGGTGGGAGGCGGCGGGAGTGGGGATTGAGGCATGCCGCCCGTTGACGAGGATTTCCCCCGCGTCAGGGAGCACAACACCCCCGAGGATGTTCATCAGAGTGGTTTTGCCGGCGCCGTTCTCCCCGATGAGCGCGTGGATCTCCCCCGCGTGGAGGCTGAAGTCCACGCCCCGCAGGGCAGACTGGCCCTGGAAAGACTTCCACATTTTCCGCATGTCGAGGATCAGGCCGTTCATATGCGCTCTTTCCGCTGCCTTTCTCATAGGTGAGCCCGGCCGCTTGCCTGCGGCCAGGCTCTAGTCACAACAGTTTAGTATGGGGAGGAAGCGTCGATATACTGGTCGACGTTGTCCTTCGTGACGGCGTTTGCAGGGATGATGACCTGCTTCTGGTCGGGCATCTTCCCGTTCATGATGTCGACTGCGTACTTGACGGCGTCCTTTACCATCAGCGGCGAGTACAGGAAGGAGGCCAGAGTAATGGGCCCTCCCGCCTTGATCGCATTGAAGTATTCCTGCGCCCCGCCTGCTCCCGTCTCGATCTTGATGTCCTTGCGCTTGGCCTCCGAAATCGCTTGGAGCACTCCAATGGAAAGCTCGTCATCGATTGTGAACACCGCGTCGATGTGCTTCTCCGCGTTCAGGAGGTCGCTCATGATCTTCAGGCCGGCCTCCTTGGAGCTGTTCTCAGCGCCGACTTCCTTGGCGATCTTGATGTTGGGGAACATCTGGGTCATCGTGTCCTTGAACGCGTTCACCCTTTCGGTGTGCACGGATCCGTAGGCGGGCACGCCGACGGAAACGACAATTCCCTTTCCGCCCAGTTTGTCACCGATGAACTTCGCCGCGTTCACGCCGATGCCGGCATTGTCGCCAGCCAGATAGAACGTGGGCTCAAGCTCGACTTTGCGGTCGAATATGATAAGGGGAATCTTTGCATTCAGCACGCGCTGCGCCGCTGGGGTTAGGGGCTTGGTGTCCGAGGGCAGCATCACGATGGCGCTGACGTGCTGCGCGATCAGGTCGTCAACCTTCGATGACTGCTCGTTGGGATTGGCGCCGGTGGTCAGGATGTACTTCACACCCAGGGTATCCGCCTCCTTCTTCGCGTTGTAGATAACAGCCGCCACCCAGCCGTGGTCGGCAGCGGGGAAGCTC
>Ga0326728_10023358_pt1 | contig 11337 bp, 10 predicted proteins | sample MB3enrmetagenome_FD_207602 | JGI IMG/M metagenome (GOLD analysis project Ga0326728, IMG submission 207602) | Lab enriched peat soil microbial communities from McLean, Ithaca, NY, United States - MB31MN | ecosystem: Environmental > Terrestrial > Soil > Wetlands > Peat | place: USA: New York... | reverse complement strand
TGTCGGGCTTCACTTGGGCAGGCGTTCTGGCCTGGGATGATATCCGCACGGTCGACTATCTTCTGACCCGGCCCGAAGTGAATCCCAACCGCATCGCCTGCGTGGGGCTGTCGGTGGGAGGCTACCGAACGAATTTCCTCGCCGGCTTGGATCCCCGTATCAAAGCGGCCTGTGTGGCGGGTTGGATGACCTCGTGGCGGGATCTGGTCCCCGGTTTCGAGCCCCACACGATCATCTCGGGAGTCACACCCGGCCTGCTGAAGTACCTCGATTATCCTGATGTGGGATCACTCACCATGCCCAACCCGCTCATGGTCGTGCACGGCTGGCGCGACGGCCTGTTCTCGACCCAGGGCGTGCTCTCCGCTTTCAGCACTCTGCGCCAGTGTTATGAAGCGATCGGCAAACCGGAACGCTTCACCACCTATACCTACGACGGTCCGCACAAGTTCCCCGCCCGCGCCCAGCAACTTATGCTGGAGTGGTTTAACCGGTGGGTGTAACTAGCCTCGCTTGCTCTGCCCGATGAGGAACGCGGCAAAGATGAGCACGGCGCTTCCGGCGATCATGCGGAGGAACGCTGCCCGGCTGGCTTGTTTCCACTCTGCCAGCAGAACTCCCCAGGCATTGGAGGTGAGAATAATCAAGGCGACGAAAACCGGCCACCCGAAACTGCTCCCCAGCGAGCCCAGGCCAAAGGCGCTGCGCCCGTAGACAAACACGCTGGCAATCCAAAGCAGACTCATGGCGGGCACCTGGAGCGCGTCACGAGTGCGCATCCCCGCGGCGAAGACTGCGGTCGAATGTTCACGGACGGCGCGCCCCAAACAGTATCCGGCCTGTACCACGGAAGCCGATGAAAGGAATACTGCCCAGGCAAGATAGATTTCGACCGGGAACCCCTGTTTCGAACCCGCCCCCGCGCCTTTGCTGAGAAGGGAAGTTCCGTACTGAATGCCGAAATTGAGCGTGGGCGCCAGGACGCCCCCAACAATAGCGATCAGGAGTCCCAGATGGAACCGCTTGGCACTGGAACTGCCGGCCTCGCCTTTGCTCCCGCCGGCCTGAGCGCACAAGATGACTCCCGCCACCATCAGGGCGAGTCCCAGAACGAAAAACCAATCTCCTTGCGATCTCAATTCGAATGCCCCTGCCCATAACAGAGGCAGCAACGCCCCTAGCACGATCGAGAGCCCCAATTGGATAGCGAATCCGAGCGCGATTCCGAGCAGGTCCACGGCGATGCCGTAAAGCAACGAGGCGATGCCAAACAGCACTCCCCACCCGATTAAGATCATCCAGCCCCGCGCCGGGACACGGCTCAGAATCGCGCGCCAGCCCGGGACGGCCGCCAACACAACGATCCATGGCATGGCGCCCATCGCCAGCAGCGAATGCAGGGTCCAGATGTGGTTAAACTTCCAGACGCGCGTCGTCTTCAAGGGGACCGCGAAACTGCCGTTCAATAACCCCGCCAGAACGATCCCAGCCCAACTCAACATGAATCAGCCCTCGGATGTAGAGCGGGCGCCTCGCCCGCTGTGGCGCGGGCATTCCTTCGCTTCGCTCAGGACAGGCTCTGCCCGCGACGTTGTGCGTGGGCGGGACGCCCCCGCGCCACCGTTTACCGCATACGCGGCGCGACCCTGGCGATGTAATCGTCAAACACCTGACGATTGTTATCCGGACCGACCGTGGTTACATTGGGAGAAACAAAGGCTCGGAATTTCACGCCGCGTTTCTCAAGCCCGGCCGCAATCTCTGCCGTCAGAGCCATGGAAATGGCAATCACCGCCAGGGTGGAACTGGCGCCCACCGGAATGCCGGCCACGTCAACGAGAGAATCCCGCGGAGGGCAGCAGTTGTCGATCACCACGTCGCCCAAATCCGCGAGTTTCTTGCCGCTGGAATGCGTGGTCTTGGCAATTCGCGCGTTGTCGAGCGAGGTGACGGCGACCACCTTCAACCCCAGCGCTTTGGCGTGCAGGGCCACATCGATTCCTGCGGCGTTCAGTCCACCGTGCGAGTAAACCACCATGGTGTCCATCGTCTCAAACTTGAAGTTGCTGAGAAACGTGGCGACGTATCCTTCCGTCCGTTCCAGCTTCAATAATTCGCGGACGCCGCCCGAGCCCAGCACTTGCGTCCACATCAGCCGGGCGTCCATCAAAGGATGAAAACCGGCAAAGCTGCCGTAGCGTGGGAAGACATCCATGATCGGAATCACCGAATGCCCGCTGCCAAACAAATGAACCAATCCCCCTTGCGAAATCGAGTCGGCGCAAAACTCTGCCGCCTTCCGGATGTTTCCGGCTTGCGTGGAACGAATCCGGTCGTAAATCTTCTGTGCTTCTGCGAAATACGTTTCTGCTGACATTATCCTGTTTCCTCCATTTTTAGTAAGGCATACCGTGCTGCGCCTAGAATCCCGGCCTGCTCTCCCAGGCGCGATATCACAATGCGAACTTGCTTTCGGGCCAGCGGCTGGCCCCATTGGCGCAAAGCCTTGCGGAGCGGCGCGAGGAGCGGGGTTCCGATACCCGCCAACCCGCCGCCCAAAACCACCACCTCGGGGTTCAGCAGGCACACGATATTGGCCACTCCCAAACCCAGAGTCGTGCCGATCTCGTCCAGCACTCGACGGGCAGCCTTGTCGCCGCGGCGCGCCGCGGCTGCCACCACTTCGGCTGTAATCCTCGCCTGGATTTTGGAATCCGGAAGACCAGTGATCTGCGATGTGGAATCTCGAATTGTGTTGTTCTGAGATTTGGAATCTGGAATTTGGAATCTGAAATCGTGCCTTGGCATTTCGCCGCTGCCGCCTTGTGCCCGGGCGCCCATCAGTCTCGCGTGGTCTTTTTGCCAAGCCGACTTCCCTAGCCTGGCCACCGCCGGACCGGCGCCCAATGCCTCAAAACATCCCACCCGGCCGTATTCCGGCTTCCACTGGCGGTCAATCACCATCCAACCCGCCGCTCCGGCGACGCCATGGGCTCCGGGAATCAACCGCCCCTCGGAGATCAGCCCGGCGCCTATCCCCGTTCCCACCGTCAAGAAAACCAGATTCCGGACCCGCCGTTTTGCCCCTAAACCGAGCCAGGCTTCAGCTAACGCCTGCACGTTGCGGTCGCTTTCGACAAAGACAGGACGTTGCAGGGCATTTCCCAGAAGCTGTCTCAAGCGGACCTTTGACCAGCCGGGCAAGTTCGGCGCCCACACAGTTTCTGCTCGCGGATCAAATGCCCCGGGCACTCCCACCCCGACCGCCCGTATGCTTTTCCAAGGAAATTTCGCCGCGCTCACCGCGGCGTGCGCCGCGTCGAACAGCGCGGCCAAATCTGTCTTCGCGCCTTGGGCGGGCGTCGCCACCCGTACGCTCGAGAAGAGTTTCCCCCGCGAATTGACAACCCCGGCGGCGATTTTCGTTCCGCCGAGGTCCAGACCTAGAACAAGCTCGCTAGTCACTATTCTTCGCCCTCCAGCCTCTCCGAAGGGGTGGGGAACACATCTCATCCGTCGGCTGACGGACTAAGTCGCAATGCAACGCAAAGCAGGAGCCCATGTTTTTCTTTGCGAGCTTTGCGTTCTTTGCGCCTTTGCGTGAAACCGGCTCTCGCCTCGAAAGTACAATTCACCCCGTCGCTCATTTGCGGTCCAACCGAACAACCCAAATTCCTTGAGCAGCCAGCGGAGCTTCGATCGCTAACCCATCGCCAGACTGACGAAATGAAACTTTTTGATCGCTGTTCAAGCTCCGAGCCTCGCGCACTGGCCACGCGACGCGAACCGAAATCTTCGCCGCGGCGGCACGCTCAGAGTGGTTAAAAGCAAAGAGGAATTGTACATCCTTTCCCTCCAGCCGCCGAACTTCCACTTGGCTGCTGTTCTCGCCCGAGACGGTCACTTCCGGCTCCACGCCCGCGGCGCGAGCAAAGCTCAACAGCATTTGTTTCGTCGCCTCGTCGTGCAGCCGCTGGAAGGCCACGGCCAGGAACGATCCCACCAGAATCGCCTTCCCCTTGCCATAGCTGTTCTCGACGATGGCGGGCGCGCCGTCCGCGAAGCGGGCCAGCACGCGCGCGCCGGGCAGGGGTTCCAATTCCTCCTCGAACGCCGTCGCCGCAGCGCGCGTGCCGGGCGCGCAACCGGGCAGCCCGGCGTTAGGCTCCAGGATAACTTCCGGCTTCTCGACCGGGCGGATCACTTTCTCGCGCGCGCCGAATACCTCTGCCAAGCCCATGCCCGGCACCTCATCGCTGGAAAAGCCGCGCTCGTCGTTCCAAGCCAGGCGCGCTTCCGCCACCACGGTTCCGCCGTCGCGGATGTAGCGCTGCACTCCCTCGGCCACATTTCTCGAGAGCATCACCGGAAAAGGCAGAAACAGAATCTTGTACTGGCTTAGTTTATCGCCCACCACGTCCATGGGATGGACGAAGTCTACGGGGATCTGCTGTTCGAAGAACGCCCGGTGCACGCCCTCGAGCGAATCGCGCGTGGCGTTTCCCAGCTTCGAGAGCGAAGGCTCCGAGCCGCCCACCATGTAAGAGAGCCGATTGAAGAGGACGGCTACCTGCGCGCGGGCAGGCTCGCTGGCCAGCAGGTCGCCGCTGTTCTGCGCAATCTCCTGTGCCACCTTGCCGGCGGCGCGCGCCCGCGGCGTCAGCGTGCCGTCCAGGTTGATCAGGCCGTATCCGTTCGATTCGTAGCCGGAGCTCATCGGGTACCACGCATACACGGCAATCTCCCGCGCGCCGTGCGAAAGCACTTTCCACATCCAGAACTCTTCATCGTGCGAGTCCACAGGCTCTGCGATGCGCATACCCGTCACGCCCTGGCCGGCCTGGAGTTCGCCAATCCAGAAGCCCTTGCCGGAGCTGTGCCCCGCGGAGCGCGTGAAGTCCAGCCCCGCGGCCAGCATCTGGTAAGACCACGGGTGCGTGGACTCGGCGTGCTTCGGATAGAGCGAGGTCCCGAAGAAATCGGCGCTCGCCGACATCTTGAAATCGTCGGGTTCGCCGAAGCCGTCCCTGGGCGATGTGAAGAGCGCCGGCCCCGCCGCGTGGCTGGTGATGGCGTGCGCGTGGTCCTGGCTGCGGATGGCCTCGACGCGTGTGCGCAGGTCCCCCGCCAGCTTGTCGTCGATATAGGCTCGCCAGTCGAGGTAATCGGTGTAAGAAAGAATCGTCGAGGCGCGCGGCGGCTCCACCTGTTCCCAGCGCTCGAAGCCGCGATACCAGGCGGCATTCAGCGCCTCGAGCGCGCCGTATTTCTTCTTCAACCATTCCCGGAAGCGCGCCTGGCTCGATGGACAGAAACAGAATTCGGGATTGCTGAGATAAGGGAATTCAGCCCAGTTGATCACGTGCGGCTCGCTCCAAACGTCCCACCCGTAGAGCGCCGAAAACTTGTTGGCCTCGCCCGAGAGGGCCTCCAGAAACTTCACGATCGCGCTCCGCACGCCGTCATGATCGATGCAAAACCCCGGGGCGGCCTGCGAAATAATCACCGCGCCGCTGCGGTCCACAAACTTTCCCTCGGGATACTTCTCGCCCACCCAGTCGGGAGCGGAATCGAGATAGATCTGCACCACCACGCGCAGTCCGCGATCGTGGGCAAGCCGCATCAAAAGATCAAGATTCTGGAATTCGAACTCACCCGGCTTGGGCTCCGCCGTCGCCCAGTCCACCCAGCACTTCACGGTGTTGAAGCCCACGGCTTTGATTTGATCCAGATCTTTTCCCCAACGCTCAGCGCTGCCGGCGTCCACGCGCTCCAGCATCGGCGCGCGAGCTTTTCCGCCGCCGTACCATACGGCCACGGGATAAAAAGAATCGCCGCCGGCAGCCTTAGCGGCTTCCGGCCCTCGCGCCGAAACAAATTGAGCGAGCAGAAGAACCCCGACCGCAGTTCTCAGAAGCGTGTAGCGCGGACCTCCGCTTATGAGGTCCGAGGCTCTTCCTGATTTCTGGAGACATAAACGTTTCATGGCACACACCCCAAAATTTCAAGCCGTCAGTATATACAGCGCTGCTCGGCCGCCGCAACCAAAACGACCTTCTCCGTGTCCTCCGTGACTTCGAAGCCTCAACACTGAGAACACGGAGGATCTCAGTGAGCTCTGTGTTCAGTCTTTCGAGGCACAGAGAGAGATCACGGAGAAGACCTCTTCGCAAAATAACAATGTCCCGTGAACTAGTGCTACAGATCGTCGCTCGCGGCCAACCGCGCTTTCAGAGTTGCTTGCGGTGTCATTCCCAGATCTGAGGAAGACCTTTGCCCCATTAAAGTTGACAGGGAGTAACTGCAAACTTAGAGTGGGACCAGGAACTGAAGGAAAGCTCTTATGACTGGGATCCAGTTTGTCACCGACGAGAAGGGCCGCAAGGTGGCCGTTCAGATTGACCTGAAAAAATATGGCGCCTTGTTGGAGGATTTCTTGGACGGGTTGGTTTCACAATCGCGCCGCCATGAAAAGGGGATACCGCTCGGGGAGATTAAAGCAGACCTCGCGAAACGCGGGCGACTACCAGGATAACTAACCCGTCGAGGTCAAGCCTATGTGTGAATCGCAGGCCCCGGGTCACGACCGGTTGCGCGGACCTATTGTTGTTCTCATCTCGCTGTTCTTGATTTCCAATGCGTACGCTCAGGAGCGGCCTTGTGCACGCGACGAAGAGCTTCGCGCAAGCAATGAGGCGGACACGCTTCGCAGTTGGGACGCCCTCTACAAATCGTATATGCTATACCGACAGTGTGACGATGGCTCCATTGCTGAGGGTTACAGCGAGTCCGTCGTACGTATCCTGGTTGACCGCTGGAGCACATTGCCTCGACTGGCCACGCTTGCAAGAAGGAATGCTCCCTTCCGGCGTTTTGTGGTCAATCATCATGTTGATGCCACCGTCAATTGCGATGATCTTGAACAGATCAAGATGAACGCAAATACCCAATGCCCCCAAAATTTGGGCGCCCTTTGCGTAGACCTGGCAAAGGAAGCAGGTGATGCCCTCAAAGATTGCCCATGGTTAGGAATAAGGTAGCGGGTAGCGAGGACCTCCGCTTTTGAGGTCCGCGGCTCTTCCTACGTTCTGAGGATATAGACGATTCATGGCACAAGCCCCAAAATATCAAGCCGTCAGTATATACAGCGCGGCAAAGTCGCAACCAAATGCAGATCCTTCGCTCCGCTCAGAATGACATGTCATCCTGAGCGAAGCGAAGGATCCGCTTTTCTTCGCGCGCCTCGAAGTCAAGCCACCGGCGCGAGGTATACGAGTGACAACTCACGCCCTACCGGTCGCACCAAACCTCATTGACACATCACGCCGCTGAGCCATAGAATCCCCCCATGAAAACCATCTTTCGGACGGCAATACTGGCCTTACTCGTTGGAATCGCGGGGTTGACAGCAGCAGGCCCGCCGACCGCCCAACAAGTGCTCGAGAGCGCCAAAGCGCAAGCCGCCGCGCAGCACCGCAATGTCTTTCTGATTTTCGGCGCCTCCTGGTGAGGGTGGTGCAAGCGCCTCGATAGGTTTATCGAGGCTCCCACAATCCAGCCCATCTTCGCCCGGCATTTCGTGATCGCCCGCATCGACGTGCAGGAGCGCGGCGACAAGGCCAACCTCAACACGGCTGGAGGCGAGGCGCTCGAGGCCCAATTCGGCTCCAAAGGCCCCGGCCTGCCCTTCTTCGCCTTCCTCGGCGAACTCGGCGAACTGATTGCAAACTCTAATCGGCCCGTTCCCGGCAAACCCGATGGCGAGAACATCGGCCATCCCATGGCGCCCGAAGAGGTTGACCATTTCATGTGGATGCTCAGGAAGGCCGTGCCCGCGCTCTCTCCCGCAGACGGACAGTTGATAGAAACGTATTTGCGCAATCAAAAGAAATAGCGGCGGCATCACGCGGGTGAGGGGAATCAGTGATGTCCACCCACGCGGGGCCAACGCTGCCGCCTGGGACCTCTAGGACGCGCGGTTCGTGGTTCATATTCACACCTTAGCCGTTTGCAATGCCCGCTGAGATTCCGAAGTGTTATACTCCCCCTCTGCCTCCGCTCCGGCGCAGGAGTTGGGGAAACTCGGAGGGCGGCGTGGCGCTGGCGCTCGGCAGCTTGCAGAAAGCAGTTTCGGCCTTAGCCGCCGTCCTGGCTAAGAGCGACGATGTCGAGTTCATGAACAGTCTGGATGGCGTCGCTCGCAACGCCATCAAGGCCGGTGTAGTCCAGCACTTTGAATTCACTTACGAACTTTGCTGGAAATTCATCAAGCGCTGGTTGGAAACAAACATCAGCGCCGGAGTCGCCGATGGCGTGACGCGGCGCGAACTTTTCCGCCTCGCGGCAGAGAATCGCCTGCTGGACAACGTCGATCAATGGATGCGCTATCACGAAGCGCGAAACCTGACCTCCCTCATTTATCAGCCCGAGATCGCCGAGAGGGTCTACAACACCGCCCATGAGTTTGCCCGTGATGCCGCGCATCTGCTGGCGGCCTTGGAAGCGCGCAATGATTGATCTTTCCCCTCAGCATCTCCAGACTGTCCGAGCCATCCTGGGTCAACATGTCCCCAACTGCGAAGTCCGCGCCTTCGGCTCGCGGGTCAATGGGCCCGCGAAGAACTACTCCGACCTTGATCTGGCCGTTGTCGCACCCACCAAACTGAACCGCGAGACACTCCGCCACCTCAAAGAGGCTTTCGAGGAATCCGATCTCCCGTTTCGCGTCGACGTGCTCGACTGGCACGAAACCTCACCTGAGTTCCAAAAAGTGATTGAGAAGGCCTACGAAGTCATCCAGGCGGGTAACTAGGACACTTTGCCCTCCTGATAGGGACTACTTGTTTGGACTATTTTTTGCTTGACAAAAACCTCATGCCATGCTAGGCTATGACCGTAGGGATGGGGACGGCTCCAAGGCCGGGCCGGGAAGGGCTTCCCGATCGGTTGGGGGGGAACGGAAGAAGGTTACACAAATGGGGGGAACGAACTCAGTCCTCTGCCGCGAAGGAGGGCGCCCGCCAGGAGCGCTCCAGCGGGGGAGGCCAGTTCAGCGACAAAATGTGGCCGATGCCCGAACGAAGCGAGGCTGTATCGTCGATAACTCGGGGAACAAAGCGAGAATGTCTATGAAAATAAAGGATGAGGCCGAGGAAGTCAAGGAGTCGAGGAGTCGAAGAGTTGGACGGCAGAAGGCAAGAGCCGACAAATAGTCATAGTCACACTCTGAGAAGCGCCGCTTGGCTTCTCAGCTCCTCAACTTCTCGACTCTTCGACTCCGGAATTGAACGAACGAACCGAGAATGTCTATGAAAACAAAGGATGATGGCAAGAAAGGCGAGAAGTCAAGGAGTCGAGGACTCGAAGAGTTGGACGGCAGAAGGCAAGAGCCGACAAATAGTCACAGTCACACTCTGAGAAACGCCGCTTGGCTCCTCAGCTCCTCAACTTCTCGACCCTCCGACTCCAGAATTGAACGAACGAACCGGGAATGTCTATGAAAACAAAGGATTGCTCTCAAGCGCCCGCGGTTTGGAACGGCAGCGGGGCTGCCGAGCGGCGCTTTGTTCCAGGAGATTCAAAGAGGTCTGCTTAATTGCGATTCGACGGGGGCAACTTCGCTGCTGCACACCAAGACTCGCGGAACAAAGCGAGGATGTCTATGAAAACAAAGGGTGGCCAGCTGATATCACGCCACGATGCTCCTATGCCTATGAAAACACTGCACTTATAGAGTAATTCCTGTATAGTATTGAAAATAAACGACTTAAATTAATCACTCCTCTGGCTCTTGCGGTGGCATCTTGAACGCCGTAGGTTGGGCGTAGTCGCGCAACCCCACCGTGGTAGGCGCGGCCAAGTCAATGAGGCGATCGATATCGAAGTCCTTGAACAGATCCAGGCAGAAGAGCTCCGGCGCAGCCCGGAAGATCACGGGCGTGTCCAGCAGGAAGCCGAGGCTCGCCATCGCCTGGCGGCTCATCTGCTCGGAAAAGAGCGCGGGTTCGAGCGCCGCGGCGACGAGGCCCACCACCTCGCTCCGAATCCCGCTGGTCTCAAGGCGCACGGATTGCTGCCCCGACATCTGCCGTAGCCATTTCGCCGCGGCGATCACCTGGCCCGCCTCGATGCCCAGCGGCCGGTCGCCGGTTGTTGCGACCAGCAACTCCCAATCCGTCGGGTCGGGTTTCTGCGGAATCGTTTCGCCCATAAAGAGCGGGTCCAGCGCCAGCACCTGTTCCCCGCGATTGACGCGGTCGGAGACCACCGCACCGGATTCCCTTCTCCCCTTGTCGTTCAGCACCAGGGTAGCGGGAGCGTCGGCCGGCACAGACAGGGCCTTCAGCCAAACGCCCGTGGCGGTAAGCCGGTTGTCGAAGTCAAAGCGATAGGAGATGGTCTCCAGTCCTTTGTTCTTGGTGTTCCACATCCTCCAGGCGTTGGCGATCTTGACCGGTTTATACCGCACGTCCGCCTCGAGTTTGGTGCGCTCCTTCGTCGCCCAGGCCGCTTTTGCTGATGAATCCGTAGGGGCAGGATCTCGCTCGATTCCCGCCGCCATTTTCCGCGCCAAGCCGAGGATCGTCAGGTTGTCCTTGGCCAAACCCACCAGCACTTCCTCGCGGCTCTTGATCTCCGCATCGCTGGGAATCTCCGCTGTAGCCACCGGCAGATTGAAGTGAGTGGTGAAGAACTTATAGGCCGCCTCGCGGTTATCGATCTGATAGTTGTGGGTTCCCGGGTCGCGGTTTTCATGCCAGGCGAAGGCCGCCTCAGCTCCGTACAGTTTGAAGAAGGGTTGGATATTCGTGTAGATGTAAGGCTTGACCAGGTCAGCGCGGAAACAGCAGGTGTCCTCCGCATTGTGGATGAGGAGAGTGGGGCGCGGAGCGCGCAGGGCGGTGAGAATGGTGTAGTCGAAACCCTCGTCAAAATCGGTGGGATCTTCCTCGATCTCATCCGTGTCCACAGGATGTGTGAGGTTCGATTCGAGAGAACCGAAACCAGCTACCTCGACCGCGACCTTGATCCTTTCGTCGAGCGCGCTGAGAACAATGGTCTGCCAGCCGCCTCCGGAAAGGCCCGTGACGCCCAGCCGCGCGGGGTCCACTTGTGGAAGCGAGGCAAGGTAGTCCACGCCCCGGCGCATGGCCAGGAAGAACAAGCCCAATTCGTTAGCGCCCACCAGGTCCAGGTGGACGCCGAAGTCATGCGCATTCTCCGGTTGGTGGAGTTCGCCGCAACCCATCCATTCCAGGTTGAGGACCACGATGCCGCGCTTGGCGAAATTGATGGCGCGCTTCTGCTTGTACTCGGCGGCATTCCCCAGCGGGTCGT
>Ga0326728_10023357_pt1 | contig 11337 bp, 6 predicted proteins | sample MB3enrmetagenome_FD_207602 | JGI IMG/M metagenome (GOLD analysis project Ga0326728, IMG submission 207602) | Lab enriched peat soil microbial communities from McLean, Ithaca, NY, United States - MB31MN | ecosystem: Environmental > Terrestrial > Soil > Wetlands > Peat | place: USA: New York... | reverse complement strand
TTCGAGGAGGCCCTGAACAAGGCGGGTCTCAATGAGAATCACGACGTCGAGCAGTTGGCCTTTGCCCTCTTTCGCCCCCCCAGCACCAGCAAGGACGTCAGCGAGAACCTGATTACCGTGGGCATCGCCCAGGGTCAGTTTCCCACCACGGAGATTCTGGCCAACTTCCGCAAGCAGAAGATCAAGCCCCAGTTGGTGCGCACCAACAAGCTCTATCCGCTGGGCAAGACCGGCATGGTGGCCTGCTTCGTGGACGCCTCGACGATGGTCTTCGGCTCCCCGGACGCGGTGAGCAAGGCGGTTGACGCGCGCGACGGCGTCTCGCCCAACATGTTGACCAACAACTCCATGATGGACGCCATGAGGACCATCGACTCGACGTCGCTGTGGAGCATCCTCGACCAGAAGGGCACGCAGACGATGATGAAGCAGGTGCTGGGCGAGGCCGGTTCGGTAGCCGATTTCGACAGCGTCAAAAAGCGCTTGCTGGCCTCCTGGTACGGCATGGACTTCCAGCATGGGGTCAAGTTCGACCTCACCCTCTCCACGGGCGATTCCTTTGCCGCCGCGACCATCTCTTCACTGCTCAACGCCGCCGTGGTGCTGCGCAAGATGAGCGGCTCGGAGGCGGAGAAGCAAGCCATGGCCGGCACTACGGTCAAGTCCGACTCGGGCAAGCTGTCGGTGCACTTCGGTGCTTCCGATAGCGAGTTCGCCAACCTGCTGCAGTCGCCGCTCTTCCAGAGCATGGTGCACTAAGCGCATTTCTCCTATTGGCGTAGAGCACTGCGTGGACCGGGGGTCCACGCCACAGCCGGCCAGGAGGCCAGCGCTACCTGTTCTTGCGGCGAACCGCAGCCTGAAACTAAGCAGGAAATCTACTCTACACCGACAGGGAAAATGCACTAAGCGCAAAGCAGTCCTGGCAGGCACAAGAAAACGGGGCGATTCCATTTGGAATCGCCCCGTTTTCCATGCCCTTTTGTGCTCCGGCTTCGAAGCCCCGTTCAAGCCCCGTTCATGGCCGCCATCTCCAATTGATTGCCGTTGCAGACCCGGTTGCGGCCGTTGTGCTTGGCCTCGTAGAGGGCCTTGTCGGCCAGTTCGATGAGGTTGACGGCGTGCTGGCCAAGATGCGGAACCATGGTCCCGCAGCCCACCGAGATGGTCATGATGCCGTTGGGGTTGCCGCAATGGGGCAGGCGGCGGCTGCTGAGGGCGTCGCAAATCTCCTGGGCCACCTTGGCCGCGCCGGCGTTTTCGGTGTTGGGCAGGATGACGGCAAACTCCTCGCCGCCAAAACGGGCCACCAGGTCTCCGGGACGGGAAACCACGTCCTGAGCGGCCTCGGCGATCTGCTTCAGGCAACTGTCGCCGCGGGGGTGGCCGTAGTTGTCGTTGTAGGCCTTGAAGAGATCGGCGTCGATCATCAGCAGGGAAAGCGGCTGATGCTCACGCATGCTGCGCCGCCATTCGCTGGTCAAGTATTGATCGAAGCGGCGGCGATTGGCGATGCCGGTCAGCCCGTCGGTAACCGCCAGGGCTTCGACGGCGTTGTAAGCCTCCTGGAGCTGCTGCTCGGCGCGCTTGCGCTCGGAGATGTCGCGCACGATGTTGAGCACCCCATGGGGGGCGCCGGTCCTGGGGTCGCGAATGCAGCGCAGCGAGAATTCCACCCATAGGTAGGTCTCGTCCTTCTTCTGAATGCGCAGTTCGTAATGCGCCTCTTCGAGGCCCTTGCAGATCTCGCCGAGTGCCTCTTCCGCCTTGGCCAAATCGAGGGGATGCACCAGATCGAGACTTCCCTGCAGGAGCAGTTCTTCGGGCGTCCAGCCGCCCAGCAATTCCGAGGAAGGGGAGACATAGCTGCGGCGGCCTTTCAGATCGGCCAGGATGATCACGTCGCGGTTGTTCTCGGTGACCAGCTTGTGCAGAGAGGCGATATCTTGCAGGCGCCGCTCGGCAGCCTTCTGTTTCTCCAGAACCACCGCGACGCTATAAAGGATGATCATGCCGGCGGCCACAAAGAACTGCAGCAGGAGGCCGGGCTCGGCGTTACCGCTGGCGGTCAGAGCGGCGAAGGGACCCCGTCCGTGCAGGGTCAGCAGAGCCGAAGTCGCGGAGACAAAGAGCAGGGAAAGCGTCGACCACCCCAGCCCCAGGCGCAGCAGCACCAGCACCAGCAGTGGATAGATGAGAAAGACCAGGGGGATTCGGGCCTGGGAAAACGAAGCCACGGTGACCGCTGCCAGGAGCGCGGGATAGATCCAAAAATGGCGCAAGGGGGTGCTTGCCCAGCGGGTTTTGATAATCGCCACAATGGCTGGAGCGGTGACGGCGATGCCCAAACCGTCAGAGATGGACCAGTTGAACAGCGCCGTTGCCGGCGCCATGCGGGTCCAGAGCGCCGCATACAAGGCGTAGACCAGTCCCGTGGCCGCGGGCGCAGCCACCACGGCATAGCCCAAAAAGCGCAGCAGGTAATCGAGATCGGTAAAGCGGGGCAGATCCTGGGAACACTTGCGGACCAGCAGCGCCGCGATGGAAACCTCGCAGAGATTCAGGAAGATAAAAAAGAAGCTGAGGGGGCGGAAGTGTCCATCGATAATCAGGGCGCTCAGCAACTGGCCGGCAAAACCGGCAGCGATATACAGATGCCAGCGCCAGCGGGGCGCCAGCAGCAGGTAGGCGAGCAGTACGCCGTTGGCCACCCAGATCAGGTTGCCGTCCGCACCATCGGCACCGCGGCTGAAGAAGCTCACAAAGGCGGAGGCCAGCAGGGAAGCCAGGAAGCATCCCCCCAGCCGCGCCCATTGCAGAGGAAGCCCCCGCCAGGGAGAGCGGGCGCGGTATTCCATAGATCTCAAAATTGCGCGCATGATCGCCCCCCTTTTCCTCTTATCGGAAAGATCTCGAATTGGAACAGCAAGATAGACCCGAATTTTTGCTGATTGTCTATGGTTTCATGGGACTGCGGAAGGAAAAAGGCGATCCCTGCCGTTGTCCGGATTGACTTCTGCATGAAACTTCCCTGGACACAAGCCCACACACGGCTCTGGAAAAGACCCGGCGATCGGCTCCTATTGGTGAACGGCGCCGTCGTTTTGCGCCGCCGCAAGCTGTTTTTCGATTCTGTCCAACCGTTTGAAGAACTCCGGCAATCTCTGGAAGACGGCCACGGCCCGCAGCCAGGTGCGGTTGTCGAAGGCCGGTGAGCCAGAGATGGTCTTGCCCGCGGGCACATCGTGAGAGACGCCGGATTGTGCGGTCAAAATCACCCCGTCGCCCAGTGAGCAATGCCCTGCTACCCCCGCCTGTCCGGCGAGAATGGCGTTGTTGCCCACCACCGAGGAGCCGGCCAGGCCCACCTGCGCACAGAGCAGGGTGTTCTCGCCCACATGCGAGGCATGGCCCACCTGAACCAGGTTGTCGACTTTGGTTCCGCTGCCGATGCGGGTCTCGCCCACGGTGGCCCGGTCGATGCAGGCGTTGGCCTGCACATCCACGCGGTCGCCCAGGCGCACCGGACCGGATTGGGGAATCTTTTCCCATTGCCCTTGTTCGTTTTTGGCAAAACCGAAGCCGTCGGCGCCCACAATGGCGCCGTTTTCCAGGGTGACGTGGTCGCCCAGAATGCAAAACTCGCGCACCACCGCATGGGCGTGGGCAAAGAGATGGCTGCCGGCCTCCACGCCGGGATAAAGCACTACGTGGGGCAAGAGCGTGGCGTGCGCGCCCAGCTTGACCCCCGCGCCGACGACGACATAGGCGCCTATGTGCGCCTCGGCGCCAATCACCGCGCTGGGGTCGATCACCGCCGTGGGATGAATGCCCGGCGCGTAGAGCGGCGGTTGATAAAAACACCCCAGCGCGCGGGCAAAGGCCAGGTAGGGATTCTTGACCCGCAAAGTGGCGGTGGTGATCTCCGGGAAGCTCGGGTCCACCAGCACGGCGGCGGCCCGGGTGGTGCGCGCCAGGGCGGCGTAGCGGGGGTTGGCGACGAAGGTTACCTCCGTCGGCCCGGCCTCCTCGATGCCGTTGATTCCAGTAACTTCCAACTCCGCGTCTCCGCGCAGTTCCGCACCCAGCCGGCTTGCCAATTCGCCCAATTTCATCCCCGCAATTCTATAGGAGCGGGCTAACAAAAGGCGCGGGGAAAACTCGGGCGCCCGCTCCAAGTCGTAGAAAATCCTTTTAATTGGAGGGGATTCTAGAGGTCGTCGGGAGGGCTGGCGAAAAGTTCCGCCTGGCCGCTGGGCCGGCCCGCGGCCCGCCGCGCCGCCACGCCGATCAGGCCCGCCACTTCCAGTTTTTGAATGGCCTGGCGCGGGATATAGATACGCTGGGTGTTGGAGCGGGTGTCGGGCGGCGTAAGCAGTAGCCCCGCGCCCGCGATGAGGGAGCGATCGTTGGCTGCCAGGCCCTCGATCTCCTCGCCGTCGTTGAGGGTCAAACGCAGCCATAGGCCGGGGGTGCGTGGGCGGAGCACAAAACGCTTGTGCAGCAGGCGCTCGGGCTGGTCGGTGGCGGCGTGGGGGGCAGGGAGGTCGCGCACGTAGCAGACCCATTTGACCGTCTCCCAGGCGATGCGCAGGAGTTTTCCGCCGGGCTCCAGTATCTCCAGCTCCGCGCCCTCCTGGCCCAGGCCGGCAGGTGCATAGCCCGCGCACCAGTCCCGCGAGAACTTGCGTACGATCACCGCTTTGCGCTGCGAAGCCATTGTTTTGGATTGTCGCATGGCTGAGGCAAGTGCCGAGGAGGGAATTTTTATTCCGCATCGCGGCCAGCACTCTAGCCATCCTGCTTGGTTTGTGTTAAGGTACTGTTTGCCATCCCCGCCTGACTGCTTTCTAAGGACAACAAGATCAGTCACTTGGCGGGGCCAACAGACCGCAGCCCCGAATTTGGGCGCGGCGTTAGGGGACGGAATGCCGGACTACATCTACCTTTTGGAAAATCGCCTCTCCAGCGATCAGCAGAATGCCGTGCGCCATCTGCGCGATGCGGCGCGCGAGGCGGGAATGATCCTGTTTCTTACCGGCGACGCGGTGCGCGACCTGACCAGTGGCCACGCGGTGCGCGAACTGGAAGTAACGGTTCACGGAAACGCCTTCAAACTCAAAAAAACCATCGAGAAGCTGGGAGGAGTGGTGTGGGGCGAGGACGAACTCGCGCACACCCTCTACCTGTGTTTTCCCGGCACCGTGCGGATGGACGTGGTCAGCGCCCACCGCGTGGAATACCCAAAACCGGGGCAGGCGGTGAGACATACGGCCACCATTCAGGACGATCTGCGCCGCCGCGACTTCACCGTCAACGCCATGGCCATCTCCCTCAATGAGGGCTCCTTCGGTCTGTTGATGGACCCGCTCAACGGCGCCGCCGATATCGAGACCCGCACCTTGCGCCTGGTCTCGAACTATGGATTCTATGACGATCCCTCGCTGCTGGTCCGCGCCACGCGCTTTGGCGCCCGCCTGGGCTGGGAACTGGACCACAAGACCGCCACCCGCTATGCCAATGCCAAGGAAGAGGATGTGATTCAATCCCTGCCGGCGCAGGCGCGCAGCCGGGAACTGGAGGCGATCGGCCACGAGGACGACGGGCTGAAGGTGCTGCGGGCGCTGGAAGAGGAGGGCTGGCTGAAGATTCTCTTCCCCGCCTGGACCTCGGCCAAGGCCGACGAGGAACGGCTCAAATTGCTGCACGAGCAGGCCGTGGAGCTGCTCTTGCAAGGCGTTCACGCCGATATGTCGGCGGCACAGATGCAATTGCTGACCGCCAAGATGAGCGCCAAGGATCTGGCCGCGCTGAAGAAGCTGATGCTGCGCCCCGGCTTTGTCGAGGAGTGGAACAGCCTGGACCAGATGGCCGCCGGCTTTGCCAAGGTGCTGCTGGCCAAGGAGAACCTGACCCCGTCGAACAGCTACAAGCTGTTCACCAGCTACGATCCGGAGGCGGTGCTGTGGCTGGGCTTCACCAGCCAGGACAAGGCCGTCCGCGAGCGCTACAACCTCTTCCTGAAGACTTGGCCGGAGGTGCGCCAGCGCCTGCCCCACGCCCTGATGCAGGAGATGCGCATCACTCCCGAGCTGCCGGGCTACAAGGAGATCGTGCACAGCGTCTTTTTGGAGATGATCGACGGGCGTCTGACCTCCAACGAGGAGATTCGCGCCTTTCTCGATCCTCATTCTCCGCCGGCGCCGCCGCCCAAGGAGACGGTCAAGCGCACCCGCGCCAAGCGCGGCGAAGCCAAGGTCAAGGAACGCTCCTACGACGACGATGAGGAGATGGACGGCGACGAGGACGATGACGACGATTTGGACGACCTGGGCGCCGACGACGAGGAGGAGATCGATCTAAAGATCGTTCTTCCCGTCGAGGATCTGGGCTTGGGAGACGACGAACTCGACGAAGACGAACTAGACGCGACCGCCAGCGATCTGGACGAAGCGGTGCCTTCCCAGCGCGGCGCGGGCAAGCCCTCCAAGGCGGTCAAGGGCTTCGATCTGCTCGACGAGGAGCCGACCCCCGCGATGCCCGTCAAGGCAGCCAGGAAGGAAGCCAAGCCTGCGGTCAAGGCAGCTTCCAAGCCCGCTCCCGCTCCGCCCGCAGAAAAACCGCACCAAGCGGCTGCCGGGAAAGCTGCAAGCAAGCCAGTGGATAAGGACGAGGCCAAAGGGAAGGCGCCGGCCAAGACCGCAGCGGCCAAAAGCAAAGCGGCGCCGGTCAAGGACGCGGCGGCGGCAAAAAAAGCTGCTCCCAAGCCCGCCAAGAAGCACTGAGCGCTGTCCCAGTCTGGTCCGTGCCCCATCCTTGCAGTTTTTTAGTGCAAGGGTGGGAGCGCTATGAATCTGAATGCGGCAGCCAGATAACTGGCCCAATCCTCGTTTCGAAGGATGAATCTTTCCTTATTGGCCGATTGTCATCCGGAGTATACGCGGGCCCCTTGTACACAGGACTGGATAAGAGTCAATCTTCGACCCACCAGAGAATTGTCATCCTCGCGCGCAACCAAGGATCTGCGGCTTTCTGCTCTTCCATCGGGTGATGCCGGAGACCCAGATCCTTCGCTTCGCTCAGGATGACAAGTACTTGAAACTATGCATGCTATATAGAAACGCGGCGCCCGTAGCCGGAGAACGGCTGGCGAAACTAGAGCGTGTTTCAAAAACATCTCTTAATCTGTGGCCGTCGATCCGCAGGGGCTACAGCAAAACCAGAGTTGGTGTATCCCGAAAGCTATGCACTCAAGTCGACGCGACCATCAGGCCGGGGTCCCCAGCGACAGGTCTTCGTCGCTGGGGTGGAGCGAGCGGCGACCTGGCATTTACTGAACAGGACACAGGGACTCTGGTTTTGCTCTAAAGTCGTGCCCTGTTACAAGACCTCAACAACCATTTGTGTGGCCAACACCGCTACCGCTTGAGATTCAGCAATGCTTCGCGGTCCACCACGTTGCCGTCCATGACAAGGGTGGAGATGCGGCGGGCGTTCCAGATGCTAGCGGTAGGGTCGCCATCCACAACCAGGATGTCGGCGCGGCGGTTGGGTGCGATCAGGCCCAGTTCGTTCCAGCCGAACTGCAGCGCGTAGTTGTTGGTAGCCGCGGCCAGCGCCTCGCGGGGGCTGAGGCCCAGACGCACCAGCATCTCCAGCTCGGTATGCAGGGAGATCCCCGGCATGGTTCCCTGTACCGGCGCGCCCGAACCCGCCAAGTAATGGGGGTAGAAGGCAAAGATGGCTTCGTTGATGTGCCACAGGCGCAGGGCCGATTGATCGGCTTTCTTGCGCTGCCCATCTTCCATCCAGCGCTGCGTCGACGCAGGCAAACGATGCGCCCAGGCAGGGATCGGATAGAGCAGCTCGCCGGTGGCCCGGTTGGGCGGATTGTTCAGGTGAGCCGGATCGAGCAGCGCCGCCGCCGGCTCCCGCCACAGGTTGCGATGCCCCGGCAGTTGCAGAAAGTAGAGGCTGAAGGTGGGCATCAGCGCGGCGTGATGGCTCGCAATCACCTTGGCGTAGGAGCGCAAGTGCATGTCGACCGGCGGCAGACGCTCGGAGTAGTCGTAGGCGGTGTTGGCGGCGGTTCCTTCGGCATCTTCCAGTAGGGGCTTTTGCAACTCGTCGGGAATCAGGCCTAATTCGTAGCGACCCATGTGCGGCAGCGCATCCACTCCGGCCTCGATGCCCACTTTGTAGGGAGTGGAAACAAACTCCCCGTAAGTGACCAGCCCGATCTGATGGGCATGGGCGACGATCCACTGGGTATTGGCCGCAGTCAAATTATGGCCCAGCCAGAGCACGCGGGTTCCCATGCGGGTAATGTCGAGCAGCTGATGGGCGGTGTCCTCGGGGCTCAGTTCGGCGGGCCGTGCGCCTTGGCGCAGCTTGGCTGCCCAGTCGATGCTCCCACCCTGGCGCAACGGAGCGCGGCCGCGATGGCCGAGCAGGCTCCAGTTGTCGGTGCTGCCCACCGAATCCATCAAGTAGAGGTGGGGGCTGGGGCTGGCGGCCTGGTCGACAAAGCCGCGACGGCTGTCGCTGGCCGCTACTACCGTGGTCACGCCCAGATACAGGAAAGCGTTGGCCTGGCCCTGGCTGTTCATGCCTGCGTAGCCGTCCACCAGGCCGGGGATGAGGAACTTGCCGGTGCAGTCAATAACCCGCGCGCCCTTGGGAATGGTAACCGCCATGCGCGAGCCGACTTCGGCGATGCGGCCGTCGCGGATGACCACGATGGCGTCGGGCAGATCCTTGGCGGAGTGGCCCCAGTCGCTGACATCGACCACCGTGCCGCCCGCCAGCACCAGCGGGACGGAGGGCTTGGGCAGAGGCAAAAACGGCCCCTGCGCCCCGGCCAAGGTACCGGCCAGAGCCACGCCTCCGATCCACATCTGCAAATAGAGCGCAATCCGCATAGGAAATCTATCTTGTGGAATTTTCGCACAGTGGTCTGACCGAATCCCTCCGCCGTGCCGGATCAGGCAACAGAGAACCGTCAATACTCCATCAAAAAAGCCGGAGATGGGCTCCCCACCCGGCGTTTGTACGCCGGATGAGCGACAGCCGAGCGCCTCAATCCGCCACCAGGACCGGTTGTCTATGGTGCGCCAGCAGCGGCCGCACCTGTTCGAGCGCCGCCTCGACGGTCAGCCCGTGACGGGCGCGCAGCTCGTCGACCTTGCCATGCTCGATGAAGCGGTCCGGCCAGCCGATGCGCACCACCGGCAGGGTGCAGCCCATCTCTTCCAGAGCCTCGATGACCGCCGAGCCGAAGCCGCCCATCTTCACGTGATCCTCGAAGGTGACGAAGGCGGAGACGCGCCCGGCGTACTCTGCCAGCATCTCCTTGTCCAGCGGCTTGACGAAGCGGGGATTGATGACCGCGGCAGAAAAGCCCTCCAGGCGCAGCCTTTGGGCCAGCTCGCGAGCCATCTTCACCATCGCTCCCAGGCCCAGAATGGCCACGTCGGCGCCGTCCTCGAGCACCTCGGCCTTGCCCACCGGGATGGCCGCCGGCTCCGCCTTGCGCTGGATCCCGGTCACCGTGCCGCGGGGATAGCGAATGGCGCTGGGCAGGGGCAGTTCCAGGGCGGTCTTCATCATGTCGGCCAGTTCGTCCTCGTCCTTGGGCGCCATCAGCACCAGGTCCGGCACGCTCCTCAGATAGGCGATGTCGAAGAGCCCATGGTGGGTGGGGCCGTCGTCGCCGGAGAGGCCGGCGCGGTCCATGCAAAAGAGCACCGGCAGCTTCTGCAAGGCCACATCGTGCACGATGGGGTCGAAGGCCCGCTGCAGGAAGGTCGAATAGATGGCGCAGACCGGGCGCAAGCCGCGCGTGGCCATGCCGGCGGCAAAGATCACCGCGTGCTCCTCGGCAATGCCCACGTCGTAGTAGCGTTTGGGATGCTGGGCGCGGAAGAGATCCAGGCCGGTGCCCGAGGGCATGGCGGCGGTGATGGCTACGATCTTTTCATTGCTATTGGCCAACTGCGCCAACGTAGTGGCGAAGACCTCGGAGTAGGTAGGCAGCCCGGCCGGCTCGGTCATGCCCGTCTCCGCATCGTAGGGCCCCAGACCGTGGAACTTCTTCTGTTTGTCCAGCGCCGGCTGGTAGCCGCGGCCCTTCTGCGTCAGCACGTGCAGCAGCACCGGGCGGTCGAGGGTCTTGAGGAACTTGAAGGTCTCGATCAGCAGCGGCAGGTTGTGGCCGTCGATGGGGCCGAAGTACTGCAGTCCAAACTCCTCGAAGAGCAGCGAGGGCCACAACATGCCCTTGGCCGCCTCTTCCGCCTTGCGCGCCATCACCGCGGCGGTTTTGCCGCCGAAGCGCTCGATGAGCTTGGCCGCCGAGTCGTGCAGGGTGCGATAGCGCTCGTTGGTCACGATTCTGTGAAAATAACGCGCAATGGCCCCGACATTGCGGTCGATCGACCACTCGTTGTCGTTCAACACCACGATCATGCGCTTGGTTTGCTCGGCGATGTTGTTCATCGCTTCGAAGGAGATACCGTTGGTAAAGGCGGCATCGCCGGCCACGGCGATCACATGCTCCTTGCCCCCCGCCAGGTCGCGAGCCACGGCCATGCCCAGCGCGGCAGAGAGAGCGGTGCCGGCGTGACCGGCCCCGAAGGCGTCGTGCTCGCTCTCGGTGCGCAGCATGAAGCCGTTCAGACCCTCCGGCTGGCGGATGGTGTCGAAGCGCTGGCGGCGGCCGGTGAGGATTTTGTGGATGTAGCTCTGGTGGCTGACGTCGAAGACCAGCTTGTCGGCCGGCGTATCGAAGACCGTATGCAGAGCCAAGGTCAGCTCCACCACTCCCAGATTGGGGCCCAGGTGGCCCCCGGTCTTGGCCAGCGTCTGGATCAGGAATTCACGGATCTCCTCCGCCAGTTGGGCCATTTGCGCTAGGTTCATGCGCTTCAGGTCGGCCGGCGAGTCGATGGTTTCCAGCAGTGTTCCCATGCGTTCCCTTCCCCCGGAACCGCGCCGGGCAAGACAAAAGCCCGTGCCGGAGCTTTGGCGCGAATGCCGCCAGTTTGCAGTATACCAATCCTTGAATTTCACCGCTGCGGAAGTGATGGGAGAGCAATAGCAGGAATGTCTAAAACTGGATTCGTCAGCCTGTCCCCGGTTCGGAACCCTTCACTCTAAAATAAAACGCCTATTATCAATTGCTTGTAATCTTGAGCTCAGGGAAGAACCTGTATTTCTGTGGTTCCCCGACGGGAAAGCCCAAAACCTCGGATCCTTCCCTGGGCTCAGGGTGACAAGTGCTTCATACTATGGTTGATAAATGACAAAACAGGGTTCCGGACCAGAGTAAGGCTGCCG
>Ga0326728_10023352_pt1 | contig 11340 bp, 10 predicted proteins | sample MB3enrmetagenome_FD_207602 | JGI IMG/M metagenome (GOLD analysis project Ga0326728, IMG submission 207602) | Lab enriched peat soil microbial communities from McLean, Ithaca, NY, United States - MB31MN | ecosystem: Environmental > Terrestrial > Soil > Wetlands > Peat | place: USA: New York... | reverse complement strand
TACTACAGTTCACCAGCCGTGGTGGTGGTTAATGCAACCAATACCCGCATCAAGGGCGGTAAAGATCTGCAAGGAAAGCAAGTCGGGGTAGAGCAGGCTTCGTCATACGAACGTTATCTGAATAAGGGATTGAAGTTATATGGTGATAACACCGCGCAGCCGACCTATCCGTTTAGCAGCGTCACGGTCCACCCGTATGAGAGCGAAGAACTTGCATTTCAGGATCTGGCATTGGGCGATGGGAAGCGCATCGATGCCGTTGTATCCAATCTGGTAGCGGCAAAACCTCGTCTCGCCAAGTATCCGGGGAAGTTCAAAATCGTTGGGCATCCGCTCTATGGAGAACCCAACTGGGTCGCAATCGACAAGGGCGATGCCGAATGGGGGGCGACGCTGCGCAAGATCATTACCGACATGCGGCACGATGGTACGTTAGCCCGAATTTCGAAAAGATGGGTAGGTAGCGATATCACTCAGTGACGTGATTGTCATTGAAATTCATTCGGACGCCTCATTTTTCGTGCGCTGCGTCTCGCGCGGCGCACGGTATTTTTTGCTGTGTCGTCCTGCGATCTTACCTTCCATCTTGACTGCCTTTCCCTCCATGATACTGAATCAGACTCTACGCCCCGGCTTGCTGTTCAAGCTTCGGATTGCCCTTGTGTGGGCTGGTTTGCTGCTGGCCTTTCTGCTGTTTGTGCATGGTTTCAATCTGGAATTTTCCTTTGTCGCTGCCCGCTTACCCAGCCTGCTGGGTTTTAAACTCGGCCCGGATGGCTTTTTACAAGGCGTGCCATTGACGTTGTTGATCTGCCTGGCTTCCATGGCCATTTCCCTGGCTCTGGGCCTGATATCCGCACTGGGGAGAATGTCACACAGCGCCCTCTGTTTCGGTTTGGCGACTTTTTACACTTCGTTTTTCAGAGGGACGCCTCTGCTTTTGCAGGTGCTTCTGATTTATCTTGGGTTACCTCAACTCGGGCCGGTTCCGGATGCCATCCCTTCAGGCATCGCGGCCCTGTCTTTGTGCTATGGCGCCTATCTGAGCGAAATTTTCCGGTCATCTATCCTGTCGGTACCCAAGGGACAGTGGGAAGCGGCTCAGGCACAAGGCTTCGGCTCTCGCAGAATCCTGCTTCTCGTCATCATGCCCCAGGCCATCCGGGTCGCCATTCCGCCGGTTGGTTCCATGTTCATCTCCATGCTGAAAGATTCATCGCTGGTGTCGGTCATGGGACTGTGGGAAATCATGTTTCTGGCGCAAAGCTACGGGCGCGCCGAGTTTCGTTATATGGAAATGTTGATCACCGCTGCTGTTATCTACTGGGTTCTGTCCGTCGTACTGGAGCTAGTGCAGACCTGGCTGGAGTCTCGTTTTCACGAGGCTGCGCGCTGAGTACCGATGATGGGGGCAAACACACCACGCCATGTGGAATGACCGCGGAGTACTGTATATATCATTGCAGAATATAAACGCTGTGTGTTATAACTTTGTCTTCCATAGAAGCCAAGGACAACCATGATCACTCCAACAGAACGACCCCGGGCCAGCGACTTTCCCTATGTGCATGGTTTCTCACCGGAAGAGCAGGCCCGCTTGTCGCGGCAAGCGCGATTTCTTGAAAGTGAAGTCTATCGGGATATTGACCTGAGTCAGGTCGACCACCTGCTGGAAGTCGGCTGCGGCGTCGGCGCACAGACTGAAATTCTGTTGCGCCGTTATCCGGAGGTCAGCATCACCGGAATCGACTTCAGCGAGCGGCAATTGAGTGCTGCGCGTTCGCGACTGGCCGCCACGCCGCTGGCGGATAACCGGTCTCGGCTGCTTCAGATGGATGCCGCAGATCTGTGCTTCCCGGCGGCAACGTTTGACGCTGCTTTTTTGTGCTGGATTCTCGAACATGTGCCTGACCAGGAACAGGTGCTGGCCGAAGTCAGGCGGGTTCTCAAACCCGGTGCGCGGTTGTATGCCACGGAGGTCATGAATGCCTCATTTTTCATGTCCCCCTATTCGCCCCATCTGCAGCAGTACTGGATGGCGTTTAACGATCACCAACTGGCCGTCGGGGGGGATCCTTTTGTCGGTGCGAAACTCGGACAATTGCTGCTGCGGCAGGGGTTCCGCGAAGTTCATACCCAAGTTAAGACCTGGCATCTTGACGCACGCGATCCGCATCGCCGTCAGCAGGTTCTCGAATACTGGAGCGACTTGCTGCTGTCCGCTGTCGATCAGTTGCTGAATGCCCGCCGTGTGACGCCGGAACTGGTAACGGCAATGCAGGATGAATTGAACGTCCTGCGCCGCGATCCGAATCTGGTGTTCTTTTATTGCTTCTTCCAGGCAAGCGCACGGGTGTGAGCGACAAACCGTAAACATCACTCAATTACCCAAATGAAAGAAACTTGTATGCATGAGCCGCGTACTACGTTACAGACGGATCCCCTCTACCCGCGATTACAGCGCCAGCGCGTTCTGATTCTGGATGGTGCCCTGGCAACCGAACTTGAAAGGCGCGGTGCCGATCTGAATGATCCTTTGTGGTCTGCACGAATTCTGATCGAACAACCGGATCTGATCCGTGAGGTGCATACCGATTATTTCGCTGCAGGCGCCGACGTGGCGACAACCGCCAGCTACCAGGCGACGTTTGAAGGTTTTGCCCGTCGCGGTATCGATCAGGCCGCGGCGGCCGACCTGATGCGACGTTCGGTGGCGCTGGCGTGTGAGGCTCGTGATGAATTCTGGGCGGTGACGGCTAATCATGATGGACGGATGCGCCCGCTGGTGGCGGCTTCAGTAGGTCCGTATGGCGCGATGAAGGCTGACGGATCTGAATATCGGGGAGGGTATGACCTGGATGAAGAGACGCTGATGACCTTTCACCGCCCCCGGCTCAAAGTGCTGATCGAGGCTGGTGCGGATTTGCTGGCGTTTGAAACCCTGCCATGCCTGGCTGAGGCTCGCGCCCTGGCTCGTTTGTTAGAAGAATTCCCCGGGGTTTATGCCTGGGTCAGTTTTTCGTGTCGCGATGATCTGCACAACTGCCAGGGAGAAGTGTTCAGTGATTGCGTGAAGGCGCTGGAAGCGTTTGCGCAGATCGTCGCCGTCGGGGTCAATTGCACACCGCCCGAGCATATCGTCCCGTTGCTGACTGCCGCTCGGCAAGTCAGCAACAAAACGCTGCTGGCCTATCCCAATTCCGGCGAAAGCTACGATGCCATGCATAAATGCTGGCACGGTATCAAGGATGCGACGGGGTTTGCCGAGTCGGCGAGGACCTGGTACCAGGCCGGTGCGCGGGTTATCGGCGGATGCTGCCGCACGACACCGGCCGATATTCATGCACTGACAACCTGGGCTCGTGCCTGAATGCACGCGGGTGCCCTATTTTTTCAACATCAAAGTAGACAGTTAAATGAGCGAATATTTATTTACCTCGGAATCGGTCTCCGAAGGACATCCTGACAAAGTAGCGGACCAGATCTCGGACGCGATCCTCGATGCGATCTTGCGTGAAGACAAATTCGGTCGCGTAGCGGCCGAAACGCTGGTGAATACCGGCCTGGTCGTGCTGGCCGGCGAAATCACCACCCACGCCAATATCGACTATATCCAGGTCGCGCGCGAAGCCATCAAGCGCATTGGCTACGACAACTCGGAACTGGGCTTCGACTATCACGGTTGCGCAGTGATGATGTGCTATGACCGCCAGTCGCCCGATATCGCCCAAGGGGTCAACGAAGGCCAGGGCATGGATCTGGATCAGGGCGCCGGTGACCAGGGCCTGATGTTTGGCTATGCCTGCGACGAAACCCCGACGCTGATGCCGTTCCCGATCTACTACGCTCACCGTCTGATGCAGCGTCAGGCAGAACTGCGCAAGGACGGCCGCCTGCCGTGGCTGCGTCCGGATGCCAAGAGCCAGATCACCTGCGTGTACGACAGCGCCACCGGCCTGCCCAAGCGCATCGACACCGTGGTGTTGTCCACACAGCACAGCCCGGATATCGATCACAAGACGCTGACCGAAGCCATCATCGAAGACGTGGTAAAGCCGGTACTGCCGAAAGACATGGTGACCGACGAAACCCGCTTCCTGATCAACCCGACCGGTCGTTTCGTCATTGGCGGTCCGATGGGCGACTGCGGCCTGACCGGCCGCAAGATCATCGTCGACACCTACGGCGGCGCCGCACCGCACGGCGGTGGCGCGTTCTCCGGCAAGGACCCGTCCAAGGTTGACCGTTCGGCCGCCTATGCCGGCCGCTATGTGGCCAAGAACATCGTGGCAGCCGGCCTGGCCCGCCAGTGCCAGATCCAGGTTTCGTACGCTATTGGCGTGTCGCAACCTACATCGATTTCGGTGGACACTTTCGGTACCAACCGTATCCCCAACGATCAGATCGTTGCGTTGGTGAAACGGCACTTCGATCTGCGTCCGAAGGGCATCATCCAGATGCTGGACCTGTTGCGTCCGATCTACGGCAAAACCGCTGCTTACGGCCACTTTGGCCGCGAAGAGCCGGAATTCAGCTGGGAACGTACCGACAAGGCAGAAGCGCTGCGCGCCGACGCCGGCCTGTAATAGTCAACTATCCGGGGAGCGCTGCGAGACTCGTTCGAGTCCCAGGCCCGGTTCGAAAACGGCGCTTACCTGACAACCCGGGCCGGATGCGGGATGCGGGATGCGGGTAAGCGCATCCCTGTCCGGCCTCGTGAAAAGGAACGTCACGATGGCTGAATTCAACGATTACCTCGTTGCCGATATCAATCTGGCCGGTTGGGGCCGCAAAGAACTGGCGATTGCCGAAACTGAAATGCCCGGTCTGATGGCGCTGCGTGACGAATATCGCCACTTGCAGCCGCTGCGCGGCGCGCGTATTGCCGGTTCGCTGCACATGACCATTCAGACCGGTGTCCTGATCGAAACCTTGATCGCGCTGGGTGCTGAAGTACGCTGGGCTTCGTGCAACATTTTTTCCACACAAGACCACGCTGCCTCCGCCATCGCCGCCGCCGGGATTCCGGTGTTTGCATTCAAGGGCGAAAGTCTGGATGAGTACTGGGAATTCAGCCATCGCATTTTCGAATGGCCTGAAGGTCAGCCTGCCAACATGATCCTCGACGACGGTGGCGACGCTACCCTGTTGCTGATGCTGGGCTCGCGCGCCGAGAAGGATCTTGGCGTGGTATCGCATCCGTCCAACGAAGAAGAAACCGCGCTGTTCGCGGCGATCAAGCGTTATCTTCAAATCGATCCGCAATGGTACTCCAAGCGTCTGCAGCACATCCGTGGCGTGACCGAGGAAACCACCACCGGCGTGCACCGTTTGTACCAGATGCAAAAAGACGGGCGTCTGCCGTTCCCGGCATTCAACGTCAACGACTCGGTGACCAAGTCCAAGTTTGACAACCTCTACGGCTGCCGAGAATCGCTGGTGGATGGCATCAAGCGCGCGACCGACGTGATGATCGCGGGCAAGGTGGCGGTGGTTGCCGGATACGGCGACGTGGGTAAGGGCTGCGCGCAAAGTTTGCGTGGTCTGGGCGCCACGGTCTGGGTGACGGAAATCGACCCGATCTGCGCGCTGCAGGCCGCGATGGAAGGCTATCGCGTGGTCAAGATGGATTGGGCCGCCGACAAGGCGGACATCTTTGTTACCTGCACCGGCAACGTCAATGTGATCGATCATCACCATATGGTGGCGATGCGCAGCCAGGCAATCGTGTGCAACATTGGCCACTTCGATTCGGAAATCAACGTCGCCAGCCTGCGCAAATACACCTGGGAAAACATCAAGCCGCAAGTCGACCACATCATTTTCCCGGACGGCAAGCGCATCATCCTGCTGGCCGAAGGCCGCTTGGTCAACCTGGGTTGCGGCACCGGCCACCCGAGCTTCGTGATGTCCAACTCTTTCACCAATCAAGTGCTGGCACAGATCGAGCTGTTCGAAAACGGCAACCGGTACAAGAAACAGGTTTATGTACTGCCGAAGCATCTGGATGAAAAAGTCGCCCGTCTGCATCTGAAGCGCATCGGTGTCGAACTGACCGAACTGTCCGAAGAACAGGCCAGCTACATCAGCGTTTCGGTGGCCGGTCCTTATAAGCCCGACCACTACCGTTATTGATCAAGCGGTAAGCAGGGGCCGGCCGAAACAAAAAGCCGGTCCCGCGTAACAAGAATATAACTTGCAAAAAAGCGGCATCGGGGACTTCCCGATGTCGCTTTTGTCTTGCGGCGCTGGATCAGCGTATGGCGTGTTGTCTGCGCCAGAAGGCCAGCAGGTCAGCCTGGGTGATCAGGCCGAGGTAGTGGCCGTTGTCGACCAGCAAGGCGACCAGTCCTTCGTTGAAAATATGTAATAGATCCTCGAAGCGGGCGTCCGGTCCGAGTGTCTGCAACTCACCACTCATCACCTTGCTCACCGGTAAGGAGAAATTCTCGGTTTCTCCGTGTACCGACATCAGTAAGTCCCATTCGTCGATGATGCCGATGATCTCGTCGTTGTGCAGCACGGGCAGTTGCGAGACATCGAAGCGGCGCATGCGCTGGTACGCGACCGCGAGCGTTTCGTCGGGCGAGCAGGTGACCGATTGACCCCGGTCGTGACGCCGGGGCACCAGGTCGGTCAGGTTGGCGATTTTCGGCAGGGTGACCATCCCCTGGTCGAGCATCCAGTCACGGCTGAACATTTTCGAGAGGTATTTATTGCCGCTGTCGCAGACAAAGGACACGACGCGCTTGGGGGTTTTTTGTTCGCGGCAATAGCGCAGCGCAGCGGCAACCAGTGTGCCGGAGGACGATCCGGCCAGGAGTCCCTCGCGCTGCAACAGCAACTGCGCGGTTTCGAAACTTTCCTGATCGGAAATACGGAAGGCGCGAGCGACGCGCGACAGATCCGCCTGCGGCGGCACAAAATCTTCACCAATGCCTTCTACCAGCCAGCTGCCAGCCTCTCCGAACCGGCCAGTCTCGACGTAGTCGGCCAGAATCGAACCTTTCGGGTCTGCCAGGACGAATTCGGTGGAGGGGGAGACTTTGGCAAAAAACCGCGACAGACCGGTCAGGGTGCCGCTGGATCCCACGCCCACGACAATGGCGTCGACCGAATGCGCCAGTTGATCCCATAGTTCGGGAGCGGTGCCGGTTTCATGCGCCAGCGGGTTGGCCGGGTTGTTGAATTGGTCGATATAGAACGCGCCGGGTGTCGCCTGTGCGATCGAGCTGGCCAGATCCTGGTAGTAGGCCGGATGCCCCTTGCCGACATCTGAACGGGTCAGGCGGACTTCGGCGCCCAGTGCCTGAAGGTGGGCGACCTTTTCGCTGCTCATCTTGTCCGGAACCACCAGGATCAGACGATAGCCCTTTTGTGCCGCGACGAGTGCGAGCCCCAGTCCGGTATTTCCCGCGGTGGCCTCGACGATGGTGCCGCCGGGCTTGAGCTGGCCAGCACGCTCTGCCGCCTCGATCATGCTGAGTCCAACGCGGTCCTTGATCGAGCCGCCCGGGTTCTGGCTTTCGAGTTTCAGGTAGAGTTCACATACCCCGGTGTCGAGGTTGTTGACCCGAACGACGGGGGTATGGCCGATCAATTCGAGTACTGAAGCATTTGGCATTGTCTGACCTCGCGATGATGACAGATTAAAACGGGGAGCCCGCTGTTGATCATTTATTGCGGCGCAACTGCCGCTCCAGTTGTGCCGCGCCCAGCGATAGCACACTGCACAATACGAAATACAGAAAACCGGCGAACAGGAAAATTTCCAGCGGATAGACCTGCTCTCGGTTATTGACCTGCGAACTGATCATGGTCAGTTCGGGTACGCTGACGATAAAGGCCAGCGATGTATCCTTGATCAAGGCCACGAACAGGTTCACAAACGATGGCAGCATATGACTGAGCGCCTGCGGCAACAGGACCAGGCGCAAGGTTTGCCAGCGTGAAAATCCGCTGGCCTGAGCGGCCTCGCGTTGTCCTGCCGGTAGTGCATGCAATCCGGCGAGGATGCTGATCATGACAGTGACGGCATTGAACAGCGACAGGGCCGCCACGACCGATACGGCATCCGGCGCGCTGCGTCCCAGCCACATCGGCAGCAGGAAATACAGCCAGAAGATCAGCAGCAAGAGCGGAATGCCGCGTACGACCTCGCTGAGCAACCAGAGTCCGCGCTGAAGCCATCGAGGCGCAAACCAGTGGATCAGCGCCAGTCCAAAGCCCAGAAGGATGGCGATCAGCCCGGACGATACGGCGAGCAATACCGTTAGCAGCAGTCCGCCCGGTTCTCCCTGGCTCAGGTTTCCAACCAGGATATAGCCCAGATTTTCGTGAATGACCGGATAGTAAAACAGCTTAGTCAGCACGGCGATTGCTCCTCAGGCCAGCGGGGGAGGGATTGAGCGACGTCAGTACCGCACTGAGTACGACGCCGAGCAGCAGATAAATGACCGAGGCAACCGCATAGGCTTCGATGCCATGGAAGTTGAAGCTTTCGATCTGGCTGGTCTGGTACATGATTTCGGTGACGGCGATCGACATCGCCAGCGGCGAGTTTTTCAGCAGGTTGAGGTATTGCCCGACCAGCGGTTGCCAGGCGTGCGCCAGCGCTTGAGGCAGGATGACCAGCCGTAGGCTTTGCCATTGGGAAAACCCCTGACTCCGGGCGGCTTCGAGCTGCCCTTGCGGTACCGCGCGCACGCCGGCGCGCAGTTCTTCGGCCAGAAAGGCCGCGGTGAACAGTCCCATGCTCCAGATGCCGACCAGTAGTTCTGTCGAGGGGAAACCGATACCGAACAGTTGATGACCGGCGTTAAGCCAGTTTCGCGCCGATTCCGGCAGCCAGACGACGCCGCCGAAATACCAGAACAGGAGTTGCACCGCCAGCGGCGTATTGCGAAACAAGGTGATATAGCCTGCGCCTATCCATTGCAACGGGCGCGGCCCGGCCAGCCGCAATGACAGCAATACCAGTGCCAGCAGGGTGGCCATGACACCGGCCAGCAGGGTCAGTTCAAGCGTGACACCCATGCCATGCAACAGCCAGTCGAGCGGCTGTCCGCTTAACACCGCGCTCCAGTCGAAATGATAGCCCCCCAAGCTCATACCGTTTCTCCGGCCAGGTGCAGCGGGCTGAGCAACTGGTTCAGAAACTGGCGTGCGCGCGGATGTGCCGGGTTGCTGAAAAACGCCTGCGGTGCGGCGCTTTCCAGAATCTGCCCACGGTCGATAAAGACCACGCGATCGGCGACTTCCCGGGCGAAGCCCATTTCATGGGTGACGACCAGCATGGTAATGCCATGGTGCGCCAATGATTTCATGACGCCCAGTACTTCGCCGATCATTTCGGGGTCGAGCGCCGAAGTTGGTTCGTCAAACAGCAGGATCTTCGGTTTCAGTGCCAGTGCGCGCGCGATCGCGACCCGTTGCTGCTGGCCGCCGGATAGCTGCGACGGATAGTGGCGGCTTTTGTCGGAGAGTCCGACCTGTTCCAGCAAACCAAGCGCCAGATCGCTTGCCTCTTGCTTTCCAAGGCCTGCCAGGTGGCGCGGTGCCAGTGTGATGTTTTCCAGTGCGGTCAGGTGCGGATACAAGTTGAATTGCTGAAAAACGAAGCCGATCTGCTGACGCTGCGCGTTCAGGCTGCGCGAGGCGTCGTAGATCGAGTGGCCATCGATCAGGATGTCTCCGCCATCGATGGACTCCAGGCGGTTGATGGTGCGGATCAGGGTCGATTTGCCCGAGCCGGAAGGACCGCAGATCACCACGACTTCGCCCTTGGCGACTTCCAGTTCGATATCCTTCAGCACGTGCAAGTCGCCGAAATGTTTCTGTACGTTGTTGAATCGGATCATGGTTACCACCAGAAACACTCGCCCCGGGGACGATTCCCCGGGGCGAGGCCTGTCTATTACGGAGCGACAATCTTGAAATTACGCGGCAGCGGGGTAGCGGACTGCTTGCCAAACCACTTGTTGTAAATCTTGACGGCTTGCCCGTTCTTTTCCAGTTCGACCAGGGTCTGGTTGATCTTGCCCAGCAGGCGCGATTCCCCCTTGTTGACCGCAATACCGATGTTTTCTACCGAGACGGTGTAGGGCAGGATGGCGTAGCGGGATTTATCCGGTGCCTTGGCCAAGAGACCCGCCAGCAGGGCGCCATCCTGGGTGATGGCCTGGACGTTGCCATTGCGCAGCGCGACCAGTGCCAGGGCGATTTCGTCATACGACAGGACCGTGGCATCCGGGAAGGCCTTGCGCAGTTCCTGTTCTTCAGTGGTTCCCTTCACGGCACCGATTCGTGCGTGATCGAGGTCGGCCTTGCTATGGAAGGCCCCCTTGGGCGCCAGGAATTGCTGGCCGCCAACGAAATACGGGGTGGAAAAATCGACTTGTTGCGCACGTTCAGGCGTGATGGTGAAGTCGGCAACGATCACATTGACCTTGTGCGATACCAGTAGCGGAATGCGGTTGGCCGGATTGGTCGTTTGCAGTTCCAGTTTGACGCCCAGCTTTTTCGCGATGATCTGTGCGATATCGATGTCGTAACCCACCAACTTATGGCTCTGGCTGTCAATCGAGCCAAACGGCGGGTTGCTGTCGAAAACGCCGATGGTGATTTTGCCTGCGCTTTTAACGTCATCCAGTTGATCCGCGTGAGCCCAGCCAGTAGCGAGTGCCAGGGACAGAATGGCGATATTCCCAATTGCTTTCATATGAGTACCTGTCAGTTTGTTTAGTTATATGAGGCAGGTTACGTCTGTTTTTAATAACGATCCAATAGCAATTTGTTTTTTTATAATCGCCAAATGGAATATGTGCGCAGGGGTTTCATGCCTTTTTCAGCCCGGTCGTGCTTGATGGATTGACGGATCAAGTCCACCTGCAGCGTGATGCTTGGCGATGTCACTACCCGGGTATATGTTGAAGTGTGTTGAAGCCGGAGCACCGATGATGCAAGCCATGGTTTTGGAAACGCCGCTGTCCTTGTTGCAGCCCTGTTTTGTTCCGACGCCTGCACCTGCCCGTGGGCAGGTGCTATTGCGCGTCGAGGCATGCGGTGTGTGCCGTACGGATTTACACCTGGTCGACGGTGAGTTGCCCGATGCGCGCTATCCTATCGTCCCCGGGCACGAGATCGTCGGAAGAGTCGAGGCCGTGGGTGAGGGGGTGACCGGGCTGCGGCACGGACAACGACTTGGCGTGCCCTGGCTCGGCTGGACTTGCGGTGAGTGCGAATACTGCCGAAGCGGACATGAAAATCTTTGCGATCATGCCTTGTTCACCGGATGTCAGATCAACGGCGGCTATGCGGACCATGCGCTGGCGGATCAGC
>Ga0326728_10023351_pt1 | contig 11340 bp, 10 predicted proteins | sample MB3enrmetagenome_FD_207602 | JGI IMG/M metagenome (GOLD analysis project Ga0326728, IMG submission 207602) | Lab enriched peat soil microbial communities from McLean, Ithaca, NY, United States - MB31MN | ecosystem: Environmental > Terrestrial > Soil > Wetlands > Peat | place: USA: New York... | reverse complement strand
CATCGAGCGAGGCATTCTCCGGGTTCGGTTGGACGCTGGGCGTACGCAACGACCACGTTCAACCATATTTCTTTGTGGGGGCCCAGAAAAATCTCCATTCGGAAATTACTTTTGGCAATCGGTCTAGCTCCGCGTTCAAGAAAGATGTAGCAGATGCATTCGAATTGCGCTTTCGTTGCAACGGGACGAATCTTCTCGGACAATTCCTCAGCAGCACGAAAGAGCCTGCGATTGAGTTTCAACCATTCGTGAGTGTGGCGCTGCATGTATTCCCTTATTGCGCGTCTCTACACAAGGGCGCGGCTCTCACCGTCCAATCCCGACTCTAGTCCAAAGTCGTTCGATCCAATTTTGTTTCTTCCGTACTGACTCGTCTTCAAACGTAATCGGGTCTGTGTTGTAGGCGAACCGGTACTTGCACACCGGGCACGAGGCCACGAGTTCACCGGAACTCTCAGGGAGGCGTAGCCTCGTTCCGTCCTGATGGCATTTCACAACATTGAACATACCAGGACTTGGAGATGGAAAATGGTCCGAGTTGCGAAGGAGATGCCGTCCAAGCAAGCCCGCGTGTTCCAAGTACGGTCGGGATTCTTGGACCAGTTGCCGTAGTTCCTGCCGAAGGTGAGCGAAATGCTGTTCTGCCTGTGACGCCATAAGGAATCTTAAGGCCGGATCGAGTGCTTCGCGCTTCACCATCTCGTAAGCATTATCGTGAAGTGAACGTAACTTCTTATGCCCCTTGCCGAGGAAATCGTCTAGAGTGTCACAGCACGCAGCCTTGATATACGCAAGATGCTTGTCCAATTGGGCGAACTCCCTTTGGACGTTCACGATCTCTTCTTGGAGGCCGGCGAACGATTTCTGAGCGGTGTCCGCATCGTGGAAGCGGGGATTGTAGACGTGGCCAAAAGAAATGTCGCAATCTAGCACGGCGCGGGCTGCTTCTACGTTTAGTCCGTCGAGATAGTCTGCTTTTGAAATCCTGCGCATCTCGCAAACAGTGCGATAGACGAACGCGAGCTGATCACGGTCAAGATAGCCGGTGTTTCTCGTCTCCGTTATCTGCCGTATTCCCTCCGGGCTTTTCTCCTGCCGGTAATTCACACACTTACAGCCATACAGCATGAGTTTGCCGAAGCCGAGAAATACCGCTGTTGTGTCTGTCAGGATTTCATTTTCGGACTCGATGCCGCATTCAAGGCCATGAACCTGAAGCCACTTGTGGCAAATTTCGTGGGAGAGAGTTGCTGCAACGGCTTCCGGAAACGAACCAGCATCACTTGCGACCTCGATGAACACATCCTTGCCTTGGCGGTCGAGGCAAATGTGACCGCCGACATTCTCCTTCTGCATGGCCACACCAATGACGAATGTGAAGTCACCAAGCCCGATGAATTCTGCCACCTCCCTTGCAGCCTTCTGGATGGCCACATGTTCCACGATTGGCTTTCGAAATGGCTGGAATAGCCGATACGAGACACTTTGCCCGGTCGTCTGCTCCAGCAGTGTCAACTTGGCGAGAAAGCTTTGGATCGCTTGCTCAGTCATCGGTGCAGAGTATGCCACTTTCAGCGAGGCGCCGGCAAGCATACCGAGCCGCGGCAGGAAAGTCGCGCCTACAACCGTAAACTGTGAACCGGGAACCGCGAACTAATACTGCGGCACGTTGGGGTCAATGCGCTCTGCCCACGCGTTGATGCCGCCGGCGACATTCTTCAGCTTCGGATAGCCTTGTTGGCGGAGGAATCTCAGAGCGCGGGCGCTGCGACCGCCCATCTTGCATTGCAGGACAATGAGTTTGTCCTTCGGTAGTTCCTGAAACCGCTGCGGCAACTCGGGTAAGGGGAGTTTTACCGCACCCTCGATCATGGAAATTTCGAATTCGTCGGGATTGCGGACATCGACAAGGACGAAGTCCTCCTTGCGGTCGCGCATCTGTTTGAGTTGCACGACGCTGATGTCGTCGGGACCGAGGCCTTCATCTTTCTGTTCCACAATCGAATCTCCGGATGTGCCGCCTTCTTCGCCGCGGCCGATGCCGCAGAATTGGTTGTAGTCAATCAGCTTGGTGATCGTCGGGTGCTTGCCGCAGACGGGGCAGTCCGTGTCGCGTGGAATCTTGTACTCGCGGAAGCTCATGTCCATCGCATCGAATCGCAGCAGGCGGCCCATGAGCGGTTTGCCTTTGCCGATGATGAGTTTGACGGCTTCGTTCGCCTGAATGTTGCCGATGATGCCGCAGATGACGCCGAGCACGCCGCCTTCGGCGCAGCTCGGAACGAGACCGGGTGGCGGCGGCTCCGGATACCAGCAACGGTAACACGGGCCGCCCAGATGCGGTGCGAACACGCTGGCCATGCCTTCCCAGCGAAAGATCGAGCCGTACACATTCGGTTTCTTGAGCATCACGCAGGCGTCGTTGACGAGATACCGCGTCGGGAAATTGTCCGTGCCGTCGATGACGATGTTGTAGTCCTTGAGGATATTGAGCGCGTTCTCGCTGGTCAGCTTGACGGGGTGGGGAATGAAATTCAGGTTCGGGTTGATTGCCTTCAGCTTTTCCTCCGCGCTCTTGAGCTTGTGTTTGCCCACGTCGGCGGTGAAATGAATGATCTGGCGCTGGAGATTGCTGAAGTCCACCGTGTCGAATTCGACCATGCCGATGGTGCCGACGCCGGCAGCGGTCAGATAAAGCGCGAGCGGTGAGCCGAGTCCGCCCGAGCCGATGAGCAACACCTTCGCCGCCTTGAGGCGTTCCTGGCCTTCCATGCCGACTTCAGGCAAGATCAGGTGGCGCGAGTAACGTTTGATTTCCTCGTTGGTCAGCTTCGCGCGGTCTTTGATGATGGGATCGATGCGCTGAAGATTCCCGCCCGCGATGGACGGCACGATGGCTATCTCGTCGCCATCGGTGACGGGCGTATTGTCGCCCTTGGCGCGGATGTCTTCGTCGTTGACGTACACGCGGACAAAATTGCGGAGCTTGCCGTCCTCAGTGTAGAGGTGTTGACGAAGTTGCGCGTGTTGGACGGTCAGGTTCGCCAGAATCTCGCTGATCGTCCTGCCCTGCACCTCGACCGTTGCCTGCTCGCCCGCGTAGGCGCGCAACGCCGTTGGAATTGTGACTTTAATCGCCATTATTTTATTGTCTACCCTCAATGAGTCTGCGACTCGCGGAACGTAATCTAGCCGACTACTCCAAAATTTCAACCGGCTCGGGGTCGAACACGCTCCGGTCATCCCGGAGCCGCCAGGAGTTGGATTCGACCGCCTTGCCTTTGGCCACGGAGACAATCAGATAGGAGAAATTCGGCCAGGCGTCGTCGAGGTCGAATTGGGACGGACGCGCCGCCACATCGGGATGTGAGTGATAGATGCCGAGAATTTGCAGGCCGCGCTTGTCGGCGTCGCGTTCGATTTTCAGGTAGGCGAGCGGGTCAATCAGATAGCGGTTGCGGGCGCTCTCCCTGCCGGTGGGAGGTTGGCCGGTGCGCTCGTTGTCCGCGGCGACGACTTCGGTAATCAAGCCATCTTTGCCCAGCATCACGCCGCAACTCTCGTTTGGGTAGCCCGATTCGAGGTGTTTGTGGATGCGCTCCATCAACAGTCGGGAGATTTTCATGGCGTGTCCCAGAACTTGTCGCTGTGATAGCGCTCGCCGCCGTCAGGACAGATTGCGACGACGGTGCCTCGCTCGACCGTTGCCGCAAGTTTCAACGCGGCGCAAATAGCGGCGCCGGCACTGACGCCGACGTACAAGCCTTCCTCACGGGTCATCCATTTGGCCATGCTTTGTCCAGATTCGGTCGAGATGCCGATAATCTGATCGGCGAACTTGGGATCGTACAGCTTCGGCACGTGTGAAGCCGTCTCCATGTGCTTGAGACCCTCGAGGCCGTGGAACGGTCCGTCGGGCTGCATGGCAATGATTTTGATGTTGGGGTTGAACTCGCGCAGCCGCCGTCCCGTTCCCATCAACGTGCCGCTCGTGCCAATGCCCGCGATGAAGTGCGTGATCTCGCCCTTCGTTTGCTCGATGATTTCGGTCGCAGTCGTCTCGTAATGGGCGAGGGGATTCTGTGGATTGCTGTACTGGTCGGGATAAAAATAGCGGCCAGGCTTCTGCTGGTAAAGGTTCTGCGTCTCGAAGAATGCGCCGTCGCTGCCTTGCGCCGGATCGGTCAACACCAATTCGGCGCCGTAGGCGGCGAGCAACTTCTTCCGTTCAACGCTGGCGTTGGACGGCATGAGCAATTTTACGCGATAGCCGCGCCGCGCGCCGATCATGGCATAGGCGATGCCGGTGTTGCCGCTTGTGGCGTCGAGGATGGTTTTCTCAGGGGTCATCTCGCCGGAGAGTTCCGCGGCGCGAATCATCCGATACCCCGGCCGGTCCTTGACCGAGCCGCCGGGGTTGAACCATTCGGCCTTGGCGAAGATCTGCACGCGGCGGAACTCGGCGCCAATACGCAGCAGCGGGATCAGCGGCGTATTGCCAATGGTGCGCAGCAGGGTGTCGGGATCAGCCGACGGCAGCAGCGATGTGTCCGTTCCAACCATCAAGACGGTCTGTCACCCTTGACGATGGGGGCGCTGACAAGGTTGCCCCACTCGGTCCAGGAGCCGTCATAGTTTTTCACGCTGGGGAAGCCGAGCAGGTATTTGAGCACGAACCATGTGTGCGCCGAGCGCTCCCCGATGCGGCAATAGGTGATGACGTCTTTCTGCCGTGCCACGCCGTTGGCGCGGTAGTAGTTTTCGATAGCTACAGGGTTTTTGAACGTCCCATCTTTGTTGACCGCTTGCTCCCACGGGATGTTCAGCGCGCTGGGGATGTGCCCGCCCCGCTGGGCCGTCTCGGTCATGCCGGGCGGAGCGACGATTTTGCCCGTGTACTCGTCCGGGGAGCGAACGTCTACCAAGATCGCTGGGTCGGTACGAACGGCCTTCATCACCTCTTTGCAAGAGGCCCGAAGCGACCAATCGGGTTCACGAGCCACATAATTCGTTGGTGGATGTTTCGGGACCTCATAGGACAGCAGGCGTCTCTGCGCGAACCAGAGCTTGCGACCGCCATTCATGACGCGCGCATCGGTGTGACCGTAGAGCTTCAACAGCCAAAACGCGTAACAGGCGAACCAGTTGTTGTTGTCACCATACAGCATCACGGTGGTATTGCGGGCGATGCCCGACGCGCTCATCAGTTTCTCGAGGTCCTGCTTCGTGAGAATGTCGCGGCGGACGTTGTCGCAAAGCTGGGTTTGCCAGTTCCAACCAATCGCGCCGGGGATGTGGCCTTGGTTGTAAGCCGTTGTGTTCACATCCACCTCGACAACGCGGACGTTGGGATCGGTTTTATGGCTGTCAACCCAGTCGGCTGAGACCAGCACATCGGGATGGGCGTACGCCGCTGTCATGAATTACCTCTTGCGTTTGAAAGATTCTCAGAAAATCAACTGCGCCTACCGGCCAGCAGTATAACACGGTCAGAACGGAGGGCAACAGCGCGATTGCCCGACCAGATGGGTGGAGATGACGGGATTTGAACTCGTGACCTCCTCGTCACGTCGAGAATGGCTTTCCTAACCATCATTTCGCCGGAGAGTTCCGCGGCGCGAATCATCCGATAGCCCAGCCGGTCCTTGACCGAGCCGCCGGGGTTGAACCATTCGGCCTTGGCGAAGATCTGCACGCGGCGGAACTCGGCGCCAATACGCAGCAGGGCGTCGGGATCAGCCGACGGCAGCAGCGACGTGTCCGTTCCAACCATCAAGACGGTCTGTCACCCTTGACGATGGGGGCGCTGACAAGGTTGCCCCACTCAGTCCAGGAGCCGTCATAGTTTTTCACGCTGGGGAAGCCGAGCAGGTATTTGAGCACGAACCATGTGTGCGCCGAGCGCTCGCCGATGCGACAGTAGGCGATGGTGTTGTCGTACGCGGTGACACCTCTGGCTTGGTAAAGCTGGAGGATCGCATCGTGGCTCTTGAACGTGCCGTCTTCGTTGACGGCTTGCGACCACGGGATGTTGACGGCGGTGGGGATGTGGCCGCCGCGTTGCGCGGTCTCGGTCATGCCCGCTGGGGCGATGACCTTGCCCGTGTACTCGTCGGGTGAGCGAACGTCGACGAGGTTGAACTTGCTCTCTTTGATGGCCGCCATTACGTCGTCGCGGAATGCTCGCAGCGAAATGTCCATTTCGCCCGCAACGTAGTCAGTAGCGGGATACTTCGGCTCATCCATGGTCAGCGCACGGTTTTGGACGAGCCAGAGTTTGCGGCCGCCGTTCATGACGCGCGCATCCTTGTGGCCGTAGAGCTTCATCTGCCAGAACGCGTAGCAGGCGAACCAATTGTTGTTATCGCCGTACAGTACGACCGCGGTGTCGTTGGCAATGCCCGACGCGCTCATCAGTTTCTCGAAGTCCTGCTTCGTGAGAATGTCGCGGCGGACATTGTCGCAAAGCTGGGTTTGCCAGTTCCAGCCCAGCGTGCCCGGGATGTGGCCCTGCTCGTAGGCGAGCGTATCCACATCCACCTCGACGAGGCGGACGTTCTGATCTGCTTTATGCTGATCGACCCAGTCGGTTGAGACCAGCACCTCGGGATGAGTGTACGCCTTTGCCATGAATGACCTCCTGCGTTTGAAAGATTCTCAGAAAATCAACTGCGCCTGCCAGCCAGTAGTATAACACAGTCAGAACAGAGGGCAACAGCACGATTGCCCGACCACATGGTGGAGATGACGGGATTTGAACCCGTGACCTCCTCGTTGCGAACGAGGCGCTCTCCCAACTGAGCTACATCCCCAGAAACCGCGTTGCCCGGAAATAGAACACCCGAACTTTAATCGCTTGACGGTTTGGCGTCAACGTTTCACTTTCTTGTGCTATAGTACAGAGCTTACGACGATGAATTCACAGTCCGACGGTCAAGACGCGTTGCCGCTGCACGAATTACAGATCGCGCCGCAATGGGTGAAAACTGCCGCGAAATCGTACGAGAACCACTCGGGCGAGGATCGGAAGCCCAAACGCGATCGCCGTGACCCTGGCCGAAGATCGCCCGAGGGGTCGTCGAGAGAACGGAGTGCGGCCCGTCCGCTTCGCCGGCCAGATCACCGCCCGGATCGTTATGGTCCGCCGAGCAAACAGCAGGGCACCCCCACGCCAAAGCCTCCCGTACCTGCTTTGATTGACGTCGCTTTTCTGCCCGAAGACAAAGGCTTCAGCGCGATGATCGACACGATGAAACAATCGCGGCTGGCGTATGCGCTGTTTGACGTAGCAAAGCTGATTCTCAACAAGCCCGAGCGGCATCTGGTCAAGCTCGCGCGCAAACCGGCGGCAGACGGCACGCGCGGATCCTTGTTTTTGGTGACGAGTAGTGGGAGTCCGTTCCTGAGCCAGGAGGAGGCACTCCGCTTCATTTTCCGCAGGCAAGGCGACAACGTCTTCAAAGAGACGAAGAAACCTGTCGATCCGCCGAAAGGAAATTTCGCCTTTGTCAACCGTTGCGGGATCACGGGCGAATGGCTTGGACCGCCCAACTATCACGAGTACCAGTCGTGCTTGGTGCGACACCACCAGCAACGATTGCGGCACATGCCGTTTGAAGAGTTCAAGGCGCGCATCCAGACGGTGAAAGACCCGGAGGCGGTCAAGGCGTGGATCGAATCGAAGAGTTTCACGGTCGAATATGAGTGCACGCTCGATGCCGAGCCGAAGGTGTTTTCCTCGCGCGACGAGCTGCAGAAGCACATCGTCGGAAACCACCTCGCCCAACTGGTGACCAGCGCGACCGAGTTGATCATCAGCGGGCCTGACAGTCGCTTGGTGGAACACAACGGCATTCTGGAGGCGGTTCGCTTGGCGTGGTTGGTGGAGCGGCGCTTTCCTCTTAAGACGGCGAACTACCTCAGCGAGCGGTTGCGAAAGGAAGGCTTCCATTTCTTCAAGCACGACAAGGGCATCACCTACATCAGTCACATCAAGCCGAGGCGGTTCGAGGCCGGCGAAGGTCTGACCGAGCATATTCAGAAGCTTGTCACTTTCCTGCGGGCCAATCCTGATTGCACGCCCAAACAAGTGTTCGAGCATTTCATGCCCCAGCCCGTGACCGGCGGCGAAGCCGCAACAGATCAGCCGGCGACTGTCTCGCCGGAAGAAGAGCGCCTGCTGGCGGATCTGCATTGGCTGATTCAGGATGGCTACGTGGTGGAGTTTTCCAACGGGCGATTATGGGCGCTGGACGACAGGACGCCGAAACCTCCGACGCCCGCCCCGGAAGACGAGAAACCTGCCGACGCTGCTATCGCCGCTGCTGCCAGCGCAGAGCAGCCTGTATCCGAACCTTCTTCAGGCTCCGCCGCTCCGCCGACTTCACAAGAAGCCACGGTGTGACCCGCCCGCCGGTTTGGTTTGGATCGGAGGACTTCCCCAGGGGTCATAGAATGAACCTCCCGCGCGCGTTACGGCGCTGGATGAATTGTCGGCCGGGGCGACCAATGCAGCGCATTGTTGAGTCTCTTGAGACTTCAATTTGCGAAAGCTCCTGCGAGTTCGTCGTTGCTTCGCCGCCGCACAGATGGAAGAAATCCGTGTTGTCGAGTGTCAAAGGTAGCGAGTAGGGGCCGTCTGGTTTTTCGTTGAAAGGGCTGGAGTGCGTTCTTATACTGGCGCCGCTGTTGCATGAAGAAGATCGTTGTCATCGCGTGGTTTCTGCTGGCCATGGCCGCCTGTTCGTGGGCTAATGGAGGCGAGAACTTTCCCTTTCGCGTCGGCGAGAAGTTGACCTACCTAGTTTTTTGGGGGCCGTTCGTCGCCGGGCGGGCTTCGCTTGAGGTGCAAGGCATTGTGCAGGTGGACGGGCACGAATGCTACCACCTCGTCGCACAAGCTAGAACCAGTGGACTCACCGAACTGCTGTTTCAAGTGGACAGCACGACGGAAAGCTGGCTCGACGTGAACCAGTTGTTCACTCGCCGCTACCGTGAGAACCGGGTGGAGGGGAAGAGGGCGAGGAACAACGAGACGGTGTACGATTACGATCACCAACAGGCCATCTCCACGAATCTGATCAGTGGCAAGACAAGCGTCTTGCTGCTGGACCAGCCCGTGCAGGACATTGTCTCGGCGCTTTATTACGTGCGGGTGCAACAGTTGAAGCCGGCGGTGGAGAACAAGTTTTTGATCAACGCGGCCGGGACGAATTACAATATCAACATCTGCCCCGACCAGCGCAGGACGCTTTGGATTCGTCCGCTGGGCGACGTCGAGGCCCTGCGCATCGAGCCGAAACCCACGTTGAACATCGTCGCCGCCAACAAAGGCCGCATGTGGTTTTGGATCAGCGACGACAACCGCAAGCTGCCGCTGCTGATTTCCTCCGACATGAAGATCGGCAGCGCCAAGCTGGTACTGTTCAAGGTGGAGTCCGACGCCCCTGAGACAAGGCAGGTAACGAACGCAAAACCGATCACGGCCCGTTCAAATCCCGGGACGGTCGACTCCGAACTGACAACGTTGAGCGCGACCACCCGCTAGCATGGATTTTCCACCTCTCGATTTCAGTTGCATCCGCACGTATCCGCTGCGGGAGCGCGACAACAAGGTCCACCGCGATCAACTCGCCCGCGCTTGGCGCAAAGGCGGAAGCTTCGCGTTGTTCATCGAGTCGCTGCCAAAGATTCTGGTCGGATACGACTTTCGGGCCATCGTCAACGCCACCGTTGCTGCCATGCGCAACCAGCGGCCGGTCATCGTCATGATGGGCGCGCACCCAATCAAGTGCGGCCTCAATCCGGTTTTTGTCGACTTGATGAAACGCGGCGCGATCTCTGCCGTCGCGTTCAACGGCGCGGGTGCGATCCACGATTTCGAACTGGCGTTGATCGGTGAGACCAGCGAAGACGTTCAACACGGGCTCGACGACGGCAGCTTCGGCATGATCGACGAAACGGGCCGGCAGATGAACCAAGCGTTGGCCAACGGGGTGAAGCAGGGCATCGGCGCAGGCCGCGCTCTCGGCGAGGCCATTGTCAAGAGTCGGTTCACCCAAAAGGAGTTGAGCATTCTGCATCAGGGCGTCGTCAGCAACGTTCCCGTCACCGTCCACATCGCCATCGGCACGGACATCATTCACCAGCATCCGACCACTGATGGTGCCGTGTTGGGCGAGGCGACCTATCTTGATTTTCAAAAATTCGCCGCCAGCGTTGCCAAGTTGGAAGGGGGCATCGTGCTCAACATCGGCTCGGCGGTGATCATGCCCGAAGTTTTTCTCAAGGCACTCACCATCGCTCGCAACCTCGGCAACATTGTCGAGAAATTCACAGCCGCGACGTTTGACATGAACCGTCATTATCGACCCGCGGAAAACGTCGTCCGCCGTCCAACCGCCAAAGGCGGGCGCGGGTACTACATCGTCGGGCACCACGAACTCCTCGTCCCCCTGTGGGCCGCGGCCGTCTTGGAACAGCTTCCATGACTTGCGACCAACTCAAAAAAACTCTGAACCGATTCCGCCGGCAGAACATCCTTGTCATCGGTGACGTGATGCTTGACCAGTTCCTCTGGGGCAAAGTTTCCCGCATCTCGCCCGAAGCTCCCGTGCCCGTTGTCGAGGTCACGCGCGAGTCGTCCTTCCCCGGCGGCGCAGCCAACGTCGCCCGCAACCTTTACGACTTGGGTGCCAAGGTACACATCCTCGGCGTCATCGGGCGGGACCGTGAAGGCGATGTCCTCCAGCGCATCCTGCGCGGGAACCAAGTCAACACGCAGGGTCTGCTCACTGATCCCCATCGTCCGACGACCGTCAAATCGCGCATCGTGGCGCACAACCAGCAGGTCGTTCGTTTCGATCGTGAAAGCAGTGCTGCCATTTTGCCAGCGCTCCAAGACAAACTTTTCCATCGCTTCATGCGGACACTTCCGCAAGTTGACGCGGTGATTTTCGAAGACTACGCGAAAGGGTTATTCACGCAAGATTCGCTCGATCAGATGCTCGGACTGGCCCGCCAGAAGAGCAAAATCACTGCTGCGGACCCGAACCCGCGTCGCATCCTCAATTACCGCCAACTGACGGCAATCACTCCCAACCGCCATGAGGCTTTCGTGGCCGCGGGAGTGCCGTCCGCCGAGCCCGTGGACGATGTGCTGCGTGATACAGCGTTGATGAGCGTCGGCGAGATCCTTCTGCAAAAATGGGAACCCGAGAATTTGCTTGTGACGCTGGGAGAACATGGCATGTGCCTGTTTCGCCGCGGCAAGAAGCCGCACCACATTCCGACTGTGGCGCAGGAAGTGTTCGACGTCTCAGGTGCCGGCGATACTGCCAT
>Ga0326728_10023350_pt1 | contig 11340 bp, 8 predicted proteins | sample MB3enrmetagenome_FD_207602 | JGI IMG/M metagenome (GOLD analysis project Ga0326728, IMG submission 207602) | Lab enriched peat soil microbial communities from McLean, Ithaca, NY, United States - MB31MN | ecosystem: Environmental > Terrestrial > Soil > Wetlands > Peat | place: USA: New York... | reverse complement strand
GAGGCACGCCAGGGCGAGCGTCGTCTTGCCGACTCCGGCGGCGCCGGTGATCACCGCCCCCCGCTTTTCGAGGACGGCAGCAGTCAGCTGGGAGAGCTCCTTGCTGCGGCCGACCATGGGCCAGGCGTCCACGCCCAGAGCGTAACCCACGGCCCGGAAAGGAAAACCGCGTCCTCATCGAGCCTTTTGGCAATCAGGCGTCAACTCGTAGCCCAGCGCGTCGCCACGACCCTCCCGGGAGGCAGGCAAGTCTCAGAGCTCAAGCCCCCGGCGGCCGGTAGATCGACTCCCTCTTGACACCGGCATCGACCTCGGCCGGCGTGAGGAGGGACACGGTCCGCACCCTGGCCCCACCGGCGGCGCTCACGGCGAGCATGGCACCTGCGGCGGTGACGGCGTCGGGATAGTCGACGATGAGGTAGGCGTCCTTCTCACCGAAGGCGAAGTAGAACGACTCGAGCTTCCCCCCGACTGCCTCCGTCGCCGCCTTGACGGCGGCGACGCGGGCCGAGCCTCCCTCCGCCCTGAGGCCCTTGAGGCCCTCGAGGGTGTAGCTCACTTCAAGCAGGTACTTCGGCATGGTTCCCCCCCCGTTTGTTTTGGAGCGCCCATCGTATTCGGGAAGAGCTCTGCCCGCTCGGGTGACAGCTGCGTGATCTGTCTGACAAGTGCCACCACCACATCGGGGGCAACTTCGACTAGGGTCCGCCCTCTGCTGCATGACGACTGCTCTGGCAGCTCTCTACCCAATGCAGCCCAAGAGGGGGGCCAGCAATGTTCGCCACGATCTGTTCCAACCTGCCCAACCGCCCGGTGTACCGCTGTTCCCGGCGCCGCGCCCTGCTCCTCGGGGCGGTGGTCGCCATGAGCCTCGTCGCTGTGCCGGCCGCGGCCCAGGCCGCGTCGCGCACCGGCTCGACCCCTTCGCGCACGAAGCTGGCGTCGTCGTACTGCAGCAAGGTGAGCGCGCCGTCGGTCTCGGCCATCGTCGGCCACCACGTTCCTGCCGGTTCGCCCTCCACGGAGCACCTTTCGCCGACCAAGGCAAATCATGAGATCTCGGCCGTCGTGTTGTCGTGCACCTACGGGGCTGAGACCAACATGGCCGCGCTCGAAAAGGACGTTTTCCTTTCTCTTGAGGTCACCTCGAAGCCCCTCACGGGAGCCGAACTCGAGTACGCGCTCAGCCAGGCAGAAAAGCTCAAGATCAAACTCACCCCGTATTCGGGCCTCGGCACGACCGCCTACTACTACACCTTCACCGACGCCGCGATCACCGTCCAGGGGATGATCGCCATATCCGGGACGAACAACTACTCGGCGGCCATTTATACAAAGACCCGAGCCACCTCGGAGCTTGCCGCCCTCGTGAAGCTGGCAGAGAGACTCTGAGCTAGACAGCGCCTCGGTCAAAAGAGGTCGGGAGCGACCCCGGTTCTCGAACCACCGCGGCTGAACCCCGCCCACGACAAAGGATCAGCGCTCTAGGACGAGCCCCTCGAGGTCGGGTGAGAGCACCACCGCCCGCCCGGGGACGGCCACCGCCTCGAGCGCCGCCTCGCCCGCATCGCGGACGCGCGCCGCTGCCACCGGCCCGTCACAGATGCCGAGCAGGCTCGGCCCGGCGCCGGACCAGCACGACACCAGGGCCCCGGCCTTGGCGAGCCGAGCCAACAGCTCCGGCGCCTCGGGGAACAGGCGCGACCGCTCCGTTTGATGGAGGCGGTCGTCACCGGCGTCGCCGATCAGCACGCTGCGGTCAGCGAGACCGGCGAGGAGCAGGGCCATCCGGGAGAGGTTGAAGACGGCATCGGCGCGGGTCACATCGGGCTTGAGCGCCCTCCTCGCCTCGCTCGTGGCCAGCCCGCGCTCGGGGATGAGGACGACGAAGGCAAGTCCCGGGTCGAGCGGGAAGCGTCGCAGGACCGGGCCCGTGTCGAGAAGGGCGGCCGAGACGAGACCGCCGCGGACAGACGCCGCCGCGTTCTCGAGGTGGCCCTCGAAGCCGCCGGCCACCTTGAGGGGGTCGGGCGCTCCGGCGGCGGCCGCAACCGCCACCGCCAGGGCCGCGGAGGATCCGAGCCCGCGCCGGATCGGGATCTCGGAGCGGATCCGGATCGCGAGGCGGTCGTGACCGCAGACCGCCGAGGCAACTTGGGCCGCGAGATGCTCCCCGTCGCAGGCAATGGCCGACCCCTCCCCCTCGCTGGACAAGGAGAACCGCTCGGCAGGGACGATCTCGACTTCCACATAGAGGGCGAGCGCCAGAGCCAGGACGTCAAAGCCCGGACCGAGATTGGCCGAAGAGGCCGGGGCCCGGGCGCGCACGGCGATCGTTCAGCTTCGGTTCGCGAGCGTGGTGGAGCTGGTCGTGGACGCCGGTGACCACCCTGGAGGAGCCGACGGCAAAAAGCCGTTCAGCTTGGCGGAAGCCACCTGCTGGATGCCTGCGGGTGTCGACACCTCGACGGAGGCGATCGTCGCCCCCGCCGCCCAGCCCCGTCCGATGCCGCCCGCGACGGGAACGGCCGCTTTGACCAGGGTCTTCACGGACAGGCCCGGCCACCCGGCCACCGTCACCGCAGCCGCGACAAGGGCGTTCAGCCGCGCGTGGCTCCAACCGGCAACGACCGCGGCGACAGGTTGGCCCGCAGAGAGGACTGGCCGCGCCTCGAGGTCGGAAGTGGCGGCGTTGAGAAGCTGCAGGTCGATCTCCCCCGCCCCGGCCAGGCTCGAGGGCTGGCTCAGGGTGGAGGCGACGACCAGGACGATGCGGTTGCCGACCTGGCGGCGTGCCGCGATCACGAGACAGATCTGCGCCGCGTCGGTGAAGCCGGACTTGAGGCCGATCACGCCGTCCTGGCCGACCACCGGGTTGTAGCTGGGGGCCGTCCCGCCGACGGGAAAGTTCATCGTCGGGTGATCCTCGACAGAGATCATGCCCGGCACGCTCATGGCGTAGGCGCCGAGGATCGCCTGGTCGATGGCCGTGCTCCTGGAACCGGGGCTCACACCGCTGGCGTCGGCGTAGTGCGTCTGCTTGAGGCCGAGCGCGGCCGCCATGGCGTTCATCTTCGCCACGAAGGCGGGGATGCTCCCGGCGTCCCAGCGGGCGAGGTAGTCGGCGATGTTGCAGGCCGAAGGGATCATCAGCGCCTCGAGCAGCTGGCGCTCGGTGAGACGCTCACCGGCGACGACTTCGAGGCTGGAGTCGCCGTTCTCGACGGCTTGGATCCAGGCCGCGTGATCGGCCGCGGTCATGGTGAAGGTCGGCCCCGACCCGTCGCCGAGGGGATGGTCGCGCAGCACGATGATCGCTGTCATGACCTTGGTGACGCTGGCGATCGGCACCGAGGTCTCGTCCGGGGTGGCCCCCAGGAGCCCGACTCCCCGCACGAGCACGGCGGACTGGCCCGTAGAGGGGAACGGCAGCGGGGCGAGGGTCCCGGGGATCCGCGTCAGCTCCGGCACGAGCGGGACGAGCGAAGGCACTTGGACGCGGACCGGTCGCAGCGATCCCTTGCCGTTGAAGGTGGCGAGGGCGCGAGACCCGGACCCTGAGATGAGCCAGGCCGGCCCGGAGACGACGACGGCGAGTCCGAGGAGCACGGTCAGGCGCCGGCGCCAATAGACGCGGCGCTGGCGAAGCTTGCCGGCGGCATGCCTGCGCCTGGCTTCCGGCCACGTCGCTACCCCGGTGCCGAGTGAGGCCGCGATCGTCGAAGTCATGGACGCAGAGCCGATCCCCTTGCTTTGCATGCCGCTGACCCCGCCGCCGGTCCGGTCGTCGGAACTACAGCTCGTCCAGCTCCTCGGCTGTCATCAGGACGGCGCGGGGCTTGGAACCTTCGGACGGGCCGACTACGCCCCGCCTCTCGAGAAGGTCCATGAGCCTGCCGGCCCGAGCGAAGCCGACCCTGAGCTTGCGCTGGAGCATGGAGGTTGAGCCTAGCTGTGAGCGGACCACCAACTCCATTGCGAGGGGAAGGTACTCGTCATCGTCGTCCTCGACCCCCCGGCCCCGGCTCGAGGAGGCCTCCTCCCCCTCCACGCCGTCGACATAGCGGGGGCCGCTCTGGCGGCGCCAGTGGGCGACGACGGCCCGGACCTCGTCCTCGCCGACCCACGGGCCCTGGATCCGCCGGGGCACGCTGGAGGAGGCGGTGAGCAGCAGCAGGTCTCCCCTGCCGACAAGGCGTTCCGCGCCTGGCTGGTCGAGGATCACACGGCTGTCGGCGAGGGAGGAGACCGAGAAGGCAAGCCGCGAGGGGATGTTCGCCTTGATGACCCCTGTGATCACATCGACCGACGGTCGCTGCGTGGCGATGACGAGGTGGATGCCGACCGCACGCGCCATCTGGGCGATCCGGCAGATCGACTCCTCGACATCGCGGGCGGCGACCATCATCAGATCGTTCAGCTCGTCGACGACGATGAGGATGTAGGGCAGGCGGACATGGCGCGCCCCTGGGCCTGTGCGCCCGAGGCCGGGGCCGGCCTCGGCCACCACGGGCGAGGAGTCGAAGCCGGCCGGCCATTCCTCGCCGTCGGTTTCCTCCTCGTCGCCGGGCCCCGCCTGCTCGCCGGCACCGGCGTCCGTCATGGTGGCCCCGGCGGACCCGGCCCCGGTGGCCCCGTCCCCGGCCAGTTCGACCCCGTCCGGTGCCGGTTCGGTCCCGGCCGGATCGGCGTCTGCGAGGGCGGCGCCTGCGAGGGCGGCGCCTGCGATGACCGGCTCGTCTCTGGCCGCGGCGTATGGGACGTAGGCAGCCGTCGGCAGCCCGATGTCGAGAACCGGCCCGCCGTCGAGCTCTCCGCGCTCGACGGCGGCGTTGTAGCCGGTGATGTCGCGCATGCCGCACTCGGCGAGCAGGTCGTAGCGACGCTCCATCTCCGTCACAGCCCACGAGAGGGCGTTGGCGGCTCGCTTCGGGTTGACCACGACCTGGGTGAGCAGATGGGGAAGCCCGTTGTAGTGGCCGAGCTCGACCCGCTTCGGGTCCACGAGGATGAGGCGGACCTGGTCGGGCGTGGCCTTCATGAGGATGGAGGTGATCACCGAGTTGATGCACGAGGACTTGCCGGCCCCCGTGGCTCCGGCGATCAGAAGGTGCGGCATCTCGGCGAGGTTGACCATCACGGCGCGCCCTGCGATGTCCCTTCCGAAGGCGACCTCCAGGGGATGGGTCGATCTCTGCGCCTCGATCGACTGCAGGACGCTGCCGAGGGTGACGAGCTGCCGGTCGCGGTTGGGCACCTCGACGCCGATCGCCGAGCGCCCGGGGATCGGGGCGAGGATGCGCACGTCAGCTGAGGCCATGGCGTAGGCGATGTCCTTCGCGAGCGCGGTCACCCGGGCGACTTTCACCCCGGCGCCGAGCTCGAGCTCGAAACGGGTCACCGTCGGTCCCACCGTGTAGCCGACGAGATGTGTCTCGACCCCGTGCCCCCCGAGGGCCCGCTCGAGGACACGGCCTCGCTCCTCTATCACCTTGCGGTCCAGGTCCTGCTCCTTGCTCCGCTTCAAGAGCTTGAGCGGCGGGAGCTTCCACGAGCCGAAGGCGGGCGCGACGGGCAAACTGAGCTGCTCCGGCTTGCCTGCGACGGCCGCGACGCGAAGCCCGCCTCCCTCGGACGACTCCGCGCCGGCGACTGCCGCCTCTGCCGGTCCCACGCGATCTTCGCTGACAGCGGTCTCGGCAGCCTCTCCGGCCCCCTCGGGCCGATCCCCGTCCGAGGTTGCAGGGAGGACGGACACGTGACCGTTGCCGGGGGCCACTCCGCCGGCATTGGCCGGCCAGACGCCGAAGCCGTCGGTGCCGGCGTCGGCGTCGGCGGTCGCCCTCGGCCGAGAGCGGCTCTCGACTGGTTGCACCCGCATCGCTGCGACCCAGGCGCCCAACAGGCCGCCCGTCCAGTGCCCGGTGGCCCGAAGACCACGGCCGGCCAGGCGTATGACGGCGAGCAGCGGCATGCCCAGCAGTCCGCAGGCGGCCGCGAGACCGATCGCGCCCAGCACCACCGCCGCCCCGGCGACGCCGATGAGCCTCGAGAGCCCGTCGCCGACGCCGGCCCCGGCGATGCCGCCGGCCCCGGCGAGGCGGAGCCAGCTCGCCGAGACCGAGGGCGATCCCGCCACCAGGTCCGCGAGGCCGCTCGAGACGACGAGCAGGAGCAACAAGGCCACGAGCACGCCCTTGAGGCCACGCCGGGCGCGCCCGACGAGGAGGACGACCCCACCGACGATAAGCGACGCCGGCGCCACGTCCGCCCCCCAGCCGAAGGCCCGCCCGCTCTCCTTGCGGAGCAGGTGACCAGCGGGGCCGAGCAAGTTGAGATGGATCCCGAGCCCGGCGAGGACCCCGACCAAGAGGAGCGCCCAGCCCCAGGCGTCCTCCGAGGGCGCCCCGAGGAGCTCGAAGAGCCGTCCGGCGCCGTGCCGGAGAGCAGTCGTCTTCGGTGCGGACCGGGAGGAGCCCTTCTTCCTGCGCGTGGCGGGAACGGCGGCTCGCGGCGCTCTCACGCTCGGCTTCGGCACCGTCGCTGCGTGCTTCGGCCGGTTGGGCTTACCCCGCGTGGGGGCGTCACGGGAAGGCGTGGATTGGCTGGAGAGGACACGTCTCGACACTGCCACGATAGGCACAACGCTAACACCAGCCACTTCCGGTGACTGGGACCTCAAGGCGCCCGGAGTCGGGAAGTCCGGCTCAGGCCTCGAGCACGACAGGCACGATCATGGGCCTGCGCCGGGTGCGGTCGCTCACGATGCGCCCGACCGTGCGGCGCATAACCCGGCGCAGGGCGTCCGGGTCCGGGCCGCCCTCGCCCACGGCGACCTCGATCGCTTTCACGAGGGCCGAGCGCAGCTCCTCGACCACCGACTCGGCTCCGGGCTCGTCGAGAAAGCCACGGCTCACGATCTCGGGAGCGCCGACGATCTCCCCGGAACGGCCGTCGATGGTGACAACGGCGACGACGACGCCTTCTTCGGCGAGCACGCGCCGGTCGCGCAGCACCCCGACGCCGACGTCGCCGACGATGCCGTCGACGAAGACGTGGGCGGCGGACACCTCACCGGCGAAGTCGATCCCCTCGTCGCCGAGCTGCACGACGTCGCCGTCCTCGCAGATGAGGACCTCCTCGGGGGCGACGCCCATCTCGATCGCGAGGCGGGAATGGCGCACGAGCATCCGGTACTCGCCGTGCACGGGCACGAAGCTGCGCGGCCGGGCGATGGAGAGGAGAGTGGCCAGCTCGCCCTGGTGGCCGTGACCGCTCTCGTGCACGTGCGCGACGCCGGCGTGAACGACCTCGGCGCCCCGGCGCGCCAGGCCGTCTATCACCTTGGCCACCGCCCACTCGTTGCCGGGGATGGCGTGCGAGCTGAGCACGACGACGTCGCCCTCCTCGATGTGCAGCCACCGGCTCTCACCAGCGGCCATCTGCGCCAGGGCGGACATGGGCTCGCCCTGCGAACCGGTCGAGATGACGCAGATCTCACCGGGGTTGAGGTCACCGATCGTCTCGATCTCGGCGAAGTAGCGGTCAGGGATCGTCAGCATGCCGAGGTCACGGGCGATGCCGACGTTCTTCACCATGGAACGGCCGAGCAGGGCCACTTTGCGGCCGCTCGCGATGGCGGCGTCGGCGAGCTGCTGGATGCGGTGCACGTGGCTCGCGAAACAGGCCACGACGATGCGACGGCCCCGTTGGGCAAGGAAGATCCTGCGCAGCGACTCGCCGACAGAGCTCTCGCTGCCGGTGTAACCGGGCAGCTCGGCGTTGGTCGAGTCGGAGAGGAGCAGGCGGATGCCCTGGGTGGCGGCGATCTGGCCGATGCGGGCGAGGTCCGTCCGCCGCCCGTCGACCGGCGTCAGGTCGAGCTTGAAGTCGCCGCTGTGGAGCACGACGCCCTGGGCGGTGTGGAAGGCGAGGGCGAAGCCACTCGGCACCGAGTGCGTAACGGGGATGAACTCCACCACGAACGGGCCGATGCTGCGGCGCTCGCCGTCGTGCACGGGCACCAGCGGTGCCTTGCGGCCGAGGCCGGCCTCGTCGAGGCGGTTGCGGGCGAACCCGAGCGTCAGGGCCGAGCCGTAGATGGGGGCTTCGACGTCTCGCAGGAGGTAGGCGAGCGCCCCGACGTGGTCCTCGTGCCCGTGGGTGAGCACGATCCCGTCGACGTCGCCGGCGCGCTCGCGGATAAAGCTGAAGTCCGGCAGGACGAGGTCGACCCCGGGCATCTCGGGGTTCGGGAACATCACCCCGCAGTCGAGCACGACCAGGCGGCCCTCCTGCTCGACGACCGCGCAGTTACGGCCGATCTCCCCGAGGCCACCCAGGAAGGAGATCCGGACCGCTTCAGGCATGCGGGCTCGCGGCTGCGTTACGGACCGGACGGCTCGCGCGCCAGGAGTCCAAGGCGGCGAGCATGGCGCGCGCCTTGGGCTCGAGCCAGTCCGGGGCAGGTCCCATCGGCAGGCGGCACTCGCCTGCGGGCAGACCCCGCGCCCGGAGCACGGCCTTGGTCGGCAGCGGGTTCGGAGCCTCGTCGCTCGACTGGAACGAGACGGCCTCGATGAGGGCGGCGTTCAGCTCGCGGGCGCCTTCGACGTCGCCGTCGAGATAGCGCCTGATCATCTCGCCCAGCTCGGGACCGACCCAGTGCGAGGCCACGCTCACGACGCCGACTGCGCCCACCGCCAAGAGGGCAAGGGTCAGCGAGTCGTCGCCGCTGTAGCAGTCGAAACCCTCCCCCGCCCTCGCCACGAGCCGCGCCGCGCCGGCCGGGTCAGCGGAGGCGTCCTTCACGCCGACGATGTTGGGGCAGTCGCGCACGAGCTGCAGCATCGTCTCGACGGCGACCTTGCGCCCGGTGCGGACCGGGATGTCATAGACGAGGACCGGGAGGCTCGTGGCGGCGGCGATGGCGGCGAAGTGCGCCGCGATGCCCGCCTGCGAGGGGCGGTTGTAGTAGGGGGTCACCGCCAGGATCCCGGCCGCGCCGGCCGCGGTCGCCGCCCGCGTGAGCTCGACGGAATGGGCCGTGTCGTTGGTCCCCGAGCCGGCGACCACCGGCACCGTGACCGCGCCTGCCACCGTCACCCAGAGCTCTACGCGCTCGGAGTCGCTGAGGGTCGGGCCCTCACCGGTGGTCCCGGTCACGACCAGAGCGTCGCTCCCGTCCTCGACGAGATGGCGGGCAAGGACCACGGCCCCGGCGATGTCAACTCGCCCCTCGGCATCGAAAGGAGTCGCCATCGCGGTCACCACGGCGCCAAAGCGCCCGGCGCGCCGCGCCGCCCTCGTCATGATCGCGGCCTCGTCACGGATCGAAAGTTAGCAGCACACCACCGGAACGGAATTTGAAACTCCGAACTCGACCCGGAGGAAGCGACGAGAGCTGGTCTCTCGGCGCGCCCGGGACGGCCTCAAAGCCCGAGCAGGTCTCCCAGCCCGACGCTCAGCCCTTCGAGCCCGGCGACGCGGCGGACGGCCAGCAGCACGCCGGGCATGAAGCTCACCCGGTCCAAGGAGTCGTGCCTGATCGTCAGCGTCTCGCCCTTGAGGCCGAAGATGACCTCTTGGTGGGCGACGAGCCCGGGCAGGCGCACCGAGTGCACGTGGACGCCGCCCTCGGCCCGGCCCCCTCGTGCCCCGGCCAGGAGCTGCTTCTCGGTCGGGTCGGCGGACCAGTCCCCCGCCCCGGCCGCGTCACGCGCCGCCTGCATGCGGCCGATGGTCTCGAGCGAGGTCCCCGAGGGCGCGTCCCGTTTGCGTTCGTGGTGGAGCTCTATGACCTCCGCCCCCGCCGTGAAGGGGGCGCACAGCTCGGCACAGCGCATCATGAGGGCGGCGCCGATGGAGAAGTTCGCGGCCACGACGGCGTGTGCCCTCCCGGAGAACCACGCCCGCATCGCCTCGAGATCGCTCTCGTCGAAGCCCGTCGTGCCACACACGGCGTGGACGCCGTGATCGGCGCACCAGCGCAGGTTGGCGCGCGCCGCCTGGGCGACCGTGAAGTCGACGCCCACCTCGACCCCCGCCTCGGCCATGGCCTCTGGGGATGCGGCGACCTCGAGCCGGGTGCCGCGCAGGGCGGCGACGTCCTCGAGGCTTCGGCCGGCGGCCGCAGGATCGACGGCCGCCACGAGCTCGAGATCGCTCGCCCCGAGGACGGCGGCGCAGACTGCAGCCCCCATGCGCCCGGCGGCTCCGAACACCCCCACGCGTGTCATGCGAAGTCCGACTCGGAAAAAGGCCCGACGAGGGCGAGGGTTCTCGGGCCCGTGAGCACTTCCTCGGCGAGGGCCCGAACCTCGTCGGCCGTGACGGCGGCGATGCGCCCGAGCAGCTCCTCGGCGGTGAGCACCGAGTCGAACAAGAGCAGCGCCGAGCCGATCCGGGACATGCGCGAACCGGAGTCCTCGAGCGAGAGAAGCATGTCGGCGCGGAGGTGGCCCTTTGCGACTTCGAGCTCACGGGCGGTTATCCCTTTGGCGCCGAGACGGTCGAGCTCTGCGTGCAGCAGGTCGAGCACCTCGTGGGCGTGCTCGGGCGAGGTGCCGACCGAGACGGCGAGCGTCCCGGCGTCGTCATAAGAGCTGCGGTCGGACCCGATCGAGTAGGCGAGGCCCCGTGCCTCCCGGATCTCCTGGAACAGCCTGCTGGACAGGCCCCCGCCGAGGATGTGGTTGAGCACGGCCAGGGCGAAACGCGCCGGCGAATGCCGGTCGGGCGCGCGCACGCCGAGCACGAGCTGGGCCTGTTCGGTGTCGCGCGGCTCGACCACGAGCGGGACGCCGAGCTGCACAGGTGCCCGGCGAACGGGGGGGACGCCGCCGGCACGGTCGGCAAAGCGGGCCTCGATCCCGGCCGCGAGACGCTCGTGGTCGAGATCGCCGGCGGCGGCGATCACCATGTTGCCCGGCAGGTAGTGGGTGTCGAAGAAGGACCGGATCGCCGGCACGGTCACCTTGCTGATGACTGCGGGCTCGCCCAGGACCTCGCGCCCGAGCGGGTGGTCCGGGAACATGGCGGCGGCGAAGAGCTCTTGGACGACGTCGGCCGGCTCGTCGCGGTGCATGAGGACCTCTTCTAAGATCACCTGGCGCTCGGCGTCCACCTCTTCGGGCCTGAGCGCCGGCCGGCAGAGGATGTCGCAGAGGATGTCCAGGCCGAGCTCGACATCCTCGGCCAGCGCCCGCACGTAAAACGTCGTGAACTCCTTGGTCGTGTAGGCGTTCATGTCGCCCCCGACGGCGTCGACCTCTTCTGCGATCTCGCGGGCGGTCCGTTCCGGCGTGCCCTTGAAGAGCAGGTGCTCGAGGAAGTGCGAGA
>Ga0326728_10023349_pt1 | contig 11340 bp, 10 predicted proteins | sample MB3enrmetagenome_FD_207602 | JGI IMG/M metagenome (GOLD analysis project Ga0326728, IMG submission 207602) | Lab enriched peat soil microbial communities from McLean, Ithaca, NY, United States - MB31MN | ecosystem: Environmental > Terrestrial > Soil > Wetlands > Peat | place: USA: New York... | reverse complement strand
GCTCAACGATTGGCGGCGGCGGAGCAATGCGAACGACGATTTGCGCAAATGCAGCCGCAGGTGTGAGACAGAAAGCGAGCAGCCCTGCCAAAATTGACTTTTTCACAGGAATCTTAAACCTCCGTGGTTTAGATCTGCCGGAATCGGGGAGCCTTTTCCTGGCGATTAATAGTATCAACCCTATGGTCGGGCATTCGTTGCGCGTTGTTGAAAAAACGCCTCCCCCGAATCCCCTTCCATACCGTTTGGATGCGCATGCCGCGCCGCGCGGCTAGACCAGTTCCTCAGTTGAAATGTCAGTCACGTGCGCTTATGAAGGGTGGCGTTTTCTTTATGAAAACGCCACTCGGATTTCGTGGCTTCAGGACGCGGTAACTGAGGAACTGGTTAGCCGGCAATGGCAACCGATTCCCTGGGCGCAAAAACATTGCCCAGGCGCTGGATCTGAGCTCCCACGCCGATCAGCTTTTCTTCAAAGCGCTCGTAGCCGCGGTCCATGTGATAAACGCGGTCGACAATCGTTTCGCCCTCGGCGACAAGAGCCGCCAGCACGAGCGAAGCAGAGGCGCGCAGGTCGGAACACATCACGGCGGCGGAGGTGAGCCGGGCCGGGCCGCGCACGGTGGCGGCGTTTCCGTCTACCTTGATGTTTGCACCCATGCGGACCAACTCCTGCACGTGCATGAAGCGGTTCTCGAAGATGTTCTCGCGGACCTGGCTCACGCCGTCAGCCTGGGTGGCCAGGGCCATGTACTGCGCCTGCATATCGGTGGGGAAACCGGGATATTCCTCCGTCGAGATGTCGGCGGCGCGCAGTTCAGAGGCGCGGACGCGAACCGAATCGGGGCCGAGCACCTCAATACGCGCCCCTGCTTCCTGAAGCTTGGCCATCACGGCGCCAAGGTGAGATGTGTTGCAGTTGGCAACGATGAGGTCGCCACCGGTGATGGCGCCGGCGATGAGGAAGGTTCCTGCCTCGATGCGGTCGGGATTGATGCGGTAGCGCGCGCCGCGCAGGCTGCTGACGCCGTGTACGCGGATCGTGGCCGTGCCCGCGCCTTCAATCTGCGCGCCCATGGCCGTGAGCAGCGCGGCAAGGTCGATAACTTCCGGTTCGCGAGCGCAGTTTTCCATCAGCGTGTCGCCCTCGGCAAGCACGGCGGCCATCAACAAATCTTCGGTGCCTGTGACCGTGATTTTGTCGAAGACGAGATGAGCACCATGCAGGCGTTCCGCACGGGCCTCAAGATAGCCGTGCTCCTGCTCGATCACCGCGCCCATCTTTTCCAACCCCTTGATGTGCAGGTCAATGGGACGGCCGCCGATGGCGCAACCGCCGGGCATCGCCACCCGCGCCACACCGGCACGGGCGATGAGCGGGCCCAGAACCAACGAGCTGGCGCGCATGGTCTTCACGATCTCGTAGCGGGCAACCGGATCGGAGAGCGTGCGGCAGCTGATCGTGGTGCGATCCTTCAGCTCGCCTTCGCGCAATTCCACTTCGGCGCCCATCGAAGCCAGCAGTCGCCGCTCGGTCTCAATGTCACGCACTTGCGGAATATTTTCGAGGGTGACTTCATCCTCGGTGAGGATGGCCGCCGCCATGCAGGGCAATGCCGAGTTCTTGGCGCCGGAGATGCGAATGGTGCCGACGAGCGGATTGCCGCCGCGAATCACGAACTTATCCATAGAAATGCGAGCCTTCAGCTTTTAGACAGGTGTGCGCTTGCAGCCTTCAGCTTCTAGCTCTCAGCTCCAAAATGTCAATGCGGAAGACCAACGGTTCGAGGTACGAAGGATTGCGCGGGCCGAACGGCCAACGGCGGGAGAGTCATTCACCAGCCCATCACGAAGAGCAGGCTTGTGACGTTGCACGCGCTCGATTGAGATCGGCGCGCGGGTTCTGGCCGGCGCGCGGGCCGGCTCATTCACCCCTTGAAGGAGGATACGAACCGGGTCGCAAACGTTTGCCCGACCGACGAAAATCTGACAGCGGTCCAGCGATATGAGTCGGTGGCGGTGGACTGAGGCTCGGAGCTCTCGCTGTAGCTCCGCTCGGGTTGCGCCGGTCTCTCCCAATTCGATACCGTACGTCGTTCCAGTAGCTGACTGCAGTTCATTGCTCGCCTCCTTGTCCCGGAAACACCGGCTTTCGCCGCGCTCCAGGGCTACTAGCAAAGCCTAGTTGCCGGTTTGAACCGCGGGGACCAGATGCAGCGGCTCATTGAGCGTGAACAGAAGGACTGCGCCGTCTTCTAGCGTAGCCTGGGGATGATCCGTGAGTAAGTGCACCGTGATGACGCTTGCGCCGATGATGCCGCCCGCTAGCGCGCCACCGGGCCCAGCGATTATGGCGCCGGTTACGACGCCTGCTCCGGCTCCGGCACCGTATTCGATGCCGACTTTCTTCAGGCGCGAACCGGGCGTGACATTGCCTTCACCGCCGACGCGATCGTTGGATCCGGGCGCGCCAGTGGTCTGGGCATAAAGATGAAAGCGCGAACCGTCGGCAAGAATTACAACCTCCGGCTGCAGGCGCATCGAACCGTGGCCCGCAAAGTGACCGCTCGAAACCGAATCAATTTTGCCGTCAATCTCGGCTCCCGCCGGAATGAGAACCTGGCCGTCCTGAATCACGTCGGAGACGACGCGCGTGCGGAATGGATCGCCGCTCTGGTTCATGGCTGTGGAGAGGCGATCCATCAAACGAACGCGAATGACAGCGCCCTCGCTCAGGGTTCCTGGCGGTAGCGGGGTCGGGTGTACGATGTCGCCATCGGGATCGCTCGTGATCGCGCGCTCATTCAACGCAGGCGCAGAGGACTCCTCCGGCACTACCTGCACGATGCCGTCGTCGGTGCCGTCTGCCGGATTGGCCCGCATATCGTTCGCCGGCATGTTGCTGGCCGGACCAGCGTTGGCGTGACCATCGTTCGCAGGAACTGTGTAGAGCGACCCGTCGAGGGAGCGCTGCGCCGGCGGCTGTGGTGAAGGCTGGGCGGCCGCATAATGGCTGGGTGAGGGCTTGGCTTCGGGCGCAGGCTCGGGGGCCGGAGTGGAGATGGTGTCGTCGGGCGGCGGATTGGAAGTGCCTGTATATGGGGTGGGCTGGCTTCCCTGCTGAGCACCCAAAACGGCCGCGGTAGCGGCCAAAACGACATAGACGAAAATGATCCGCTTCATCCAGATCTCCTCTCCCGGAGCAAAGGTCTCCTTACCTCGGTTAGACCCTGCGGGGACGGGAAAGTTCTGCACCCGCCGCCCCTGTCCAGGCGCAGGCGTAAAACCAGCCAATGTAAGCGTAGCGCCACATTGGGCAATGGCGCATTGGTGGATAACCGGTGTGTGCCGGGGACGGCAAGAATCAAGTTAGTAAACGTTCCTGGCCTAAATCGCTGACTCTTCGATGTGTGACCAGCGCCACAGGGGCAATCCACAACCGGTTTGTTAGAATCCGAACGGATAGAGCCATTTTTTCCACAAGCATTTTCGCTGGACGGAGAGAATTCTTTGCGCGAACCAGGGCTTTTGGACACCATTCACAGCGCTGCCGGTGAAGCCCTGGCCGTCGATCGCCGTCCGCAACTGAATGACCGGCTGCAGCACCGCATTTTGAGGAGCAATATGACTGAAATTGTTGCCATTCGTGCCCGCGAAGTTTTGGACTCGCGCGGAAACCCGACCGTGGAGGCTGATGTCATTCTGGAAAGCGGCGAGATGGGCCGCGCGATTGTGCCTTCGGGCGCTTCGACCGGCGAGCATGAGGCCGTTGAGTTACGGGACGGCGATAAGAGCCACTATCTCGGCAAGGGCGTGCTGCAGGCCGTCGCCAACGTGGAGACGGTGATTGCGCCGGAGCTGGAAGGCATGGATGCTGCCAACCAGCGGCTGATCGACCAGTCGATGATCGCGCTCGATGGATCGCCTAACAAAGGCAAACTGGGCGCGAACGCGATTCTGGCCGTATCGATGGCAACCGCACGCGCCGTGGCGCAGACGCTGGAGATTCCGCTTTATCGCTACCTGGGCGGCGTAAATGCCAGTGTGCTGCCCACCCCGATGCTCAACGTGCTGAACGGTGGCGCGCACGCCGACTCGAACGTCGACTTCCAGGAGTTCATGATTATGCCCGTGGGCGCGGAGCGCTTCAGTGAAGCGTTGCGCTGGGCCGCCGAGACCTTCCACACTCTGAAGGGCGTGCTCAAGAAGAAGGGGTACAACACCGCGGTGGGCGACGAGGGCGGATTTGCACCTTCGCTCAAGTCGAATGCCGAAGCCATCGAACTGATCCTCGAAGCCATCGAGCAGGCCGGCTACAAACCGGGCGAGCAGATCGCCATCGCGCTCGATCCCGCATCAAGCGAGTTCTATGACACCGAGAAGAAAAAGTACGTGTTCAAGAAGGGCGACAAGAGCGAGCTGACCAGCGAGCAGATGGTCGACTTCTACGAGAACTGGATCCGTCAGTATCCGATCGTTTCGCTGGAAGATGGCCTGGCCGAAGAAGATTGGGCGGGCTGGAGAATCCTGACCGATAAGCTGGGAAGCCGCATCCAGTTGGTGGGCGACGACATATTCTGCACCAACATAAAGCTGTTGCAGCGCGGCATTGAAGAGGGCGTGGCCAACTCCATCCTCATCAAGCTCAACCAGATCGGTACCGTGACAGAAACGCTGGAGGCGATTGAACTTGGCCGCCGCTACGGCTATACGTCGGTGATCTCGCATCGCTCGGGCGAAACGGAAGACACCTTCATCGCCGATTTGGCAGTGGCAACCGGCACGGGCCAGATCAAGACCGGTTCGGTGAGCCGCACCGACCGCATCTCGAAGTACAACCAATTGCTGCGCATTGAAGAGGAGTTGGGCTCAGGCGCTGTGTACCTCGGACTCGAGGGTCTGAACTACAACGAATAGGGCGTCAACGATCGAAATAAAAAACAGGGCGGAGCTCGATGCTCCGCCCTGTTGCTGTTTAGTGCCCTCGACGTGCGCGTCGATCATTCGGTCGTCGCGTTAGCGGCTCGCGCCTGTGCTCTTCGCCTTATTGACGGCCTGCTCGATCGCCGCGGCGTCGCCCAGATAATAATGGCGAATCGATTTCAAATTCTCGTCGAGTTCCTGGACCATCGGCACGCCGGTTGGAATGTTGAGATCGTCAATCTTCTCGTCGGGAATGTCTTCAAGATGTTTCACGAGCGCGCGCAGACTATTGCCATGGGCCGCGATCAACACCTTCTTGCCCGAACGAACTCTGGGAGCGATCGCTTCGTGCCAGCAAGGCAGAAAGCGGGCGACCGTGTCCTTAAGGCATTCGGTCAGGGGTAGCTCTTGCTTTGTAAGGCTGTGATACCGCGGATCCTTCCCCGGATATCGCGGATCGGTCTCTTCCAGCGCCGGTGGGCGGATGTCATAGCTGCGCCGCCAGATTTTCACCTGGTCCTCACCGTACTTCGCTGCCGTCTCCGCTTTGTTCAGGCCTTGCAGCGCGCCATAATGCCGCTCATTCAGCCGCCAGTCGCGCTGGACGGGAATCCACATCAGGTCCATCTGGTCCAGCGTGATCCACAACGTGCGGATCGCGCGCTTCAGCACCGATGTAAACGCGACGTCGAATCTGTATCCCTGCTCCTTCAACGTCAGTCCGGCCCGCGTGGCCTCTTCCCTACCCTTGTCTGACAGGTCAACGTCCGTCCAGCCGGTAAACAGGTTTTCCTTGTTCCAGATGCTCTCTCCATGACGTAACAAAACGACCTTATACATGCGAAACTCTCTTTCCTAACTGGAATCTTTTTTGTCGATGATTCGCTTCAATTATACGGAATCGCCGATTCTCCTTTTCGGCTGACGTGCGCTGCACCTGATGAAGGATCCCGAAACGCGAAAAGGCCTCCCGCTGCGGGAGGCCTTTATGTTTCGAACCCAGTTTGGTATCAGCGAGGACGCAGCGACTTGATGGCAGCTGGCAGGTGCTGTTCGATCAGCCGCGCACGCTCCGCAGCGATGCCGCCCAGGTACGATGGAGCCGGCGTGGCCATCAGCACCAATGCCAAAGCGATGAGCGAGAAGCAGAAGCCCGCGATGCCCGCCGAAATCAACATGTGGTACATGTCGAAGATGTCCAACCCCAAAACCTTGAAGGCGACATGTTCCAGCGGCTTGATATGCTCAAAAACCGCGAGTGCGAAGAGGAAGAAAAGCGAAGCAGTCGACGTCAAGACAGCCAGGGTCACGTCAAGGCTGCGGTGGAATTTTTGGCGTGCGCGGCAGTGGGCGCACTCGGCAAAATGACTTTCGTAATCACGGCGCATCTCCGGCGAGATTCCGGAAATGTCATAGCGCCAGCTTGCCAAGATTGCGCCTACGACACGGTCGGTACACTTATTGGCCAGCGTAGACATAAAGAGTCACCCTGCAAAGAAAGTCAGTTCAACCACGGAGCTCCCAGCCAGAGTTCAACGATGGAAGCTACCAACTTGGACGCCGAATCCCTGGTTGGGATGCAAAAACGTCCCACAAATACGGTCCGCCAAGCGAAGCTCGCTGGCGCCTTGTTGCGGCCCATTTCACAACTCTTTTAGCCGTAACTTGCTCTAATTGTATTCTTTTTGGCTAAAAACGGATAGCCGAAAGTGGCTGGTGTTGCTCGGCAAGCAACAGCCGGTTGGCTAGAAGGCTTGCCCGACCCAGCAACGCGCGTTCGGCCGCAACGCGGGCGAGCTCTGGAAGATTATTGTTTTCAGAAAGATGCGCCAGAATTACATAAGCAGCCTGGCCGTCGTAGGCGGTCGAGAGGAACTCGGCCGTGGCGTCATTCGAGAGGTGGCCGACGCGGGAAAGCACCCTTTGCTTGACCGACCACGGATACGGGCCATCGCGGAGCATTTCCAGGTCGTGATTGGACTCAAGCAGGAGAAGATCCAGGTCGCGGAGCTGCTCTTTGACGTTAGGAGGAATGTAGCCGAGGTCGGTCGCAAACCCCATTCGGACGCCTTCCGAGCTCAAAACAAAGCCTACCGGATCGGCGGCATCGTGAGGAATTGTGAATGGGCTGAGCGTAACATCGCCGATGGAAAAGGGCTCGCCCGCGCGGAAGTACTCTACCGCAGGTAACCAGGTAGGGTCTTCCTTCATTGATGGCGGTCCGTCCGTGAGCGGCTCGGTTGGGGCAGGCAGCGCGCCCACAGGCTGGAGCGCATCGGCACCGTTGGTAGTGCTTTCGACTTCTTCCGGCCCGTCTTCTTCGGGATCGACGTCTTCGGCTGTACTTTCCAGGATCGAAGATTCCGGCTCAGCTTCACGCTCGGCGGCCTGTTTACGACACTGCTCGAGCCACTGCTTGTAAGTCATCTGCCGGCGCGGGGTGAGCCAACGCATCCATGCGCGATGCGTAGCCTCGGTAAAGTAGACCGGGATGCCGAGTTTGCGCGCGGTTACGGCCAAGCCGTTGACGTGGTCCTGGTGCTCGTGAGTGATCACGATGGCGTCGAGGGTTTCAGGAGCTTCTTCAGCGAGCTTCATGCGCCGAAAGAGCTCGCGGCAGCTTAATCCCGCGTCGACGAGGATGCGCGTGCGCCCGCCGGAGACAACCGTGCTGTTGCCTTTGGAGCCCGAGGCCAGCACAGTGAAGCGCACCATACATTGAGAATACAATCAAGTGCGCTGGCCACGCTGAGAATCTGCCGCTGCTTGTGGCGGCGACTGATCACCCGGGTGGTTTCTACAGGCTACGATCGAAATCGAACGGAGTCGCACGTGAAACTCCATCCGATTCTTTCGTTCCTGCTTGCCTGCACTGCGATGCTGGCGGCGCGCATCCGCGGCCACGCGATCGTGAAGTTGCAAGCTGGAGCCGAAAAAAGGAGAAAGTGTCCGACGTGAAGCCTCGATTCAGCCGCCGCGATCTGATGATCGGTTCGGCCGCACTGGCCGGCAGCGTGGCCATGCGCAGCGCAACTCTGCCCGGCGCGCTGCCGCAGCCCGGCGAGGACTTCGGTCACTATCAGCAGCGCCGCCGCCGTGAACTTTGGAATCTGCTCGGCGACCTGCCCTGGAATCACCAGCCCGCCCCACCGCGACTCGTGCGCACGGAGAAGCACGAAGACTACACGCTGGAACGCTGGGTTCTCGACCTGAATGGTCTCGAGCCGGTGCCCGCCCTGGTTCTCATTCCCGATCGCCGCCAGCGTCCGGCTCCGGGGCTGCTGTTCATCCACTGGCACGCAGGCCAGTACGATCTGGGCAAAGAGCAGTTGTGGCGTGGAACGGAGGTGCAACCGCCCTACGCGGCCATCTGTGCGGAAAAGGGCCTGGTCACGATCGCAATCGACAGTTGGTGCTTCGGCGAGCGCAAGCACGATCCTGACGGCCACCAGGGCGAGGAAGACACATTCAAACTGATGCTGTGGCAGAGCCGTATTCTCTTCGGCATGATGATCTTTGACGAGTTCCAGGCTCTCTCTTATCTCGCCAGCCGTCCTGAAGTCGACCCGCGCCGGCTGGGCGTCTTTGGCATGTCGATGGGCGCTACCAAGGCCTGGTGGCTTGCAGCTCTTGATCCACGAGTGCTTACGGCCATCGATGTCTGCTGCCTCACGGACTTCGATTCGCTGATTGCGGCGCACGGCCTGCACCTGCACTCTATCTTCTACTATGTTCCCTCGCTGCTGAAGTATTTCAGTTCGGCGCAGATCAACGAACTCACCGTGCCACGCGCCCATCTGAGTGTGAATGGCCGCAAAGATCCGCTCACCCCGCCCGACGGCGTGGAAAAAATACGCGGCACACTCCTGCCCCTCTACCGCAAGTACGGACGCGAAGAGGATTGCCGTATCGAACTCTTCGATTGCGCACACCAGGAACTGCCCGAAATGCGGGCAGAGATCCTGTCCTGGATGGACGTTCACCTGGTGGCAGGCTGAGCCCCTGCCCCGTCAACCAGGCTCGTTCCCGTTCATAACCCTGCGACTCGCCGCATAAAACTTGCGGTTTCCGACCCCTGGAGGATGCGCGCGCACCTGCCTGACACGACCGTGCTGCTGCCTTTGGAGCCCGGGCCAGCACGGTGAAGCGCACCATGCTTTGAGGATGGCGCGGATGGTTCCTTTCCTCACATCCCCAGAAGACAATGGCTTTCAGAAATCGAGCTTCGGGCTATATTAGTCGCAACCACCCGGGCCGAATCGCCGGATTCAACACCATCGCCACTCCGAGAATGTCAGCAGTATCCGGCTGGAAATCCCTGGATTGCAAGCGGGATGAACGTGAACGGCCGCGGGTCAGGAGGAAGAATCCATGGCGATTCTCGCCTATGTTGTCGCTGCCGCGATCGGCTACGCCCTAGGACACTATCTTCTAGATGGGGCGGCCGCGGCTTACGCGTCCATCCTCGTTTCCTACCATCTGTTCCTCGGCTTTCTCGTATTCGCCGCCGACCAGAAAAAAGGATTCTCGATGCCGATCTTGCAAACTATCGTCACGCATTCAGCGGTCCTCGGTCTTCTGATCGCGTTGCCCTACATGCGGGCGCACGTCCCATTCTTCGGGCTCATCAGCTTGCTGGTTCCCGGCCTGGCGCCGTTTGAAACGAAATGGCTCTTCAGTGGAGACGGAAGGGTGACCAATGATAATCCGGCGGACGACGAAGTTCCGATGCAGAATGCTTCGCCCGACGAACATGAAGCGTTTCGCGGGTATCTGATGCAGAAGGAACGGATCTTCCGGAAGCCCGGAATGTCTTTGAATCAGGAATTCAATCTGTGGATCAAGGCCCGAGCCGAAAAGAAAGCGCAGGCCAGCGTTTAGAACGCTGTTGTCGGAATCTCTGACGAAGGAGTGCCGGTTCCGATCTCCGGCGCATCAATTCCAATGCCGGAAGTGAACGAGGTTTTCAGGATGCATTTCCGCCGGGTTCTCCTTTCGGCGCTTTCCTGCACAGCATGGGCGACCGTTTGCGCAATTTCGCAACCGCCCGCGCAGAACCCAGGACAAACTGCTCAATCAGATTCAGTCGTTTATCGCAATGCACTGTATGGTTTTTGTCTCTCTCTTCCGGAAAGCTGGAAAGGCTACACCGTCGTCCCCGATCAGTGGAGCGGAACGATCCTCAGTTCCGGCCAAGCTGTTCATGGGCCGCAACTCCTCATTCGGAATCCCAAATGGACCGCGGCGAATCCGTACCAGGACATTCCAATTATGGTTTTCACGCCGGCTGAATGGCAGCAGGTGCAGGCCGTGACGATGTCGGTGAGCGCGGCACCCATCGGGCCATCCAAGCTGGGCCAAAACAGCCGCTATGTTTTCGCGTTGCCGCCGCGATGGATCGGATTTACCGACGACCTCGGACAGGATGAGTTAAACGCGTGGATGCAGCAGAACCGGTTGCAGGCGCCATGCGGCCACAAATCCGCCAAGCCGGCTGGCAATATTCCCTGACGTGAATCTTCGGCCTCCAAACCGCGAATCAATCGCCTACGGAGTGGCGTGCGGCAACTCGCACATCAATTCAATCGGGTTGCCATCCGGATCGCGGAATGGAGCAAGCCACAGATCGTGATCGGCCATCCGCGCTACGCGAAACGGTTCCTGAATGAAAACCACACCCTTGGCGGCAAGCGCTTTGTGCGCTGCGTGAATGTCGGGAACTCGAAAATACAGGATGGTTCCACTCGGCGCGACCGGCGTGCCTGAAGTCCCTATGGCGAAGCGGATCTTGCCGCACTGAAAGAACACCATGCTTCCCGCGTCAAAGAGAAAATGCATGCCAAGAATGTTCTGGTAGAAGTCGCGGGATCGCGCCAGGTCGGTAACAGTCACTGCGATCTGGCCAATCTCATTCAGATTCACCTGAGACGGAATTGGAGTTGCATCGGTCGTCATGCCTGCCTCCTGTTGCGGCACCCTGAGACTACACAGTTTCCTGGAGATTGGCCGGAATCTCGATCGAGACCACCGTGCCGCGGCCCGGGTTGCTCACCACGTTGAAGCTGGCCTGATTACCGTAAAGGACCTCCAGCCGTTCCTGGACATTTTTCATTCCGATGCCTGAACCGGTACGCCGAATCGCAGACTCGGGCCGGCCGGTCATTCCTACGCCGTCGTCGGAGACTTCGATGGAGATCCTGTCGCCCTCGAGGCGGCTGCGCAAGGTAACGGTACCGCCGCGAATGCGAGGCTCCAGACCATGCTTGATGCTGTTCTCAACGAGCGGCTGCAGCAAAATGCTGGGCACCATAACCTCAAGCGTGCGCGGATCGATGTCTTTTTCAACGCGCAGTTTGTCGGCGCCAAAACGGACCACCTCGATGTCAAGGTAATCGTCGGTGAATTTCAACTCCTCGC
>Ga0326728_10023346_pt1 | contig 11343 bp, 9 predicted proteins | sample MB3enrmetagenome_FD_207602 | JGI IMG/M metagenome (GOLD analysis project Ga0326728, IMG submission 207602) | Lab enriched peat soil microbial communities from McLean, Ithaca, NY, United States - MB31MN | ecosystem: Environmental > Terrestrial > Soil > Wetlands > Peat | place: USA: New York... | reverse complement strand
GGTCTCCGACCATTAAAGATATTGAACTCCTGTCTGCCACAATTGCAGACCGCATTGTTACGGTCAGCTATGCCATGCGGGACGAACTGGTGAACCTAGGATATCCCGGGCAGAAGATACGGGTGATCCACAATGGGGTAGATGAGAGGAAATACGACGCCACTCGTTTTTCATCGCGACAGGCAGAGGCATTCCGCGAAAAGATCGGGGTTGGCGCATCTCCCATGATCTTCTTCATCGGCAGGCTCACTCCGGTGAAAGGCGTCGACACGCTTGTTCTTGCGATGACCCACATCATAAAAGAGATCCCGGATGCAAAACTTGTCATCGTTGGCATGGGGGAGATGGAAAAGATGCTGAGTCAGATGGTGCATGATCTGCACTTGGAACAAAACATTATACTGCACTTCAGGTTAGTACCGGAAGAGGAACGGCTCCTGTATTATGCTGCGTCAGACGTCGCTGTTTTCCCGTCAAAATATGAACCGTTTGGCATTGTCTGTACTGAGGCAATGTCGATGGGAAAACCTGTTGTTGTTGGTGCCCGCGGTACATCCGGTTTTCGTGAGCAGGTGATTCCCTGTGGCGATGAAATCTGTGGCTACCACATCAATCCGTACGATCCTCTGGATATTGCAAAATATGTCGTCGATATCCTGAAACATCCTGACCTTGCTGCAACGATGGGGAAGAATGGCAGGGACCGTGTAGAAGATCACTTTACCTGGGAGATTGCATCAGATAAGACATTAGGAGTATACCAGGAAGTCGTGGACAGCTAAAAAATCTGATGGGGTGGCTGATGGTGTTTCAGTACGGACGAGAGATCCAGATACCCGGTGTCGCCCGGAACCTTGAATTTTTAATGACATCGGGGCATGCATATTCCTCTTCGACAGTAAGTGGCAACACCAGAAAATATCATGGGCTTTTTGTTCATAACGGGCGCCTCCTCCTTGCCGGACTCGATGAAATGGTAAACGGGATCCGTTTTTCCACTCAGCAGTATGAAAGGGCATCCGATGATGCAGGGCTTCGGTACCTTCATGCGTTTTCGTTATACCCTCCGTCGTGGATCTATATGATCGACGACATCATCATTAAAAAGACCCTCACGTTTGACGGAAACCTCTTGGTTGTTTATGATGTTGCAGGTGATGCAGACCTGTGGATTCGTCCTCTTATTACCGACCGGTCAGTACATGAGGTTCTCAGGGTTCCTAATACAGACTACACAAACGAACGTGATGGTTTTCGATGGGGTGATCTTTTTTTCGGAGGGGATCTCCCCTATGTATCTCGCCCTGATACCTACCGGAGTGTCTGGTATCAGCGGGAACATGAACGGGGGTACGAATCGGTTGAAGATCTTCATTCACCGGGAGTTTTTCAGGGCCGTGTGCGGGATTCTACCGTTACGTTCCGATGCACAAGAAATGCACATTGTTCGCAGAACACCGCTCGTAAACAGTCACCGCAAACCTCCCTTGACTGGTTGGAATGGGCAGCAGATGCATTCTGCCATGGAGACGAGATATTCGCCGGCTACCACTGGTTCTGCGAATCCTGGGGGCGGGATTCTGCCATCAGTGTTACCGGGTTGCTAATTGAACGCGGGCTTAAGGATGAAGCCCGTTTGGTGCTCAAACGGCTTTCTGATATGATTAAGGGGGGTGTGATCCCAAACAGATTTCCGGATAATTATCATACCAGTGATGCTTCGCTATGGTTTATCCATGCACTCTTCCGGTATCGGCGCCGATGGGGGGATGATCACTTCATGGAGAAAATGAAACCCTTGATCGGTAATATTCTGGAAAATTATCCTTTTTCTCACGTTGCCTCTCTGGATCATAACCTAATCTCGGTTGTACCAAAGAGCACGTGGATGGATACTGATTTCACACCTCGTGAGGGAAAGCCGGTCGAGATCAACGCTCTCTGGATAAACGCTTTAAAGGAAGCTGAGGCAATGGGGTTCCGGACAATAATCAGTCCTGAATCAGCACGTGAGGAATTCCAGCGGTTCTGGAACCAGGAAGGACAGTGTCTCTATGATCGTATCGACCCGATTGACCCTTCTATCCGACCAAACCAAGTAATTGCGATCTCTCTTGGGTTTGTAAATCCTGAACAGGCAACATTAGCCATGAACACTATCAATAAATTGCTTTTAACGCCGTTTGGCCTTCGTTCCCTCTCGCCGTTAGATCAGAAATATCAGGGACGGTATATAGGTGATAGAAGTTATCATAACGGGTGCGTCTGGCCCTGGCTTACCGGTTATTATATTGAGGCACTCATAAAGAATGGTGTTCAACGACGAAGGGTTGCACAGATTCTTGTCCCGATTCTTCTTCATATACGAGAGGCGGGTGTGGGCTACATATCCGAGATTTTTGATGGTGACCATCCATACCTTCCAAGAGGATGCATCGCCCAGGCCTGGAGCGTCGCAGAGATCTCCCGGGCCTGCCGGATGGTTTTTCCCTGACGGGAAAGGAGTTGAGCAGCGATGCACCCTAAAAACTTCAAGGACACAATCGCCGTATCGCCCTACATCTTTACGATCGGTGTGGTGGGAGACAGCGGTTCGGGCAAGACTACATTCACCAAGGGAGTGCGGAACATCTTCGGGGACGACCTTGTCTCCACAATCACGCTGGATGATTACCACAGCCTCGACCGGGCCGGCAGGCTCGCGGCTGGTGTCACCCCACTCGACCCGCGGGCGAATCGGATAGCACTCATCGAACAGGATTTGATCCAGCTCAAAAGGGGGGTGCCGATTATGAAGCCATGCTACAACCATGAAAGTGGTACCTTCGATCCTCCGGCGATCTTCCGGCCAAAGAAGATCCTGATTCTCGAAGGACTCCACACGCTCTTTACGGACACGCTCCGCAGGTACCTAGACTTCACCCTCTTCGTGGACCCGGACCGGGAAGTAAAGTACGATTGGAAGATCCGGCGAGACATGAGCAGGCGCGGCTACACCCGGGCGCAGGTGCTCAGGGAAATCGCGGAACGGGAACCGGATTATGAACGGTATATCGCGCCCCAGCGGGAGTTTGCAGACGCGGTGATAGGGATCGGGTATTCCCGGTATGGCCGGGACGCCGGCGAGAAGCGGAACGTATACCGGGTCACGCTCGTCCAGAAACGGATGCAACGGAGCCTTGGGAACATCGACCTCTCGCTCGACCTCTACTCCATCCTCTCCCTCTCGCAAAGGAACTTTGCCCTTGAGTTCGTGACCGGAGAGAAAAGCGGGGAGCTGATGGGGCAGATGATCATGGACGGGGAACTGAGCGAACATGTGGTGCGGAAACTGGAGCAGAGCATCGAGCGGCAGACCCGGGTCTCGCCGATATCCATCTTCAAGAACCGGCCGTACGTCACAGCGGGCGATGTTGCCCAGCTGATTCTCTGCTGGCGGATCATCCACCGTCGGATCTTTATTGAGGTGAGCCGGTGATGCCGGGAAAGGAATCCGGAATGTACGGATTGAAGAATGGTAATGGGGAAATGGAGCCGGAAAAGGTATTACCAGTGAGAGAAAAGTTAGGGTAGAGATATGGCCATGAAAACCATAGAAGTGTTAACCTGGGAGGGGACTGCCCCGGGCTCAATGCGGTGATCCGTACGGAGGTAAGGTCGGACATCTACAATCACTTCGAGGCGCTGGGAATACGGAACGGCTGGCCGGGGCTCATCCACAGGGACATGGAGCTGCTCATCACTACTCCGTCTCGGGAATCCTGCCCAAAAGGGGGAAGATCCTCGGCCACATCTATCGGGGCGGCTCGGCCTCCGCGTACGATTGGGTGCTTGTCACCCCCTTTGGCGTGGCAGCAGTGCAACTCATACGGGATGGGGAGTTCGGGACGATGGTGACCCTTGACGAGAACTACATCTGAACAGCATTCCCCTCGCCACCGCTGTCTCCCGTCAGAAGACCGTGGATACGGAGTACTGCGAGCTTGCAAAGATCGTGATCGGCGGTAGGAGACCATGACCATACAGCAAGGCAGTTCCGGCCCCGCAAGGGGATATACCGGCCATGTCCGCTGGAAAGGTACCCTGCCCGTACCCGACATACGGGATGCTGAGGAGATGGCAGGCGTCCTTGCTGTGCCGGGCTGTCCCGTTAACGGGCCTGTCTATTACATGTACCGGAATGTGGCCCGGTCTCTCGCAGACCGCCAGTGGCTCCGGGAGCAGGAAATCCGGTTCGACATCACAGTCATCCCCCCGCGGGACCTTTGCGGGGAGTTTGTGAAGACCAAGGGGCACTACCACCCGGCAAATCCCGCCGGTACCGGTTACCCGGAGATCTATGAGGTGCTGGAGGGTGAGGCGCACTACCTGATCCAGACAAGGGACTGGGCGGACGTAGTTATGATCGCCGCTACTGCCGGGCAGATCGTTGTGGTGCCCCCGGAATATGGCCATGTTACGATCAACCCTTCCCGCACGGCCATTCTCCAGATGGCAAATCTCGTCTCCTCCTCGTTCCGGAGCGAGTACCGGCCCTATGAGGAACTCCATGGGGCTGCATACTACGAAATGACCGGCGGGGAGTTTGTAAAAAACCCGCACTGTACTGACCCGGCCTGTCTCCGGCTCGTGAAGGCCCGCCAGATTGCCGCGGTCAAAGACACGGTCACCGAACCCCTCTACGATCTCGTGGAACAGCGGGCGGAGGTACTCGGATTCCTTAACCATCCCGAGAGGTACCTCGCACTCTTCTCCCGGTCGTATCTCTGATTTTTGCGTTACTGTTTTTATGGCACGGGAGATTCCTCTATGCATGAAGTTGCTGCCCGGGGAACTGGAACGGTCCGGTAACCTGCCGGAGCTTCAGTAAAAAAGGGGAAATGCCGGGTGACCGAGTTTTTTTAAACCATGCCCGGGTTGAACACCTTTGGTAGGATGGAGAGCTGCGACCGCTGCATCATCCGGAACAATGCAAAATCTTCTCCTCGTCGCTCTACTACCGGGTCACCATCGGCGCGAATACCACAATCTCAGGGAGCATCATTGACAATGACACGCATATCGGTGAAGGGTGCAGCATCGAGAATGATACGGTGATCGGCTCCCGGGTGGTCCTCCGGAACCGCGTGGTGGTCCATTCAAAGACGCGGATCTGGCCGGAAGTGGTGGTCGGCGACGGGACCGTGGTAAAAGAGCACCTTCTCAACGATAAGTTTGATCTTCGGTACAAGGGGTCCTAGGCCCTTTTTACCAGCCGGTGCGTGATCGCGACGAGCGGGTGGCGGGTATAATCCAGCACTTGGACATCGTCCAGCGTTTTCAAATTCATCGCATTTGCCGTCCGTTCCATGCCGAGCTCGATGTCCTTGTCGATCTCGATGATGTAGGCATCGAGCGCGGTGATGCCAAGCCGTTTTGCTGCTATCGCCCGGTGATGACCGTCTACAAGGATCGTCCGGCCGGGACGCCTCACAACGATAATGGGTTCGGCAAGTCCTTTTTTAATCTCGTAGATCCGCCCTTCCAGCTCGTCTTCGTAGATCTTGGACTGGGTCGGCAGGAGGTCGGTCTGTCCTCACTGTAAATCCGAAAACGTGGCGAGATTACAGGGGTGAGGGAACTTTAACGGCGCAGAATGAACGTTCTCATTCAGTCCGCAAGACCGATTTCCGTTTTATTACCAACGGCTAATTTCCCAGGTCCTTATTCAGGAGTCAAAGTGTTTCGAGGTCTACTCTATCCTCAGTTCTTCTCTAATTTCTGTTAGGTACCATAATCTCTAAAATAAGCAGCGTTCTGATGCGGTGGCGGTTGGTGATATATTCTTGTTTCCCGTTAAAATTCTCTAGGCAACCACCAATGCATCAGAACCCCCCATCGATACATTTTTTTCTTCCAAGCGCGAAGGGAGATGTCACTCTTTCAGGAACGGGAGATGCCCTATTCCATGCCGAAGCGTATTGAAACCGGGACGCCCGATGGAGAGGCAATCGGTTTTTCAGATGCACTCTTCTCTGGCTGGCTTGAGCTCTATGATGACTGCCGGCTCTATCTCCATTGCCTCATCTCACGGTTCAAGAACGAAGGCAACACCCAGGCCCTTATCCGGCAGTGGCTTCGGGAAGGGTACGATATCCGGATTGTGATGCCGTCACCGGTCATGCAGCATATCATCCGCAAGTTCGGGTTTGAACCGGCTCAGGAATACCTGCCTGCTCACTATGAGGATGAAGTCGAAGTCTGGCGCCGGCCGTCCTCTCTGGACACGGTCACGTTCACCACCCACCCCCGGTCCCGTGTCCATTCTCATTAGGAGTCTTTTTTTTGTTCAGCATTGTCTCCAGAATGTATTCCTTGTCGGTGGAACGAGACAAAAACCCGGAACGCACGGCATTCTGACAAATTTTGGGCATCACCAAATCTCATCAAATGCCTCCTCAAACCGCTCCGGCCTCTCCCTGACATCAAACGAGCGCCAGTGAAAACGTTGGCTCCGTCCTCCCCTCACCAACGGGACCCGTGAACGGTGCTGTTGCTTTAACGCGACTTAACGGAAAGAATATCCTCGGAACACTTCAATGTCGAGTATTTAAAAAGTCCTGCAGATGCACCAGAACCCTTTGAACACAAAGGCACCCACCTTATAAATAGCGATATATGTCATGTATCAATATGCAGGCCAATCCAGAGGGTTCTCTTCATATCGAAAATATCGTCGCATCGGCTAAGATAGCCGATCATCTGGATCTATCAGCTCTTGCCTCCCAGATCAAAGATGCGGAATATAACAAGAAACGATTCCCTGGCGTGGTGATCAGGATGAAGGATCCAAAGATCGCTGCGCTAGTCTTTGGATCCGGCAAGGTTATACTTACTGGTGCAAAGACCGTCGACAGCCTCGCCAAGGGAATGACTATCCTTGGGAACCTGCTTCGCGACTATGGCATTGACATCCCAAAAAACCCTACCCCCTCAATCCAGAACATCGTCACCTCTGCAGACCTCGCAACAACCATTAACCTCAACAAGATCGCGGTTGGTTTAAATCTCGACCAAATCGAATATGAACCCGAACAGTTCCCGGGTCTTGTCTACCGACTGGAAAACCCTAAAGTTGTTGTACTTCTCTTTGGTTCTGGTAAATTGATCATCACCGGCGGCAAGGAGCCGGATGACGCGAAAAAAGCTGTTCAAAAGGTAATATCGGATCTTCGCGGCATTGGTCTGATGTAACGATTTTAGTGCATTTGTTCGTTTTATTCGCATAAAAGGTAAAGAGATGCCTTACCTTAATTTGTAATCCGTAGTATTTGCCATCTGATTTACCGAGCCAGAACAGTATGGGGAACCTTTTCTGAACCATAGGCCTGCCGGGTTAAGAACAAAGGCCGCACCGGTGCAGGCATACAAACTGCATTCCAGTAAGAGATATTATTCAAGCGACCGGGGGGTGGGGAACGGGCAACTGTAGTCCCCTCCCCTTTTCGTAACCGTTCGCTTACCTTCCCGCGAAGCCCGTCCATGAAGTTCCCCTGCTAACGTCTGGACCGGATTTATCATGATTAATTATTTATAATCCGGGCGCACCAGATCAATCCAATGTACTGTTGCACCTCTCACAAAACCATCCGCGTCGTAATGGTACATGCCGCTCGTGCTAAGCGGCAGCTCTTCTTCATCTGTTAGAGAAATGGATTTTTGCCGGTATCTGGCAGGATCCCGTATTGCTTTCAGAAGATCGTGAATGGAGATAGTATGGATTTGAGTATGAACCAACCCGGTGTTGAATGGTATAATGCCAAGCCTAAAATAGGAGCTATCTACAGTCTCATCGATACGGCAACATTCGGGATGAGCAAAATGGAACGGCTGCGGGCAGTCATTGCGCTGGGGGAGAGCGACGACCCACGGGCTGTTCGTCCCTTAATGGAGCTCTTACGTGATGGCGATCCGGAGATCCGGATCTTTGCGACATCAGCCCTTGGCACGCTGAGGAGCGGACGGGCAGTCGATGATCTGATCGGGCGTTTGAGAGATAAAAGTGAGCAGTCTGCAACCCGGCAGCAGGCGGCGGCAGCCCTTGCCGCGATCCGGAGTAACACTGCAATCCTGGGTCTGAAAGAGTGCATTGCTGATGAAAACGAGGACCCGACCATCCGGTCCTACTCCAGGGCCGTGATGAGCCGAATGGGGAGGTAGTTAGTGCAGACGGCAGATCGTGTTTATCGAATACATCGAAGCAGCATATCTCAATGACGATATCGATGAAATCCGCATTCTCTTCACCATGTTCAAGGACAAACAGAAGGCTCACGAACTTGACTGGTTCAAACCATGGGATAAGGTGAGTGATTGGAATTATCCGTATGCCAAGTGGTTCACCAACGCAAAACTCAACATCACCGCAAACTGTCTGGACCGGCATGTCAACAACCACCGCCGGAATAAGGTCGCCCTCATCTAGAGGGGGGGTGGGCCAAACAAGTCAAATAAGTTGGAGAATGTGTTTGAATTTAAAAAATATACGGAGGGGTGATCGATGGCGACAAGAGAAGTTACAGAAACATCAGAAATGGAGATAGCTGTCCACTGGAAGGAGGAGGATTATTATTATCCTTCAGCAAAGTTTATCGCCCAGGCAAACATGACGGATGAGACCGTCTTTGATCGTTTCAGTCTTGATAAGGTTCCAAACTGCTTCAAGGAATATGCAGACCTTCTTGACTGGTATGAGTACTGGCACACAATCCTTGATACAAGCGATGCTCCTTGCTGGAAGTGGTTTGTAGGTGGGAAAATAAATGCCAGTTATAATTGCATTGACAGGCATCTTGCAAAAAGCAGGAACAAAACTGCTATTCATTTCGTACCCGAGCTTGAAAATGAAAAAACAGAACATGTAACATATCAGGAATTGTTTGTTCGTGTTAACGAATTCGCAGTTCTTTTGCGAGACTTTGCTGGTTTGAAAGCCGGAGATAGAGTAACGCTTCATATGCCTATGACTGCCGAACTTCCAATTACCATGCTTGCATGTGCAAGATTGGGTGTCATTCATTCGCAAGTATTTGGAGGATTCAGCGGCAAGGCTGCTGCTGACAGAATCGTTGATTCGGGCAGCAGGGTATTAATTACAATGGATTCTTATTACAGGGGTGGAGCACTTCTTAATCATAAGGAAAAAGCTGATATCGCTGTTGAAGAAGCAAAGAAGGGAGGGCAGGTTGTTGATAAAGTCCTTGTGTGGCAACGTTATCCTGGTAAATATTCTGCACAGACTCCGATGGTTGAAGGACGCGATTTTTTTGTAAACGACTTGTTAACAAAGTATTATGGAAAAAGAGTAGAGCCCGTGCCAATGCCGGCTGAAGCCCCTCTGTTTCTGATGTATACAAGCGGCACAACCGGAAAACCAAAAGGATGCCAGCACAGCACCGGCGGGTATCTTGCCTATGTTGCAGGAACGTCAAAATATGTCCAAGATATTCATCCTGAAGACGTATACTGGTGTTTGGCTGATATCGGGTGGATTACAGGGCATTCTTACATCGTTTATGGGCCTCTTTCCCTTTGTGCATCTACGGTAATTTATGAGGGTATACCTACATATCCCCATCCGGGGCGTCCCTGGAGAATAGCCCAGAATCTTGGTGTAAATATCTTCCATACCTCTCCAACCACTATTCGTACCTTAAGAAGAGTTGGTCCTGACGAACCAGCAAAGTATAATTATGAGTTCAAGCATATGACGACCGTTGGTGAACCTATAGAACCGGCCGTATGGAAATGGTATTACAATGAAGTTGGAAAGGGTAAGGCAGTGATTGTAGATACCTGGTGGCAGACAGAAAACGGTGGCTTTTTGTGCAGCACTTTACCTGCTATAAAACCCATGAAACCGGGCAGTGCAGGTCACGGAATGCCTGGAATTCATCCAATTATATATGATGAAGACGGGAAGGTTATTCCCCAAGGGACAGGGAAGGCAGGTAATATATGCATCCAGAATCCATGGCCTGGTTCATTCCAGACAATATGGGGTGACCGCGACAGGTATGTCAGTACATATTATGAAAAATATTGCAAGAATAAAAACAGCAAGGACTGGAGAGACTGGCCATATCTGGCAGGTGATGCGGCTGTACAGGCTAAAGACGGTTATTACCGTATACTGGGCAGAATCGATGATGTCATTAATGTATCCGGACACAGGCTTGGAGCAAAGGAACTCGAATCGGCGGCACTTACCGTTCCTGAAGTAGCAGAGTCTGCAGTTGTTCCGGTTTATGATGAAATCAAAGGTAAAGTTCCGGATCTTTATATCGTACTCAAACCCGGGTTCAAGGCGAGTGCTGAACTTGAGAAAAAGATTTCTGATGCCCTTGCTAATGAGATCGGGCCTATAGCTAAACCGAAAAAAGTATGCATTGTATCTGATATGCCAAAGACCCGATCGGGAAAGATTATGAGGCGTGTGCTTGGGGCTATATCAAACAATAAAGATGTTGGTGATGTAACTACACTTGCAAATCCCGAGATAGTTGAAGAGATTGAGAAGATGGTTGCCGGGTCATAATATCGGCACGGCTGAGGAAGAGAGCGCCCTCGTCTCTTACCACGCAGTCGCAGAAGCGGCGGTGATCGGGAAACCCGACCCCGTGAAAGGTAACTCGATAAAGGCATTCGTCATCCTCCGGGTTGACCACATACCGAACGAGAAGCTAATGAACGACCTGATGTATCACGTCAGGATGACGCTCGGGCCTATCGCCGTGCCTCACGAGATCGAGTCGTGGACAAGCTGCCGAAAACACGGAGCGGCAAGATTATGCGCAGGGTGCTGAAGGCAAAGGAGATGGGCATCGATCCCGGCGACATCTCTACGCTGGAAGAATGAGGGATCCGGTTTCGGAAACCTGAACACAAATGAAAAAATTGGATGGAGTGGCGAAACTATGAGTCCAGAAAAAACAGAAAATATCGTTACAACCCGCGATCTGACGGGTAATCCGGCCCCTCTTGGCCTGATGGGTTTTGGAATGACGACCGTCCTGCTGAACCTTCAGAATGCAGGATTATTTACATTAGGGAGTATGATCCTCGCGATGGGGATTTTCTATGGCGGGATTGCCCAGCTCATCGCCGGGTCGATGGAATGGAAGAAGGGAAATACCTTTGCAACGACAGCGTTCTGCTCCTACGGCCTGTTCTGGCTCTCCCTTGTGGCACTCATCCTGATCCCTGCGATGGGACTTGGAGAGAAGCCATCATCCGTAGCAATGGCGACCTACCTTGCGATGTGGGGATTGTTCACCGCTGTGATGTTTGTCGGTACCCTCCGAT
>Ga0326728_10023345_pt1 | contig 11344 bp, 12 predicted proteins | sample MB3enrmetagenome_FD_207602 | JGI IMG/M metagenome (GOLD analysis project Ga0326728, IMG submission 207602) | Lab enriched peat soil microbial communities from McLean, Ithaca, NY, United States - MB31MN | ecosystem: Environmental > Terrestrial > Soil > Wetlands > Peat | place: USA: New York... | reverse complement strand
GAGTCCGTCTTGGCCGCCATCCTCATTTCCGAACACCTGATCCAGCTGGGGATGGCGGAGACCGCCAAGGACGCGGCCATCCGCAGGCTGGCCCGCGGTCTCTACGACCTGGACTGCGTGCTGGAAGGTTACGTGGAGAACGTCCTGGCCCGGGAGGAGGCCTACCCCACCGGGCTGCCCACCAGCATCCCGGTGGCGTTGTGCCATACCGAGGCGCGCTTCGTGCGCCGCAGTGCCCTGGCCGTGGGCACCCTGGCGGCCCCCATCCCGTTCCAGGAGATGGGCACTCCCGAGCGCCATGTGGACGCCGAGATCATCTTCCTGCTGGCGCTGGCCGATCCCAAGGACCAGGTGCCCTGGCTGAAGAAGATGGCCGGCGTCTTCAAGGACCGGCCCACCCTGGCGGCCATCCGGGACGCCACCGATCCCCTGGTCCTGGAGGCGTTCCTGAAAAGCGTCCTGCAGGCGCCGGAATCGGAATAGAATTCTTTCGTACCCCCAGAGGAACGACATGGCAACCAAGAAAACCCTCACGGTGCTCGCAGTCTGCGGTTCGGGCGTGGTCAGTTCTTCGATGATCGCCCAGAAAATGGAGGAGATCCTCAAGCCCCTGGGGGCCGAGGCCAAGGTCATCGGACTGCTGCCCACCTCGGTGCAGACCTATATCGAGCAGGGGGGCATCGACTTCGTGGTCACCACCAGCCCCATTCCCGGCACCATCACCGTGCCGGTGATCAAGGGGGTGGCGCTGCTCACCGGTTTCGGCGAGGACGCCTGCCGGGCCGAGATCGCCAAAGTGGCCAAGGAAATCCTGGCCAGGCGCGGCTGACCCGGCCGGGCGCGGGCATGCCGGAGATCCAGCTGGACATCACCAACTCGGTCGGCCTCCACGCGCGGCCGGCGGCTTTGTTCGTGCAGGAGGCCAACCGCTTCGCCGCCGACATTACCGTCCGCCTGGGGGACACCGAGGCCGACGCCAAGAGCATCCTCGACCTGCTGCTGCTGGGCGCCGTCCAGGGCAGCAGGGTGACGGTGCGGGCCGAGGGGCCCGACGCCGAGGCGGCGCTGGCGGCGCTGCGCGCGCTGCATGCCAGGAACTTCGACGAGGCCGGCTGAAGCAGGGCCTGCCGGGCCGGGGCGTTGAAGCACTCCTGAACTTCGCACAGTTGTTTACGCCAGGCCTTCCAGACCGTTCCTGACCAGGCGCCGCACCGCGGCGGCGGAGTCCAGGTCCAGGGCTGCCGTGGACAGTTCCTTGCACCGTTCCGCGGAGATCCGGCGGACCAGGGCCTTGGCGCGCGGGATCAGGGCGGGGGACATGCTCAGTTCGTCGATGCCCAGCCCCACCAGCAGGGGCAGCGCCTCGGGATCGCCGGCCATCTCGCCGCACACCCCCACGGGGATCCCGGCCGCCTTCGCCCCCTGGACGGTGGCGGCCACCAGGCGCAGCACGGCGGGATGGCAGGGATCGTTCAGGTGGGCCAGCCGGGGATTGGTGCGGTCGGCGGCCAGGGCGTACTGGGTGAGGTCGTTGGTGCCGATGCTGAAGAAGTCCGCCTCCCGGGCCAGCAGGTCCGCGGTCAGGGCCGCCGCCGGGATCTCCACCATGATCCCGACCCGGGGCCGCTCGCACTGGGCGCAGCCGCGCTCCCGCAGCTCCCGCCGGGCCTGGTCCACCAGCGCCCGGGCCCGGCGCAGCTCGTCCAGGGTGGCGACCATCGGGAACATGATCCCCAGGTCGCGGCCCGCGCCCGCCCGCAGCAGGGCGCGCAGCTGGCACCGGAACAGGTCCGGCTGGGCCAGGCACAGGCGGATGGCGCGCACGCCCAGGAACGGGTTGGCCTCGGGCGGCCGGCCCAGGTAGGGCAGTTCCTTGTCGCCGCCGGCGTCCAGGGTGCGGATGATCACCGGACGCCGGCCCATGACCGCCAGCACCTGCCCGTAGAGCGAAGCCTGCTCGTCCTCCCCCGGGCCGGCGGCACGGTTCAGGAACAGGAACTCGGTGCGGAACAGGCCGACGCCCTCGGCGCCCCGGGCCACGGCGGCGCGGGCATCCTCCACTCCGCCCACGTTGGCCGCCACCGCCACCGCCCGGCCGTCCCGGGTGACCGCCGGGCCCTGGGCCGCGGCCAGTTCGGTCCGCGCCAGGTCCGCGGCGCTCGTGCCGGCCTCGGCCAGGGCCGCCTGGGCGGCGGGGTCCGGAGCGATGGTGACTTGCCCCCGGGCGCCGTCCACCCACAGGGCGGTCCCCGGCGGGATCGCCAGCACGGCCTCGCCCAGGGCGACCACCGCCGGCAGGCCCAGGGCCTTGGCCAGGATGGCAGTGTGGGAGGTGGGACCGCCTTCGGCGGTGCAGAAGGCCAGGATCGTGGCCGGGTCCAGGCTGACCGTCTCCGAGGGGGTCAGGTCCCTGGCGACGATCACCGAAGGTTGCGCGGGCGCCGCCGGTGCGGCCGGCAGGCCCAGCAGGATGCGCAGCACCCGCTCGCCCACGTCGCGCAGGTCGGCGGCGCGCAGGGCGAAGGCCGGGTCGGGCAGTGCCGCGAGGCGGCCGGCGTAGGCCTCCACCGCATCGCTCCAGGCCGCCTCGGCGTTGCTGCCGGCTTCCAGGGCGGCGCCGGCCTGGCGGTGCAGGGCGCGGTCCCGGACCAGCTGCAGGTGGGCGCCGAACACCCCGGCCTCAGCGGCGTGACCACCGGCGGCCACCTGCCGCTCCAGCTGCTCGATCTGGGCGCAGGCCTGGGCTACCGCGCCCTCCAGGCGGGCCCGCTCCGCGGCCGGGTCCTGCCCCTCCTGCCGGACCAGGCGCAGGGGCTCCCGGGCCCACCGGTACAAAGGGCCGCAGGCCAGGCCGGGCGCGCCGGCCACCCCCTGCAGGACCGTGCCGCTGGTGGGATCGGTGGAAGGCTGCATGGAGCGCTCCGCGTACGCCGCGACCGCGTGGGCACCCTCGCCGTCCTTGCAGGACAGTTCGGGCATGCGGCCGGCCATACGGCAGTTTATCCTTGGATTGCACCCGTTCCAACCTCGTCGGCCCCTGAAAGGAAGCCATGCTGCAGTTCGACCTCAGTCCATGGGCAGGCGCCATCTCGGCGGTGTGGCTGGCCTTCTACATCCTGGGCCGCCACCAGTTCACGCGGGTCCGGAGCGGCACCGTCGAACTGGTGCTGGAGCGGGGCCGCCGGGCCGGGCAGCTTTCTCCGTGTCCCGGCGTGGAGGCGTTCTACGACCAGCTGCAGCCGGAATGGGAAGCCATGCTGCGGCGCCGTGCCTGGTTCCTCCCGCACCGCTCCGAGCTGTTCCCGGTGCCGGTGCGCCCGGGCGACCTGCGCCGGCGCCTGAACTTCACCCCGGGCTGGGTGGGGGCGTATCTGCGCCTGAACGGCGTCCATCTGCCCGCCGGGACCGACCTGGAAACGGAGATCCAGCGGATCCTGGCCCTGGCCCAGACCCCGCGGCGGACGCGGTAGGACGTCATGGCGGCCACCATCCTCAATGCCCTGGTCCCCGTGTTCCTGGTCCTGGGGCTCGGCTACGGCTGCGGCCGGCGCGGCTGGGTCGACCACCGCGGCGTGGCCGGCCTGAACCTGTTCCTGATGGATTTCGCCCTGCCCGCGGCGATGTTCACCGCCTTCTCCCGCACCCCCGCCCGGGCGATCCTGGCCGACGGCGCCCTGATGGGGGTCCTGGCCCTGTGCATGCTGGCCTGCTACGGGCTGACCCTGCTGCTGGAACTCAAGGTCTTCAAGGTCGAGCCGGGCCGGGCCTCGGTGCAGACGCTCACGGTGTCCCTGCCCAACTACGCCTCGGTCGGCCTGCCGCTGCTGGTGAGCCTCTACGGCCCGGGCGCCGCCCTGAGCGCGGTGGTGGCGGTGGCGGCGGGCGCCCTGACCATCTCGCCGCTCACCCTGGTCATGCTGGAGCACGCCACCGGCCCGGACCACCCATCGGCCCTGGCCCGCTACCTGCGCGCCCTGGGGCGCACCGTGCTGCGCCCCATCGTGTGGGCCCCGGTGGCCGGGCTGGGCCTCACCCTGGCCGGAGTCCCGGTGCCGGATGCGCTGGACCGCGCCTTCACCTTCCTGGGCCAGGCCACCGCCGGGGTGGCGCTGTTCCTCACCGGGCTGATCCTGTCCTCGTACCGGCTGCGGGTGACTCCCGCCGTGCTGGTGGGCGTGCTGTTCAAGAACGTGGCCCAGCCGCTGCTGGCCTACGCCGCGGTGCGCGCCCTGGGCCTGCCCGGGCCCGTGGCCGGCCGCACCGTGCTGCTGGTGGCCGGCCCGGCGGGGTTCTCCGGGCTGATCTTCGGGTCCAGCAAGGAGGTGCGAAACGAGGCGGCGGGGGCGACGATGGTGCTGTCCACGCTGCTGTCGGCGTTCACCATGGCGGCCGCGATTCTTCTGATGGGACCGGGCTAGGGCGTGTCGGCAAACCCGAGGTCCGTGTTGCCAGGGCAATGGCTACCTGACGAGAGGAACAAGTAGCATCCTGTTCATCCCCTGAGATCCCATTTATCCCCGGCTATAAGGCCTTGGGGGTTGGTAAAGCGTGTCCTATGGGACGTCCTTCACATCGAGTTCAATCTCCCCGGCCCCCTTGCCCCGGCTCATGCTCAGCCTCCGGACCTCGATCTTGGCCTTGCCGAAGTTGATCAGCAGGCAGGTTGCCAATCCAGTGGCCCGGAGGTAATTGAGCCCTTGGGCGATATGGGCATCATCCAGGGCCTGGACTGCCTTGACCTCCACGATGACTCGGTCCTCCACTACCAAGTCGGCTAGGTATTTCCCGACCTTAACCCCTTCGTAGAACACCTCGATGTACTTCTGCTGGGCGAAAGGGATCTTGGCCTTGCGCAGTTCGAAGGCCAGGGCGTTCTCGTAGACCTTCTCCACAAAACCGTGGCCGAGGACGTTCGAGACGCGATAGGAGAAACCGATGATCTGCTGGGTAAGCGGGTCCAGGATGGGCATGACGGTACTCCCACCCCCAAGGTGCCGACCCACCCAAGCCAAGTTCAGCCGGGGATCAATGGGATGCCCGGGGATCAATGGGGATAAAAGCCTCCGCAACCGGGGGTCCGTCCCAGAGCCTGCGTGCCTTAGACCCCCGCCAGGATCAGAGGCGGAGCCAGATCACCAGGCAGGCGATGGCGACCATGGCCGCGTAGTTGCGAGTTGTTTTGTCATACCTGGTCGCGACACTTCGGAACCGCTTGAGCTTGCAGAAGAGGTTCTCCACGGCGTGGCGCGCGCGGTATAGGAAAACATCATATTCGATGGGCATCTTGCGGCAGGATCTCGGCGGGATCACGGCCTCCGCTCCCAGATCCTGGATGCAGGCTCGGGTTCGGTTGTCGTCGTATCCCTTGTCGCCGAGTACAGCCTCGGCAACCCGGCCCAGTAGGAGGGTGGGGGACTGGGTGCAATCGTGCGTCTGGCCTCCCGTCAGGACAAAATCCAACGGGTTCCCGTGGCTGTCGCAGATCATGTGGATCTTGGTGGAACGCCCTCCTCTGGAACGGCCGATCGCCTGGTTAAGGAGCCCCCCTTTTGAGCTCCGGCAGCATCCTGATGGGCCCGGATAATCGAGCAGTCGATCATTACCCACTCGGTGTCGGCGTCCCTCTGCAGAGCTTCCAGCACGCTCTGCCAGACTCCAGCCTTGCTCCAGCGGTTGCATCGGCAGTGGATGCTGTTCCAGGAGCCATACTCTTCCGGGACATCCCGCCAAGGCGCGCCGGTCCGATGCTTCCACAGGATGGCCTCAATCCAGGGCCGGTGGGGCTGATAGGGGCGGCCCATGCCTCCGCGCTCAGGCGGTAATAGCGGCGCGAGTTTGTCCCACATGGCATCGGTCAGGAAGTTTCTTGCCATCCAGGCTCCTCCTTTGAGGATCTGGATAGACCTCCTGGCTTATGAGTACCACCCAATCATTCATTACGGTGCACTTTGCCGACACGCCCTAGGGCCCGTGGTGCAGGAAGCACGCCACCCGGTGCCCCGGCGCCACCTCGGTCAGCTTCGGCACCTGCGCCCGGCATACGTCCATGCGCCGCCAGCAGCGGTCGTAGAACGGGCAGCCGGGGTGGATCCGGTCCGGGGCGGGCACGTCGCCGCTGAGGATGATGCGCTCGCGCCGGCGCTCCACCTCCGGATCGGGGATGGGGGCGGCGGAGAGCAGGGCCTGGGTGTAGGGGTGCAGGGGATTGCGGTACAACTCGGCGGCGTCCGCCAGCTCCGCCAGCCGGCCCAGGTACATCACCGCCACCCGGGCGGCCACCTGCTTCACCACCGCCAGGTCGTGGGCGATGAACAGGTAGGCCAGGCCGAACTCCCGCTGCAGGTCCTGGAACAGGTTCAGGATCTGGGCCTGGATGGAGACGTCCAGGGCCGAGACCGGCTCGTCGCACAGCACCAGCTCGGGTCGCAGGGCCAGGGCCCGGGCGATGCCGATGCGCTGGCGCTGGCCGCCGGAGAACTGGTGCGGGTAGCGCTGCCGGTAGGCCCGGGCCAGGCCCACCCGCTCCATGAGCTCCTCCACCCGCCGGACGATCTCCCCCGGGGGCAGGTGCGCCAGGCCCCGGGCCTGGAAGATGCGCAGGGGCTCGGCGATCAGGTCCAGCACGGTCATGCGCGGATCCAGGGAGGCGTACGGGTCCTGGAACACCATCTGCATGTCCCGGCGGGCGGCGATGAGGGCCTTGCCGGACAGGGCGGCGAGGTCCCGGCCCTTGAGCAGCACCCGCCCGGCGGTGGGCCGGTGCAGCTGGGCCACGGCCCGGGCGAAGCTGGACTTGCCGCAGCCGGATTCCCCCACCAGGCCCAGGGTCTCGCCCCGGCGCAGCTCCAGGTCGACCCCGTCCACGGCGCGGATCCAGCCCCGGGGACGCCCCGGCCAGCCGCCCCCCGTGGGGAAGTGCAGCTTCAGCCCCTGGACCACCAGCAGGGTGTCGGCGCCCGCGCTCATGGCGACTCCGGGTACAGCCAGCAGTGGGTGGAATGGCCTGGCCCGGCGCAGCTGGCGCCGGGGTAGCGCTGCCGGCAGACGTCCATGGCCCGGTCGCAGCGGGAGTGGAAGGGGCAGCCCGGGGGCAGGTCCACCAGGCTGGGCGGCTGCCCGGGGATGGGCACCAGGCGCTCCGGAGCCTCGCGGTCCAGGCGCGGCACCGAGCGGATCAGGCCCTGGGTGTAGGGGTGCAGGGGCCGGGCGAACACCTCCCCGGTGGGGCCCCGCTCGGCGATGCGCCCGGCGTACATCACGCACAGGCTGTCGCAGGTGCCGGCCACCACCCCCAGGGAGTGGGTGATGAGGATCACCGCGGTGCCCATGCGCCGGGTGAGGTCCTGCACCAGCTCCAGGATCTGGGCCTGGATGGTCACGTCCAGGGCGCTGGTGGGCTCGTCGGCGATGAGGATCTCCGGATTGCAGGACAGGGCCATGGCGATCATCACCCGCTGGCGCATGCCGCCGGAGAACTGGTGCGGGTACTGGTCGATGCGCCGCTCGGCGGCGGCGATGCCGGCCAGCTGCAGCATCTCGATGGCCCGGCCGCGGGCCGCCTTCCGGCCCAGGCGCTGGTGCAGCTCCAGGCCTTCCATCATCTGGGTGGACACGCGCAGGAACGGGTTGAGGGAGGTCATGGGGTCCTGGAACACCATGGCGATGCGGTCGCCCCGGATGGCCCGCAGGGCGGCCCGGGGCAGGCGTGACAGGTCCTGGCCGTGGAACAGCACCCGGCCCCCGGCCAGAGGCGATGTCACCAGGCCCAGGATGGACAGGGCGGTGACGCTCTTGCCGGAGCCGGATTCCCCCACCAGGCCCAGGGTCTCGCCCCGGCGCAAGTCGAAGCTGACCCCGTCCACCGCCTTCACCAGACCCTGGTCGGTGTGGAACCAGGTGCGCAGGTCCTGGACGCTGAGGATGACGTCGCCGCCCACGGCGCTCCCCCCGCTCATGGCTGCGCCCGGCTCTGGGGGTCCAGGGCGTCCCGCAGGCCGTCGCCCAGGAAGTTCATGGCGAACAGGAACACCGTCATCGCCACCGCCGGCCCCAGCAGCTGCCAGGGGTAGAGCGACATCACCCCGGCCCCCTCGGCCACCAGGGAGCCCCAGGAGGCCAGGGGCGCCGAGACCCCCAGGCCCAGGAAGGACAGGAACGATTCGGCCATGATGAACTGGGGCACCATCAGGGTGGAGAACACCACGATCACCCCCAGGGTGTTGGGGGTGAGGTGGCGGAAGATGATCCGCCCGGGCCCGGCGCCCATGGCCCGGGCCGCCTCCACGAATTCGGCGTGCTTGAGGCTCATGACCTGGCCCCGCACCACCCGGCACAGGGTCAGCCAGGAGATCAGCGCCAGGGCCACGAACAGGTTGACCACGCTGCGCCCGAACAGGGCCATCAGGATGATCACCAGCAGCATGTACGGAAGTCCGTAGAGGATGTCCACGCAGCGCATGATCACGTTGTCCAGGTGCCCGCCGTGGTAGCCGGCGAGGCTGCCCAGGACGATGCCCAGGACCATGGAGGTGAGGGTCCCCACCAGGCCGATGAGGATGGACACCCGTCCGCCGTAGAGCAGGCGGGAGAGCATGTCCCGGCCCAGGTTGTCGGTGCCCAGCAGGTAGTGGCGCCGGTGCACGGGGTCGGTGCGCACGGCCCGGGCCATGGACCCCAGCTCGGCCTCCTCCCGGGCGTCCAGCCCCGGGCGCGCCTCGGCCGCCGCCAGCCGGGCCAGGTAGGCGGAACGGGCCTCCAGCATCAGCTCCCCGGCCGGGCGCAGGGACGGAGGGAGGTTCTTGTGCGCCACCACCTGCTCGGCGTAGGGGTGCACCGGCAGCAGCGGCGCACCCAGGGTGAGCAGGGCGTAGAGCGCGATCACCGCAAGGCTGGCGCTGGCCATGCGGTTGCGCCGCAGCCGGCGCCAGGCGTCCGCCCACGGGGACCCGCCCGGCAGGGCCGCCGGCTCAGGGGCGTCCAGGGGGGTGAGGGGCAGGGGTTGCACGGGTTCGCCTCAGCGGTAGGTGATGCGCGGGTCCAGGAACCCGTAGCACAGGTCCACGAGGAAGTTCATCAGCACCAGGATCACCGAGAACACCACCACGTCGCCCATGATCAGGGTGTAGTCGCGGTTGATGGCCGCCTGGATGGAGAGGCGGCCCATGCCCGGCACCGCGAAGATGGTCTCCACCACCACCGTGCCGGTGACGATGCCGGCGAAGGCCGGGCCCAGGTACGACACCACCGGCAGCAGCGCGCCCTTGAGCACGTGACGGCGCACCACCGCGCCCTCGCCCAGGCCCTTGGCCCGGGCGGTGCGCACATAGTCGGCGCGCAGCACCTCCAGCACCGAGGCGCGGGTGAGCCGGGCGATGCCGGCCAGGTAGGGCAGGGCCAGGGTGAGCACCGGCAGCGCCAGCACCTTCCAGCCGCCGCGGTCGTCCAGCCAGCCGGAAGTGGGCAGCCAGTGGTGCTGCAGGGCCAGGACCAGCTTCAGCACCGGGCCCACCACGAACAGGGGCACCGAGATGCCCACCACCGCCAGGGCCATGGCGGTGTAGTCCAGCCATCGGTTCTGGCGCAGGGCCGCCAGGGTTCCGGCGCCGATGCCCAGGCCCACCGCCAGCGCCAGCGCCAGGGTGCCGATGAGCATGGACGGGGGCAGGGCGTCGCCGATCAGCTCGTTGACGGTGTAGTCCTTGTAGCGGTACGAGGGGCCCAGGTCGCCCCGGGCGAAGTCCCCCAGGTAGCGCAGGTACTGGCGCAGCAGGGGCTCGTCCAGGTGGTACTTGCGCTCGATGTTGGCCTGGATCTCCGGGGGCAGCTTCTTCTCGCCGGCGAACGGCCCGCCCGGGGCGGCGCGCACGATGACGAAGGCCAGGGTGACGATCAGGAACAGCGTGGGCACCAGGCTGAGGGCGCGGCGGACGATGAAGCGGAGCAAGCTACCTCCTAGGGCGCGCCGGCCCGGGCATGCCACCAGCGGGGGTGGTGGATGTCGATGGTGTTGGGGAAGATCCCGCCCCACTTGCGGTCGTCCAGCAGGTAGCCGTTCATGAGGAACAGCATCGGCACGACCACCTGGTCCTGGGTCACCAGCAGCTCCTCCGCCTGCTCCAGCACCCGGTTGCGTCCGGGTCCCGGCGGCATGGCCGAGGCCCGGGCCAGGAGGGCGTCGTAGCGCGGGTTGGCGTACTGGGCATCGTTGTTGCCGTTGCCGGAACGGAACATGTCCAGGTAGTTGCTGGGGTCGGGGTAGTCCGCCATCCAGGCGGCGCGGGACAGCTGGAAGTCGTGGGTCTTCTGGCGGGTGTCCAGGTAGGTGTTCCACTCCAGGTTCTGCAGTTCGGCCCGGATCCCCAGGGTCTGGCGCCAGGTCTGCTGCAGCCACTCGCAGACGGTCTTGTTGCGGGCCAAGGTGTTGTAGATGACGGTGAAGGGGGGGAAGCCCCGCCCGCCGGGGTAGCCGGCCTGGGCCAGCAGCCGCCGGGCCTGGTCCGGGTCGTAGCCGTTGCCCTGGGCGGTGGCGAACCCGCCCATGGGCGGGACGAACCCGGCCGAGGGCACGTCGCCGGTCCTGAGCACCTGTCCGGTGAGCTGGACGCGGTCGATGGCCATGGACAGCGCCTTGCGCACCCGCGCGTCCCGGAACGGCGGCCGGGCGAGGTTGTAGACGAAGTACGACACTGTGGACCCGGGGGCCTGGTGGTAGTCCCGGCGCAGGCGGATCTCGTCGATGCGGGCGGTGGGGATGGAATCCACCGGCAGGTAGTCCACCTCCCCGGCCAGGTACTTGTCGTAGGCCACGTTCTGGTCCTCGATGGCCAGGAAGGTGATGCTGTCCAGCTTGACGTGGGCGGCGTCCCAGTAGCGGGGGTTCCTCGCCACCACCACCTTGTTCTGGGGCTTCCAGGCCTTGAGCACGAACGGGCCGTCGCCGATGAAGTGCGCCGGCTTGGTCCATTGCCCGGGGCCGTACTTGTCCACCGCGAAGGTGGGGGTGACGGCGAAGGCGCTGTGGGTGAGCATGGCCAGGGCGTAGGGCAGGGGCCCCACGAAGGTCACCCGGACGGTGCGCCGGTCCAGGGCGTGCACCGCAACTTCCGAGGCGGGGCCCTTGCCGGCGTTGTAGGCCGCGGCGCCGACGATGCTTTCGGTGAGCAGGTAGGCGTAGCTGGAGGCGGTGCGGGGGTCCAGCACCCGCAGCCAGGCGTCCACCACGTCCTGGGCGGTGATGGGCGTGCCGTCGGACCAGGTGGTGTCGCGCAGGGTGAAGGTGTAGGTGCGCAGGTCCCTGCTGACGGTCCAGCGCTCGGCCAGTCCCGGCACCGGCATGGCCGTCTCG
>Ga0326728_10023344_pt1 | contig 11344 bp, 6 predicted proteins | sample MB3enrmetagenome_FD_207602 | JGI IMG/M metagenome (GOLD analysis project Ga0326728, IMG submission 207602) | Lab enriched peat soil microbial communities from McLean, Ithaca, NY, United States - MB31MN | ecosystem: Environmental > Terrestrial > Soil > Wetlands > Peat | place: USA: New York... | reverse complement strand
CGCGCTGCCCGAGAACCTGCTCGAATCCGAATTGTTCGGCCATTGCAAAGGCGCCTTCACCGGCGCGATCAACGACAAAAAAGGGCTTTTCCAGGAGGCCGACGGCGGCACGATTTTCCTCGATGAAATTGGCAACATGCCCCCGGTCTTGCAAAGCCGCCTCCTGCGCGTCTTGCAGGACAAGGAAGTGCGGCGCGTCGGCGACAACGTCCCGGTCACCGTCAACGTCCGCGTGCTGGCCGCGACCAATGAGCCGCTGGAAAAGAGACTCAAGGAGGGGACCTTCCGCGAGGACCTTTACTACCGCCTCAACGTCATCCCGATCAACCTCCCCAGCCTGCGCGAGCACCGCGAAGACGTGCCGGTCCTGACCATGCACTTCCTGCGCAGCAAGGTCAATCCGCGCACGGGCAGGCTCTTTCAAATCACGCGCAAAAGCCTGGACGTTCTCACCGCGCACGACTGGCCCGGCAACGTTCGTGAGCTGGAAAACGCCATCGAGCGCGGGTGCGCCTTGTGCGAAGAGGGCGTCATCCGCGTGGCTGATCTGCCTCCCTCCATTCATCGCGACGCCTCCGGCGACGCCGCGGAGGAATTGGTTGAAATGCCCCCGACCGACACGGCGGCGGCCGGCGTGATGCCCGTGGCGCCCAGGGCCGGTTATGCGCCCGGCGGCCTCAGCCAGCCCATCGGCATGCTCCGGGATTTCCTGCGCGAACAGGAGTTGAGCTACGTCAACCGCGCCCTGGCCCAAACGGGCGGGGACAAGGAAAAGGCCGCCGAACTGCTCGGCGTCAGCGTGGCCACGATCTATCGCAAACTGGCCGAGGAAGAGCCGCCCGCCCCCCGCTAAATTCCTGTCAATAATTCGGAAACCCCGGCCGCGATGCCGGCCGGGTTTTTCAGGAGCGCTTCGCCCGCCAGTATCGCCCCCGCCCCGGCCCGTTGCGCGCGCGCCGCGTCGGCCCGGGTCTGAATGCCGCTTTCCGCGACCAGCAGTTTGTCCTCCGCCTCCGCGTGCCGGGCGATTATGGCGGCCAACCGTTCCGTCGTGCCAAGGTCCACCTCGAACGTGTCCAGATCGCGATTGTTGACGCCGATGAGCCGCGCGCCGATGGCAAGGGCGCGCTCCAGTTCGGCTTCGTCGTGGACTTCCACCAGTGCGGCCAGTCCCGCCCCGAGGGCCAGGGCGTGCAAATGTTTCAATGACTCGTCGTTCAAAATCCTCACGATCAACAAAACCGCGTCCGCGCCCATTTCCGCCGCCTCCAGAATCTGCCGTTCATCAATGATAAAATCCTTGCACAACAGCGGCAGTTTCACCGCCGCGCGAATCCGCCGCAGATGGTCCGGCGAACCCTGGAAAAATTTCCCGTCCGTCAGCACGGAAAGGCAGGACGCTCCCGCCGCTTCATACTCCCGGGCGATCCGCACCGGGTCGAAATCGGGGCAAATGACTCCGGCGGACGGCGAGGCTTTCTTGACCTCCGCGATCAGGGCCAGCGGCCCGCGCGCGGGCGATTGCAAGGCGGCAAAAAAATCGCGGCGGGCGGGGAGCAGGGCCAGGGCCTGTTGCAAATCGGCCGCCGTCACGCGGATGGGCGGCAGGAGGGCCACCTCCCGTTTTTTTTGCGCCACGATGGTGTCAAGAATGTGCATGATTGATACCTCTGGTTACTCTTCATCCTTCACTCCCGCCATGCGTTTGATCGGGCAGCCGGCGCGCAGCCAGGCGTTGACGAATGGATCGAGATCGCCGTCCATCACCGCCTGCACGTTGCTGGTCTCGGCGCCAGTGCGCAGATCCTTCACCATGCGATAGGGCTGGAAAACATAACTGCGAATCTGGAACCCCCAGCCGATGGCGCCTTTCTCGCCATAGAACTGCTCCAGCGCCGTTTTTTGTTCGTCCAGCCTTTTGGCGTAAATTTTCGAAATCAACATGCGCATGGCCGTGGCGCGGTTCTGATGCTGCGAACGCTGGGTTTGCGACGCGGCCACGATGCCGGTGGGCAAATGCGTGATGCGCACCGCCGTTTCCACTTTGTTGACGTTCTGCCCCCCCTTGCCGCCGGAACGGTAGGTGTCCACCTGCAATTCGGCCGGCGGCAGGACGATGTCCGAACTGGTTTCCTCGATTTCGGCAATGACATCGACGCTGGCGAAACTGGTGTGGCGGCGTTTGTTGGAATCAAAAGGAGAAATGCGCACCAGCCGGTGAACGCCCCGCTCGGCCTTGCAAAAACCGTAGGCGTATTCGCCCTGGATGAGCATGGTGGCGCTTTTCAATCCGGCGCTTTCGCCGGGCAGGGCGTCGGTGACCTCGGGCTCCCAGCCGCGCGTTTCGCACCAGCGCTGGTACATGCGCAGGAGCATCTGCGCCCAGTCGCAAGCCTCCGTGCCGCCCGCGCCGGCATTGATGCTCAGGATGCAATTGTTCCGGTCATGCGGGCCGGTCAGGAAAACCTTCAATTCCAGGCTGTCGAGATCCTTGCAAAACTGGGACAACTCGCGTCCCAGCTCCGTTTCGTGCCGGGACTGTTCGGCGGGCGGCTCCTCCTGGGCCAGTTCGAGCATGACCCGGAAATCATCGATTTGGCGCTCGGCCTTGAGGACCGGCTCGGTTTTCCTGCGCAATGAATTGGCTTCGTCGATCAGGCCCTGGGCTTTTTCGCGATTGTTCCAGAAGTTTTCCCGGGCCATCAAAGCATCCAGCTCCGCCAGCCGTTTTTGGACGCCGGGCAAGTCAAAGAAACCTCCGCAAGTGGGCGACTTTATCCGCGGCAACCGGCAACTGCTCTTTAATGGTCTCGAACATAGATTGATATCATACATGACAAAGCCCCGATGTCCAAACCGCAAATCAAGCCTGGCCTTCATCCGGTCATTTTCTTTCCTTGCATCGCCCGGGGGTTCGATTTACTCTTTGGCCAGGCACCGGTCTGAACACAAGTGGTTATGTATTTCGGAGCTGATTATCATCCGGAGCATTGGGTCTATCCCTATGCAGGCACCGCCGAGGAACCCGAGGCGCGTTGGAAACAGGACATCGAATTGATGGTGGCCGCCGGGATGAATGCGGTGCGGATGGGCGAATTCGTTTGGGGCCTGTGCGAACCGCGCGAGGGCGAATATGAGTTCAAGTGGCTGGAGCGGGTCATGGATTTGATGGGCGAGGAGGACATCAAGGTTTTTCTCGGAACCCCCACGGCGGCGCCGCCCATTTGGCTGACCAAGAACCATCCGGAGATTCTGCCCCAGGACGAACGCGGCTTGCCGCTTTCGCCCGGCACGCGGCACGCCTGTTGTTTGAACAGTGATCTGTATTGGGATTATTCCAAGAAGATCATCCGGGCGATGGCCGAGGCGCTGGGCAAACATCCCCAGTTGATCGGCTGGCAAATCGACAACAACGTCGGGGCCCATTCGATGCTGCCCTGTTTCAACGAGGAAACGCGGCGCGATTGGCACGCCTGGCTGAAGGCCAAATACGGAACGCTGGAGCATCTCAATAACATGATGGGAACCCGGTTCTGGGGGCAGGTGGTGACCGACTGGGAGCATGTGCCGATGCCCAAGACCGCGCCGGCGCCGCACAACCCGGCGTTAATGCTGGATTGGCGCCGCTTCAGCAGCGACACGATCGTGGCGTTCGTCCGCATGCAGGCGGATTTGCTGCGGGAACTGACGCCCCAGGCGCCGGTGACAACCAACTTGCGCGCCTTCGGCCAGAATCTGGATTTGTTTGACATGGGAGACGCGCTGGATTTTGTGTCGCTCAACAGCAACGCCACCATTAAATCCAAATCGTCCGAAAATGCCTGCGAGTTGGACATGCTTCGTTCCTTGAAAAAGACGGGCGCCAAACTGCCGGGAGGGGAGGAGGGCTTCTGGGTCATTGAGCAGAAGGCCGGGCATGTGAACTGGCAGGATGTCAATTCGCTGGTGCGTCCGGGGGTGGTGCGTTTGTTCACTTACCAGACCATTTCCCGGGGCGCCAACGGCGTGCTGTACTTTTTCTGGCGGCAACCGCGCATCGGGCCGGAGAAATTCTACGGCGGCATTCTGACGCATGACGGACGCGGCGAGAACCGGGTTTACAAGGAGATCAGCCAGATCGGCCAGGAACTCAAGCGTCTGGCGCCCGCCTTGCGGGGAACCAAAGTCACCGCCGAAGTCTGCATCCTCTACAGCCATGAGAACGACTGGACGCTCTCCCTTCCCCGCCAGCCGACCAAATACTTCAATTTGCGCGAGCACGTCCAACTCTTCCACACCGCCTTGCACGACCGCAACATCCCTGTTGATTTTGCCCGGCCGACCGAGGACCTTTCCAAATACAAACTGGTCATCGCGCCTTCCCTGAGCCTCCTGGCCGGCGGGGAGGCCGACGCCCTGAAGCTTTACGTGCATAATGGCGGCACGCTCGTTGCCACCTGCAATTCGGGGCTGGTGGACGAACATCACATGGCGGCGGGCAGCGGCTTCCCGCACGATTTGACCGATGTCTTCGGCCTGGAAGTCTCGGAATTCGACCCATTGCCGTGCGAAGAGGAGAACCATTTGGCGTTCAAAGGCAACTTTCACAGCAGCCAGATGCACACCGCGCGCATCTGGTGCGACGTGATCGAGCCCAAAGGCTGCCAGGTGCTGGCCTCGTTCACGCGGGACTTTTATGCCGGGCATCCCGCCATCACCCTCCACACCTTTGGTTCGGGCAAAGCCGTTTATATTGGCACACTCTCGCAGCAGGCTTTTTATTACGACCTCATTGCCTGGCTGCGCACCATCTGCGTTCTGCACCCCTTGCTCAAAGTGCCCGACACCGTCGAAGTCAGTCTGCGGCAAAAGCCCGGCGCCAAACTGTACTTTCTCCTCAATCACCAGAGCACGCCGGTGCGCATTAATTTTTACAAGCCCATGCACGACTTCCTGACCGAGCACACCTTCAGCGGCAATTACGATCTTCCCCCTCACGGGGTCCTGGTTCTCGACGAACAATTGGCGGAAACGACCGCCGCGGGAAAAGAGCCGGAGCCGGAGATTCTCACCGGGAAGAAATAAAAGAAAATGCAGGGCAGGCTTTCGCCCGCCCTGCTTGAGGGACTCCAGGTGGTTTATCTCAGTATTGCGTCGTTAAGGGCTGGTAACGGTGTAGAATCTTCGCACATTATTCGTCGCTTGTGCATCAGTGTACTGATAATTGCCAGACGTGACTTCGGTCGGATTCCCCAGATCCACCCATTGGCTTAGCGGCAGAGACAGGTTGGTTGTGGTCCACACTGTGAAACCCGCGTTTGCGCCCGGAATGTTGGTGAAGCCGAAGGTCAGGCCCTGGCTGGCACTATAGACAACTCCACCCAACGAAGGTGAAACTGGCGGAGTCAGACTCACATTTGGGGTGCTGCCGGCCGCAAATTCCAAGTTGTCGATGCCGTAGCCCTGGCCGCTGCCTGAGTCATCCCAAATTGACCATACCAACCACAGCGCCGAACCCGGCTGCCACGCGTTGGCCAGAGCCAGATTGGTGACGGCCAGGTTGAGCTGATTCTTTGGCAATGTTCCGTTGGTTGGCCCCACCACACCCGCTGTGGGGAAGCTGACAGCCAGACTGTCAACCGGGTTGTTGCTTGCGGCGAGAAGTTCGGAGGTGGACAGCGTGGAATTATTTCCCGCAGGATCAACGTTATAGCCAAACACCATGGTCTTGGGTTTGCTTCCCGTTTTCCAAAACTCTCCCGTGAATTGCAGGCTAATGTAGTTCAAGTTACCGCTCGTTTCGTTGATTAACTTCAATCCAAAATGCGTCCCGCCCGATGTGCTCGTCGCTATCAAGCCCAGCGCCCGGTTGGAGGTGTTGCCGTTCGTTGTGCCGAAGCTGTAAATGCCGCCGGTGGTTGTGCTGCCGTCAGCCGCGCCCAACTGTGCTCCGGAGGCCTGCGTATCTCCGTCACATTCGCCATACCAGCCGTGCATGGTCGCGGCCAGGTTCAGGCCGCCCGAAGGGATGGAAACATTAGTGTATAAGGGGTAGGCAAAGTCGAACGGATCGGCGACATCGTAAGTGATTCCGCCGATGGTCGTGGGACCGCCGCCGCCGACAGTGTTGACAGGAGTAGCGCCTGGATCGGGGAGTGAATCAAAGTTTTGGATATAGATCTGATTGCTGTAAGCCACATATGACAGGGCCGGCGGAATGATTACGGAGACCGAAGCCGACTGGCTGGTTGCGCTGCCGCCGCCATTGGTGACGACGCAGAAATAACTGCCGGCATCAATTGTGGCGGCGTCCGTGATGGTTAAGGTGCTGGTTTCGGAGCCGCTGAAAGTACTGTTGTCGCTCAATGGGTCTGAAATGCTCCCTTCATACCATTGATACGCCAACGGAAGAGTTCCTTCAACGGAGGACAATGACAACGAGGTGGTTTGACCCTGAAGTATTGTTACTGACGCAGGCTCGCCGACGGGGGGTATTCCCGGCAAAACATACTGAACCGTGAGATTAACCACCTGGTTCGAAATCCCGCCAGCTTGATTGTTTATCGTAACGTAATAATTTCCCGAGTCCGTCAGTTGGAGGTTGGTAATGGTGAGAATCGAGCCGGTTGATCCGCCGTATTTATCGCCGCTGTCGTCCCCGTCAGACAATGGGGTGGTTCCAAAGTACCATTGGTAGGTAAACGGCGGGGTTCCGCCAGGGCTGACGGAAAACGACTGATTGTTGCCAATGACATTCGTCAGATGCAAGACCGCATTGGTTAGAGAGGGTGGAACGGCAACCGGCGATATAAACACGTTCGCGACCAGGCTGGTGACGGCGCCATACTTGTTTGAGACGATGACGGTGTAATTTCCATCAAGATTGGTCACGCTGGCGATAAAGTTGAGGGTGCTGTTGGTGGCTCCGGTCAGGTTGGCATTGGTCGTGACGTTGATTCCATTGTTCTGCCATTGATAGGTCATTGGATAAACCGAATCGGCTCCCACGGTCAGAGTCGCGTTTTGATTGGTGGTTATGTTTATAGGCAAAGGTTGCGACGTGATGAGCGGCTGCAGGTCGGGCGTGAAATCAACCCCGCGGAAGCATTCATTGATTCCGTGGGCTACAGCCAGCGTCGTGGCGAGAACAGTGGTTGGATTGGGGACGGTGCCGTTGTCCACAAGTGAAATCAAGCGGTTTGAACAGAGATTGGCGCCGTCGCCTTCTTCCGTGGTGGTGGCGTAAATCACGGGATTGGCCTGGCTGAAATCCACGGCTATGCCATAGCAGCCCGTTGCGCCACCCGGCTGAATAAAGGAATTGCCGACACTGCCAATGTTGTTCGAGTTGAAAAGGTAGGCTGCAGTCCACGTTCCCGCGGTGTTGACAAATTTTACAATGCCATAGGCATTGTCGGCGGCGTAGGCGATGGTTGCGGCCGGGTTCATGTCGAAGGTTTTTATTTTGGAGTAAGTGGCGCCAAAATTTATAAACAGGTTGGTCGTAACGACGTCTTGCACACCGCCGGGTATCCAGGGCAATGGGACCGGAGCGCCGCCGGCGAAGGAATATTCCACGAAGTTATAAACGCCATTGTTTTGCGCCCCGCCCGTGTCAGTTTGGCAAACCATGTAAAGAACGTTGTTGATTATTCTCATGAAATAGGCGGATTCGACTTCGTTTTGCACCAACTCCGGAGTCGGCGACACCGCGCTGTTGTAGAACAAGGTGCCGCTTTCCTCAAATCCCCCGCTTTGCGTGCCGGCGATTGTGCCGCATCCCCAAAAGTCGTTCGTGCCATCGGTTGCGATGCCTCTGGGATTGTTTTGCGTGATGCCGGGTTCCAGCCCAAACCAATCGGCGCTCTGATAGGTCACATTAAAATTCGTAAAGGCATCAACAATTCCAAAACCGCGCGGGTAACCTTGGCCCGAGGCGTTTGTGGCGCTGGACGGGGTGCCGGTTAAGCCGGCTATGGATCCCAAATTGCCGCAATAACCAGCCACGGCCAGATACTGACGGTCGGCGGATCGGGTCATGGCTTGTCCTTCGGACCCCGCATGAGCATTCACAAACAGGGAGTTTGCCCCATTGGTCGGCAACTCCAGGGACAATAAGGGGCCGGCCTGGTTTGCGATGGCCGGGTCATATTCATCTATGAAAGCGGGATGACACCGGTCGGTTTTAATGGTTAAAATCCCGTCCCCGGCCCGCAACACGGCCAGCTTGCCGGGCGTAAAGGCCAGATTCGTATTTTGGGCCTGGGCTGTCGCCGCCATCAAACCGGCGATCCCCACCATAAGGGTTAATTTGCGGATTTTCATATCATTCATAAATCGTTTAGCGTGATCTCTGTTGTTTCTTTCATTGTTTTTTCCATCCGCCAGCCAGCCGGGATGGCGCAACGAACGTGGCGAAGTAGAACAGAGCCGCGTGACAAGCCAACGACTGCCGCGTGACATTGTTGTGACAATTTATCCGCCGGTTAAATTGTCACTCGATTGTCACTTTTCCTTCATCTGTTCGTAACATGGCTGGGGCACTGTTGCGCGTCATGCCGAAATTCCGTGTTGCAGGAAATTGAATGACTCAAGAATTATGTTTGACATTAAAACAGAACGCCATTCTGGATTTACGCTGATTGAGTTGCTGGTGGTCATTGCCGTCATCGCGATTCTGGCCGCCCTGCTTCTGCCCGCGCTGGCCAAGGCAAAGGAAACCTCCCGCCAAGTGATCTGTTTGAGCAACCTGAAGCAATGGGCCGTGGCTGAAACAGGGTATGTGGATGATAACAAACAAGTCTATACGGACACAAAGATTCCCGACGGCACGCCGTGCGCGCCAGGCGGTTACAATGAGGACGCTCCGACTTGGGGTGATTTTCCCGATTTTTATCAGTGTGGCCAGGGCCAGGACGCCTGGTTTAACGCATTGCCGCCTTATGTCGCCAGCCATCCCCTCTGGTGGTATGCCGTCGTGGATAACGGCGGCATAGCCGACTTCAACATTTCCAAAACCATTTACAAATGTCCTGATGGGACTGATGCGATATTGGATCCGAGCCTTAACCCAAATCAGCGGCCGCTTTTCAATTATGGCCAGAATTCAAAGGCATTGGACGGCCTGCCGACCAATGCCGTGCTCAAGAACAGCATGATTGTGCGTCCGTCCGCCTTCGTGATGTTCGGGGAAGTGCGCGATCTTGCAAACGAAACCCCCTTTTACGGCACCAGCACAACCGATGAAATTCTCGCATCTCCGCAAGTTTACACCACCCGCATTTCTTCCCGGCATAACCAGGGATCCATCCTCGCCTTCAGCGATGCTCACACGAAATACTACAAATATTCCTACATCTGCACCAACGAGTCCACCGACAGCGGCAAGAACGCCCGCGATCCGGGACGGTACGACATCAACTGGACTTTCGACGGCCACGCGGTGGGCAACCCGGTTGGCTCAGCCCCTTGAACAGCTTCCGTTCCGAAATGAAAAATCTCCGTTGGCAGTTCACCGGCCGTTTCGCGCCCGTTTTATTTGCGCTGGCCGTGGCCGTTGCGCCGTTGCGCGCCGGGCAAACGCATTACCTGCCCGCCGGCGAACCCGACGCCATCGCCCTGCTCGCGCCGCCGCCGCCGCCCGGTTCGCCGGAACAAGCCGCCGACCTGGCGGAAGTCCGGTCGGTTTGCCGCGCCGCTTCCAGCAACGAGATTGCCGCCGCCTTTGCCGAGAAGAAGTTCACCGTCTTTAATTTTGCGCCGGCCATCGGGGATTTTTTCCAGCCCGGCAGATTGCCCAGGACCGAAGAGTTTTTCGGGCGCTTGCAGAAAGACGCCGAAACTGTGACCGATACCGCAAAGGAGTTCTGGAAACGTCCGCGCCCCTACGCCGTTGATCCAACCCTGGCCGCCGGCAAACTTGAAAAAAGTTTCAGTTACCCCAGCGGCCATTCGACCGAATCAATGGTTCTGGCGCTGGTGCTGGCTGATTTGTTTCCTGCCAGGCGTGATGCCATCATTGCCGAAGCGCGCCTCATCGGCTGGCATCGTGTCGAGATTGCCCGGCATTATCCCACCGATATTTATGCCGGATGCGTCTTCGCCCAAGCCATTGTCCGGGAGATGAAAAAAAATGCCGGGTTCCAAACGGATTTTGCCGGGGTCAAAGCTGAAATCGCGGCCATGCGACAAACCGCCCGCAATTAATGGAAGCCGCGGCGCCCCGGCCGCCTTACCGCGCCACTTCAAAGGCAAAGCCCTTGAGATACTCCGTCTCCGGCACTGCCGGCAAAATGGGGTGGTCGGGCGATTGGCTGAAAGCGGCCACGCGGCGCAGGATGCGGCGGGCATCGAAGGCCGCCTCCAAAATGATGCTTTGAAACATCGCGGCGTCCACATGGTGCGAGCAACAAAAGGTGGCGAGCGTTCCCCCGGCCTTCAACAACTTCAGCGCCCGCAAATGAATCTCCTTGTAGCCCCGCATGGCGTCCCCCACGGCGGCGCGCGTGCGCGTGAAGGAGGGCGGGTCAAGTATAATGGCGTCGAATTTCGGCACGACCTTTTCGTGAGGGCGGACGGCGGTTTGGGCGTTGAGCCAGTCGAAGACGTTGACCGTTTCGAAGGAGCATTGGGCGGCCAAACCGTTGGCCAGGGCCTGGCGGCCCGCCGCGGCCACCGCCTCTTCGCTCTGTTCCAGGCCGTGAACGTGCGCCGCGCCGGCGCGCGCGCAATGGAGCGCAAATCCCCCCAGAAAACTGAAACAATCCAAAACCTGTCCGCCTTGGATGAGATCGGCCACCTTTTGGTAATTCTGTTGCTGATCCAGATAGAGGCCCGTTTTATGGCCGCCCGGAATATCCACGTCGAACTTCAACCCATTCAGCTCGATTTGCACCGGCCCCTCCAACGCTCCGCTCAAAAGTCCGTTGCTTTCGGCCAGCCCTTCGAATTTTCGGAACGACGCCTCGCTCCGTTCCACGATGGCGCGCGGGGAGAATATTCCCTGGAGCGCTTCGACGATCATCGCCTTGCGCTGGTCCATGCCGAGGGAGGAGATTTGCACGACGAGAACCCCGCCATATTTATCCACAATCAATCCGCTCAAAAAATCGCCCTCAGCGTTGACCACGCGAAAGGAAGAGGCCCGCGGCAAATGGCGCTGCCTCACCGCCAGCGCGGCGCGAATGCGTTCGGCGAAAAAACCGCTGTTGACCTCCACCCGCTCCGGCGCAATGACTCTGACCTGAATTTTTGATTTTGAATTATAAAAACCCACGCCCAGAAAACGTTGCCGGTGATCCTTGATTTGCACCAGCGCGCCGTCGGCGGCCGGCGCCGTCAGGCGCAGAACAGACCCCGCATAAAT
>Ga0326728_10023343_pt1 | contig 11344 bp, 6 predicted proteins | sample MB3enrmetagenome_FD_207602 | JGI IMG/M metagenome (GOLD analysis project Ga0326728, IMG submission 207602) | Lab enriched peat soil microbial communities from McLean, Ithaca, NY, United States - MB31MN | ecosystem: Environmental > Terrestrial > Soil > Wetlands > Peat | place: USA: New York... | reverse complement strand
CGGCTGTTGTTTTTGCGGCTGTCCATGCGGCGGCAGCTGTTTTTGCGGCGGCTGTTTTTGCTGCTGCTTGTGCTCTTCCTCCTTATGCTGCGGCGTATTCTGCGCTAGCACGATAGGCGTTTCGGCTGCCCGCGCCACGCCCGCAGTCATAACGAAAGGAGTTATGACTGTCAGGACAAGCGGCATGACCTTCATGGGTGACATGACGTTTCCTTTAACAAAGATGCTAAGTTGTCTGCTCCAGAGCCCCTACCGAAGAATGATGGGCTGTTTCTGGCGGAATTTCGGCAGGTATGAGGGCTTCTAAACGCGCGAGACTTTCGGGATCGGAAAGTAGAGCCGCTTTTTCACCCGGCTTTAGCAAATTCAATAATTCGGTCAAATTTGCGGAAACTTCGAGCTTGGCGCGTCCGATTGCCAAATTTGGAGAAATGCGGGACTCGAGGGTAATCGGCTGCATCTGAATAAGCTCGCGATGGAGCCGCCGGAGTTTGGCGCTTAAGGCAAGCTGCGTGATCGCCTCACGCTGAAGAATGGCCTGTTCGAGCTTGGCCTGAGTTTCCGCCGCCTCACCGGCGATCGCTGGCGGCGCCTTTTCCTCCTCGATCTGAAGGAGCCCAAGCCGCCGGAATTGCTCTCCGGCCGATCTGCGCGCCGACCAAGCAGAGAGCGGACCGGAGAAGACAAGCCCTAAGGACGCTGGCAGCATCCACAGAAACAGAATGAACGAAGAGTAGAGCGTGAGCGTGGCAAGACAGACGCCGATCACCATGTGCGCGGAGTGGAAATGCATGATCTCGCGGGCCGGCAGTGACCCGTCGTCCCGCCGTTGCGGCTTCCAGCCGCTATCGCGGCCGCGGAACACATCGACGACCGCCGAAGACTGCAGCAGCATCATAATGTGCGCAAACAGCGACGACAGAACGATCTCGATTAGAACGCCCGCCAGCAGCGTCAACGCCCCGCCGAATCCTCGCCGCTGCCTCGAATCCATGATGGCAAGGAGATACGCAAAGACCTTCGGCATGAGCAGGATCCCGAGGGTCAGGATCAGCAACTCGAGAGATCGCGCGCTGTCCTGCATCGGCCAATTCGGAAAGAGCGAGAACTTGTCCGAGAAATATTGCGGGACGGTATAGATCGACTGGAGCGTCAGCGAGAGCGCGATGACGAGGAAGAGCAGCCAAACGAGTGCAGAGACATAGGCCATGATGCCCATGGCCATATGCACCCGGCTGACCCAATGCAGGCCGCTTGCCAGTAGCACGCGCGAGTGCTGCAGATTGCCTTGCGCCCAGCGCCGGTCGCGCATCGCAAAGTCGATCAGGCTTGGCGGTATTTCTTCATAGGACCCTACGAGGTCTGGCACCATGCAAACGCGCCAGCCGGCCCGGTTCAAAAGCGCGGCCTCCACGAAATCGTGGCTGAGTATGGGTCCGCCGAAAGGCGGCTTTCCGGGCAGCATCGGCAGCCCCGCGCTCTCTATGAAGGCGCGCGTGCGGATGATGGCGTTGTGCCCCCAGAAGTTGCTGACGCCGCGATGCCAGAACGAAAGGCCCGTCGCCAGCATCGGGCCGTAAAGGCGGCCCGCGAATTGCTGCAGCCGCGCAAAAAGCGTGTTGCGCCCAATCGAGACCGGCACTGTTTGCACAAGGCCGAAATCTGGGTTTTTCTCTATGATCGCGGCGAGCTTCGCGACCGACTCGCCCGTCATCAAACTGTCTGCGTCGAGGACGAGCATATATTCGTAATTGGCGCCCCAGCGGCGGCACCAATCGGCAACGTTGCCGGCCTTCTTGCCCGTATTGGCGGACCGGCGCCGGTAGAAGATACGCGAGCCTTCGGCTTCGCGCTCGCGGACGGCTTGAAACGCGGCCTCCTCCTGCACCCAGATGTCGGGGTCTGTGGTGTCGCTGAGAACGAACAGATCGAAGGCTTCCCGCTGACCGGTCTTGGCTATCGAGCGCATTGTAGCAACGGCCATCCCGAATATCCGTTCGGGCGACTCATTGTAGGTGCAAACAAGGATTGCGGTCCTGCCCGAAAGGGGGGCCGAGGCATCGTAGTCCTTCAGGTCGGCTATAGAGCGCCGGAGCCCGAGCGCTATAACCGCAAACCCGGCCAGCGCGGTCATAAAGGATAAAGCGAGCCAGAAGATGTTGATAGCGAACAGCACCATCAACGCCACTTCGAGCCCGGCGATGCTGCCGACGCTGAGAACGAAATACAACTCGCGGATGAGGTAGGCCGTGATACCCAATGCGCCGCCGAAAACGATGCCGCGCCGCCAAGGGGCTGCGGAATCCGGGCGCGGCTGCCGGCGGGTGGTGCGGTCGAACCGCTCGAGACTTTGAGGCGCGAATACCGATTGGGCCCGCGAAACCGGGATCGGAGGCATATCGGAAAGAGGATAAGTATCGTGCATCCCTGACCTCAGGCCGTCCAGCGGTAAAGCCAAACTTCGGAAACCGGCTTCCCATTTGCGGTAAGCACGCAACGCAAGTCAGCCTGAGAAGACCCTGGCGCGGGTTGATATTCGAAACCGGCGCGATGTCCCCCTGCTAGCCGGTTCCGGCGGATCGCAACGTTCACGAAACTACCTGTACTTGCACTGAGTTCCACATTCCGGTTCTTATCGGAGCAAAAATCGTCAAAATCATCGCAGAGATTGAATTTTTCTGTCCCGGCGAAGTCGATATAGAAGACCCTCATGCCTTCATGGCGGGTGGAAGCGCCAACAAGCGTTTGGGTCACAGTCGCTAAGTCCCGGCGCACAGGTGGTTCCTGACACCACGTGAGCCGGTAGCGGTAAGTGTAAGCGCTGCCAGCTTGAAGCGGCTCCTTAGGATGCCAGAATGCGACGATATTATCGAAATACTCCGTCTGCGTCGGCAATTCAACAAGATCGACCGTGCCTTCGCCCCAACCGTCCTTCGGTTCCACCCAGACGCTTGGCCGCTGCTCGTAGCGGGCATCGAAATCCTGATAGCGATCTGCCCTGCGCTCGCGCTGCAAAAGCCCAAACCCCTTCAAATCGCCGTCCGCAAAGGCGGAAAACTGCACCCGCCTCGGATTGATCAGCGGCCGCCAAATCTGCTCGCCTTTGCCATTCAAGATCGATAGCCCGTCCGAGTCGTGCACGCGCAGACGTGTCTCATCGGGGCGGAAGCTGCTGCTTGGCGCGAAGTAAAACATACTCGTCAGAGGAGCGATTCCTGCGTAAGAGATTGAAGTCCGGGGAAAGAGAGTGCACTCCACGTCCATCGCCGTATTATAACCCGCCGAGATGACAAACTTATAAGCGCCAGAGACGCTTATGCTGTCGAGAAGAGCGAAAACCGTCACAGATTTGCCGCCCGGCGCCGGCTTTACGAGCCAGAAGCTACGGAAAATTGGAAATTCATCTGCGGGCGGATGCGCGGTGTTGATGGCAAGTCCTCGCGCAGACATTCCGTAACCTTGCCCGGCCGCCTTGGCACGGAAATAGCTTGCTCCTTGAAATACGGCGAACTCGTCCATGACGCCGGGCGTCTCGACCGGCGCGTGAATGCGAATGCCGGAGAAACCTGGACGGGCGCTTTCCGGAGGGCGGCTCACCTCGGGACCATAAGTAAAAAGGTCCGGATCGTATTTAAGCTCCGCAGCGCGGCCGCCATCCACCATAAAAATCTGAACCGGCGTCAGGTATATGTAGCCCGCGCTGAAAAACTCGGCGGTAAAGCCGAGATTGTCGCGGCCCCATAAAGCCAGGCTTTTCTTGAACCGGATTGCGCGATAGCGGTCGTAATTCAGATCCTTGTAGCTTTGTGGAATCGTATCGTCTGGTGCACGGTAGGGCGATTTTGAAAGAAGGCGGGCCAGCTCGATCACGGTGTCTTCCGCAAACGGCGTAGGCTCGGCGAACGGCAGCGCGGCCGGTCCGCTCGCGGTCTCCGCCAGCGCACCGTTTGAGGACAATAGCCGCTGACCCAAAAGGAGGGCCGCGGTAAAACCTGCGCCGAGTTTTAGGACACCCCGCCGGTCCATTTTATTGCCTCGATTGGAGCGTGGTCAGAATAACTGGGATATGGAGAAGCCTGAGCCCAAGGGCGCCCGGCCTTAGCCGCGGCAGATTAGCGCGCCCACCGGAATATCCAAGAATCGGAAACCGGCTTTCCGTTTAGCTGAAGCTGCGCGCGCAGGTCGACAGGCTCGCTGCCCGACGGTGCATACTCGAACCGCAGGCGCTGCATGGCGCCGGCCGCCGGTGCGGCGGCAAGCCTCACATTGCGGATTTCGCCGGCGGAGGGCGGCGTCACATTCGGGCTCAGAACGCCGCCGCCGCCGCAGTCTGCGCAGGCTTCGGTGTTGAAAAAGTCGACAATGAAGAGAGCGTCGCCGGTTTTCGTTTCTCCGACCCGCGTTTGGGCCACGACCGCTTTCTTGTTTTCGAAGGGCGGAGTCCAGCACCAATGCATGCGATAATGGTACCGGTGGCCGATGCCCGGGCCAAGCCCATCCTTGGGCCGCCAGAAGCACACGATATTTTCGTTGATCTCCTCAGGGGCAGGCAGCTCGATCAGATCGATGGACCCTTCGCCCCAATCTCCGAGCGGTTCGATCCATAAGGATGGGCGCTTTTCGAATTGGAGGTCTGCATCCTGATAGCTCGCGAAGTAGCGTTCCCTTTGGATGAGGCCAAACCCCTTCGGTCCCTTATCGACGAAAACCGAAAACTGCAGCCGTTCCGGATTGAGGAGCGGCCGCCAAATCTGCTCGCCGGCGCCGTTCACGATATAGAGCGCCTCGGAATCGTGCACGCGGGGACGGTAATCGCGCCGCTTCGCCGGAACCCCGGGGCCGAAGAAGAAGCGGCTCGCGATGGGAGCGATCCCGGCATAGGCGATGCGCCGCCGCGGATAGATGACCGCTTCGGTCTCGATCACCGTGTCGTAACCCGGCGTTATTGTGAATTTTAGGCGTCCAACGGCATTCACGCTGTCGAGCAGAGCATGCACGGTAAGGCTCTGGCTGGCTGGCGTTGGCCGCTCGATCCAGAAGCTTCTGAACAGGGGAAAGTCCTCCCCGCCCGGCTGGCCGGTGTTGATCGCAAGAGCGCGTGCAGAGACTCCGAAGACCTGGCCCGATCCGATCGCGCGGAAGTTGGTCGCCCCAACGAAACTTAAGAAATTCCTGAAAATGCCAAGCTTATCGATCTGTGCAAGGGCATGAAATCCGGCAAAATCGGATTGCGCGGGCGTTGCAGGCTGCTTGGCGGGCGGATAAAAATCGAACTCCTGCGCGGAGTAAGGGATTCTGATCGCTTCTGCCGCCTCTACGGAGTAAAGCTCGACCGGATACGCATAATATGATCCAGCGGTGTGATAGGGTTCGAGCCAGAACGGCACCCCATCCTTGCGCCAGAGCGCCTGGTCCTCTTTAAATACGATGGCGCGGCTGTATTGATCGTAAGGGACACCCGCCAGCGCTTCGTCTACGCGCTTTTCGAAGTGCTTGTAGGGCTGGTTCGCGAGCTCGCGAGCTCGCGCATCGAGCGTGTCCTCTGAAAAGGGCAGCGGATTACCGGAACTTCCCTGACCGAGGATCGGGAATGGAAAGGCGGCCACAGCAGCGGTTGAGGCGGCAAGCTTTAGCCAGGTGCGACGGTCCATCTCCAACTCCCGAAAACCGTGCCGTTGCACTGCGAATAAGGACTACGAACAAGACAAAATGCCTCCAGCGGACCGCATGACAAGATGGGTCGTAGGGACTGGATACAAAATTTTGCTTGCCCCGCTTAATTCTGGAGCGTTCAGGGGTTTTTAGGGCGAATTTGAGGCGGTTCTCGCATTTGCAAAAATTGCCCCCAAACTGGGACGAAGCCATATCGCGAAGATTTCAAGAGCGCGTGAAGGAAGGGCGCAAGTTCTTAGGGGGGCTAGGATTTTGAGACGATTTAACGCTCCAGCCCGCGTACAGGACACTTGATCTTCTGCTGCAGGCGAGACTATCTCAGCAAGCCGCACGCATCTTACCCGATTGGAGAGCAATTCCGGATGGCAAACTGGCAGGTTACGTCCGTCTTGGCGATCGTCTTTACCGCCTTCGGATGGGGGAATGTCATGGCTGCGAGCCAATCGCCTCACCGTCATGTCATTACCGATCTTATCGCTGAGACGTCGTCCGCCAGATCCGGCAAGACTCTTACCGTCGCGGTGCGCGAGCGCATGGAGCCAGGCTGGCACACCTATTGGGCCAATCCCGGCGACTCGGGCGAGCCCACTACGGTCGAATGGGCCTTGGCGGGCGGTGTCAAGGCGGGGCCCGTCCTTTGGCCGCTGCCCCACACCATCGCGGTCGGCCCGCTCGTCGAATACGGTTACGACGATGAAGTGCTGCTCTTGGCAGAGATTCAGGTGCCCGAAGAGGCTGCGGGCAGCATCGAGCTGGCGGCGAAAGTCTCCTATCTCGTCTGTAAGGACATTTGCGTTCCCGAGGAAACCCAAGTTCAGCTGACGCTTCCGGTTTCGAGCGAGGCCGCGCCTTCGGAATTCGCAAGCCAAATCGCAACAGCGCGCAGCAAGCTGCCGGTGCCGCTGCCGGGCGCTGCAGTCTACGCCCCCAATCTCGCTAAAGGCGCGCTGCGGCTAACGGTTTCGGCCGAACCTGCACTCTTCAAGGGCGTGACGGACGCCCGCTTCTTCCCCCTCACTTGGGGCCCAGTCTCCAATCCGGCGGCGCAACCCCGCGCGATCTCGGGCGGCCAGCTCATCCTCGATATGCAACAAGGCGACAGCAAAGAGACGCCGGAAAAGCTCGAAGGCGTGCTCGTGTTGAGCAAAGGCAGCGGGGAGGGCTCGCGCACCGGCTACGCAATCTCCGCGTCGCGCGAGCCGGATTCGCCTGCCGCCGGCGAGCTTTTCGGACATACCGATGCGGCAGGCCAAGTCAATTCCGGCTCTCAAGCGGCGGCTTCCGGCGGCGTCTCGGGCAGCGCGGGGCTGGCGGTGCTGTTCGCATTCCTCGGCGGCGTTATCTTGAACCTCATGCCCTGCGTGTTTCCGGTGCTCGCGCTGAAGGCGCTCGGCTTTGCGAAAGCAGCCGACGGCGGGCACAGGCAGCAAGGCCTCGCCTATCTTAGCGGTGTGCTGGTGAGCTTCGCTGCGCTCGCGGCCGTGATCGCGGTCCTGCGCGAAGGCAGCGCGGCGCTCGGCTGGGGCTTTCAGTTCCAATCGCCGGCCTTCGTGCTGGCGCTGGCGCTCCTGTTCTTCGTCATGGGGCTCAGCCTCTCCGGCGTGGTCCAGTTTGGCGGCGGGCTGATGTCGATTGGCGATAATTTATCGCGCAAGCCGGGCAACGCGGGCTATTTCTTCACGGGCGTGCTGGCGGCGATTGCCGCGACGCCCTGCACTGCGCCGTTCATGGGCGCGGCGATCGGCTATGCGATGACGCAGCCGTCCTACATCCTCGTGGCGGTCATGCTCGGCCTCGGCCTCGGCTTCGCCACGCCGGTCGTCGCGCTGAGCTTCAGCCCCGCCATGCAGAGAATTTTGCCGAAGCCCGGCGCCTGGATGGAAACGCTGAAGCAGGCGCTGGCCTTTCCGCTCTATGCGACCGCTGCCTGGCTCGTTTGGGTGCTCAGCATTCAGACGGGGAGCGACGGCGTGCTGGCCGCCGCTTTGGCCATTGTCGGCGTAGGCTTCGCGGCTTGGCTCGCGGGCAAAACCGAATCCGCTCATTCGACCCTGAAATTGGTGGCGCCAGCCCTTGGCGTCCTGGCTCTCGCCGCCGGACTTTCGCTCGCCATGACGGCGCACACCGAAGACGCCGCCCCTGGCGTCGAGTCCCCGGCTCTGAAAGAGGAGCCGTTCACCCAAGCCCGGCTCGACGAGCTGAAGGCGCAAGGCCGGCCGGTGTTCGTGAACCTGACCGCGGCGTGGTGCATCACCTGCAAAGTGAACGAGCGCGTGGCGCTGAAGTCGGGCAAGGTTGCGCGGGCGTTTCAAGATAACGGCATCGTTTATCTGAAGGGCGATTGGACGAAGGCCAACCCCGAGATCACCGCATTGCTCGAGCATTTCGGCCGCGCCGGCGTGCCGCTTTATCTGTTCTATCCGGGGCATGGCGCCGAGCCCCATGTTTTACCTCAGATTTTAACGGCCGGCCTCGTGCTCGACGAGATCAAGACGCAGGCGGCCCTGCTGAATCCGTCATCGAACAAAGGAGCTTAGCATGCCGTTGTTGAAATTGGCCGCACCTTTCATGGCAGGACTTCTCATGACCGCAACCGCTCATGCCGCGCCGCAACCTGGCAAGCCAGCCCCCGATTTCTCCGCCGTCGACTCGAACGGCAAGACGGTGAAGCTCAGCGACTACCGGGGCAAAATCGTCGTGCTCGAATGGACGAACGACGGCTGCCCCTATGTGAAAAAGCACTATAAATCCGGCAACATGCAGAGCCTGCAAAAGGACGCGGCCGCGAAGGGTATCGTCTGGCTCTCTATCATCTCCTCAGCGCCTGGCGAGCAGGGGTATGTGGACGGCACAGGCGCCAACCAGCTGACGATATCGCGCGGCGCCGCACCGGCCGAAGTGCTGCTCGACCCCGAGGGCAAGGCCGGCCACCTCTACGACGCGCGCACAACCCCGCATATGTTTATCGTGAACGCGGAAGGCACGCTCGTCTATATGGGCGGCATCGACGACAAGGCGACGGCCAATCTGGACGATATCAAAACCGCGAAGAACTATGTCCGCGCCGCGCTCGACGAGGTGATAGCCGGCCGGCCGGTGACCGAGGCTGTCACGCGCCCCTATGGCTGCTCGGTGAAGTATCGCTCCGAACCGGCCCCATCCTATTAACCGCAACACTCCCTCCAAAGGGCCAAAATTGGCGCGGGTGGCTGCCGCTTGCCTCTCCGCCATAGGCCTTTTGTTAAGACGCCATCATAAGAAATGCGCCTTGCAATCCAATTAACTTACCATGACGCGGGCCTACGGAAATTAACCTTCCCGCTAACGCTCCGCTCAGGATGTTATAACAGGATCTAGCTTGGAAAGAAATTCGCCCCGCGCTGAAAGATGAGCCCAAGCCCGAATAACGCTTGATCGGCGCCGCCGCTCGATCTATCTTCGCCCATCGCATGCCCCGTTCGTCTAGCGGTCAGGACGCGGCCCTCTCACGGCTGAAACAGGAGTTCGATTCTCCTACGGGGCGCCAGAATTTGATTCTGGCCCATTTTCCCACCTCATTTCGCCCGATGTCAGCAAGCCTCATAATCGTTTCAAATCAAGGCCTTAATCACGTCTGAGGTGGTGAACCCGTCCTTAATTGTTATCTCATACCCTCCCATCCGGCCCTTTGCCTTCCCATTCTTTTGACGGTATTTGTGACGGTATTTTAGAGGCTGACGATATCGAGGTGACGGTATGCAGCTTTCGGACAAGGCGATCCGGGCGCTGAAGCCTAAAGAAAAACCCTACAAGGCAACGGACGGGCAGGGCCTTTACATGCTCGTGACGACCCAGGGATCGCGCCTGTGGCGGTTCGATTACCGCTTTCAGGGCAAGCGCCTCACGCTCAGTCTCGGCATGTATCCCGAGATCGGCCTTGCCGATGCGAGGACGCGGCTCGCGGCTGCGCGTCAGGTATTGGCGCTGGGCAGGGACCCGGCATCCGTGAAGCAAGCGCGGAGCGCTGCCGCCAATGATAATTTCGCCGCTCTTGCCGATGAATGGCTGGCCAAGCGCAAGAAGGAAGGCCTGGCGCAGCCGACAATCGAAAAGCTCGAATGGTTCTTGAGGCTCGTCGCCGACGATCTTGGCAAATTGCCGGTAAGAGAGATCGGCACCGCCGAAGTGTTGAGAGCTCTGCGCCGTGTCGAGGCCCGCGAAAAATATCATTCGGCAAAGCGCCTACGGACGACGCTCAGCCGCATCTTCAAATACGGCATTGCCTGCGGCCGGGCCGACCGCGATCCAGCCGCCGATTTGTCGGAAGCGCTCACCTCAGCGCCCGCGAAATCCCGCGCCGCTGTGACGACGGCCCACGGTCTTGCCGGTGTCTTGCGCACCATTCACGGCTACGATGGCTCGAAGGAAATCAGGATCGGGCTTTTGCTCTTGATCCATCTGTTCTGCCGTCCCGGCGAACTCCGGCACATGGAGTGGATAGAGCTAGACCCTGCAAACAAGCTCTGGTCGATCCCGGCGCTCAAAATGAAGATGCGTCAGCCGCATACCGTGCCGCTGAGCCCGCAGGCCCTTGGCATGTTGGAAGAGCTTCGCGTTCTGACCGGCGAAGGCAAATACTGCTTTCCGAGCATTCGCACGGCGGCCAAACCGATTTCCGAGAACACCTTCAACGCGGCGCTCAGACGCCTCGGCTACGCCAAGGAGGAGCTTTGCGCGCATGGTTTTCGATCAACCGCCTCGACGCTGTTGAACGAATCCGGCCGGTTCAATCCCGACGCCATCGAAGCCCAACTCGCGCACCGCCCGCGCGGCGGAGCCGTGCGCGCCGCCTATCTGCGCGGCCAATTTTTCGAGGAGCGCGTCCGCATGATGGAGTGGTGGTCGGATTATCTCGAAAGGCTTGCGTGATTTGACTGGTAATGCTCGCAGAGAAGATCGGGCGTCAGATTTGATATGATTTAAAGGGCCAGCATATTACTGAGTCCAGCTTCCAGATCGGTCCACTCGCTCAACCAAGCAGGTCGTATGCCGAGATGGAGCATTGAAACGAGCTTCAATCTGCTCAAGTGAGGATCAGACGGTTGCCGGGTTAGCCAAAGGTGCTCCGGATTGACCCGTTTTCCACCAATCATCTGATTATAATCCAGAGAAAGTTCATTTTCACTTGCGCTCATCCATCGCCGAATATTTGCATCCGACATCGATAGACCCACAAATATCATTTTCGTTGTTTGCGCATGAAAAAGGAACAATGTCTCTGGCCATGACGCTGAAGTGCTTGCGATGCGCAAATATTCCTGTTCAAGGAATACCAATCTATCCCTGGAATCCCTCGGTTGTATCGGTATTGACTGCTTCGGCATGATCGTGCCGTGGCAATGGAAGATATTAGTTTTTTCCTTGCGTTGATGATGAGCAATCAACGCTGGGCGATTCACCGACTTGTAGTGATACAGCGGATGCCCATGCGGTTTAGGGCCTTTGTAATGATCCCTACGAAGGAAAAGATAGATAAGTGTTTCAAGCAATGTATCCGCATTAAATGTGATTATAGCGTGAGGTTTACGCCCCGCATGAGCTGCGGCAATCAGAAATCGCACAAGCCCGAGGAGCGAAGAATTCTTGTATATATCTTCAAAGAACTCGCAGAGTTCAAGAACACGCTTCTTTT
>Ga0326728_10023342_pt1 | contig 11345 bp, 9 predicted proteins | sample MB3enrmetagenome_FD_207602 | JGI IMG/M metagenome (GOLD analysis project Ga0326728, IMG submission 207602) | Lab enriched peat soil microbial communities from McLean, Ithaca, NY, United States - MB31MN | ecosystem: Environmental > Terrestrial > Soil > Wetlands > Peat | place: USA: New York... | reverse complement strand
AACTGCAGGAATTAGATCCATTGCAGCAATATCATTGCGTTCACGAATATTTCTTCTTCCCGTGGAACCGCAAGGCCAGGGATACCAACAACGTCACCGACTGGGCACAGTGGGGATGGGCTTATGGAATGTGGGCTCACCACTACAGGTTCATTAATGCCGTTAAGGAGAAACGCGGCATCGACTGGTGGTTCAATGCGGCGACCGCCCCGGACAGCCATGGTTTCTTCAACATGTCGTACGGTGTGAATAACTGCAATATTTTCAAGCAAACCGCCAAGAAAACCGTCTTCGAGGTGAGGAGCGATTACCCCTGGGCCGAAGGGGGGCGCTTCAACACCTTCCATATCGACGAGATAGACTACTGGGTCGAGGTTGATTGTGAGAAATACAAGTGGCCGCAGATTAAAGAGCGCCTGATAAAACCGAGGCCCGAAGAAGAAGCCATTGCGAAAAACGTAATGACCATAATGCGCGACCGTGACATCGTTCAGCTCGGTATCGGATCGCTTCCCTCCGCCTGCGTCTCGGCGATGGAGAACGCGGGGTTCAAAGATCTTGGAGTCCACACCGAAATGCTGAACTATGGCCTGATCAAGCTGATCGAATCCGGCCAGGTCACCAACGCGTATAAAACCATGGACCGCGGCAAAAGTGTGTGGACGTTTGCCTTCCCGGTGGACGTGCAATGGTACTTCGATACGGTCAACCACAACCAGCAGCTGGCGGCATATGACATCGGCTACACGAATAATTTCCAGGTCCTGAGCAGGATCGACAACATGATAGCCATCAACAACTGCGTGGCTGTCGACCTGCTGGGTCAACAGTGCGCAGGGTTCTACGAGAAGCGGCCTATCTCAAGCACCGGCGGATATTTCCAGTTCATGAGTTTCTGTGCCATGTCCAAAGGCGGCAGGGGTGTCGCTTCCATGACATCGAGGAGCAAACATGGGACTCCGAGGATAGTTCCTTTTCTGCCGGAGGGATGCAGCGTGGATGTACCGGCGCAGTTGGCGAATTACGTCTGCACCGAGCACGGCATCGTCAACCTGAGGGGGCTGGGCGGCTATGAGAGAGCGAGCGCTTTGATTTCGATCGCGCATCCCGACGACAGGGAATGGCTCGAGAAAGAAGCCCGCAAACACGGACTGCTTGCGCCCAAATTCCCCGTCACCATGTGTTCCGATGATGGAAATGCATGCAGAAGGTATCCGTCATACGAGGAAAGAAGGGGCTACAAGCTGCCGATTAACAGCGAAATCTGGGGGTGCGACTGGGATCCCTATCAGTCGGGCAAGTAGGGACCGGGGTTGACTTCAGCGAAGTCCCATTGAGAAATTCCCGGCCATATCTGTTCGGGTGTATTGTCGGGCAGTGCGGCATAACTGGTGTCATCGGCCGGGCGTCTTCTTTCGCAGGCTGGGAGGCGCGCGGCCCCTCTATTTAACGAATCAGCCGAACAAGAGCGTTTCGGTGACGGCATCTTTCCAATTCGCCTTAAGGAGGTCAACTGCCTGATGGCTAAGCGCGCGGCATACATTCGTTCGATGGGCCGTTTTCTTCCCGAAAGAAGACTCACGAACCAGGATTTGGAAAAGATGGTAGACACCACGGACGCATGGATTGTGACGCGCACCGGAATCCGGGAACGCCGCATCCTGGAGCCCGGCCTGGGGTGTTCCTACATGGCGGTTCGGGCCGCGCGGGAATGCCTGGAGCGGGCCGGTGTCGAGGCCGGGGAAGTCGATGTTATCATCGTGGCCACCGTCACGCCCGACATGTTTTTCCCGTCAACCGCATGCCTCGTGCAGAATGAAATCGGAGCAAAAAATGCCTGGGGTTTCGACATGTCTGCCGGATGCAGCGGCTTCCTGTTCACACTCGCCAACGCGGCCAGGCTGGTGGAGGCAGGGAGCGCGAAGAAAGTACTGGCCATCGGCAGCGACGTGATCAGTACGGTAATTGATTACACGGACAGGAACACATGCGTCCTTTTCGGTGATGCCGCAGGAGCGGTGCTGGTGGAGGCATGCGAGGAACCCGGATACGGACTTCTCGATTTCATTTTACACATCGATGGCTCAGGGGGCGATTACCTGTGCATGAAGGGTGGAGGGAGCCGCAGGCCGGCGACCCATGAAACCGTGGACAACAAGGAACATTTCGTTTTTCAGGATGGCCGCAATGTGTTCAAGAGCGCGGTTACCGAAATGGCAAGGGTTTCGGGTGAGATTCTCGAAAAAAACGGCCTTACCGGTGAAGACGTGGCTCTATTTATTCCGCATCAGGCAAATCACCGCATAATAGATGCAGCAGCAAAACGGATGGGAATAGACTACGGGAAAGTCATTATAAACCTCGGCGAGTACGGAAACACTATTTCAGCGAGCATCCCCCTCGCATTATATGAAGCCGCAGTGGAAAAGAAATACGCTCTCAGGAAAGGCGATTACCTGGTGATGGCCGCGTTCGGCGCCGGCTTCACATGGGGAAGCGCCCTGCTCAGGTGGTGGGAGGCTTAGCTGGAGAAAACCGCAGTAGATGCACGACCCTGGGGGTTGGAGTTATCTTAATCCAGGTCCTGAATTTCTTTGTAGAGACGCATTATCAAATGTCGGATCTCGGCCAGTTCCGCATCGCCGTCCGGGTTCGTCCTCATGGCAAGAAACAGGAGACTCTGCTCAACCATTGTCTCATGCAGTTTTCTGATCTCATGTGTCATGTCCGCTACCGGCATAAATCCTCCCTTCGAGCACTTTTATAATCCAGGTTCCGGAAACGGGCAAATTTGGATTTCAAAGGTTTTGGCAAAAGAGGCGGGAAATAGTCCCAGATGGAAAACCTGCCTTTTAATGAGTACTTAAGCGGCAAGGGCTCCAACATCCTGAAATTAAAGCCAGTTTCAGATACGACGATTTTACCTGAAAAACCGGATAGTTGCTGATAATTGAGTGAGCCGGTTCAGTTGAATAGGAAATGTTAACTCCTTAATTTCTACGATTCTTGAAAGAAAACGTGATTTCCCATGTGCTTTTATGGCCGCTTGGCGACTCATCGGATCTGTTCCAAAGGATTGAATTGGGAGGCGGCGTGCCTGATATCGCCGGCAATTTTCGGGGATTCCATTCTCCACTGAATGGGCAAGAGCTGATTTAAAACCGCAACCGCCCGCTCGAAAGGCTGGCCGCTCATGATAAGGTAATAGGCGGCCGTGATTGCGGCCGAAGCGGCCGACTCGGGTTCCTTGCTCACAGAGCCGGCTTCCTGCATAGTCTGATCTAACAGCCGCGAATAGAAAGGCCCGAATTCTCCTATCCTGTCCGGCCGCCAGTGTCCGCCCTCGAAAACCAGAAGCCGAACCATCGCGGGGGAACTGGCGAAAGAAAGCTGTATCTGTAGATCTTCAGGCGCATAATAGGCAAACTGCCAATCAAGGATTCTCAGCACTTTTTGGGGACCGCCATCGGGCTTGATAAAATCCACCTTCCCGTCACTATGAGCGAGGTCCGCCGCAGTAAGCGACACATTCTGGCCGCATTCGGTCGCGATAAAAAGAGTAGTACAGCAATGAGCGCCCCCGGAGAAACAATAGGCCAGAAGGGAGCTGCAATCGGGAAGAGGCGCATTCCGGACGACTTGCGGCTCCCTTATTTTGAAAGCGCACTCGCCGGAGAAAATTACCTCCTTGTTCTTCGAAAATCGCAGGAGATAATTGCCGTCCTCCGATTCATCTCTCGTGCACATCTCGAGTTCACCTAATTTGAACTCTTTCATTCTTTTTCCGGAGCAAAAATCTTTATCCGAAGCAAAAGAACAGTACGGGGAGAAAACAATAAGCATGGATAGAACGAAAATAGCTGCAATCTGTTGGATCACTTGGGCCTCGAAAATGTCTGGTGCGTATGTTCCTTAACCTTGCATAGATTAATGCATCGTATTCCCCCGGTATGTCAACCCGGAAAACAGCGCATTTCGTATATAAGCCTTTGAATTCCTATTGCAATCGGAAAATTAAGTTTATGGGGACTTTATAAAGTCTGAAATCCACGATCTCAAACCTGGCTTTTCCGTGGCTTGAGCGCGGCTTCGCCCAGAAACGAGAATTGCATCCATTTGAAAGCAAGGTCCAGCAGAGCTGTTTCATTGACACGAACCTGCTCGACTTCGTCCGGCTCTATTTGAAAAAGATCCAGGAAGCGGCTCCGGAAAATCATCTCGCGGAACCTGTCCAGATTGTAGGCCGCAATGAAAAACATCTGCTGCTGTTTTTGCGGAAGCGGGGTGCTCGAAAGTTTGGGGTGGGTGATTATTGCCATCCAGAGGTCATTTTGTCTTCGGTAGTCTTCGATCCCCTGGTCTTTCAGCCATTCGTCGATTTTCCAGTACCGCTCCTCTTTGAAACCCAGACAATGGTCTTCGCGAAGGACGAAGTAGTTTTCCAGCACCGATCCGCGCACCCGATGCAGCCGCGAGGCCCTGGCAATGGGATAGATACGGCAGGCCGAAGGCCTGTCCTCATAGACAATACAGCCCTGAGGAGACACGAACGGGCAGGTCTTTCGTTCGTCCGGGCTCATCTGGAGATAAACCATCGGCAATGGACGGTTTGCATCGAAGCCACAGTTGGTGTGGCGGTCCAGGAAGTCATCCGAAGAAAGGCCGAGCCGGTTCTTCAGCCTCATGACATCGGTGGGAGTAAGCTGCAGGTTCAAATCGCGGCAGCACTCGGTAAAGCAGGGCACGCCGGGATGACAGGCAAAGCTGAACCCTCCATTTTCCACGGGTTCTATTTTTCCCTTGATTTTATCCGGCGCCGTTTCCCTTATTTCCATTTCGCCGTCCATCCGCCCCCGGTTCTTTCCGCCGAGCACCCGCAAATCAAAGGATCTGGTACAGCGCATCCATTTCCGCGCGTATATACCGGAAGGCAAGCATCAAAAGCTCTTCAGTATCCTGCATGGCCAAAGCGAGTGTTTTTTCGTCCACGTCGTGAAATTTTGCAAAGCGGGCTTCGCTGATCAGCGCGGCAAACCGGTCCAGATCGTATGCCATGAACAGCAGCCGGCCAAGCCCCTCATTCATCGGGGCCCCCGGTTTGAAGCGCGGTGGAACTACCGACTGGAATGCCTTATCCATCTCCGCATATTTAAGGACCCCTTGAGATTGAAGCCAGTCACCGACGGTGCCCTTCGACCGTTCGAAAAGTCCCATGCAGCGATCCTTCGCGGTTATGAGCCGGAACTGCCCGTCTTTCGAAGAAAGGTCGAGCGGAAACATCCGGCATGCCCACGGCCGGTCTTCATAGACCCGGCAACCATCCTGTCCAACAAAGGGACAAGACAGGGTGCCCTGGTCCATGGCAAGCTGCACCACCGGAATATTTGCGCCTTTCGCAAGAAAGTTCCGGGTGTATTTCGACAGAAATTCGGAAGACCCTATTCCGAGGGTTCGCCTGAGCCGCAGCACGTCATAGGGCGTCAGGTAGATGTTTACATCTTTGCAGCACTGGGTAAAGCATGGCAAAGCGTCATGGCAGTTAAAAGCAAAAGGGCTGGTTTCGGCAAGGTGCTGGGCCGAATGGGTTGATTGCATTCTCACATTCCTTTATGTGGCGAGCAATGAAGCCTTAAACTCCCGGAATCGGGGGCTTCCGGCAACGAGTTTTTCCACGATCCCAAGGGCCTGCGAGCCTGAGCAGGCCAGGAATTTACAATCGCAGACTTTCCCGCATTTTGCGCAGTGGTAGTCCTCATCGAGAGCGGACCCGCAGGAGCAGAAGGGTTCAAGAACGAGTTCCCCGTTCACGATTGAGGCCATCAGGTAATCGATTCCTCGTGACTTTAAATCATCCAGGGTTATTGCCATCTACTTTTCCTCATATTTTCAACCAATAAATCCAGGGCCGCCGCGGCGCCTGTCTCACAGGATAACTCCATGCGGCAGGGGGATGGGAGGCGTATCCCCCCAATCCCCTGCATTCGGATCGAACCCGGCCTATTCTTATAACCGAATTCACAGTCCTTCGACCAGCAACTCAGAAAGTTCCTTGACCTCCAGCGCGTGCTGTTTGTTCAGACTGGCGCAGGCGTCGGTTATCATATTCACGCAATAGGGGCATGAAGTGGCGATCACTTCAGCTCCTGCATCGAGGGCCTCCATGACTCTGAGTTCGCCGAACCGTTCGCCCATGGGGGCCTCGGCCCAGATGCGTCCGCCTCCCCCTGCGCAGCAAAGGCTGGATTGGCGCGAACGCCGCAATTCTCTTATTTCCGCCCCCGGGATCGAGGCCAGCAGTTCCCTCGGAGCATCATAGATGCCGCTGTGCCTGCCGAGATAGCATGGGTCGTGGAAGGCGGTCTTTTTGCCCGATTTTCCATTGAAGCCGAGCTTTCCTTCAGCAACCAGCTTATTCAGGATTTCGGTATAATGGTATACTTCCCACTCGGCGCCCAGTTCGGAGTAGTCGTTTTTGAAGCTCCACAGGCAATGCGGAGATGTGGTGATAATCTTGCGGACTCCGTTTGAAGTGAAGAGTTCGATATTTGCCGCCGCAAGCTTTTGGAAAAGCTCTTCGTCGCCTATTTTGCGCATGCTCTCGCCGCAGCAGTTCTCTTCCGTTCCTATAATTCCGAAGCTCACGCCGGCTCGGCTAAGGAGCTGCGCTATGCTCCGCGCTATCTTGCCGCTGCGCGGGTCGTAGCATGAATGGCAGCAAACGAAGAGGAAATATTCAGTGTCCGGCCCGAACTTAGGAATTTCAAGATCCTGCTGCCATTGAGTCCTGTTTTCTCGCGGGCCCGCCCATGGATTTCCGTTGGCGTGGCAGCTTCCGAGAATCGGGCGCAGTCCCGAGGGCGGCATTCCCCCTCCGATGATGCTGGCCCTCATGGCCCTTACGTTATTTATGATTTCTACTCCCCGCGGGCAGTTTTCCTGGCACATTCCGCAGGTCGAGCAGGCGAACAGGACGTTTTCCTCCTCGAAACCTTCAATTCCCATCTGACCGAGCCGCTGCATGTATCTAATATTGAACTCTTCGCTCGTCTGTCCGGGCACCAGCCGCCAGGGGCACAGATTCGTGCACAGACCGCACTGCATGCACCAGTTGATCGTCTCGGCCCCCATTTCAACTATATAGTCTCTCATCTCCAGCAGAACGTTTTTCGGTTCCATCTCGAAGGCTCCTTACCGCCTGATTTTCAGGCGTCGATCAATACCCCTTGTAGGGATTGGGTCCGAGTGTCTGAAGTTTTTCAGCGAAGCCGTCCAGGATCTCCGGAATCCGGTTGTAATCGGTGATCGCAACCTGCTCAAGTCTTACGCGATCGGATTCCAGGACCAGTCTGTTCAGGGTTTCCTGAATCTTGGTCATACGGATGTTCGCCAGTTCGCTTCCTTTTATGAAATGGCACTGGTAGTCGTCTCCATGCCGGCATCCCAGCAACAGAATACCGTCGATTCCCTTGGAGAGCGCGTCGGCGATCCAGATGAGATTCATTGAACCCAGGCAGCGCACTGACACGAACCTGACCCAGGGATTGTAGGAAAGCCGTGCAATTCCCGTCATATCGAGGGCCGGATAAGCGTCGTTTTCGCACGCGAGGACCAGGATCCGCGGTTTTTCATCGTACTCGTCCGGGACGTTAATGCTTTTGATCATGCTTCCAATCATGGCGATGGAGTAATTTTTAAAGGAGACGATCCTTTCCGGGCATGCCCCCATGCAGATGCCGCACCTGCGGCAGCGGGTCGGATTGGGTAGCGGATTGGCCTTTTCGTCTTCGTTTATTGCGCCGAAGGGACATTCCTCGGTGCAGCGCTTGCATTGAGTGCAGCGCTGCATGAAGAACTCCGGATAGCTTTGATCTCCGGCTCTGGGATGGACGGCCTTGCCAACGGAAATCATCTCCACGCATTGAATCGCCTTCAGGGCCGCGCCCATTGCATCGTTTGTCGCGCGTTCATAATCCATGGGCGCACGGACCGAGCCCGCGGGGTATATCCCCGTGCGGCGCGATTCATAAGGAAAGCAGATAAAGTGTGAATCGGGAAACCCGTGTTCGACCGCGGGCAACTCCGGGCCAAGCCTGTATTGCAGATTGAGCAGGTTTGAAACGAGAATGCTGTCCACGGGCCCCTGAGGCTCCTCTTGTTTTTCTTCGCCTTCCTTTGGCGCGGTTGCCTTGAAAGGCTCGCCCAGGGCGCTGGTCGGGACCATGCCGGTCGCCAGAACCACCAGGTCAACGCTTTCAGACATGACAGGGGAACGGGTAAGAACATCGTCGCAGGTAACCACGAAACCGCCCGAGCCGTCGTCGTCAATGGCTGTCACATCGCCGCGGACGAAAACGACGCCGTCTTTCTGAAGTTGCTTGTACAACAGTTCGTAGCTTCCGGCAGAGCGCATATCCTTGTAGAAGATGTAGACCTGCGTCTGCGGGTCGGCTTCCTTGAAGTATTTGGCTTGTTTCAAAGACTCAACGCAGCATGCGGACGAACAGTAGGGCAGGTGGTCCGGGTCCCGTGAACCGGCGCAAAGAATAAAGGCGACGGATTTGACAGGCTGAGCGTTCGAGGGCTTTTTCACTTCCGCCTTCTTGAACATGGCTTCCAGGTCAACACCGGTAATAATATCCGGTGATGATCCATAGGAAAGGTGCGCCAACTTTGCGGCCTCATAGGGCACCGACCCGGTGGCCAGGATTATGGAACCTACCCGCTCGGACCTTGCCGATCCGTTCTGACCGATTTCAACATCGAACATACATGGGCCGCCGGAAATCGAACTCACAGCCGCGCCGGTAAAGACGGTTACCCCCGGTTGGGCCGAAAGCGAGGCTGTCATTTCATTCAAGTCAAAGTCCCGGAGGTCTTCATAGGGCGGTTCCGAAGGAGGCATCCGGTGCAGGGTCTTGAGATATCCGCCGAGTTGTTCTTCTTTTTCCACCAGGACTACTTCATATCCGGCGATCGCCGCTTCTCTTGCCGCCGTCATCCCGGTAAGTCCGCCTCCAACCACCAGAATTCTCTTGCTAATATTTTCGGCAATAAATGGAGTGGGCGGTTCCGATTCCGTTAGCCTGACGATACCCATCCTGAGGGCGTCCTGAGCCATCATGAGGGTGTCCTCTTCACCGGCAGGCTGGGTCCATGCGACCTGCTCGCGAAGGTTCACCCTCTCGATTATTTTATCCGGCGGGAAAGTAAACGCCTCGGTCATGACCCGCTGCGAGCAGGCTGCAATCACCGCCCCGTTTACAGCTTCACTGTCCATATCCGCCCTGATGAGCGAAACTCTTTCGGTGCCACACAAAAAAGGGTCCTGGCGGCAGACAGCGACCTTGTATTCCGCTGCCGTCGCGGACAGGGCGTCCAGGTCGATGCTTTCGCCAATCCCGCAGCCCGAACAGATATATACGCCGATTTTCTTTTCCATCCTCTACCTCCTGCAAGCCTGGATAGCCCGGAGAACGGCGGCCGTTGCGTCCTGAACGCTCGACGCCACATCGGCCGGCTTTCTTACACACCCGGCGCCGATTATGCCCGGCGTATTCCCATTGGACAGAACAAAGCCATACTCGTCATAGGCCGTCTCTGCCGGAATCTTGCCTTCAGCTGTGCTCGGGACCATGCCTGCCGCCAGAACGACAAGATCGAATTCATCTCTGAGTATCTTCCCTGTCGCCTGATCTTCTACTTGCACAGAAACCATTCCCGTTTCGGGGTTTTCAGCGATTTCTCCGGCTTTGCCCTTCACCAGGCTGACTCGCGCATCTTTGCGGACCTTGTCGAAGAACCCTTCGTACCTTCCCAGTGCCCGGATGTCTATGTAAAAAATGGTTACGCTCGCTTCCTCGTCCTGTTCGAGCAGGTATGTGGCCTGCTTGAGCGATGCGAGGCAGCAGACGCCGGAGCAATACGGCAGGTTGTTTTCATCCCTGGACCCGGCGCACTGAACGAACGCTATGTTCTTAACGGGTTTACCATCCGAGGGCCTCGCTATGACGCCCTTGGTGGGACCGTTCGCCGATGCAAGCCTCTCCATCACCACGTTCGAAATCACATTCCGGTGCTTGCCCGCTCCGTAGTAAGGGATTGCGGAGATATCGAACGGCGTCCATCCCGTCGCCCAGATGATCGCTCCGACTTTGACCTCCTCGGTATGCGCGGCCATGTCCAGATCCACCGCCCCATATTCGCAGGCTGCTTTGACCGCTTGAGCCTCCGGAGTGCCGATTATTTCAGGGGCAATAACAAAGCGCATCGGGTAGGCGAATTCATTCGGGAGGTAAGCTGCCTTTATGGTGCTCAGACCGTAGTCGAAGGGATTCGGGATTTCAGTGTTGGCTGCATCGGAGCATTTCGCGCAGCCGGTGCAGTTTTCGTTCACATATCGCGGTTGAATACGGATCGAAACATTGAAATCGCCGGCTTTCCCCTGGATTTTTTCCACCTCGGACATGGTCATGACCCGAATGAGCGGGTTGTTCCTGATGCGGCGAAAATTGATTTCCAGTCCGCATTGAGGTGGACAGAGCTTGGGGAAATACTTGTTCATGCGTGCGACCCGGCCGCCAAGAGAGGGTTCCCGTTCGACCAGGATCACAGGGAAACCCGCTTCGGCAGCTTCCACCGCGGCGCTCAACCCGGCAATACCGCCGCCGGCAACAAGAATCGCCGGGTTGTCATTTCTAAAATCGCTCATAGGATTCTCCATTTTGTCGGTTAAATTCTGACAAGGGCCGATTCCTGGGAAATCACCGATCTAGAAAAGTGGAAAACTATAAAACTTCAGGGGAATAGCAGAAATTTGAGCAGGGAAAACCGGATTTAACCATTCCGTGCAAGGTATTCTCTCGGATTACATGGAATGCATTATGTATACCAACCCTGAAGACATAAAAGCGTGTAATATTAACTTCCAAGCATGATTTTTTTCAAACAAAAAATGTCTGGAAGAGTTTTTAGTTTTCAGCTTTTAGTTGGAGAGCAAAAGATGGATTTTACGGGAAAAAAAGAAAAGGAGACGCACTTTTCAGTGCATCTCCTTTTCTTGAGGTGATAGGGATTTGGTTATTATTCGCCCGTTGCAGCGCCGTGGAGCTTGATCTCAACCTTTTCTTCCAGGCCTGCATAATATTTACGAAGAATGTCAAGCACTTCATCCCGACCGAAATGATCCGGAATCGGAGCTCCTTCAGAAAGGCCTTTTCGCAGCGCGGTACCGCTCAAAAGAACACGGTCTTCCTTGCCGTGGGGGCAGGTCCTGAGGGATGCCATGCCGTCGCATTTATGGCAGTAGAAGGTCCAGTCGATTTTGAGCGGCGTGCACAGAAGTGCTT
>Ga0326728_10023341_pt1 | contig 11345 bp, 8 predicted proteins | sample MB3enrmetagenome_FD_207602 | JGI IMG/M metagenome (GOLD analysis project Ga0326728, IMG submission 207602) | Lab enriched peat soil microbial communities from McLean, Ithaca, NY, United States - MB31MN | ecosystem: Environmental > Terrestrial > Soil > Wetlands > Peat | place: USA: New York... | reverse complement strand
AACTACGGCGGTGGGCAGTGGAGCAGCTACCAGGATCTGGTGAACAAAGTTTCGGCGCACTTCCGTCCACCTGCGCCTGCCCCGGCCCCCGTCCTGAGCGCGCCATCCGGATATCGGACGCCGCCGCCGGCAACCGTCGCGCCCCAGAGCCGGTTCGTCGGGCAGAACGGCTATCCCATCGTGGCTTCGGGCGCAGGTAACTTCCAGGGTAATCAGATTGTGGCTTCGGGCGCCGGCAATTTTCGGGGTAATCAGATTGTGGCTTCAGGCGCCGGCAACTTCTATCAGCGCGGCGGCGACGATATGAAGCTGGCCGAATCGGGCGATCCGCAGGCTATGTATCACGTCGGCCAGAAATTCGCCGCCGAGGGCAAAGATCAGAACCTTCCCGAAGCGTACAGATGGCTGAGCCTCGCCGTGGAGAACGGCGTCTCCGACGCCGCCGACGAGCGCAAAGCCGTTCGCGAGAAGCTCACTGAAGATCAGGTGAAGCAAATCAACGCCGAGGTGAAGGACTGGAAGCCGACGCCGGTGGAAGCGCCGCAAACCTCAGCTCCGCCCGCGGACGCTCCGCAGGCCCCTGCTCCGTCCTCCGGCGACAGCGCCGAGAAGAAGTAGGCTCATCTTTCCGACCGCGCCTGCCACTGCGGTAGGCGCGGTTCTTCAGGGGAACTCTCATGCTCCGCCTCGCCTCCATTTTGCTGCCCGTCTGTCTGCTCGCGCAGACACCCGCACAACCCGATCGGGGCTCGCTGCTCGAAGCCGGCCGGCAGTTCACGGCATCGCTGAAGCTCGATCCGGCGGCGGACAACGCGCTGTTCGATTCGGTGGGTTTCGATCGCGCCGTGGCGCTGCTCAATCCGGTGATGACCAACGGGATGCGCAAGGGGGCCACGCGCGAAGAATGGGCGGCGATGCATCGTGCCGCGGCGGGCCTGATCGAGCTGAACGAACACCGCGGCGACTTTCTCAAGGCCAGCGTGTACGCGTCGTTCCAGGATGTCTTTTACTCCGAGTTCGACCGCGATTACGAATCGGCCCTGGCGGCGGCGCGGCTCTCGCTGCAAATGCTGGAGCGGTCCGGACAGACGCAAACGGATTTCAGCGTCCACCGGGCCATCGCCATGGATCTGTATCGGCTGGCCCGCAACGAGGAGGCCTTAGGCGAGTTCCGTCGGGCGCACGAGCTGGTTCCAAACCCCGACGACCCCCATGCCGCGGATATCTGGCGACACATTGTGTTGGCGGAGCTGGCTCTCGGCCATGCGGATGCGGCGCGCGAAGAGGCACAAAAACTGATTGCCTTTGCGCATTCGGCGCCTCCGCTTTTTCAGGCCACGGCGCTGCTGGCGCGCTCGGATGTGGAAGCGGCCGATGGCAAATACGTCGCGGCCGTGGCGACAGTGAAGCAGGCGCGCGCGCTGGTGACCGAGCCCAAAGAGCGCGATTCGTTCAACCTCGACGCCGGAGTGCAGTTGATGACGTTCGTGCTCGCGGCGATGAGTACGCTCTCGTACGACGATTCGCTGAAACTCGCCAAAAGCATGGACGAGGATTTCCCCGGCCTGCTTTTTCCGATTGCGCCGTTCGCCGAGCAGGCCATTCAGGTGCGCCGCCGTCTGGCCGGCGATTTCGATGGCGTGCTGCGCGATGAGAATGCGCGTCTGGAATCGGCGCGCGCGGCGGGCGACGTACACGGGCAGATCGAGGCTCTGCGCACCATCTCGGTGACATACTCCGCGCTGCACGCGAAACAGCAGCAGATTCAATTGCTGGAGCAGGCTCTCGCGCTGGAAGAACCGCTCATGCCGGCGAACGGCGTTGCGGCGGACTATCCGTCCGGCTACTCGTGGTGCACCACGCTGCTTACGCTGGGTTCGGCCTATGCGGATTCATCCGACATCGCCAAAGCGCGCAAAGCTTACGACCGCGTGGTGAAAGCCATCCAGCCCATCGCGGCGGCGGATCTGCGCCAGAAGCTCGACGGGCTGTACGACGAGGCGCTGCTGGGGAAGGCGCGCGTGGCCGCCATGGATGACGACGCGGACACGGCGCGCGATATCCTCGACGCTCACCTGAAGAAGCACCCCGGGGACGGCTGGGCATTGTTGCAGTACGCGCGCATGGAACGCGACCAGAAGGAGCATCCCGACAAGGCCGCCGCGCTTTACGGATCCGCGGTCGATGCGTTTCGCGCCAGCCGCGACGATCACTACGAAGCCGCTGTCCGGCTGGAGCTGGCGAAGTTTCTGGCCACGGACGCTCTCGATCGCGTGCCCGGCGCTTTGGCGAAAGCCCGCGAAGAAGTGGACGCGGTGGACTCCCGCGCCCGCGCCACGAATCTCGCCGACGCGCAGTGGCGAATTCACTTCGTTCGCGGCATCGTCGCCGAAGACGCCAAAAACACCGCCGAGGCCATTGCGGAGTATCGACAGGCCGTCGCCCGGCTCGATCAGATTCGCGCCGGACTCTCCAGCGAAGAGCAGCGCCAGTCTTTCATGGATAACGAGAGCGCGCAGGAGCTTTACCAGCGCCTGGTAGCCCTGCTGGCCGCGACGCATCAGCAGGCCGAATCGTGGCAGTATCTGGAGCGCGGGAAGGCGCGGTCGTTTCTCGAATCGCTCGGCGGGCGCCGCTTCCAGACCGCTTCGCAACCTCCCGCCGAGGTGCGGGAACTTCGCTCCATCGAGAAGCAGATTGAGGATCTGCGCGTCGACCTGCTCCCGCAGAACGAAACGATACTGCGCAGCGCGGGGCGCGAGCCGGCCCAGATTCAGGCGCAGCTTCGCGATCTGGAATCGAAGTTCACTCTGGCCAGGGAACAGGACGCGCTGGGATCGACGCGCGCCGGGCAATCGCTGGCGCTGCGTCCCGTCGGCATTGAACGCGTGCGCGGGATTCTGCCGCCACACTCCGCTTTGATCGAGTTTGCCATTCTGCACGATCAGCTCAGCGCTTTCGTGGTGACGCCGGGCGGAATGGTGCAGCGAACCTGGCCGGTGAAGAGCGCCGACCTGCGCCGCCAGGTGCTGCGCCTGCGCGTGATGCTGGCCAACCCGGGCTCCGGCGAAGAGATGAACGGCATGCTCGGCAAGGTCGCGGACATAGTGATGGCGCCGCTGTGGAACGATATGCCGAAAGACGCCACCCGGCTGATCATCGTGCCTTCCGGGATTCTCTACTATCTTCCGTTTCAGGTGTTGCCGGCGCCCGCGGGCGGGCAGATGATCGACCATTACGCGATCAGCTACCTGCCGAGTGCATCGACGCTGGAGTTCCTCAGCGCGGACGGCAAGCTGCCGCCGGGAGACCTCTTTCTCGGCGCACTGGGGGCGGTTTCGGTGGAAGGAATGGCCCCGCTTCCCGGGACGCTTCGTGAAACCGACGCAATTGCGGCGGTGTATCCGGGCGTTCATCGCGCTTCAGAAGCGGCGTTCACGCATGCCGCCGCCCGCGACGCGCTGGTGCACTACTCGCAGGTGCACTTTGCGACCCACGGATTGCTGGACGAAGAAGCGCCGCTGTTCAGCGCGGTGCTGACGGATCCGGCGCCCGGCCAGCCCTCGCGGTTGTCGCTCTACGAATTGATGGACCTGAAGCTGAAAGCCCGGCTGGTGGTGCTCAGCGCCTGCGAAACCGGACTGGGAAAGATCATGGGCGGCGACGAGCTGGCCGGCCTGACCCGAACGTTTCTGCTGGCTGGCGCGAGCACGGTTGTTTCCAGCCTGTGGAAAGTGAGTGACGATTCCACCGCGCTGCTCATGGAAGGTTTTCATCGGCGGCTGCGGGACAACATGGAGCCCGCGCTGGCGCTGCGCGAAGCCGCGCTCGACGTGCGCGCGAAATATCCACATCCATTCTTCTGGGCGCCGTTCATCGTGACCGGCGCTCTTGAGCAAATGCCGGCACAACGGAGCGGGCCGCCGGCTTTGTCCGGCTCGCACGGCGGGCGGCTCCGCCCTGTGCTGGCTCACTAGTCGAAGGCAAGGAGAAATGCAATGAAGATCGGAAATCGAATTCTGGCGCTGACCGCGTTGCTGGTGGCTCCGGCGGCCATGTTCTGTGCGGTACAACTGGCCACCACAGTGGATCCGGACACCGGAAAAAAACTCGAGGCTTCCATTCGCGCCGCCGAGCAGGAGGGCGACTACGAAGCCGCGATGCGGGATTACCGCAAGCTGGTTGAACTGTACCCGAACGAGCCCGCGCTGCGCGCGCGTCTCTACGTGGCGATGAGCGCAACGCTGGAGAGAGCGGGCGACGCCGACTCGGCCAAACAGTATCGGGAGATGGCAACCGCGATCGACGCCACGCTGCCCGCGCAACTGGATCAGATGCAGGCGGGCGCGCCGGCGACTCGCGGCGGGAACCGGTCCGACAAGTTAATGGCGATCATGGGCGTGGCCATGCAATCGTTCCAGGCGATTCAACAGGCTCGCCAGACGTACCAACAAGCGCGCCCGCCGGCGCAGTATGGCGGTCCACCGCAGGGATATCAGTATCCGCCCGCGCCGGTTGGTGCGGCCGGCTACCAGCCGCCCGCCGGAGGGTATCAGCCTTCGCCTGGCTACGATCTGAATGCCGGCGCACCGCCGGGAGCCATGCCCCCTCAGAACGGCTACGCTCCGCCACCTCAGGGCGCATATGCGCCGTCTCCGCAAGGTGGCTACGCGCCCCCGCCGCAAGGTGGTTCCGCACCTCCGCCACAAGGTGGTTATGCTCCCTCACCTCAGGACGGTTCAGCAGGCGGATATGCACCCGCGGGAGGACCTCCGCCGCAACAGACCGCGTACTCGCAGCCGCCACCACAACAGGGATATGCACCTCCACCGCAGGATCCGAACCAGGGTGCGCCACAAGGCTACGCGCCATCTCCGCAGACCGGTTATGCCCCGCCACAACAAGGCAACTACGCGGCACCGCCTCAGGGCAGTTACGCGCCACCTCCGCAGGGCGGTTATGCGCCGCCTCAGGGAAACTACGCGCCACCTACGCAGGCCGGTTACCCGCCACCTCCGCAGGCCGGTTATGTGCCGCCACAACAGGGCCCGGCTCCGCCGCCTCAGGGTGGGTATGCCCCGGTTCAGGGACAACCTCCGCAGGGTAGTTATGCGCCGCCACAGGGTGGATACGCTGCGCCGCAACAGCCAGTTTACGCTCAGCAGCCGCAAAGCTACGGCGGAACGCCACAACCCGGGTATGCCCCGCGCCAGCCGCAGCGTGCGCAATCGTATGGCTCCGCTCCGGCCGCGGCTCCCTATCCCGCTCCCCGCCGCTACGTCTCGCAAAGAACGCGAGGCGGCGAGTTCACGCCCGTTAAGGTGGTGCAGGATCGATCGCAGCTCGGCGACAAGGCTTACTTCTCGAAGGCCTGCGGCGCGCTGCTGGCCATCGACAGCGGGAATCTGACCTTCACATCGGCCTGCGGCGACGAGCCTCAGGTGATCCCGGCGTCCGCAATCTCCGAACTCCGCATGAACGCGCTCGTCGGCAAAGACATCGGCGCATTTCACATCGCCACGCGGAAAGGACTCTACCTCGATCTGGCGCTCGAATCGGGCTCGCGAGAGGACAGCCGCGCGCTGGTGGAATCGCTGCGCAAGGAACTGGCCCTCAGCGAATGACCTCCTGCTGAACGCGCTCACCGCCGCCGATGGAGTACGGGTGATCCCACACCGCCGTATCGCCGATGGCTTGGCCGGAGACGACGATTTCCACGCGGCGGTTTTCTTCGCGGCCGCTGGCCGTGGCGTTGGACGCGAGGGGCCGTTCCCGGCCAAAGCCGGTGGCACTGATGGAACCGGCGGGCACGCCGCTCGCGATGAGCATGTCCGCCACTGCTTGTGCGTGGCGCTGCGTATCGGCGTCGTTACCGCGATCATCGGTGTAGCCCTCCACGTGAAGGGTCAGGCCGGGATGCGACGCAACCAGCGTGGCGATGCGGCTCATCCTGGTGGAGAGATCGGATCGGCTGACCATCGCCTCCGGAATGGTGATGCAGAGGCCGCGCGGCGTGTCGCGCGTGGGCAGGATCGCATTCAGCTCACTCGTTAATTCGGCGCGGGATTCCTTCTGCGCGGTCAGGGCCTGCGCCCGCTTTGCCTGGATCGCTTCGGACGCGGCCGCCTGCGCCTCGCGCTCCCGCTGAGCGGCCAGCGCCTGGGCCTGAGCGGCCTCCGCCTGCGCCTGCTCCGCTGCCGCGCGCTGCGACTCGGCTTCCTCATGTTCCGAGGCCGCTTGCTCACGCGCCGCCTGTGCCTCGGCTTCCGCCTGAGTGATCGCCTGGCGCTCGGCCATCCCTTCCTGTCGCCGGGCCGACAGACGCGCTTCCTCGTTGCGCCGCCGCTCGGTTACGGCGCGCGCGTCTTCCGCTGTTTGCGCGGCTTCGCGAGCTTCGGAGACGATGACATGCGTGTCGCCTTTGCCGGCATTCATCCGCTGGGCCTCCTGCAACAGATTCTCCGCCTTGCCGAAGATGTCCGTGGCATATTTGTCCGCGCCCACCGCCTGCGCCATTTGCACGGCGTTCTGGGCTTCGTATACCTCGAGCAGAGCTTCATAGCGGTCGTACGGGAGTTTCCGCGCTTCTTCCTCGGGCCGCTGTCGTGCCGTGACCCCGGTATTCACCACCATCGTGTAACGGCTGCGCGGCAGCAACTCATACTTCGCCCTCACCACTTCGCGCTTGCCGATGGTCTCGGGCCGGATGACGTTCTCCGCCACCACAACATCGCTTGGCATGCCGACTGAATAGTAAGGCTCCGCGGTCACCATCAGTCCGACCGCCTGGAGATCTGTCGTTACGTCGATCTTCGCTTTGTCGGATGAGCTCGGCACCACCTCACCGAGACTCTTGGCGCGGCCTTCCGGCGTGATGGCCCACAGCACGTACGTCAGATACTCGGGCCCGAAGCGGGTGGGCGGCCCCATGTGCTCGAAGCGCGCATGGATCTCGAGTCTTCCGCGTTTGCTTTCGACGATCGCATCTCCTTTGGCCTGCGGCAGCAACACCGTGCCCCGAAAACCGATGGTGGTGGGTCCGCTCTGGTGTTCGTAGTTCACCGCCTCCAGCGTTCGCGAAACCACGGTTACGTGGTAAATCGGCGCCGGCCCGCTTTGCGGAGGGGCATCCGTTTGGGCGGTGCAAACGGTTACGCCGAGAATCGCGGCGAAAGATGAAAACAGCAATTTACTCATGGCAGAAGACCTCCCATCGAATGAGCAGGGAAGCACGTTACCTGCCGTCCGCGTATCTGTCACTCGGAGCGAGGTGACGGGAGCTGTGACCCGCAGAATTCTCTCGTCACCTGGAAATTCTTCCACTATTAACCCGCTTTTCTCAGGAGCCCTCGGCGAGTGTGGCAAGCGAGTGTCGGTTAAGGGCGCGCGGGTGCCGGTTTCGGTTTTTCGAAAAATCGGGGTCGATTAAGGCCTGTGCGGGACCTCGGCGCACCGGCGGCGGCTCTGCTGGCGGGCGCAAAAGGCCACCCGGGACGCGCCCATCCGAGCCGGGTGATTCCGGCTGCTCTCCGCCGTAATGGTCCGCCTCCGGCTGGCGCGTTTTAGCGGCGCAGGTACGTCCAGACCTGCCGATACACATCCTGCCAGGGATAACTCGAAGCCATCGAAACCCAGACTTTGCGCACGCTCACGCGCACTTGCGCGCCGATCTTCAGCAGCCTGGTCCGAATGGTGGACACCTGCGCCTGCGCCAGTTCCGTCGCCTTGAGCCCCAGCCGGCGCAGACCGCTGAGCAGCACATTAGGCCATCGCCGAAAGATACAGGCGCAGCTGATTGGCGCGCATCGTCTCCGCACTGACCCGGTCGGCGAACAGGCTGAACTGCTTCTTGATGCGGTTCTCCATCTCGCCGCGCGCGCAGTAGAGATCTTCATACAGCGCCCGCGCGGCCCACTCCCGCTCGCCCAGCGAGGTCACCACGAAGCGCGGTTCTCTTTGCCGTCGATGTGCTCGGCCTTGGCCACCACCCGCCGTTCGCGGTCCCAGCCTCCCTTGTACCGTTTCCGGGTACGGTAAGAGAGCTCCGCGAACACGCGCGCCGGTTTGCCGGTCCGTTCCCATTGCCGCTGCGCTTCCCACAGCTGCTGCCCGATCATCCGCCGCAATCTCACATTACGCGCCAGGCCCAACACGAAGTCCACGCCGTTGTTCTCGCACCAGCTCATCAGCTCGTTGCGGCAGAAACCGGAATCGGCGCGCAGAATAATCTTCGCCTCCGGCCAGGCCGCCCGCAGTTGCTTCACCACGCGCTGAATCTCGCTCAGGCTTCCATGCGCGGCATCGTGGCTGGACTCGCGCAGCCGCGAGCACAACACCTGCGCTCCGCAGAAGATGTACAGCGGCAGATAACAGTACTCATCGTAGTAGCCGTGAAAGAATCGCCCCTCCTGTTTCCCGTGCAGGGGCAGGTCCGTGGTGTCCACGTCCAGGATCCCTCCGCGGGTGGCTCGTCGTGCGCTTCGACGAACAACTGCGTGAGCAGGTCGTCCACGCTTTCCTTCCAGAAGGTGATCTTTTTGTAGCGGTCCGCTGCGCCCGCTCCCAGGTCCATGCGGTTCAGCGTGCTTTTGCCGGCCAGCGAGCGGTCCAGCTCTTCCCGTCCCGCCAGCACGCCGAACAGCGGATCGCTCCGCAGTTGCTCGTGGTCGTTGAGGTCTTCATAGCCCAGCGCCAGACCGTAAATTCGTTGCGCCAGCATCTCCGCGATGGAGTGATCCACGCGGTCCTGCCTCCGCCCGTCGAGAAAGCACGCCGAAAGTCGCGGCAGCAGGTTCAGCCGCTTGTCGGTCTCGCGCAGCAACAGCGCACCGCCGTCGGAACTGATCGTTCCGCCGTCGAATCGCGGCACGATCTCACGCCGTCCGGCGCCTGCAAATCCGAAGCTGGATTGGGTACACTCTGTCATAGCGAAAGCCGTCCTCCCGTTGGCCTTAACTGCTGTGTGGAAACTCAGTTATGCCATGAAGGACGGCTTTTTGCTACAGGGTCCGTGAGAAAAGCGGGTTAGAGTCCCTGGACGACGCCCTCCAGCGTTTTGATATCGATTTCGCCGGTGAACGATTTCACAAGGCGGCCCTGACGGTCGTAGACGAAGGTGGAGGGCAGCGTTCCCGTCCACTTCGGGTCCACGGCGCGGATGAACGCGTCGTCGTCGCTGGCCGCCTTGATGTATGTCGCCGGCGGCGCACGCAGGGATTCGAGGAACGCGCGGGCTTTCGGCTCGTCGGAGGATTCGTCGGCGGAAACCAGCAGCAGTTTCACGCCCTTCGATGCGTGGCGCTTCTCGAAATCCAGCAGCGACGGCATCTCGTGACGGCACCCTCCACACCACGTGGCCCAGAAGTTGATCACCACCACACTGCCGCGATTGGCTCGGATCAGGTTGGGGTAGGCGGTTTCACTGACTGGCTGCAACGCGGCGGCGGCCAGAAACAGCGCGAGCACTGGGGTCATGATTCCGCTCCCTTTGGTCGCGGCTCCGTCAGGCGGACTACGCCGTGCATCTACTTTGCCCGCTTGATGCTGCAGCCGAATGCCCGCGTTTCCGCGACGGGAACGGGCCGGCCGGCAAGAACCGCATCGAGAGCGGCGCGCAGATCCCGCTGCTTCACGTCCTCTTCGTGCATCGAATTGTCCACGCGGCCGTGATACACCAGCGCTCCGCTCTGATCGAAGACGAAGGCCTCAGGGGTGTGCTCGGCGCCCAGTTTGTCGGCCAGCGTGTTGCCGTTATCCTTGATTACTTCGAAAGGCCAGCCGACGCGCTTCTCATGTGCTTCCACGTCGCTCATCGACTCGGTCGAGTTGGCGTTGACGAAGGCGAACTGCACGCCCTGCGAATTGTAATCGTTGTACAGCGCGGCGAGCCGGCCGTTGTACGCGTTGGATATGGGGCACTGCGTGGAGACGAAGATCACCACAGTGGCCTTCGCGGCCGACGTCTGAATGGCCGCCGGAGCGTCGGGCCCGGTGACGGCAATTGCAGGCAGCCGCGAGCCGATCGGGAAATCGCCGGCGGCAATCAGCGAGCAACAAAAGAGAACAGCGGCAAAAAGTCGCACACACACCTCCAGTTCAGTAAGAGACGAAGCTGGAGGCGATTGGTTACGGGCTGCTTGCGGTTGTCGGGGACACGCCTGCTTCGATACACTCGGAGCACATCATCATGCAATACGGCCATTTTGACGACGAGAACCGCGAGTACGTAATCACACGGCCCGACACGCCGCTGCCCTGGATCAACTATCTGGGTTGTCAGGCCTACTTCGGCATTATTTCGAACACCGCCGGAGGTTACTCCTTCTATCGCGACGCTCGCCTGCGCCGCATCACCCGCTATCGTTACAACAATGTTCCGTTCGACTTTGGCGGGCGATACATCTATCTGCGTGATCGCGAATCGGGCGAGTTTTGGTCGCCGTCGTGGCAGCCTACGCGGCACGGCCTGGAGAACTACGAGTGCCGCCACGGCATGGGATATACGACCATCGGGTCGCGACACAAGGGCATCGAGGCGAGCACCCGCTATTTTGTGCCGCTCGACGAGACGCTGGAGATCTGGCAGTTCACGGTGACCAATCGCCGGGCCGCGCCGGCGTCGCTCTCGGTTTTCTCCTCCATCGAATTCTGCTTGTGGGACGCGCAGGACGACGCCACTAACTTCCAGCGCAACTTCAGCACCGGCCAGGTGGAGGTGGAAGACGGCGTCATCTACCACAAGACGGAATATCGCGAGCGCCGCGATCACTTCGCGTGGTTCGCCTGCTCCGCGCCGCTGGCCGGGTTCGACACGCAGCGCGACGTGTTCACCGGGCCGTATCGAAGCTGGGACAATCCGGCCGTGGTGGAACGCGGCGAATCGGCGAATTCGATCGCATATGGCTGGGCGCCGATCGGCTCGCATCACGTGAAGGTGGATCTCGCGCCCGGTGAAACCCGGCAGATCCTCTTCGTGCTCGGCTATCACGAAAACCCGAAAGACCAGAAGTTCGATCCACCCGATTCGCAGACCGTCAACAAGAAGCTTGTGAAGCCGGTGATCGCGAAATACCTCGACCCCGCGAACGCCGACGCCGCCTTCGCGAAACTGCGCGCCTACTGGGAGAGCATTCTGGGCATCTGCGCGGTGGACACGCCCTGCGTGCACACCAATCGCATGGTGAACATCTGGAACGCGTACCAATGCATGGCCACGTTCAACATGTCGCGCTCGGCGTCGTTCTATGAATCGGGCATCGGCCGCGGCCTCGGTTTCCGCGATTCCAATCAGGACCTGCTGGGCTTTGTCCACATGGTGCCGGCGCGCGCCCGCGAACGCATTCTCG